>Ga0316201_10000048_pt1 | contig 46028 bp, 33 predicted proteins | sample CS6wburrow_MG_FD_204516 | JGI IMG/M metagenome (GOLD analysis project Ga0316201, IMG submission 204516) | Coastal sediment microbial communities from Delaware Bay, Delaware, United States - CS-6 worm burrow | ecosystem: Environmental > Aquatic > Marine > Coastal > Sediment | place: USA...
ATCCCGCGCCGGCTTTCTATGCGTGACCTCCCCTGCGCCCGCTCGGCGGCGCTACGCCCCGATTTGCTGTCCTGCAACACACTTCAAGTAGGGCACTATGAAAAGAATGTTAATCAACGCAACTCAGGCAGAAGAGTTGCGCATGGCGATGGTCGATGGCCAACGCATATACGACCTCAATATCGAAGCACCGGCTAGCGAACGCAAAAAAGCCAACATATACAAAGGAAAAATCACGCGCGTCGAGCCCAGCCTCGAGGCCGCCTTTGTCGACTACGGTGCAGACCGCCACGGATTCCTGCCGCTGAAAGAGATTTCCAGCGAGTACTTCGTCAAGGAAAACAAGTCTGGCGGAAAACCCAATATCAGGGACGTCCTGAAAGAAGGCCAGGACATCGTCGTGCAGGTCGACAAGGAAGAGCGCGGCAACAAGGGCGCCGCACTGACGACATTTGTCAGTCTCGCCGGCCGCTTCATTGTTTTGAAGCCCAACAAGGACCGCTCCGGCGGTGTCTCTCGCCGCATCGTTGGCGACGATCGCGACCTGGCTCGGAAGTCCTTGAACGAAGTCGTCGTGCCCGAGGGCATGAGCGTGATCCTGCGCACCGCGGGAATCGATCGCAGTGCCGAAGAACTCGCCTGGGATCTCGAAAACCTGCTGACCGTGTGGACTGCAATTCTCAACGTAGTGCTCGAGCGGGAGTCACCCTTCCTGATCTATCGTGAGAGCGATTCAGTGGTGCGCGCACTGCGCGATTACCTGACCAGCGAGATCGGCGAAATACTGATCGACAACGAGGAAACCTATAACGAGGCTCGCGAGTTCGTCGAACAGGTGATGCCGCAGAACCTGAAAAAGCTGAAGCACTACGTTGACCCGGTACCATTGTTCACGCGATTCCAGATTGAGACGCAGATCGAATCGGCATTTGCACATTCGGTCAACCTGCCGTCCGGCGGCAGTATTGTGATCGACCATACCGAAGCCATGGTGTCAATCGACGTCAACTCGGCGCGTGCGACCAAGGGTGGCGATATTGAGGCGACCGCCCTGAATACCAACCTTGAAGCCGCGGACGAAGTTGCGCGGCAATTGCGTATACGCGACCTGGGCGGCCTGGTCGTGATCGACTTCATCGATATGGGTCCGCAGAAAAACCAGCGTGAGGTCGAGAACCGACTGCGCGAGGCCGTGCGACAGGATCGAGCGCGCGTGCAGATCGGTAAGATCAGTCGCTTTGGACTTCTGGAGATGTCGCGCCAACGGTTGCGCCCGTCTATCGGCGAATCGGCCTACCAGACCTGCCCGCGCTGCACCGGCTTCGGCACGATACGCAGCGTAGAATCCCTGGCGCTCGCAATATTGCGCATCATTGGCGAAGAAGTGCGTAAAGAACGCACTTCGAAAGTCATCGCACAGCTGCCGGTCGAGGTTGCAACTTACCTGCTCAATGAAAAGCGCGACTGGGTTCGGGGACTCGAGTCACAGCACGACACGCAAGTCGTTCTGGTGGCTAACTCTTTACTGGAAACGCCCCACTACGAAGTTCGGCGGGTGCGCGACGACCAGATGGAACTCGCTGAAAACTCCGGCGTCAGCTATGAACTTTCGCACACGATTGTAGAGCCGGAATCACCGCAAGACGTGCTCGCGCGTAAAGCAGTCGAACAGCCTGTTGTTGCTACGCTGAAGCCGAGTACAACGGCGCCGAAACCACAGAAAGCGCCAGAGCCTGCCGGCAAGGGATTCTGGGCAAGCATCCTTTCAATCTTTGGAAGCGCCGAAGAAGAAACAAAGCCGAAAGGCCGAAGCCGGGGTGGCCAGGGCAGCGGTGGGCGCCGCACGCAACAAACGCGTCGACGCGGCGGCAGTGATTCGCGCAGTACTTCCGACAAGCGTGGGCCGCAGCGCAAGAAAGCAACAAAGAAAGCTGCTGGAAAAAAGACCCGCACCAGGAAAGCGCCGCAAAAGAAAGCGGCGTCGAAGAAGGCCCCCGCAAAGAAGCAGACTGCGGACGAGACGCAGAACAAGACGACCCAGGCGAAACAGTCGCAGGAAACGTCCGACGAATCGGGCAACGAGCCGAAACGAAGTTCGCGAAATCGCCGCAGTCGCGGCGGCCGCAGACGACGTCGCACGGCGGACAAGCCGGAGCAGACAACGGATACACAGCAGCAGACTGCAAGCGGCGAGCAGCAGAAACCGGAGCCGGCCTCGGCCAAGCCTAAGGACCAGGCGGCGCAGAAACCAAAACCGAATCAGGATGCCGGGCCGCCGCGAGCGCGAACCGATGATGAGCGTGCCACGGTCACCTCAAAACCTGCTGACGACACGCCAAAACCCAAGGCATCTACAGAAAAAACTCAGGACAAGGCAAGCAAACCGACAACGACCGACAAGGCCTCCGCCGCGGAATCGGCGAAGCCCGCTGCAAAGGCCGCAAAGCCGGAATCGGCGAAGCCCGCTGCAAAGGCCGCAAAGTCGGAATCGGCGAAACCCGCTGAACAGGCTGCAAAGTCATCTGAACGTACGGAAAAACCTGCGAGTGCTGGCAAGCCCGCTCCGGCCGCAAAACCCGCGACCGATGGCAACGGCACGTCAGCCAAACCTAAATTACTGCCTTGGGACGTGCAGCCCGCCGCACCGGTGAAGCCCGCCGCGAAACCGGAGCCGAAACCGGCGCAGAAGGCCGAACCGACTGCCGCTCCGAGCAGCAAGCCAGAACCGGCCGCACCTCCTCCGCCAGCGGCAAAGGTCAACAAGCCGTCCGAGCCGGCGCAGGACTAACGCTATTTATTGGTAAGCGTCTCGAGCAAACCTCGAGACGCTTCTTCGACCAGGTCGAGTACCCGTTCAAAGCCGGCGGCGCCACCGTAATATGGGTCAGGCACTTCTCGTTCCTGCACTGACGCGTACTCCAGGAACAGCATGATCTTGTTGTGGTGCTCGGCAGGTGATTGATCCTTGAGCCGTTCGAGATTGTCGGCATCCATCGCAATGATGTAATCGAAGCGTTCGAAATCATCATCGCTAACCCGTCGTGCCTTGAGCGCGCCCAGTTTGATCCCGCGACGCTCGGCTGCCGCGTTAGCACGACGATCAGGCGGATCCCCAACGTGATAGGCATGCGTGCCGGCAGAATCAACAACGATGTGTTCGCCGAGTCCCGCCTGCTCGACGTGATGACGAAACACGCCCTCAGCCGTTGGGGAGCGGCAGATGTTGCCCATGCAAACAAATAAAACCGAAGTTTTCTTTTTTATTTCAGACATTAATCACTCTTACTTTAAGTAATTTCTTGGTGAGCTGGAAACGTCACCGCGCGGCGCGCGCAATTCTACAGACAATGCGGCGGAAGGAAAATTCGCAGCAATCAACAGAGCACTGTCGGATTGAAGCTCGCCTCTCTCGATCACATCACGGCTTCGGGTGATTTCCCTCAAAGTCGCATTGGCCGAGCTCGTCGTCGTAGCTACCGCCTCTGTCCAGGCAGTCATCGACTTCAGCGCTATTCATGAACAGGGTGAGAACCCATACGGCGAAAAGCAGCAACGTGACGGCAAACAGGGATCCGAGAACGATAATGAGTCGGCGGTCCCAGACTGATGCTTCCTTGATCTTGTGCCGTCTTGGCATCTACTCGATTAACCGTTTGCGACGAATGGGACGATGATAACGAAAAACTCCGTCGGGCTTACCTCGGAATCGACAAAAGACCCAATCGATGCCGAAGTCGCAAAGCGCTCGCTCCCAAGCCGCTATTTGTGTTTCAGCATCGTTACGGCTCGTCGGGCCCGAGCGCGGCGCAGGTCTTCGAGACTTTGCATCGTCATCGTGTCTGTTGCCTTGATAGCTTCGTCCACCTCGGCGCTGATCACGGGCGCATTTTCGATCTTCAGTCGATGGCGGCCAAGGGTAATGACGTCGTTGCTTTTGAGGACTGACTTCACCGCGATTCGAGAGTTAACGGTAGTTCCGTTGGTGCTATTCAGATCAATCAGAATAATGGCATTGTGAAACACCTGCAGCATCGCGTGCATCTTGCTGACATAGCTATCCTCGATAAGGATATCGGCCGTTTCGGATCGCCCGATAACGTACTGCCGCTCGGTCAATTCGTACTCGGCCACGGTGTCGCCATCACGACTGACGATGATCCGCGGCGGCGGTACATCAGACTGTGGCTCTGACAGGTCATGCAGCGCCTCAATCGCACGATCGTTCAACGCGCGCGGCCAGCCGCATGACGCCTCATGCAAGCGTTCACAAACATCCACCGGGAAGATTTTTTCGCTCTGTTTGCCGCCAGCTGCGATCAGCCGCGTTCGCAGGTAGCTCATCGCCTCGCGTTTTGTCAGAGGATTAAGTGAGTATGTCGCCGGGTGGCGCCTGGCGACGCTGCGCATGCCGTCCTGCTTTGGCAGGGAGGACAGCCCATCCCGACCGGTCAGAACAATGCGCAACGCGTAATTGCCGCGTGTCTCCAGCGCGGCCAGCCAATTCAGGAGGCGCAGTGCACTGACTGTTGCCTGATCCGCATTATCAATGATCAACACAGGAGACCGTCCGGAGCGGCTTTGCTGCGACACGAAGCTATTGAGCTTGTGAAGCAGCTGGTCATCGTGGTCCGAGCCGGTTGGCACCCCGAATTGAGACAGCATGTCGGTTAGCAGCCGACGCGGTGACAGGTGTGTGCCATCGACTAGGGCGACGGCGGCGTCTCGGCGGGACCAGGCGCACTGCTCGCGGACTATCGTACTCTTGCCGGAACCCGTGGGCCCCTGCAAAAACGCCATACCGTTGGCCTGATCAAGTGCCGCCGACAGGAACCCAAGGGCATCCTGGTGCGACTGGTAGGCGACGACGAGTCCGGGGTCCGATTGTTCGCCGAACGCCTTGCTGCCTAATGAGAGATGGAATGGTTGCATAGTTTTTCTAATTCTTATTATAGGTCACATTATGGCGCTAACGCGCGGTTTGGCGTGGCCGAGATTCCATAATGCAGAGAATCCAGGGCCAGCGCGCGATTCTCGGTTGGGCACCTACGCCACCCCCCTTTGCACATAGACAAACTTGTCGTTGCTGAGCTGCTGCTCGCCATCCCAACGATACGCGACCAGCTTGCCGCCGCCCTCCGCTGCCACGCTGTAATCCAGGCAAGCGATATTGGGCGCGAGCAGCTCCGGCTCGCTATCCAGCCAGTAGTGCCCGATGAAAACGGGCGGGTCGTCGTGGGAGTACTGCAACAGGTGGTCAGCCCCAATGCGGTCTTCAGGAATATGACTTCGTGCTTTTTCAGGCCCTAAAAACGCCTCGTGATAGGTGCGCGCGGCGCCATCGAACCAGCGAACACGAACCTCGTGCCGGGCATGGCCATATTTGTCGAAAAACTCGTGACCCTTGGGCAGCTCAATCTCCTTGCCTTTTAACAAGATCTCGATGGCGTCATGCTCGCTTCGACCCTTCCTTGAAGCGCGAAGTAGCAGGTTCTCATCGAGATACTGATTGATCGACGGAAAGCATAGCTCCAGATCTTGAATCAGAGCATCGTCCCAACAGGCGTGCACGACGCGTAAACCCGGCAGATCCAGCCACATCGGCAAAGTTCGAAACCAGTCGATGACGTCGACGTAGTCGTCGGCTCCTTCGTAGGCCTCGAGAAACACCTTGTGCTGGTCCCGGTGTCTTTTGGAATGCTCCCGCAGGTATTGGCCCGGGCTCTCGGGATCCTCGGTGAACCAGGCAATGGCATTGAATTCGTGGTTGCCCATCACCGACAGCGCCGTGCCCGCTTCGATCATGGGGCGGACGATGTCAATGACGTCGCGTTGATTGGGCCCCTTGTCGATGAAATCACCGAGAAAAATAGCCTGCCTGTCGGACTGACGGTACACGCCGTTGGAATGCAGATAGCCGAGCTTTTCCAACAACTCGACCAGCGGCTCGCTGTGGCCGTGAATATCGCCTATCAGATCGTACCTCACGGCAGTATTCTAACGCCGATTGAGGTGAGCTTGTACCCGCGCAGTCGATCAACCCTGCATGGAAGCCAGCACCGCGTTCAGCGATTCGCTCGGACGCATCACCGCCTCGGTCTTCTTCTCGTCGGGCATAAAGTAGCCGCCGATGTCCACACTCTGGCCCTGAACCGAGTTCAGCTCTTCGACGATCTTTTCTTCGTTGTCCGCCAGCCTCTTGGCCAGCGGCGCGAAATACGCCTGCAACTCGGCGTCGGCTGACTGTTCCGCGAGCGCCTGCGCCCAGTACAGGGCGAGATAGAAGTGACTGCCACGGTTGTCCAGCTCACCGGTGCGACGCGATGGCGACTTGCCGCTGTCAAGCAGTTTGCCGGTCGCCTCGTCGAGTGTCTTCGCGAGAATCCTGGCCTTGTCGTTCTCATTCTTGTGGGCGACTTCTTCGAGCGAGACCGCCAGGGCGAGGAATTCGCCAAGCGAATCCCAGCGCAGGTGGTTCTCTTCAACCAGCTGTTTCACGTGCTTGGGCGCCGACCCGCCAGCGCCTGTTTCGAACAGGCTTCCGCCGGCCATCAGCGGCACGATCGAGAGCATCTTGGCGCTGGTGCCGAGCTCCATGATCGGGAACAGGTCCGTGAGGTAGTCGCGCAGGATGTTGCCGGTCGCCGAGATGGTGTCCTTGCCGCGGATCACGCGCTCCAGGGTGTAGCGCATGGCGCGAGTCTGCGACATGATCTGGATGTCGAGTCCGTCGGTGTCGTGATCCTTGAGGTAGGCCTCGACTTTCTTGATCAGCTCCGCCTCGTGCGGGCGATACTCGTCGAGCCAGAACACCACCGGCATGCCGGACAGGCGTGCACGGGTGACTGCCAGCTTGACCCAATCCCGAATCGGCTCGTCCTTGACCTGGCACATGCGCCAGATATCGCCCTCTTCGACGTTCAGCTCCATTAAGACCTTGCCCTGGTCATCAACAATGCGCGCGACGCCGTCTTCGGGAATCTCGAAGGTCTTATCGTGGGAACCATACTCCTCCGCCTTCTTGGCCATCAGGCCGACATTCGGCACCGTGCCCATTGTGGCCGGGTCAAAGGCGCCGTGGGTCTTGCAGAAATTGATAATCTCCTGGTAGATACGCGCGAAGGTACTTTCCGGAATGACCGCCTTGGTGTCCTTGAGACGGCCGTCCGGGCCCCACATCTTGCCGCCGCTGCGGATCATTGCCGGCATCGAGGCGTCGACGATGACGTCGCTGGGAACATGAAAATTGGAGATGCCCTTGGCCGAATCTACCATCGCCACTTCGGGGCGGTGTGCATGACAGGCATGCAGGTCATTGACGATCTCTTCCAGCTGCGTACCGGGCAGCGTCGTAATTTTGTCATAGATGCTGGCCAGGCCATTGTTTACGTTGACGCCGAGTTCATCGAACAGCTTGCCGTGCTTGGCGAAAGCGTCTTTGTAAAATACCTTGACCGCATGGCCGAAGACGATCGGGTGCGAGACCTTCATCATGGTCGCTTTGACGTGCAGTGAAAACATCACCCCGGTCTGGTAGGCGTCTTCCATCTGCTCCTCATAGAAGTCGCAGAGCGCCTTCTTACTCATGAACATGCTATCGATGACTTCGCCCTTTTCGAGCGTGACCTTGTCTTTAAGCACGATCGTGTTGCCGCTCTTGGTCACCAGGTCCATGGAGACGTCGCAGGCCTTGTCCAGGGTCATGGTTTTCTCGCTCGAGTAGAAGTCTCCGCCGTGCATGTGCGAGACGTGGGTGCGCGAGGCCTGGCTCCATTCCTCCATCGAATGCGGGTGCTTCTGGGCAAAGCGCTTTACCGCAGGTGGCGCGCGACGGTCCGAGTTGCCTTCGCGCAGGACCGGGTTTACAGCGCTACCCAGCGCTTTGCCGTAGCGCTGCCTGAGCGTCTTTTCTTCGTCGGTCTTCGGATCGTCGGGGAAGTCCGGAATCTTGTAGCCCTTCGACTGCAGTTCGGCGATGGCCTCTTGCAGCTGCGGCACCGAGGCGCTGATGTTGGGTAGTTTGATAATGTTGGTATCCGGAAACTGGGTCAGGCGGCCAAGTTCGGCGAGATTATCCGGCACCTTCTGCTCGTCGCTGAGGTGCTCGGGGAACTCCGCCAGGATTCGTGCAGCCACCGAAATATCGCTCTTGGCGATCTTGACGCCGGCCGGTGCCGTGAACGTACGAATGATCGGCAACAGCGAGCAGGTAGCGAGCAGTGGCGCTTCGTCCGTGAGTGTGTAAATGATTGTCGAATTCTTCGAGTTCAATTGTCCCTTCCCATTAAGTTTTGTTATTTGTCTTTTTTTATCTTTTATTTCAGTAATTTATACTATTTATCTAATATTATTTCTAGCTGCAAAAAAAGCGTTCAACTGCGGTTAGCCCCAAACAACTTCGAGCATCATAGCAAGTCCGGCGTCCCGAAATTTCGGCGGACAGTTTTCCGTGTCGTCGTACGCATCGATGCGCCACAGTTCCGGCCAAAGGGCAAGCATTGTTTGTTCCGGCACGGAGAACGGCGGCCCGTCTGCGACGGACTGGTCGTACTCGACAGTGATTATCAGTTTGAACGCATCCGCGCTCAGCAAAGACCGGCAGTGCCTGACGTAGGATTCGCGCATATCCGGTAATACGGCCACCAGCGCGCCGCGATCGTAGTAGGCGTCGAATTCGGCCACATCATCGCCGAGCGAGAAGTCGAAATAGTCGCCGCAGCAGATCGTGATGCGCCCGTCTTCTGCCACATACGCTGGCAACTCGCCTTCTTCACGGGAGTAAGCGATACCGTTTTCCTCGAAGAACGCCTTGGCCGCAATTTCGGAGAGCTCGACCCCGACGACCTCGTTGCCCTCACGCGCAAGCCACAACAGGTCTTTCGATTTGCCGCACAGCGGCACGAGTACGCGCTTTCCGGATGCGTCCCAGTGCCTGCGGAGGCTCTTGTTGCCCTCGGCTTCATGCCAGCCGATCCGGCCAATTTGCCAGCGCTGCAGCCAGTCATCATTCATGAACGACACTCCTGTTCTCCGCCAATAGCGCTGCCGCACCGGCGAGCACATCGCCACAATCCGCCTCGATCTTGAGCACCGCCATTTCGTCGGCGCGCGTGCGTCCCTGGTTGACGATCGCAATCGGTTTGCGTTGTTCGGCCGCCTGGCGGGCGAATCGGAACCCTGAAAACAACATCATTGAGGAGCCGACCACCAGCAGCGCGTCCGCACGCTCGACTGCCGCTGAGGCATCCTGCACGCGCTCCCTGGGCACGTTTTCGCCGAACATTACAACGTGCGGCTTGACGATTCCCGCGCAGATCTCGCAGCCGGGGACCTCGAAAGCATCGTGGCTGTTGTCGGCGAGTTCAGCGTCGCCGTCGGGTTTGTAGCGAAACACCTCGGCGTGCCAGTCCGGGTTGGCGTCTTTCAGGGCCTGCTGGAATTCCAGTCGGCTATAGGTCTTGTTGCAGCCGATGCAGCGCACTTTTCCGAGGTCGCCATGCAGATCGATGACGCGCCGACTCCCCGCCTCGCTGTGCAGCCGGTCGACGTTTTGCGTGATAATGGCATCAACCTTGCCGCCGGCCTCCAGCTCCGCCAGCGCAAAGTGAGCGATATTCGGACGGGCCCGTGAAAAGCGCTGCCATCCAACATAACTCCGCGCCCAGTAGCGTTTGCGAGAGTCCGTGTACTTAACGAAATCCGGGAACTGGATCGGTTGAGCGTGCTTCCAGGCACCGTTTCGATCGCGGTAATCCGGTATTCCGGACGAGGTACTGACACCCGCGCCACTGACCACGGCCACCGACCCGTTTTCGGCCAGGAAATCGGTCAATTGTCTACTCAGCGGCTCCATTCGGGGCATTGCAGCATCGCTCCCGGACCGGCGTCAATCTGAATAGTCTCGACGGCCCGAACTCGAGTAAAAGAAATTGAGGGCGTTCAGGCCGTTATGTCGCGTTCTTAAGCATGCAAAGCAGGTTGCCAACGCCAATAAAGTGGCTTAGGCTGCCTTTACATATACGTTCGTATTTATTCATGTAGTAGGGGGAGTAAAGATGTCCAGATTGACCCAGTACCGGGGAATCCTCGGAATTGTTGCGGCCACGCTCGTAACACCAGTTGTGGCACAGAATGAGCCGAGTTTCCTCGAAGAAATCGTCGTTACTTCGACCAAACGACAGTCCACGCTGCAGGAAATTCCGGTAGCTGTATCGGTGATTCAGGGTGCCGACATTAAAGAGTCCCAGATCCTGGACATCAAGGACCTGCAGTTCCTGGTGCCGTCATTGCGCATCACCCAGCTCCAGACCTCAGGAAATACCAACTTCATCATCCGCGGCTTCGGTAACGGCGCCAACAACGCAGGCATCGAGCCCTCCGTTGGCGTATTCATCGACGGCGTCTATCGTTCGCGTTCGGCGGCAGCGATGAATGACCTGCCGAACCTCGAACGCATCGAGGTCCTCCGTGGACCACAGAGCACCCTGTTCGGCAAGAACGCCTCGGCGGGCGTTATCAGTGTCGTCACGGCCAAGCCAAATCTCGATGCAGTCGAGGGCTCGGCATCACTCACAGTCGGCGACTACAGCCAGGTTATCGTGAAAGGCGACGTTAATGGTCCGCTTTCTGAAACCGCCGGCTTCAGCCTGTCGGGCAGCTTCAACCAGCGCGACGGCTACTACGACAACCTGGCCGGCGGCGATGCCCTCGGCGAACAGAATCGTTTTGGTGTGCGCGGGCAGCTCTACTTCGTGCCCTCCGACCAACTTGAAATACGCCTCATTGCCGATTACTCGGATCTTGATGAAGCTTGCTGTGGTGTAGCCAATTTGCAGAATGGCCCCACCGGCGCAGCCGTTGTGGCAATTGGCGGCAACCTGGTGCCAAACGCACCGTTTGCCTATCAGGGCTACTACGATTTCACGCCTGCCAACGAATTCGAGAGCAGCGGCATTTCTGCCCAGTTTGACTACGACATGAATGATTCGGTCACCCTTACGTCGATCACATCGTTCCGTAACCTGGCACGCTTCGACAACGCCGATGTCGACTTCACCAGTGCGCCATTGCTCGATCCTAGTACCGGCAACCGTACCGACGTCGATATCGACACCATCACTCAGGAATTCCGCCTCGCCGGCGCCACAGAGACAACGAGCTGGATGGTCGGCGCTTACCTCTTCGATGAGGACGTTACGCAAGAAACGGGTCTGATCTACGGCCCCGCTTTCCGCGCCTATGCCGACATTCTCACGGGCGGCATACCTGGAACCTCGCCGCTATGGGATATCGAGAACGGGCTTACCGCACTCGGCCAGCCTACGCCCGCAGGAACATTTTTTGGCGAGGGCCAGGGTAACGTCGAAATCACGACTCTGGACAACCAGGCATTTTCAATATTTGGCCAGGTTGACATCGACCTGGGCGATCGCGCCACGTTGACCCTCGGCGCCAACTACACCGAGGATGAGAAGGACGTCACATTGAATCAAACCGCAACCGATGTGTTTTCAAGCCTGGACCTGCAGCAAGTCGGCGGCCTGTTGATTTACGGTGCGGTCTTACAAGCAGAACTCCTGGCAGGTACACCTCCTGCTACGGCCGACGCAATTGCAACAGCCACGTCGGCGGCATTGGCGCCTATCCCGTGCTCAGCCACCAACCCTCCACCGGCCTGTAACCCGACGCTCGCCCTGCAACCGCTGCAATTCCAAAGGCCAAATATTAATTTCCCCAACTCTGTCGAGAACGGCAATTCGAATGACGACAGCACAACGTGGACGGTGCGCTTGGCATTCGACGTGTCCGATGATGTCAATGTCTATGCAAGCGCAGGAACCGGCTTTAAAGCAAGTTCCTGGAACATGTCTCGTGACTCGCGCCCGTTTGCAAGCGATCTGCCGGCGCTTGGCGCCGCAGGTTTGCTGGTGCCGAACATTGTTGGTGGCACTCGGTTTGCGTCTCCGGAAGACTCCACCGTCTACGAGATTGGGCTGAAAGGCAGCTGGGACGTGATCTCCCTGAACCTTGCTCTGTTCGATCAGGAAATCGAGGGCTTCCAGAGCAACATCTTCACCGGCACAGGATTCAGCCTAGCCAACGCGGGCAAGCAATCGACCACCGGCGCGGAAATCGACATTCGATGGATGCCATCTGAAGTTTTCGAGGGTACGCTCGCGGCGACGATTCTCGATCCCAAGTACGATTCGTTCCCGGGCGGGGTAGGTATCAGTGGACCGGAGGACCTGAGTGGCACGCAGCCGCCCGGTATTCATGAGCTCAGCCTAACTGCCGCTGGTCGTTACAGCTTCCAGGTAGGCAATGCGGCGGGCTACGCGCGAGTCGAGTACATATACGAAGACGAGGTCCAGGTCATTGAAAACGTGCCGGCCAATATTGCTTCGCGAGAGGTCAGCACGATTAACGCCAGTATTGGTCTGTCCTGGGACAACGGCTTCGAAGCTATGCTCTGGGGGCGCAACATCAATGATGATGAGTACCTGCTGAGCGCATTCCCATCCGTTGCACAGGCTGGCAGCTACTCGGGTTACCCGAACCAGCCGCGTACCTACGGCCTGACGGTTCGCAAGTACTTCGACTGATTTAAGAGCTAGTCAGTAGCAAACAGAGCGGGCCCCTTTCGGGGCCCGTTTTGCATTTCACTATCTGCACATGAAGTGTGCCGATCAGACATTCCAGAAAAAGAGCGAGCGCTTATGAAAAAGACTATCAAAGTCGAAGACCTTCCAGGCCTTGTCGGCACCGAACTGGAGCCCTCCCCCTGGATCGAAATCAGCCAGGAACGCGTCAACCAGTTCGCAGATGCCACCAACGACCACCAGTTCATCCACGTGGATCCGGAGAGGGCGGCACAGACGCCGTTTGGCGGCCCCATCGCTCATGGTTTCCTGAGCCTGTCATTGCTCTCTTACCTCAACGAACAGTCTGCCGTGTTCCCGGAGAACCTGGCCATCGTCATCAATTACGGATCTGATAAAGTGCGTTATCTCGCGCCGGTGCGTGTCGGCAAACGAATCCGCTCACGGCAGACCGTCGTAGAGATGAACGAGAAGAAGCCGGGGCACTGGCTGATGAAATGTGCGGTAACCGTCGACATCGAGGACGAGGAAACGCCGGCACTGGTTGCCGAAATACTTTCGATGCTGGTTATCGCGTAATTGAATGAAAAAATGAGGATTAGCACATGAGTATCAGACTCGAAGGCCAGGTTGCTATCGTAACCGGTGCTGGCCAGGGACTCGGGCGCAGTCACGCCCTGGCGCTCGCTGAGCGCGGTGCGAAAGTCGTCGTGAACGACCTTGCGGATGCAAACGGAAAATCCGCCCACGCGGATGCCGTCGTCGCCGAGATAGAAGCGGCCGGTGGCGTGGCCATCAGTCACGGCGCAAACGTCGCAGAATTCGCGCAAGTTGAAGACATGGTCAGGCAGACAATGAGCAAGTGGGGCCGCGTCGATATCCTGATCAATAACGCCGGCATCCTGCGTGACAAGACCTTCGCGAAGATGTCGCTGGACGACTTCCGACTCGTTGTCGAGGTTCATCTGATGGGCAGCGTGAACTGCAGCAAAGCAGTCTGGGACATCATGCGCGAGCAAAACTACGGCCGCATTGTCTTCACAAGTTCGAGTTCCGGTCTGTACGGCAATTTTGGCCAGGCCAACTACGGTGCCGCCAAGATGGCGATGCTGGGCCTCATGAACACGTTGCATCTTGAAGGTATGAAAAACAATATTCGAGTCAACTGTCTCGCGCCTACCGCGGGTACTGCGATGACCGAAGGTCTCTTGCCGGAGCCCGTATTCAAACTGCTGTCGCCCGAGGTCGTAAGTCCGGCGATCGTTTTTCTTAGCGGACCCGAGGCTCCGAGCCGCAAGGTCCTTTGTGCCGGCGGCGGCAGTTTTGCCATTTACAAGGGATTCGAAACTGAGGGTGCCAATCTCCTGCCTGCGGATGCAACGCCTGAAGGTATTGCCGCGGCCTGGGACACGATTAATGACGAAGCCGGCATGTCAGAATTCACCGGTGGATTCGAGCAAACCGGCAAATTTGCCAAGCAGGGCGCAGAAAAACTCGGCCTCGACCTGTCCGAATAACGCAAACAAGGAAGATTGATGAGACAAGCAGTTATCGTATCGACAGCACGCACACCCATCGGCAAAGCCTATCGCGGTGCGTTCAATAACACAGAAGCTCCGACGCTCGGCGGGCATGCCGTCAGGCACGCGGTGTCACGCGCGGGACTCGATCCGGCGGAAGTCGAAGACGTGATCATGGGCTGCGCGTTGCCACAAGGCTCGCAGGGTCAGAACATTGCCAGGCAGATAGCGCTTTCTGCCGGGCTGCCGGTAACGACCGCCGGCATGACGGTCGACCGGCAGTGCTCCTCCGGGATGATGGCGATCGCCATTGCGGCCAAGACCGTCGTCGCGGATAACGTCGATATCATGATTGGCGGCGGACTTGAGTCCATCAGTATTGTTCAGAACGAGCACATGAACACCTACCGTGCCGCCGACCCGCGGCTGCTTGCCGTACATAAGGACGTCTACATGCCGATGATCGATACGGCAGAAGTCGTCGCAAAGCGCTACAAAGTCAGCCGCGAAGCACAGGATAAATATGCTCTGCAAAGTCAGCAACGCACCGCTGCCGGGCAGGACGCCGGGCGCTTCGACGACGAGATTGTGCCATTGCCGTCGAACAAGGGCGTCATGAACAAGGAGACAAAAGAGATCACGTTCGAAGACGTTGTACTCGACAAAGACGAAGGCAACCGCCCGTCAACAACCCTCGAGGGACTCAGCGGACTGAACCCAGTGCGTGAAAACGGATTCATCACAGCCGGCAACGCCAGCCAGTTGTCCGACGGCGCTTCCGCCGCCGTTGTAATGGAAGCCAGCGTCGCCGAAAAGCGTGGACTGGAGCCACTCGGCATTTACCGGGGTACCGCCGTCGCTGGCTGCGAGCCTGATGAAATGGGCATCGGACCAGTATTCGCGGTGCCCAAACTCCTGCAACGCGCCGGCCTGGCAATGGATGACATCGATCTGTGGGAATTAAACGAGGCCTTCGCCGTGCAGGTGCTGTATTGCCGCGACAAGCTCGGCATCCCGAATGACATTCTGAACGTCGACGGCGGCGCAATTTCGATCGGTCACCCGTACGGCATGTCCGGTGCACGCATGGTCGGTCACGCACTCATTGAGGGTAAGCGACGCGGCGCACGATATGTCGTTTGCACCATGTGTATCGGCGGCGGCCAGGGTGCTGCTTCCTTGTTCGAGGTGGCCTGATGCGCGCTCTGGTTTGTAAAGAGTACGGCCCTCCTGAAGCCCTGGTGATCGAAAAACACGACGATCCATCGCCTGGCAAAGGACAGATACTCGTCGACATCGCCGCTGCCGGTATCAATTTTCCGGATGTCCTGGCGATCGCTGGCAAGTACCAGGTAAAGACGCCGACGCCGTTTGTACCCGGCAACGAGGCCGCCGGCGTCGTGTCGTCCATCGGCGAGGGCGTGAAGCACTTCAGCATTGGCGACAAAGTCATCGTTAACACTATGGGCGGTGCGTTTGCGGAAAAATGCCTGGCCGACGTTCGCACCTCAATGCCGTTGCCTGAGGCTCTCAGCTTTGAGCAGGGCGCCGGCTTCTCTGTCACCTACGGGACCAGTTATCACGCCCTCAAACAGAGCGCGAATCTGCAGCCCGGCGAGACTGTGCTGGTACTCGGCGCCGCCGGCGGTGTCGGTATAACCGCCGTCGAAATTGCCAAGGCGATGGGCGCACGCGTAATTGCGGCGGCCAGCAGTAAGGAAAAACTCGAATTTGCCGTATCCGCCGGTGCTGATGAGACGATCAATTATTCCGAGGAACCGCTCAAGGAGCGCGTCAAGGAACTGACCGGCGGTGACGGCGCCGACGTCGTTTATGACCCGGTTGGCGGGGAGCTCGCCGAACAGGCATTTCGCGCCACTGCATGGCACGGCCGCTATCTCATCATTGGCTTTGCAAGCGGCGATATCCCGAAGTTTGCGGCTAACATCGCGCTCTTGAAAGAAGCCAGCATCATCGGCGTCTGGTGGGGAACCTGGGCGATGAAAAATCCCAAGCTGCAGATCGCGAACATGACGGCGATGGCGAAACTCATTGCCGAAGGCGTGCTGACGCCGCGGGTGACCGAATCCTACGCGCTGGATGATTTCGTCGATGCGTTCAAGGCGATTACCGAGCGTCGCGCGCTGGGCAAGGTAACACTGCGAATGCGCTAGATTTGCCAGCCCCGCACACACACCATTTCTCTCACTGGCGTGCGTGATACCGCTCGCCGACGAGAGCCAGGCGACGGGGCTAGTCTTTGGTTCGAAGACGCATGCGCACACCGCGCACGACGCCTTTTTCAAGGCCGAGAATTCTCTCGTACGTCGCGGGAAAATGTCGCGCGACCCAGTCTGCGATACGGGCATCCAGCCCTATCAGGATTCGGCGCCGGTTCTTTTCAACGCCGCGAAGGATAACGCGTGCAGCCTGCTCGGGCGTCGTTGGTGCCGCAGCATCAAATGCCGAGTGCAGCTCATCGTGACTCATGTCGAGCGCGCCTTCGCCGATTCTGGAGTTCTTGGTGATCTTAGTCTTGATACCTCCCGGATGGACGCAGCTGACATTCACCGTTGAATCAGCGAGCTCCATCTTGAGCGACTCGGTGAATCCTCTTACCGCAAATTTGGAGGCGTTATAGGCTGACTGCAACGGCACCGACAGGATGCCGAACAGGCTCGAGACATTGACGATATGCGCCTCATCGGCACGCTGCAGATACGGCAGGAATGATTTCGTGCCGTAGACCACGCCCCAGAAATTGATCTTCATTAGCCACTCGAAATCCTCGTAGGTAATTGTGTCAACCCGTTCGACGACGCTAACACCGGCGTTGTTGAATAGCAGGTGGACCTTACCGTGCAGGCTAACCACTTCCGCTGCGAGTGCCTCGACCGCCTCTCGATCGGCGACGTCGACGACGTGCTTGCTACAAACGCCTCCGATTGAAGTGATTTGATCGTGCGTTTGTGCGAGTCCCTGCTCGTTGATATCGACCAGCGCAACGATCGCGCCCCGTTTCGCGAGGAGAACGGAGAGCGCCCGTCCGATTCCCGACGCAGCGCCGGTAACCACGGCGACTTTTCTCGAAAACTCTTTCACACTCGGCCCCTCAAAGTTTGCCCCAGCATCAGGAATCCTGCTGCTTTTGCACCGGTGCAAACACCTTGTCCATGTAGCCGGCGAGGTCGTCAGACACCTCCTCCGCCGACTCCGGCGCAATGCCGGCGAGGTTCTTCGCAAGCTGCTTCTTGAACTCGAGCTGCATTTGCCGACCGATCTGGATGCGCTGCGCCTGCGGCGAACCGGCACCGTGCATGGATTCGGTGAGATAGCCGACAGCGTTGCGGCCCATCGTCATATTTTCAATGAGCCTTAGAATACGCAGCCGATCCTCGGTTGGAATCTCCTTGCGGCCTTTCAGATACTTCCTGACGATGTCGCCGATTTCGGGGTGATTCAGTTCTTTCTCAGATGGCGCGGTCGTCATAAGTCCGCCGGCCAGATCCTGCGCCAGCCGCCCTATTTCGTACGGCATCTTTGTTACGTGGTGCTTGCAGACGTTGGCGATCATGTCGTCGTTCATGAACACGCCGGATTTCATTTCGGACGCCTGGTAGCTCGACGCGATGCCGGTACTGTAGATGGTCTCGTTAAGGTGCGTCATCTCCACCAGCTTGTCGCGGATGTGCGAGGCTTTTTCGACGCCGTTGTAGTCGGCGACCGTCGCGGCAGCACCGATCAGCGCATCACCGACGCCGGATTTACACACGTAGCTGCGGCGGTGATAGCAGGTAAAGCGTTCGACCAGCATGGCAGCGAAATCATACTCCCCGTCCATGAAGATGCGATCCCATGGAATGAACACGTCATCGAAGATGACCATGGCTTCCTGGCCCGCGAACTTCGCATTGCCGACGTCGATATCGCCGCCCTCCATAGCGCGCGTGTCGCAGGACTGGCGGCCATAGATGTAGGTGATGCCCTCGGCGTCAACCGGCAGCGCGCCGATGATGGCAAACTCCTTGTCCTTCGGGCCCAGCCGCAGCGTTGGCATCACGACCAGCCAGTGGGCGTTGATGCAGCCAGTCTGGTGCGCCTTCGCCCCGCGAATGAAGACGCCCTCCTCCGTTCGCTTCGTGACCCGCACGAACATGTCGGGATCATCCTGCTCATGTGGAGCCTTGCTGCGATCGCCTTTGACGTCCGTCATGGCGCCGCCAATGACGTAGCCGCGCTGCTGCGCCATCGTGACAAAATCCAGGAAGCGCTGGTGGTAGGGGGTGCCATGCGCCTCGTCAATTTCGAAAGTCACCGAGTGCAGTGAATTGAAAGCGTCCATGCCGACGCAGCGCTGAAAGCAGGTGCCGGTGAGCTGCCCGAGACGGCGCTGCATCTTGTTCTGCATGACGAGGTCTTCGGGACTCTCGGCGATGTGCAGGAAGCGGTTGATGCGATCACCCGTATACGGTGACATCGCCGTAGCGAGTTCGGGATTTCGAACCGCGAGGTCGTAGGTTTCGGCGATGGCATTGATCGACGGACGTATCACCGGGTGGTCGACCGGCTCATCGACGAGCTCACCGAACAGGTACACCTTGAGATTGCGACCTCGAAGGCTCTCTACATACTCCGCACCGGTCTGAATTCGCGGGCCCTGACCGGCTTCTGCCACGTCGTCTTTGCTCATTGCCATGACAAAACACTCAGACTGAATTGAGCCCGCATACTACCGTGGCACTGTCGCGCATGCATCAGCCCGGAAAACGGGCCAACAACGCGAACCCTTCAATAGCGCTGAATCGTTGTAAACTCCTGTCTTCGACTACTTGCCAGGCTTTCAGGGAGATTTCATGCGCACAACGCCGGATCTGTACGACGATTTCGAGGACATCGCAACAACCTGCTCCGTGCAGTTTCGGGACTTCGGCGGGAAAAAGCAGTTCTCAGGGAAAATCCGCACGGTGAAGTGCCGTAATGACAATCAGCTGTTTCGCGCCCTGATGGACGAACCTGGCGAAGGCGCCGTCGCCGTCGTCGACGGCAAGAGCTCGACCGAGGTTGCCCTGATAGGTGACATTATCGCCGCCAAAGCGGCGAAGAACGGTTGGTCCGGCGTGGTGATCCTCGGCGCCGTACGGGACGTAGCCGAGCTTGCCAAGATCGACCTCGGCGTCAAGGCACTTGGCGCGAACCCGGCAAAGAGCATCAAGCGCGGCCAGGGTGCCGTTGACGTCGTCCTGCATTTTGGCGGCGCCCGATTTGAACCCGGCCACTTCATCTACTGCGATGAAAACGGCCTCCTGATCGCTCCAAAAGCGCTGGCCTGATCCTAGGCGCTGACCTCATCGAGGACTGACTCGGCATTGGCCGCAGCGTCTGTCGATTCTTCCGGCGCTACCGTGTTAACGACCGCCTTCAGCAGGTTGAGCTTGAAGGACTCCGAATAGTGGTAGGTGAACGAGCCACTGCCCATTTCGGCCTGGAATCCCTCACCGACTGATTGCAGAAACGCGCTCAGTGCATCGAAGAAGCTCGCCAGTGTCGATGACAGGTCTGGCACAGCGGACGCGAAGGCATCTGTCTCGACGGGCTGTGCGGCCGGTTCAAGCTCGGCAGGCGTTATAGCTGGCGTTACAGCGGCCGGCACCGCGTTAATGACGGGTGCTACAACAGGCTGCGTCTCAGGTACCGGGCGCTCTGCGGCGACTGGTGCCTCGACGGCCGGCGTACCGACCGACGTCAGCGGTGCCGGGCGAACGCTCTCTGCGAACGCAATGTTGCTGACCTGCCTCATCTTGAATCGCATGTTCACCAGCGCCAGCTGCTCCGTGTCGAATTCGAAGCCTTGTGCGAGGTTGAAAGCCGCACCGATATCACCACCGAAGAATTCATCAGCAATTTGCTCGGCTTTGGCGAAAACGTTCCTAATAGCGGCAAGCTCGGACTCATTGAGGTCACCCTCAACCTTCAGCATCATCCGTGAGCGGCTGGATACGGAAACCTCGGTTGATGTCATCGAACCGCCATTATCGGATACAGCCACATCGGTGGCCGACATGCTATCCATGCGCCTGAGACTGAGCTTGACGACGTCGCCTTCCTGGGTCCGGATGCGGATGGTGGAACGCTGCCGGCTGCGGGTATCGACGGCGAGTACCGAGGCTGAAGATTCGCGATTGCCGGCAACCTCTTTGTCGAGGCCATCCAGGCCTGCATCGACCTTGGCGACCACGTTATCGACATCCTCGATGTCATCGGGACTGCTCACAGTCTGGCGAACGTAGGATGCGGTTTCCTGCACCTTCGCGCGGAACGAGATCAGCGATTTCGCAGCGGTCGCAGGCGACTCTGCCACCAGCTGTTTTGCAGTACCCAACGCCTCGTCCGCCACCTCGTCTGACGTTGTGGGCTCCTGCATGGCGGAGTAGTTCTGTTGCGTAACGGCGAACTTCATCTGGAACTGCGCCTTCAGCGCCATGCGCAGCTCTTGCCGGAACACACCCAGTGCGTGGCCACCATGGCCTTTGCCGTGGTGCCTGTGATGCTTGCGGGTCTCATCAACGGACTTGTCGTGCTCGACGGATGGCCGCTCGACTCGTGCCGCCGTTGAAAATTGGCTGCTCGAGCTAATCGAAGTTGAAATACCTGATATTTCCATGAGTTACGCTCCATACCTAAAGTCAGACCTGCGCGAAAAACCGCGCCCGGCATGCACTTATGTAAAGTGGTTTCTAGGTAGCGTATCGACGGATCGTCAGTTTTCTTTAGTCCTCGCCATCGAGCTGGAAGACCCGAACGTAGTCGATCAGCATCTGTAACGGAAAAATATCGTCGTCGATGCCACCGCCTGACCTGCCCCAGACGCCGCCTACGGCGATGTTCATGATCAGGTGAAAAGGCTGATCATACGGCCAGGCCTGCCAGCCTGCGTTCTCGTTGACGTAGGTGAAGTAATGGACGTCATCGACGAAAGCGTCGATTCTCTCTGGCGTCCATTCCAGCGCGTAAACATGAAATTCCCGGTCCACATCGTCGAGCAGGATACGGCCTTTGCGTTGCTCCCACTTGAGCCAGTAGTAGGCCTCGTTGTGCACCGTGCCGTGAACGTGGCCCATCTGGTAGCCGACGTGCTCCATGATGTCGATCTCGCCGGAGTTGGGCCAGGCGTCGCAGGTCCCGCTGCCCTGCCAGTCCTCTCCTTCCTCACAGGTGGTCGCGTACCGGAACGGGTCGCTCGGTAGCATCCAGATGGCGGGCCATGTGCCGACACCGGCGGGCAACTTCGCACGTACCTCGAAGCGGCCATAGAGGAAATCGCCCTTGCCGTCGGAATGCACACGCCCGGAGGTGTACTTTGCGCCCTCGTAGTCCTCCTTGTGCGCCTCGATAACCAGCTTGCCATCTTCGACTCGCAGGTTTCTTTCCCGACCCGTATAGGCCTGATCCTCGTCATTGACCTTGCGGGCCGGCCACAGGTTCGGGCTCCACTTGTCGCTGTCCAGCACGTCACCATCGAACTCGTCGCTCCAGACAAGCTGCCAATCGGGTGTGGGTCGATTCTTGTCGCGGACGACCAGCGCGCTCAGCGTCGGCTGATCGACTGACGCTTCGAACTGAATATTCAGCTCGCCATCGGAAACGACAACATTGGGGGCGGTGACGGTCAGCGCCGACTCGATCTTTCCATCTCTGAAGAGCATGACATCGAGGTCTTCGATGACGCGCTCACCCTCGGCAATTGCGTCGAAAATACGTTCGCCGCCGCCGTAGTCTTTCGGCTCAGCAAAATGAAACGTGATGTCGTAAGTACCGTTTTCGATTCCGTGAGCAACCCGGATGTCGCCCTCACGATAGCTCTTGTACAGAAATGCGTCCTGCGAGCCTTTGACGGTTTCCATCTGGCCGACCTCACCACCAGACAGTGACTCTTCAGCCGCGTACTCGGTGCCATCGATGCCCGTGTAAGACGGACCGCCGACGTTGATGGCCCAGACAAGATCGGTCTCGACGGCACTGGGCTCCGGGGCGGCCGTTGCGGCTGCATCGTTTTCGGCGCGTTCTGCCTGGCAGCCGAGCAATATCAGGCCAAGTGATGCTACTGCGATGGGACGGAGTCTAGTATCGGTCACTGTTTCAATCCTTTTGTATATTCTTGATGCCGGGCACAGCTACTTTGCGGCAACCCGGCAATGCTGGTCGATGTAGTCGCTATGCGCCGGCTGCTGCTTCACTAGCTGCGCTATGGCTGTCTTGACGCGAGCCATCAGAGCTTTGATCTCTGTGTCGCTCATGCTGTTGACGAACGGGTGATACGCCTTCGGCAAGAGGCCCTGTCCTATCAATACAGCGACCCACGAGGGCTCGGAGAAGAGCTCATTGTTGTCGCGAAAAATCTTGCCGCCGGCCTTGAACAGCTCGAGCTTGTGCGCCAGCGAATCCGGAATAGACATCTCGCGGCACTCATTCCAGTACGGTGTGTCGGCGCGCTGCGTCACGTGATAGTGCGCGATGATGAAGTCGCGGATGTATTCGATCTCCGTCTTGACCTCGCGGTTGAACTGATCCACTTCGGACGGCTCGATCCCGGCGGAGGGAAACAACTTGATCAGGCGAATAATGCTGTTCTGGATCAGGTGGATACTGGTCGACTCAAGCGGCTCCAGGAAACCGCTCGCGAGGCCCAGAGACACGCAATTTTTGTTCCACTGCTGCAGCCGCCGCCCTGCCCTGAAACGAATAGTCCGCGGTTCGGTAATTAGCTTGCCGTCGACGTTGTCGAGCAGCGCCTTCGTTGCCTCATCTTCCGCCATGAAGCGGCTGCTATATACAAGGCCGTTACCCACGCGGTGCTGCAAAGGAATTCGCCATTGCCAGCCTGCACTGCGCGCCGTCGAGCGCGTATACGGGGACGGAGGCGATACGGTCTCGGTCTGCACCGCCGCGGCTCGGTCGTTGAATAGCCAGTGCGACCAGTCTTCCCAGCCGGTCTCGAGCGCTCGCTCGATCAACAGGCCGCGAAAACCACTGCAGTCTATGAAGAAATCGCCTTCGACGATCGTACCCGACTCAAGCGTCACGGACTCAATATGGCCGCTCTCGCCGTTGGTAGCGACGTCGACCACCTTGCCCTCGGTCCGCTTCACGCCCAGACCCTCGCTTATGCCGCGCAGCAGCTTCGCGTACTGGCCAGCATCGAAGTGATAGGCATAAGCGGCCTTGCGATCGCCCTGCTGGCCAAAGCGGCCCGCCCTCGCCATATTCGCCTCGAGACTAAACTCATCGAGAGGCGTGCCGTCGCCTTGCTGTTGAGCCCTGCGCCAGTAGTGATGGAATTGCGCCGCCCAGGTATCACTGCCGTGTGCGGAAAACGGATGAAAATAACTCTCACCCAGGTTGCCCCAATTCTCGAATTCGATACCCAGCTTGTAGGTGCCGTTCACCGCGCGCAGGAAATCTGCCTCATCGAGCTCGAGCAACAGGTGGAAGTTTCTGATCGGCGGAATCGTGGCTTCACCGACGCCAACCGTCGGAATCTGGTCAGATTCAATAAGCTCGATCTGGAGTGTCTTTCCAAAAGACTTGGAAAACGCCGCTGCGGCCATCCAGCCCGCCGTGCCTCCTCCCACTATGACAACTTTGTTCATAAGCTTATCGATTCAGTTTATTGCGTAAGATCGCACGAATCTTTCGTGCGGAGTCTGCGTCGAGTTCACCAAGCGCGCCGAGCGTCGCAGAAGGAATATGCTCGCTGGTCGTGTCGTCAGCGCTGAAGACATAGTGATCGAAGAAAACCTTCCAGGCCTCTCGCTGTTCGGCCGGAAGATCACGAATGCTCAGAATGGCATGCAGTAACGCGTCGCCCGGTGCACCCAGGTACGCTGGCGTATTGCGCCACCAGTGGTTGATGAGGATATTGAAGCTCTCGAGCCCCTGGACGTGGTGCCACCACATACTCGGTATGTAGATCGCATCACCGGGTGCAAGCTCGGCGCTAATCGCATGTTGCATCGCTTCGGCAAAACGGGGGTATTTGTCGAAGTCCGGCTCATTCAGGTCGACCAGGCTGATGGACTGGCCGGCCGGCGTAAAATCGATCGGCCCTACGTACAGATTGGCGAGTTGCTCTGGAGGAAACAACGTGAAGCGACGTCGTCCCGCACACACGCAGGCGATGTTCTCAAGCACGTCGTAATGCGCGGCAACCGTCGTCCGATTGCCGATCCAGATGCGCACAGTCGCCTGGGTGTCGCCGAGCGGCAGGCTATTTTGCTCGCGCAGCCCTGGCAAACAGTAGTCCAATGCCGCGGATCCCATGTATACCGTTGGAGGCGCAGGATCGTCCTCGTACTCACGCAGCTGCTCAAGCACCTCGTCCATCCCGGTCTTGATCTGCTTGAAGTTGGTCTCGGCGAGGTCATCTGTATAGAAGATTCGGCCACCAATATCGGACTCACTAACGAACGCGGTTACGGGTGCGTTTTCGTAATGATCCAGCAGATAGCGGCGGGATTCTGCGTTGGACACGCTGCTCTTGCTTACGAGCGGCCAGTCGGACACGAGCCCTCTGAAAACCACGGGAGCCGTTTCTCCGGCGACCGCCGCCAACACCTGGCTAGCATCGATGTCGCTGATCTCACGGATTGGCGTACTTACTGCGGTCACAATGCTCCCGCCCTATTCAGGACTTCAGGGATTGGTTCTTTCTTGCGATCAATCGAGAAAGGTTCGGCATCGATGCCAACATCATGTAGACACTCTGCAAGTGACCCTGCTTGTGCAACGCCTCAAGCGCGCTTGCGTTCAGCCCGCGCAGCTTTTCCTCATTGATCGTATACAGCCCCGAGAGGCCTTGTTTCGAGCCGTCGTCAAATTCGATGTTCACAGCCAGTGACTCGATAAGCTCGAGACCGACAAGCAGCTTGGAGAACGACTGGCTGATTTCATGCCCCTGATGAATCGTCATCAGCACGGAGTTGATGCGTTCGAGATAGGGGCTCTCGCCACCGTGCTCCAGGAAGACGCGCTGCCCCGAGTCGTTGCCGACGCTGGGGTGGTCGAGGTCGATGTGTACGACGGGTACATCAGTGGGCACGCCATCGACGTCCTGTTCCTGAAAGCCGATCAGAAAAGGCTGTCGCTCGACGGTTAGCGGCAGGCTGGCCGCATCCCAGCCGTTGTCGGTCAGGTACAGGTTCTCATCGTCGGCGAAACCCAGCAGCGCGATTGTGTCGAAGTGCCCGGTGTCGCTGTTCTTGATGAACAACAGTGGATACTCCGCCTGCAGTTGACCGAATTCGACCGGAAATACTCGAGCCGCATTAACGTCATATCCACGGCCTTTCTTATAATGCGTAGCGACTTTAAGGTCTTTGTGCGTGACGTTGTCCAACAACACGTGCTTAGTCATAGATTCTCTCTGCCTGGCAGCCCGTGCTGTCCGATGTGGGTCAGTAATTCCCTGTTGCCCGGTAAGTTGGCAACGACCTGTTGGGTCTTCTTGTTGTTCTCGGCGAATAGCCGCCGCGCCTTTTCAGCATCGTTCGCGTGCTGTGAGCCTGCCCTCTCCTGAGTCTCGAAACCCATTCCGTAGAGCACGTACTGATAGCTCGCCGCGGAAAAAATCTCTTCGACCTGCGAAAAGTCCTTGTGACCGGGAACATGGTAACGCCAAAGCTCCAGCAGCTCCTGGAGATTGTCCGGAATGGACTCTTCTCTGCGGTTGTCGATCCAGTAGTCTGAATCGCTGCGCTGACTCAGCACATAGTGAAGCTTGAGAAAGTCGATTATGCGGTCCCAGCGATACAGGAACCTGTCATTGTATCGCTTCGCGACGATATCCATGACGCCTCTATTCGCCGGCAATTCCTCACTGATCATCCTGCCAGCCAGCTCGACGAGGACCAGCGCGCTGGCCTCGAGCGGCTCGAGAAATCCCGCAGACATGCCAACGGCGACACAGTTCCTGTGCCAGAACTTCTGACGATGACCGGGTCGGAACGACAATTTGCGCGGCTCGAACGGGTCTACCGCCACGCCAGACGTCTGCTCTATGTATTTTTTCAGCACGGTTTCGGCATCGCTATCCGACGTGTGCCTGGACGAGTAGGTGTAGCCGATGCCGCGTCTTTCCGTCAGCCCGATATCCCAGATCCAACCAGCGTTCTGCGCCGTGGATATGGTTTGTGAGGCAATCGCGCCGCTCTTGTCCGCATACGGCACCTGTATCGCCAGGGCCGAATCATTGAAGAGGATGTGCTGCTTGTCGAGGTAGCCGATACCGTAGTGTTTGCCCAGCAACAGTGAAGCGAAGCCCGTGCAGTCGATAAACAGATCGCCGTCGATCTCGCCGGTCTGCTTGGTACTGACGGAGCGAATATCCTCATCAGGTGCGCCATTGATGCCGGTTACGTGATCGACGACATGCCGAACGCCTAGCTTTGTCGTGCAATGTCGTTGCAACAGGCTGGCAAACTTGCCCGCGTCGAGGTGGTAGGCGTAGTTCGCCACATGGGCATATTCGGGCGTTGCATCTTGTTTGGGCGCCAGGTACTTGTCACAGATGTGCCCTTGGGTACTCACGGCGTCAACGAACGAGACCCTATCTCTTTGTTCCTGCCAGTATGGGACCAGATTGACGCTCGAATAGCCGACCGGCGCGGAGAACGGATGGTAATAAGTATCGCCCTCGTCGCCTGTCGTCCAGCCAACGAATTTGGTGCCCTGCTTGAAAGACCCCGAGCATTCTCGCAAAAACTCGGTTTCTGAAATGCCGATCTTCTGCAAGGTCGTGCGCATCGTCGGCCAGGTGCCTTCTCCGACACCAATGGTCTTGACGTCCGGAGATTCGATCAGCGTCACGCTCACGCCGCCGGCGTCACCGCTCACGTGTTCGCTCGCGAGCAAGCCCGCCGTAATCCAGCCGGCGCTACCGCCGCCGATGACAACAATGCTGTTTATTGCTTGTGTAGAATTTGTCTGCATCAGAATAAAAAAAGCCGCTGCAAAGGCAGCGGCTTTAATGTAACGCTTATCCCTGATTAGTCAAAGTTGTAACGGGCACCAATATTGAAACGGGAGCCGTACTCGTTACCTCTCAGGAACTGCTCTTGATAACGCGAGTAAGTGCGCGTGACTTCTTCCGTGATATTGATAGCTTCAAAGAAGACATCCAGCTGGTCCGTCGCAAACCACGTCACGTTCAGGTCGATCGGCGCGTAGGACTCAATGTATGTGGGTCCGCCGTCGCCATCAAAGCCGTTGAAGAACTCGTCGCGCCAGTTGTATGCAATTCTGGCTGATACGATCTCGTTCTCAAAGAACACCGACAGGTTGCCGGAATCGCTGAGTCCGGCCAGCGCGAATTCCACGCCGATCACGTCTCTATCCGGATTCACATCGCCGTTTACAGCCGTATAGTTGGCCGCCACGCCCCAGCCTGTATCGCCGAAGAAGTGCTGCACAGCCAATTCGAAGCCAAACAGGTTGCCAATCTCGCCATTCTCGGTTCGTGTGACGTCAAAAATAGCCAGCGGGTCACCCGGAAGGCCGGTGATAGGGTCCGTTAGCGCAACACCGCGATTCGCGTTGATCTGATTGAACACAGACTGGTCGTCGGTTGGGAGATTTAGTGCAATGAGGTCTGCTCGCGCCTGCTCCGCTTCGGCACTGATGTACGGATCTGTGACGCCCGGGACTGTCTCTTCAACTGTCCTCGATACCAGGAAGTTATCGACTTTCTTCTTGAAATAGCCAATCGATGCGTAGCTGCCGTCGCCGTAGTAGTACTCAACTGACAGGTCGAAGTTGTCTGACAGGAATGGCAGCAAGTCCGGGTTGCCCGTTTCGATGAAGCGACTGCGAACGTTCGGGTTGCCGACAAAGTCACGAGCGGGGCTCAACGCGCCGATTGGCGGGCGTGCCAGCGTGCGGCTATAAGACATGCGCGCGATGACATCTTCGTACACTTCCATATCGACATCGAGGCTTGGCAGCCAGAAATCGTTCTCGCCACTGCCCGCTCGGAACTGCTGGTCTGGCGATTTCACGTAGCTGAATTCGTTACCAGACACCCAGGTGATGGCGGTAGCTGGCACCTCAAGACTATATGACTTCATCTTGGTCTCTTCGTATCGAATGCCGACAACCGCATTCAATGCCATGCCGTTGAATTCGTCTTCGAATACTGCCTGCGCGTAGAAAGAATCGATATTCTCGTCAACGACCGAGGAACCGTCGTTTCCGAGCGGTCCTGACCAGAGCCGGCCGCGTCCATTGGCGGTATCCTGGTAATCGGCACCCCATCCAGGCCAGTAAAGGCTTTCAAGGGGATCACCCACACCCACGGTTTCGTAGCCATCCACGAGTGCGTCAAAACCCAGTGTGTAGTATTCGTCAAATGAGAAGGCACCACCGTTGGAGAAGCCGCTCAACAGACCGCTCAGACTGCCCGTCTGCACGGCGTTGCCGTCCCAATACTGTGCCGAAGTAAGCCAGAAACCGGCCGGGAGCTGGCCCGAATAGGCTTTGCGTGAGATGTACTCCTGCTCGGTGTGTGCCACGCCGAAATCAATGCGACGCAGTGCCCCATTATCCATGTTCTCCCAGCTGCCACCGAGCTGTACCTGGAGGATGTCATTGTCGACGTCAGTATTGAAAGCTTGTGCAAACAGTGAGCCGAAATCCTGTGCAATCAATCCGGCCTGAGGGTTACCGTCGCCGCCAGTGAAACTGACGTCGAAAGTCGGGATGCCACCAGCGCCGTAGTAAGCCGTCTGGTTGGCGATAGTTGCCGTTGCAGGCCCCCACTCGGGACCGTTGCCAGGACACCACGGGCAGCTCGTGTTACCGATGAACAGATTGGTATTGCTGCTGTTCTCGCCGCCGATGTCGCCGCCGTCGAATTGTGATGAGGAGCTGTGCAGGTCGAGCTTCAGGCTCAGGCTGTCTGTGACCATATAGTCGATATTCAGGCCCAGGGAGTTGTTTTCCTTGATCGTGTGGTCACGCGCGATATTGGTTGAATAATCGCCACAAGCCTGTGAAACCTCGGTCACGGTGCCGCGCTCGTTGATAACCGCGTCGACGTTGCCGCACTCGAACCAGATGCCGGTGCTATTGGCATCCTTCTCAAAATCAACTTCCGAATACGTGTAGTCAAGCGTCGCCGTAATTCGGTCTGTCGGTGCGTACTGCAGCACGACCTGGCTGTTGATTCGATCGCGCGAAATATCTGACCAGCCGTAGCCGACGTTCTGTGGATGCCAGTAGGTACCGTCAGCGCGCTGGTTGTTGTTAGTCACGTTGGCGGCAACAGCGGGGTCGCTCAAGTCGATCTGTGCATTGGGCACCCATTGGGCAACCGCTGCGTTTTCCTCGCGATTGTCGCGTTCCTGGTAGGAGGCTGACACCAGCACACCGATCGTGTCGTCGGCGAAGGTATTGCTGAACATAGCGGCGAGTTCTGGCGTGAACTCATCCAGATTGGCCACGCTGGCGTCGCCGGAGGAAGTCTCGTGGACCATCTTGCCAGAAACCACGCTCTGGAAACCCGGGCTGTCAAATGGCTTGGCGGTGATGATGTTAACCGTCGCGCCGATGCCACCTGTCGGCAGGTCTGCCCGGCCAGTCTTGTAAACCTCTACGGCACGGACGCTCTCGGATGCGAGATCACCGAAGTCGAATGAACGGCCCTCGCCGGTCGGCATCGTACGGCCATTAAGGGTAACCAGGTTGAATTCCGGTCCCATACCGCGGACCGTGATACGAGATCCCTCATTATTACTACGCTCGATCGACACGCCCGTGATGCGGGACAGCGACTCTGCGAGGTTTTGATCCGGGAACTTGCCAATATCCTCGGCCGTAATCGCGTCGACGACACCCTTGGCGTCGCGTTTGCGGTCCATCGACTGCATCAGGCTGCCGCGAATACCGGTCGTGATGATCTCCTCGATCACCTCGTCGTTAGCGTCCTGCGCCAGCGCCGGCGCCATCGCCGATGCACCCAGAGCCAATGCGACCCCTGCGGCCAATGGATTACGGTTAAAACGTGGATTTTGCATGCTCAAGCCCCCCGGCTTCTAGTCTTCGTGAAGCCGTCCTGAAACGGCATTTTTTTGTCGTAATACGCGTTTGTTAGTCGTTTCGACAGAAACTGACAACGCTGTCATTGGGCTTTTTACTGCATTCTGACAACGCTGTCATTGGGCTTTTTACTGCATTCTGACAACGCTGTCAAATCGAAATCGGGATTTCGCTGCTCATCGCTGTACGCCGACGATTATTTGATGACAGCGCTGTCATAAGTGCATACAATGCTCTGCTGGACGCAGCATAAGTTGTTCGGGGGGACACATTTTGCAGGCCAAACCAGTTGAACCAAATCGCATTCGCCGCGCCTGGCAAGGCCGGGTGTCGGGCTGCATGCTGGGCAAGCCCGTCGAGGTGCTGTCCTTTCAGCAGGGTCGAGATGGCCTGGAGGCTTATCTCCGCTCCGCCGGTGCCCTCCCCCTGCGCGACTATGTGCCGCTCATCGATGGCACCGTCGTGGCGGAGCTGGCGACAAACTGCTGCCGCGATCACATCGTGCGTGCCGAGCCGGACGATGACATCAACTACACGCTGATAGCACTCATACTCCTCGAGGAACATGGCACCGAATTTACGATAGCTGACGTTGGACGGGCCTGGTTACGCATGCTTCCGGCCGGCGCTACCTGGACAGCGGAGCGCGCTGCTTATAAAACGCTCTTGAACAACATGGCGGACGAGTTCGTCAATGGTGCAGAAGCCGGCTTTGATCTCGGGCTGTGCTCTGACAACGACTACAACGAATGGATAGGTGCGCAGATTCGCGCCGATATGTATGGCTGGGTTTGTCCCGGTCGCCCGGCGCTTGCCGCCGAACTGGCATCGCGCGATGCTTCGCTTTCTCATCGTGGCGAAGGTGTGTACGGCGCCGCTTTCATCGCCTCGCTGGGCGCGGCCATTCCCGCTGTCGATAACCTGGACGCGGCCATTGCCCACGCGCTCGAGTGTATTCCGGCGGACTGCAAAGCCGCGTCGGCTGTTCATTTTGGACAAGCGATTGCCGGCCAACCCGACGCCGTCGATCAACTTCACGACAGGTATGCATCCACGTCGCCAGTACATACGCTGAACAACCTGGCGCTTGTCGTCTGGGCATTGTGTTCGTACGACGGCGATTTCGGCGCCGCGATCGGTGACGCGGTCACCGCCGGCTGGGATACCGACTGTAATGGCGCTACGGTCGGCGGCTTGCTGGGCCTGATGAACAAACCGATCCCGCGCGCATGGACAGACCCCTGGAACGGTCGGGTTGGCCTAAGCCTTGCCGGTTTTGACGAACTGTCCGTCAAGCAACTCGTTGATCGTACCGTCAAGGTGGCCCGATCAATTTCTTCAAACTACTTCAGCAGTATCGATGTACTCGGGAGAGTGTCTTGAATTGTCTGCTATCGAAGCCCCTCTGCATACTTACCATCCTTACACTAACGCTTAGTATGACCGCAGCCGCCGACGACGCGCATGACGCCGACCGAAGTGAATACCTGGCGCCCAAGGCGGCTGAAGCTCTGATTATTAACGGCGACGCGAACGAGGAAATCTGGCAGCAAGCGGAATGGCATGAGCTTTCGCATCGTTGGCTCGGGCCCGAGTATTCCGCCGAGGATTTTGAGGGCCGATTCAAGGTCGTCTGGACCGAAAACCGGCTGTACCTCCTCGCTGAATTTACCGATGACATCCTGATCGACACGCACCGCGATCCACTGGTGCAGTACTGGGACGATGACTGCCTGGAAATTTTTCTGGATGAGGACTTTTCAGGTGGCGATCACCAGTTCAATCACAATGCATTTGCCTACCACATGTCGCTGGATAACCAGGCCATCGATATTGGTACCGACAAACAGGCGCGTAATTACTCGCATCATGTCGAAAGCGAGTGGAAACAGCATGGCAACAAGATCGTGTGGGAATTGGCCATCGACATTTACACGGACGCTTACATAGACGACGCAGAGACGAACAGTCCGGTGAAGCTCACGGCTGGAAAGAAAATGGGACTGATGGTCGCTTATTGCGACAACGATGGCAGCGAGCTCAGAGAAAACTTCATCGGCTCCGAGCTGGTGGCCGAAGGCCCGAAAGATCGTGGCTGGATCGATGCCGGGCTGTTCGGATCACTGGTTCTGGTCGATTAGTAACAACGAGCTCTGCTCGAATAAAAACAACATGACGGGATAGCGCGTGGACATTTCTCATAGCATCGACAATGCCGTATCCGGCGAATTCATCGACATGGCCGGCGAGCGTTATTACGTAGTCCGGAATGCGGACAAGATCGAGCCGTTTTTTATCAGCGTTATTTCGGACACTGATCACTGGCTGTTCATTTCATCAACAGGTGGACTTACCGCCGGCCGCGTGTCGCCGGATACTGCGCTGTTTCCGTACGTCACCGTCGACAAGATCCACGAAAGCACCACGCATACCGGCAGCAAGACCATGCTGCGAGTCCACCGCAACGGCGAAGAACACAACTGGGAACCATTGAATCGCGAGCACGATGGACATTACGCCGTTACCCGGAACCTCTACAAGAATCGGCTCGGCAACAAGCTGTGCTTCGAAGAAGTCAATCACGATCTTGAGCTCGCCTTCCGCTATACCTGGGTCACCAGTGACAGCTATGGCTTTGCCAGGCAGTGCGAACTTCAGAATCTGGGCAATCAGAGCATCAGTTTCGACATGATCGACGGTCTGCAGAATGTGCTGCCGGCAGGCACACCGCGTTTCGCGCAGACAAACACCAGCAATCTCGTGGACGCCTACAAATGGACCGAGCTTGATGAAGCAACCGGGCTGGCGTTATACACGTTGTACTCGGGCATCACCGACCGCGCCGAGCCGGCCGAATCGCTTCGAGCAAATACCGTCTTCTGCCTTGGCCTCGATGCGCCGAGGATTCTGATTTCGTCGAACCAGCTGCAGGCCTTTCGAGTCGGTCAATCGCCGCAGGCAGAGATTCACAAGCGCGGCATTCGCGGTGCCTACCTCGTCAATACCTCTCTCGACCTTGCACCGCAGGCAACGCGAAAATGGCAGTTCGTGGCTGATATGGAGAAGAGCCAGAGCGATGTCGTCGAGTTACAGAAAAAACTACTGCATCCTGTCGGCGTCGCTACGGAAATCGCGTCCTCGGTCGAGGCGGGCTCTGACGCACTGGCACGAATCATGGCGAGCGCGGACGGCTACCAGGCCGCGGCAGAGGTAAACGTTGCAGTGCACCATTACGCCAATGTGCTTTTCAATGTTCTTCGCGGCGGTATCTTCGACGATCAGTACCGGGTTTCAAAGTGGGACTTTGTCGCGACGATCAAAAGCTTCAACATCGATGTTCATGAGCGAAACAAGGGACTGCTGGAGGGCTTTCCCGAGACCCAGAATATCGGCGAGCTGCTGTCTACAATTCAACGACACAACGACCCACAACTCGCTCGCCTTGCGTATGAATACCTGCCCATTACCTTTGGCCGGCGTCACGGCGATCCCAGTCGCCCCTGGAACCAGTTCGCTATCAAGCTGAAAGATGACGATGGCAATCGGCTGTTGTCCTACGAGGGCAACTGGCGCGATATTTTCCAGAACTGGGAGGCATTGGCATTCAGCTACCCGGAGTTTGTCGAAAGCATCATTGCGAAGTTCGTGAATGCGTCCACGGTGGACGGCTATAACCCCTACCGCATCACCAAAGAGGGCATCGACTGGGAAGTCGAGGAGCCTGATGATCCCTGGAGCTACATTGGCTACTGGGGTGATCACCAGATTATCTACCTGCAGAAGCTGCTGGAGTTATCGCGTGCCTTCCATCCCACGCGCCTGGACGAGCTGCTGCATGAATCGATCTTCTGCTATGCCAATGTGCCTTACCGGATAAAGCCGTTGGCGGCGCTGTTTGAAAACCCGAAGAGCACCGTCGACTTCGATGAGGCGCTGGCAGAACGCATTGAAAAGCGTGTCGCCCAACTGGGTGCAGATGGCAAGCTGGTGCTCAATGAAGCAGGCGACGTGTACCAGGTTAATCTGCTCGAGAAGTTATTGGTGCCGTTGCTCTGCAAGCTGAGTAACCTCGTTATTGACGGCGGCATCTGGATGAACACCCAGCGTCCGGAATGGAACGACGCCAACAACGCGTTGGTCGGACAGGGCCTGTCGATGGTCACGCTGTACTACCTGCGGCGCTACATTTGTTTCCTTCAGGAACTGCTGGCGGCAAACCCAAGGCCGAGCGACCTATCCGTCGAAGTCAGTCAATGGCTCGCCGAAACGGCGACGGCTCTAGAGCACGCCCGCCTGTTGCGCGATAAAGGTCCAATCAATGAGATGGATCGCCACGGAGCATTGAGGGAACTCGGGGCGGCCGCCAGCCATTATCGCGAACGCGTCTATGAACAGGAGTCCTTCTCCGGAAAAGTTTCACAGGAGCCGGATGCAATCCTCAGACTGCTGGACGATGCGCTGGCGTTAATCGATCACAGCATCGAAAGTAATCGGCGTGATGACGGCCTCTATCACGCGTACAACCTGCTCGGTCTTAAGTCCGACTCGCTCACTATCGACACGCTTTATCCGATGTTGGAAGGACAGGTTGCGGCACTCAGCGCTGGCGCGATACCGCCCGAAGAAGCCGCCGCAGTCGTCGAGGCGCTTTTTGACAGCGAAGTTTATCGCCCGGACCAGCACTCCTTCATGCTTTATCCTGACAGGGCTTTACCTCGATTCCTCGAAAAGAACCGGATACCTGAAGAGCCTGCGTCCGCGATTCCGTTGATTGAGGCAATGCTGACTAAAGGTGACAAGCGAATCGTCGAACGTGACGCTGACGGACACCTCCGCTTCAACGCCGATTTTGCCAACGCTGGCGAATTGCAGTCGGAACTCGACGCGTTGTCAGGCGACTACGGCGACGACGTTGCTTCAGCACGTCAACCTCTCTTGTCGCTCTTTGAGACTGTGTTTCACCACCAGGCCTTTACAGGACGCTCCGGCGGCATGTTCGGTTTCGAGGGTCTGGGCAGTATTTACTGGCACATGGTATCCAAGCTGCTACTCGCTGTGCAGGAGAATTATTTCGCCGCGCTGGATAATGGCGCTGCAGACAGTGTCTGCCACAAGGTAGGAGAGTTGTACTACCGCATCCGGCAGGGCATAGGTTTCAACAAGACGCCGGCGGAATACGGTGCATTTCCAACCGACCCCTACTCGCACACGCCAAGACACTCTGGCGCAAAACAGCCGGGCATGACCGGACAGGTAAAAGAAGAGGTGCTGACCCGTTTCGGCGAACTTGGCATACGCATTGCTGCTGGTGCCGTAAGTATTCAGCCGAGCCTGCTCAGGGCCCACGAGTTCGTATCCAGGCCACGACAATTTCGTTTTCTGGACGTTGCCGGCGACTGGCAGGAAACGGAGATACCGTTGAACAGTCTGGCTTTCACCTGGTGCCAGGTACCCATCGTTTACATACTGAGCGGCGCTGCCGGGCCAGCGCTTTCCGTCAAATGGGACGACGGCCAAGAACAGAGCTTTGATGGGCTGGCGTTACCGGCAGAAGTCAGCAACGAGCTGTTTCAGCGCAGTGGTCGAGTCCGTCAACTCACCGCCAGGTTCGGCGATCACCTTCTGTTCGCCGAATAAAAAATCGCCAACCAGAACGTCCTTACACAAACGCACAAAGCAAAGAGGCATGCATGTCTAATTATTACAAGAGAAATCTGGCACTCGCCGGAATCGATTTTTCCCGGCATTCGGTCGACGATCTGCGAGCGCTTGTACGGCAAATTCTCGAAGGAAAAATCCACGGTATCTCCTTCAGCCCGTATGTTGAGGGTCAGGGTCCCGGCACGCAGCTTGGCGAGCCACAGATACGCGAACGCCTGAGTGTCATCCTGCCCTACGTACGCTGGATACGATCCTTTTCCTGCACGGAAGGCAATGAGCTGATCCCTCGCATTGCCGCTGAAAACGGGCTAAAGACGATGGTCGGTGTCTGGCTCGACGATGATAAGGAGCACAACGAGAAGGAACTTGCGAACGCCATTGAAGTAGCGAAAGCAGGTCACGCGAACATTCTGGCTGTGGGCAACGAGGTGCTGCTGCGCGGCGACCTGACAGAAGACGAACTCATCGACTACATCAACCGGGCGAAGCAGGCGGTACCGGATATCGATGTTGGCTATGTAGACGCCTACTTCGAATTCGAGGTGCATCCCCGTGTGACGGCGGCCTGCGACGTAATACTCGCCAACTGCTACCCGTTCTGGGAAGGCTGCCCTGCCGACCACTCCCTGCTGTATATGAAAGAAATGTATCGTCGCGCACAGCGCGCGGCGAACGGCAAGAAGGTCATCATCAGTGAAACCGGCTGGCCGAACGTCGGCACTGCCGAACTCGGTGCGGTCCCGTCCTTCGAAAACGCCATCAAGTATTTCATTAACACCTACCAGTGGGCCGAAGAAGAAGGTATCGAAATCTTCTACTTTTCATCCTTTGATGAAACCTGGAAAGTTGATGCCGAAGGCGATGTCGGCGCCTACTGGGGCATTTGGGACAAAGACGGTAAGTGCAAATATGATTGACAAGCTCAATGCTCATTTGAGCAACGGCAGCGGTACAGAACTGCAACATGCCAATGCGATCTGTTACTCCGGTTACAGGGAGGGACAGGTTCCCGGCAGCGCTTATCCGTCCTATGCCGAGATAAAGGAAGATCTCCTGATTCTCGCCAAGAACTGGAAGTACCTGCGGCTTTACGACTGCAGCCCGCACGCCGATACGGTACTCCAGGTGATTGCCGACGAGGGTCTTGATTTCATGGTCATGCTCGGCGTGGATATGGGCGCCGAAATGAGTAACCCGCATTGTCCGTGGGGCGCCGAATTCACGGATGAAACGCTCGAAAAGAATCGCAAAGCGAATAACGACCAGGTCGAGAAAGCCATCGCCCTGTCGAACAAGTACGCGGATGTCGTGTTTTCGGTTTCGGTGGGCAATGAAGCCAGCGTTGAGTGGAGCGATCACATGGTGCCGGTGAATAACCTCATCGAGTATGTTCGCCACCTGAAAAGTCATATAAAGCAGCCCATTACCTTTTGTGAAAACTATGTCCCGTGGACATACAAGTTAGAACCGCTGGTCGAAGAACTGGACTTCATCTCGGTACACACTTACCCAGCGTGGGAGTACCGTTCGATTGAAGATGCGCTCGAGTACACCAAGCAAAACTACCACTCGGTAGTTGATCACTACCCCGGCAAACCCGTTGTAATCACCGAGGCCGGCTGGACTACTGCGTCAAACGGTCGCGGTATTGAACCCTGGAATGCGTCCGAGAAACTCCAGGAAAACTATTACAAACAGCTGCTGAAATGGACCACCGAGGAACGCATTCTCACCTTTGTCTTCGAAGCGTTCGACGAGCCGTGGAAGGGCTCGCCCGACCCGCTCGAGCCGGAGAAGCACTGGGGCCTTTTCACGGTCGAGCGCCTACCGAAACTGGTCATGAAAGAGCTATACGCCGAGCTCGTTCGCTGAACGACTCGGGACCCAGTCCCGCCAAGTTACTGGTTTACAAAGGAAATCAATTTGACAACGCTGTCAAATCCGGGTGTAATCCATTGTAAAATGATAATAAGAATTATTCACCAGAAGCGGTCGATACCCCGTGCCTAGACCCACTATTTTTGATGTTGCGAAGGTTGCCGGCGTCTCGATAAAAACAGTATCGCGCGTCGTAAACCACGAGCCCAATGTACGCGCTTCAACGCGCGAGCGTGTAGAGAACGCTGTCGCTGTGCTGAAATATCGGCCCGATCAGTCGGCCCGAAATCTGGCGAGCCATCGCTCTCATCTTATTGGCCTGGTCTACGACGACCCGGCCGCTTATGAAATGCCCAGCGGCGGCTATATTCTTGATTTGCAGCAAGGCGCGCTCGAGGCCTGTAAGTCCGCCCTCTCCGAGTTATTGATACATCCCTGCGACTTTCGTAAGAAGAATGTGAGCATAGAGCTCAAGTCATTTATCGAAGAAACCAGGCTGGCCGGAATTATCCTCGCCGCGCCACTATCGAACATGCCCAAGATCGTCCGCGCTATCAAAGCGACGGGCACACCGTTCGTACGATTGTCTCCGGGCAATGGCAGTGCAGAGCAATTTTCTGTTTCGACTAACGATCGCGAAGTCTGTGCAGAGATGACACGGTATCTTGCCGAAATGGGGCACCGCCGCATCGCATTCATAGCCGGCAACCCCGACCACAAGGCGGTTGCTAACAGACTGCTGGGCTACAAGGACGGGTTGCAAGATAGCGGCCTCAAATACTCAGAACAACTCGTTGCCAGCGGCGATAACTCGTTCGGCTCCGGTTTCAGCGCCGCAGAGAAGTTGCTGGCGAAGCGCCCTCCTCCTACCGCGATATTCGCAGCCAACGATGACATGGCCGCCGGTGTGATCCGCGCCGCCAATCGACTGGGCATAGACGTACCAGGACAACTGTCCGTTGCGGGATTCGACGACATCGCGCTGGCTCGCCAGATTGATCCGGCGCTGACGACAGTGCGACAACCGCTGGTGGAAATGGCGCAACGAGCCGCACAATTGCTCTCGCAAAAAAACGGCGATACCAAACCAGAGGTAATCCCGGCAACCATCAAGATCCGCGAATCCACGGGACCCGCCCCCGAGTAGTCAACGCTCGGTCCTTCGTCGTCGGCGACAATAATGTTGCGAACACAAAATCGTTGGCAACGAAATTGGCTATTGTTATGCTTGGATCAACAGTCCGGAATCCCTAACCCTTTACCCCAAACAACAAGCTTGTTTGCCCAGTGGACGTCAGTTCGCCTTCAAAGGAAACGCCCAATGAAAAGAATCCTAGCGTTCTTTGCACTATTCAGTCTTGCACCTCTGTCGATGGCCGATGAGCCCGCCGAAGACGGCCTGGACTACGGCGACTTCAAGTCCGTCACCCTGCAAGTCAAATCCTGGGACGCCCTGGGTGAAGGCAGGTATGAGGATGCCGTAAAGTACACAGAAAAATGTGTAGAGCTTTACGAAGAAAAAGCTAGAGAGATGCAAGCGTCTCTGAGCGCAAAGCCTTCAGCTGATGTGGTGAACGATTACTGGGCACTCAATGACGTAGGCACCTGCTATTTCATCAAGGGCGAAGCCCTGATCAAGCTGAACAGGAAGACAGACGCTATGGCCGCCTTCAAGACCGTCAGGGATGAGCTCTACTATTCACAAGCCTGGGATCCAAAAGGCTGGTACTGGTCTCCGGCCGATGCGGCTTATCCGAGAATTGAAATGTTGGAAGCACAAACGGGTAACGATTTCTAGAAATGCCGGTGATTCGTTTATCAATCGGTTTTCTAATTCTACTTTTTATCAGTTCGTGCGCGGCCAGCGTGCCAGACGATCAAAACAAAGCGGCCGGTTCCACGGTGCAGGTAGTCGAGCAAGCAGATGGCACCTTCACGCTGCTGCGTAATGGCGAGCCCTATTGGGTCAAGGGCGCAGGAACCGGAAGCGGAGAAGGGCTCGGAGGTGGCGATCTGAGTCTGCTGGCAGCATCCGGCGGCAACTCTGTCCGAACCTGGGGGATAGCGCAGCTGGATGAGCTTGTTGACGGAAAACCTTTTCTCGATCGAGCCCATGAGTTGGGTATTTCGGTCACGGCTGGTTTCTGGGTGCAACACGTCCGCCATGGATTCGATTACTCGGATTCTGACAGCGTCGAGCGACAGCGGGACCGGTTGCGCGATGCCGTACTGAAATTCAGGGACCACCCTGCGCTGTTGGCGTGGGGCCTGGGCAACGAAATGGAAGCCTTCGAACCCAACGTTGAGGGCGAAGTCATCTGGCGGGAGTTGAATCATCTCGCCGGTATCATCAAAGACCTGGATCCCGATCATCCGGTAATGACGGTGATCGCCGGAGCTCAGCCAGCCAAGATTACCGGGATTCTGGAGCACTACCCAAACATGGATATTCTGGGAGTTAACAGCTACAGCAATGCGCCCATGGTAGGTAGAGGACTCGTTGGCATGGGTTGGAACGGTCCCTACATGCTGACCGAATACGGTGTGACGGGAACATGGGAGGTGCCTGAGACGCCGTGGGGCGCACCCATCGAACCGGATCCAAGCACCAAAGCGGCAGAGTCGTATACCGCATACACGATGGATCGTGACGACAATCCTGGACGAACTCTGGGTTCCTATGTGTTTTTCTGGGGAAATAAGCAGGAAGCGACCGCCACCTGGTTTGGAATGTTCCTGCCATCAGGTGAGAAGTTGCCGCGCGTTGATGCCATGGCCTATGCGTGGTCAGGAGAATGGCCGGATAATCGGGCTCCCAAACTCAAGTCACTCTCGACTCCCGTAGCGTTCGAAACCGTCCAACCCGGAATTACTTCGTTTGCAGAAGTTGACTGTCTCGATCGTGAAGGCGATGAATTACGTTTCGTTTGGGATATTCGAGCGGAGAGCTCAGACCGCAAAATCGGCGGCGACGCCGAAGCTGCCCCTCCATCGTTTCCGGATGCGATAGAAGAAGGGCAAGGGACCCCTCGAATTGAATTCAAGGTCCCGAGTCGGCCCGGCGCTTATCGCGTGTTTGTGACAGCCTACGACGGACAAGGCGGTGCCGTGGCGCATAACCTGCCATTTTTCGTGGAAGACTAGCCGCACGACTATAGCGGGCGAGGATCCTTCCCAGCGTGATTGATACAAGGCTATTGACGAACAGCGTTTGCACCTGCACCCGCCAACTACTTCAGAGAAGCGTGCCGCCAGCGCCGCGGATAAGACAGGGCTCCCGTCGTGTACCAGCTGTCAGCCCTGCTCGCTCTGTAGTATTTCCAGCCGGATCGCTTTAGCAAACGCACCCGATTGAAATGACAAAAGCCCTGCGAGAAGCAGGGCTTTTGATAATACAATTTTGCGAATACCCAGGCTCGCGCGATTCCTCAGAACTCGCCGACGCCGACGACGCCATTGGTGCAATCAGGAAGGTCGGTACACGGCTGGTAGGTGTAGCCCCACTCCACGAACTTATCCAACATAAGGATGCCCCCACCAGGAATAAGCATCCGGTACGGGGTAGACCCGTCGCGGTAAAGGTGATCGGCAACGCGCTCGTTCAATGGCACGGCAAAGGAGGGATATTCAAGCGGGTCCTCAGAGATGGGTGCACATTGGAAGCATATGAAGACTGTCACGCTACCGAAGAAATTGTCCAGGACCGAACGATAGGCTTTCAAGGCGTGCTCGCGAATGAGCTCATCCTGCTCGACCGGGTTGCTGTTAGCGTCAAACACCTCGTGCAGTGCTAGCGCGGTATAGTACTGGTTTTCGCCAGACTGCCGGAATGCAAACGCTGTCGCCCAGAAATAGAACCGGGCCTTGGCGCCTGTCGGCCCGAGGGGAATGGTGTTGGCTATTTCGAATTTGTTTCCGGGGTTGTCAGGTCCGGCGAACTCGAGAATCGTCGTCGTTGCGAAAGGGTTCTCGGGATCATCCAGGACGCACGTCTCACCGGCAAGCCCGACATCCGCACAGAACAGGTTGAGCACCGGGTCAGTCGGCAGGACGATATCATTAACCACCTGGCCATCCGCTGCGTCCCGCTCGCTACCGCAACCGGCTGTGATCACGGCTGCCAGACCCATCAGGAGTATCCAAACACCTCTGAACAAAGCCGGCTGAGCCTTTTGTCGATTAAGGTTTCTCATTGTCATAAATCCTTAGGCTTTGCGTGCCTTATCCTAAAACTGGTACGTGAAGTAAAGATTGGTCGAGAATTCGTAGTCACCGAATTCTTCCAACTCGGACTCATTTTCCTGGCCGTATGACCGGTACAGCACCCGGAGGCCGAGCCTCGTTGCCCGTCTCTCGTCTTCAACCGAGCCAACCTGCCCAAGCGTGCCCAGCCGAACTGAGTAATCGAGCTTGAGCTGCTCCGGGAACGTGAGATTGAAATCGCGGTAGAAATCATATGGCCCAAACGCATCTTTCATGAAGAAGCCTTCAAACACGTGCTTGCGATTGAACTCGCTCTTCCAGTGGAACTGCCAGTATTTGCGCGTGCCACCCTCGGCCTTACCGGTCGATTGCTCGTAGGCGCGGATCAGCTTGAAGATGTGTTTCTGCCTGGGGTTGGGATTGAACACCATCCGGCTTGAAACACCCCAAACGTCTTCTTTCGGCAAGCCCTCACCATACGGCGCGTTGATCTTCAACGGTCGGAAGAAGAACAGGTAGGAGTCGGTCGGCGTCGGGTACTCGGTGTAGGTACCGCCGATATTGAACGCGAACTTCGCATCCTCGCGCCAGTCGTTGTCCCAGTCGTAAAACTGCGTAGCGCCAGTCGGATCATAGGTTATGTACATCTCCGCCGAGCGCGCTTCGCGATTTTCCAATACGGCGAACGGGTCGGTCTCGGAATTTCGCGGGTTGATGCCAGGGGAGAAGATGCCCTCTACGAAGTCCCCGTCGGTGTTGGATGGTGCAATGAACGGGTTAGCGTGCACGAGATTGTCTCGATACAGTAGCCGCGGGTAGAGCATCCAGTCCCCGAAACGCAGGATCATGCCGGCCTCGTACTCCTGCTTGTTACCCATGCCGGTGGTCGCCAGACGGCTAGGGTCATATACGCCGAACGTCTTGTGTGGGTTACCGCCTTCAGCGACGAGTCCAGCGTGCCAGGCCTGCACATAGGTCTCGTTCCATGGGAATGTGAGCTTCGCCCGGAAGCCGAGCGCGTCCTCGTCCTCGATCTTATCCAGATAGATGTTGCCGCCTTCGCCCACTCTATCGTAGGCGTCGTCGACCCGCTCTGGAGCTGAGATGATGCCACCGACCTCGAGCTTCCAGCCGTTGGCAAATTCCCGCTCACCGGTAAGCGTCGTTTGCCGGGTCTGTCTATCCGTACGCGTGTTAAACCCTGCGGGATCCGTCCTGCGGGCCAGATCCTCCGAGTGAATGAAGGTCCAGTCGAACTTGGCGAGCTTGAAGTCATACTTGAAGATCACCTTCGGGTTGGCACCCCAGTAAACCTCCGGGCCGAACAGCAACGTAACGCCATCCCACTTGTTCTTGCCTATGATTTCGACGCCCGACGGCGCACTCTGGTCCCAGATATCTATGCCGGCGAGATCGGTTGATTCGCGGAGCAGGCCGAAATGGTCGCCTTCATACCCCCAGTGGTACCGGGACGTGTGATAGAAGGCCTCGACGTCGGCATTCTCGCCTTCGTACTTCGCATTGAAGTCATAGATCGCAACCTGGTTGCCACTTCCGATAGCTACCGGAGAGGACGGGACTTCAATTCCGTCTTCTATAAATATCGTCTCTGTCTCAAGAACGACAGGCAACCCGCGATCCCCGTACGTGAACTCGAGGTCTCGTTTGTCGGCGACGTCGCCCAGGACGTTCAGCGTCATCTGGCCGCTGACCTTGTCAGTCGGCTGAAAGCCGAAGTCGAGGAAGATCATCTCGCCGCTGGAGAACTCGAGGGAGTTCTCGCCGTCCACATCGAGTCCGAGGTCGTTGCCCCTGACGACCAACTCGCCTTGCAGACGCCCGCCGGTGAAACTCAGCTTCTTCTTGTTTTCCTCCATCTCCGACTTGACCGCACGAACGTCGCCTTTAAGTTCATACAGTTCCAGATTCATATTTGCGAACCCATCATTGATTTCAGCCTTGCTCGCAGTGTACGGATCCATTCTGAACACTGAGGTCATGACGTCGTAGGCCATTCGCGGTCTAGCTGTGGACACACCGTCGGAGTTCATCGGACCGAGGGCCGTGATACCGAACCACTCCTCGTTCATGTTGTTCTTGCCTTCGGCCCAGTCGAAGAGGTATGCCTGGTTGGACCAGGATGCGTTGTTATCCTGGACGTCGAGGTTTTCGATCTGCAGGTATTTCCACCATTCGTCACGCCATTCAAAGATGAACGCACCGATCGAGTTACCTTCCTCGCCGTTACCCGCTGCCTTGTTGTACATCTCCTGCCACTGGTCTTTCAGGATGAGTGCCTGCGACACCTGGTCCTCGGCAAAGTCACGCGCGTTGAACGCGTCGCTGCCGAACTCAAAGAAAATGACGGGAAGATCGAGTTTTTCATCGACATCTCGCCAGAGGCCCGTGAAGCTCTTGCCGCGGTAGGCGTTGGTGCCGAGCATATCAATATCCGGGCAGAGCTCTGCGATCAGGTCGATGTACTGGATATCGCCGTTGACGATCGTGAAGGGCTGGTTCGGAGCGATGGACTTGCCCGCAGCGACGACCTCGTTCCACAGGCTGTACAGGTAGCGTGCCTTGGCCGTGTTCTGCTCGCCTTCCGGCAGGTTCTCGATCTCGAAGCTCGACCATGACAACCCGTAGTTGGACTCGTTACCGAAGGCGAACATCAGTACCCCGGGGGTGTCCTTATAGCGCCGCACGAATTCCTGCATGTCCCGCTTCAGGACCTCACGTGTGCGGGGATCGGAATAGTCGGTGAACGGAATCCACTTGCCGTCGACGTTATAGCCATAGCGGCCCATCAACGGGTTAATGACCGACATGATGCCGTGCTCTTCGTAGATGTAGGTCACCCACTTGGGCGGAATCATCGTGAAGCTGCGAATCGTGTTCACGCCCATTTTCGCCATCAGGCTGAAGTCGTAGTCGAGGATTTTCCGGATCTGCTCGTCTGACTGACCGAACAAGTTGTACGTGTAATTCTGGCCGCGCGGCGTATAGCCCCAGACAACACCCTTGACGTAGTAGTCTTCGCCATTGACCTGCAGCTTCCAGCCATCGGCACCCTTAACGACATCGACTTTGTCCACCTGTGCGTAGGTCACTGCCGGAACACTCAGAACCAACAAGACAGCCAGCAGGCCGCAGACTTTGTTGACGTACTTGAAGAAGCTTAATCCCGCCATAGCGAACACTCTTTTTTGTAATTTAGTTTTTTGGTGAAAGTCGAGTAAGTACATTTTCTCTTCGACCTCCCCTAGTTAACGACGATTGACACGTTGTCGATGAACACATCCATCGTACAGGCCGTGTTTGCTCCGCAGTCAGCCTTGAATAGCAGCGACACACCACCGGCAGCGTCAGCACCGAGGAAGGTGTTGTATGTAAATGTCTGCCATGATCCGCTCAAACCATAACCTTCAAGAAGGACCTCGTTTGCTGCGCCACCTGGGGGATCAGCCAACTCAGTGAAGAACTCCGCAACAAACGTTTTCCCAACGCCTGTGTTGTCAACATCGATCGCATCGAACTGAACCGTGACTGGCGCCCCGCCCGTAAGCGTTCCACCTCCAAGGCGTTCAACCTTGAGTATTGGGAAAGAGGGAGAACCTGAACTTGCATCGGCCTGAAGCCGAGCCGCGTAGGTGCCACCATTGCTGTTGGCGTTCGAAACACTCACCGTTCCACCCAGCTCATCAACAAACCATGGGGGTTGTAGTCCAGCAGTGCCGGCAGCTTCAAAACCACCGTCGGGGACTAGTCCACCGTCGCCCGTACCGCCGCCATTGCCGCCGCCGGAAACCACCAGAGAGACGTCATCAATGAAGACCTCTCCGATCTCGGCGCCCATATCGAACAACACGCGGCTATCAGCCTCACCGAAATCTCCGCCACCATTGTCATCGGTGGCCGTTACCTCAATCTCAAACGTCTGCCAGTCCGTGCTCAGGTTCACACTCTGCGTTGCGGAATAGAAATCACCACCCGACTGACCTAAACCTGCAAGCATCGACCGGGCCACATTGGACTTCGCTTTGAAACTCAACGTGTAGGTCTCACCCGGCGTAATAGCCAACTT
>Ga0316201_10000049_pt1 | contig 45560 bp, 42 predicted proteins | sample CS6wburrow_MG_FD_204516 | JGI IMG/M metagenome (GOLD analysis project Ga0316201, IMG submission 204516) | Coastal sediment microbial communities from Delaware Bay, Delaware, United States - CS-6 worm burrow | ecosystem: Environmental > Aquatic > Marine > Coastal > Sediment | place: USA...
AAAGTATATATTACGGTTATATCACTACCTGGTGTACTAGCAATCTCCCCATATTTGGAATTATTGCTCTTTGCAATATATTTTAGATTAAATCCATTATTGGCCCCGTCTCCTGATTCCCCGCTTTTAATACCGCTAACTAATATTTGGTCAAGTTGTGTTAAAGTAACCTCGTTCTGTGGTGTTCCCCACGATCCAAATCCCGCTCCGCTATATGCATCAGAAACTACATTAAGGTCAACTCCTGAGACCAGTTCATTTATCTTAACTGAAATATCTCTGGTATCGCCTGGACCAACAACAGATGTAACGTTTAACCAAATCTTATCATCAGAGCTATTTTGTAGTCTATCTCCAGCTTCGGTCGATGATGCCATTGTTAAGATTAAATTCTTCGAAGTAGGAGATTCAATATCTAACATAGCTACCTTTTGAACTACAATTGTAACAGTGTGTTTATCATTGGGTTTGTCTTGAGACAACAGAAGAGTTCCAGCTGTAGCAATTAATATCAGTGATCTCGTAATCGTATTGTATATTCGTCTAATCATCTTTAAACATTTAAATTTTGTACAGTCAATTTAATATAAATGGAGCTGATTATAATCCGATAAGTTAATAAGTAGAATATCTTGAATCCATGCGAAATAATTTATTGTATTTACATAAAAAAAGGTTGCGTACATATTTATGGACGCAACCTTTTTAAGGGGTATCGTGATTATCTTATTCAGTTAAAGTATATGTTACAGTTATTTCTGAACCGGCAGTGGATACAATATCACCAAAAGCATTTGTTGCAACTGGCTCGGCAGTGTAGGTTAAGTTGTAACCGTTGTTTGCACCATTTGCAGTAAAGCCACTCTTTAAACCACTTACTAAAGTTTGATCAGAGGCAGTTAAAGTAAGTTGTGGTTGCGGCGTTCCCCATGAACCGAATCCTGATCCGGCATAGGCGGCGGAGGCTACTTTAAGATTTAAACCGGCAAGGGGCGCATCAATTTTTACTGATATGTCTCTCGTGTTTCCTGTTGCAACAATAGATGTTACATTTAACCATAGATTATTATCTGTGCTGCTTGCTAAGGGATTTCCTGCTTCAGTTGGAGCAGTCATTGTAATTTCAATGTCTTTTGAGGCTTCGGGTTCAATATCTAGCAAGGCAATTTCAGGTATTATTATTGTTACTTTATGATTATCAGTTAGACCATCTGAGTAAGCGATTGACATACTGACTATCAGAACTGCAATTACTAATCGGCGTGTTAGTTTCATTTTATTCTCCTTTGTTTTTCAAATTTTTATTAAGAGTGTCGTTCTCTTCGATCATACATATATCAAATACCGTGCCAAACACACCTTATAGGGAGTAATGACTAAAAAGCAATGGGGAAATACCTGAGTAGTGTAGCGAAACAGAACATGGTATGAGTTGTAATGCTACAAATACCGCGATATTACTATCACTTGAATTGAATAGAGCTTCAATAGTATGAGAATATTCACCAATCCACAATACACTTACTTTTAAGTACAGATATTATTCCCTAGAATACGGGCTTTTTAAGGAAGCGTTTTAAAATTTAATTTTGTTTGTAAAAATCGTTAATTTCTGAAATATTATTGACAACCTTTGAGTTGTTAATGTGTCAAACTAATTTAAAATAGGAATATTAGATCATGTCAATATTATCAAATATCATAAATGTATATACTGCACCTAGCAAAGTTTTCAATGCAGTTAAAGACTTTGAATTGAAAAAAGCGCTTATTCCTTTATTAATTCTTGCGGTAATAGGAGTACTTTCATTTTGGGCAATTCAAGACTTAGCAACTGAAGTAGGATATGATGCCGCAATAGAGCGCATCGAAAACAATTCTAGAATATCCGAAGAACAAAAAACTGAAATATACGAGAGAATCGACAAACAAATGTCAGGTCCACAAATAACAGGATGGATATTTAGCTTTCTAGGAGGACCACTTACAGTATTCTTTATGGCAATTATTGCTCTATTAGTTGGAAATACAATTATGGGTGGCAGTGCAAAGTATGGACAGCTAGTAAATATCACAGCTTGGGTGTACATGATCAACATACTTGAGACAATCGTTAAAATTCCATTAATGTTAAATAAATGGTCTTTAGAAGTCTATACAGGTTTAGGTGTCTTGGGAATTGGAGAGAAAGGCTCTTTCATAAATTCTCTATTCGCAGGTATTGATATTTTTGCAATATGGCGAATCGGATTAATAGCAATTGGAATGGGAATTATTTACAACAAAAAAACTAAACCATATCTAATTGCAATGTTAATTGCTTGGTTGTTATTACGGTTAATTGGCGCAGGATTTTCAAGTTTTGTTGGGGGCATAGCAGGGTAAATATATGAAAAGAATTAGAGTACCAATTGTTGCAATATTAATACTGTTTTCAAATATTGTATGTTCACAGGAATTATCGCTTAGTGATTGTGTTAATATTGCGATTGATAATAAAGAAACTGTTCAATCTGCTAAGCTTGATCTACAATCGGCGAAAGTCGGAAAGATTGGAGTTTTCAGCAATATTTTGCCATCGATTAGTTTATCCGGTGGACGTAGTGAAACAAGCTACGCTCAAGATGAATTATTCCCACCACAGACATCTTGGTCTGCTGGTATAACCGGCTCACAAAATATTTTTGATGGAGGTGGCTGGTGGAATCGCATTGCGCAAGCGAATAATAACTATCGGTTTGCCGAACAGATGGAAAGGCAAATATTAATAAATGTTATAGCTGAAGTTCATCGTACCTATTTCCAATTATTGAAGAACCAACAATTGGTGGAAGTTGCTAAACAAAGTTTAGAATTAGCTGAGCAACAGGTTGAATTGGCTCAGAAAAAGTATGACCTAGGCGCTGCCAAAAAAACCGATTTATTGAAATCCGAAGTAGCACGCGGTAAAGCAAGATCTGGACTGATTACCCAACAAGCACTTTTATACGTTGCAGTATCTGAACTTCGTAACGCACTTGGAATGATTAGTGAAACCAGCGAAATGAAAGTTATAGATGAGGTATTGCCACTACAGACCGTACCCGATTTTGATGAGGCAATCGATATCTTGAAAAATAATAATCCAGGAATATTAGCTTCCAAAACTCAACTAACAGACGCTAAACTTCGTAAGAAATTAACTTTAGCGTCGAGGTTGCCATCTTTGAGTGCTTCATTGTCTTATCAAGCAGGAGACACGGATTTTGATGGTTTGAAGTACGCTTTTAAAAACGAATGGATGATGACTACTGGTTTGAATTTATCCTTTCCAATATTTCGTGGAATGGCACTTTCGACGCAATCACAACAAGCAAAACTTGCAGTGCAAAAGGAAGAAAATGACCTAATCACTACCACAAATGATGCAATAGTACGATTAGAGAGCTTACTTGGAATTGTTAGTGATTATTTTAAGATAATTCCAATCAACGAAGAAATTCTAAATTCGGCAGAAGAGGATTTAAGACTTGTAAGTGAACGTTATAGATTAGGTTCCGCATCCATATTAGAATTGTTAGATGCACAAATTTCAGTGACAAGAGCACGTGTCGATTTAGTATCTTCAAAATATAACGCAAGGATTCAGGAAGCATATCTGAAAGCACAGTTAGGAGTTTTAGATCAAGATTTTGATAAAAATTAGGAGTTAGTTTTGGCTAAAGAGAAAAAAAATAAAAAGAAATTATGGATAATCATTGGAGTTGTCGCAGTACTGATAATCCTGATAGTAGGGAATCTACTTAAATCGGATACCAAAGCGACATTGGTTGAAACTGAAGAAGTTAAAAGACAAACAGTTGTTCACAAGGTGAGTGGTAGTGGTGTTATACAACCGGAGGTTGAAGTTAAGATTAGTGCAACCATTTCGGCGTGGATCACTGATATTACTGTTGAAGAAGGCGATTATGTAACCAAAGGACAACATTTAATTTCATTAGACGAGAAACAGGTTAGAGCAACCTATAATCAGTCACGATCTTCAGTAAAATCTGCCAGAGCCAATTTAATGCAAATTAAAGCACAAAGAGAACGTACAGAATCACTATTTAAAAACGATCTAATTTCAAAACAGGAATTGGAATCTATTACAGCCCAACACCAACTGGCTGAAAGCCAACTGGAACAGGCGCTTGCTGGTTTATCATCCCAAGAGGATCAACTATCAAAAACTCGCATAGTTGCCCCACAATCCGGTACCGTTGCAAAAATTAATAAAGAAGTCGGTGAAATGGCTTTAGGTTCTATGTTCCAAGCCGATGTTCTAATGATTGTTGCAGATCTCTCCAAGATGGAAGTTGTGGTAGATGTTAATGAGAATGATGTTGTCTCAGTCACCGTAGGAGATACTGCGGAAATTGAAATCGACGCTTTTCAAGATACAACCTTTATTGGCATAGTTAGTGAAATTGCTCATATTGCGCAAACCCAAGCGCTTGGCACTCAGGAGCAAGTAACAAACTTTGAAGTAAAAATACGTATGGTTGATGTACCTAAAAATATTCGACCGGGCATGAGTGCTACGGCGGATGTTATTACTGATGTTAAAGAAAATACTTTATCGATTCCAATACAAAGTCTAACCGTAAGACAAGAAGGCTGGGAAGAAGAAGTAAATAAAACAAAACGTAGCAGAGATAAGAAGGAGGAAGCAACCAACAATACTGAAGTGGCTGATAGTGGCGAGAAGAAAAAGAAAGAAATGATTGAAGTAGTCTTTGTTATTAGTGATGGTGAAAGTGTACCAGACACAACAGATGGCAAAAAAAGACACAAGGGGCCACCGCGAAAGAAGGATCAAAAATATGCGGTTGTAAGACCAGTTAAAGTTGGTATTGCATCTGAAAATCATTATGAAATATTAGAAGGTTTGGAAGAAGGAGAGCTCGTTATTACGGGAAGTTATAAAGCAATAAGCCGCGATTTAAAGCACATGTCGGAAGTAGAAATTGAAGGAAAATCAAAAGATAAAAAAGCTGCTGAAAAGGACAAATAGATCGTGGTAAATACAAAAAAGAATGGTGAGCTAATTGCACTAAATTCCGTCAAAAAGATATATAATATTGGAGCTGAAGATGTGCATGCACTCGATGGAATCGATTTAAATATTAATCGTAATGAATATATCTCAATAATGGGGCCGTCAGGTTCAGGAAAATCAACTCTTATGAATGTGGTTGGTTGTCTAGATACACCAACGGAAGGTACTTACTTTTTTGAAGGTGAACCCGTTCATGAAATGGACGACAATCAATTAGCTTCCATTCGCAATAGAAAAATCGGTTTTGTATTTCAAACATTTAATTTATTATCAAAATTGACTTCATTGCGGAATGTAGAGCTTCCGCTTATCTATGCTAATGTTCCTCGAGAAGATCGGTTAGAATATGCAAGATCAGCGCTTGAAAAAGTTGGTTTGGCTGATAGAATGAATCATAAACCGAATGAATTGTCCGGTGGACAGAGACAAAGAGTTGCAATTGCACGAGCTCTTGTAACAAACCCATCTATTATTTTAGCAGACGAGCCGACAGGAAATTTAGACAGTAAGAGTGGAGAGGAAATCATGAATATTTTTGATAGTCTTCACGATTCGGGGAATACAATAATTTTAGTCACTCATGAACGGTATATTGCAGATCATGCTAACCGCACAATTAATTTATTAGACGGTAAGGTTCGTACCGATGAAAGCAACCACAATAAGAAGAATTAACTAAATTTCGTATGTTTCAATTATTCTTTGAAAATGTTCGTATAGCGATCAATGCAATCTTGTCGAGTAAGATGCGTTCATTCCTTACCGCATTAGGTATTATAATCGGTGTTTTAGCCGTTACCTTAATGGGAACACTAATTTCGGGATTAGACCGTTCATTTGACAACAGCATGTCATTTTTAGGCAAGGATGTATTATATATATCAAAATTTGAATGGTTTGGTAATCAAGACTTTTGGGAATTGAGAAATCGTCCAGATATGAAACCAGAATATGTCGATCAACTAAAAGAACAAGGGAAGTATGTATTAGCTGCATCGCCCGAAAGTTTTCGTGGCTCTGATATGTCGTATGGCGAAAATAGTATTAGTGACGTGCAAATAATGGGAACAACACCCGAGTATATGCAGACTTCCAATACTGATATCGAATTCGGTAGATTTATTACCGAAGGTGAAGATAGGTCCGGTGCGCGAGTTACGGTCATAGGTTCCGAAGTAGCTAATGCTTTGTTTGATGACGCAGATCCGATCGATCAATATGTTAAGATGGGTGCATATAAATTTCGCGTAATTGGAGTTGTAAAAAAACAGGGAAAATTTCTTGGTTTGTTCAGTATGGATAATCAAGCTATTATTCCCCTTGGTACATTTCAGAGACTTTTTTCACGAAGAGGATTTTTTAGACTATCCGTTAAGGTAGATGACACAAATATGGAAGAAGCTGAATTTGAAGTAAGATCCATACTACGTAGGATAAGAGGACTTAGACCAGAAGAACCTGATAATTTTGCGATAAATCAGCAAGAGGCGTTCGAAACTCAATACAAAGCAATTAAACTTGCAATTGGCGGAACAGGAATTTTTATAACGGTATTATCGTTAGTAGTCGGTGGTATTGGAATTATGAATATCATGTTTGTATCTGTTAAAGAACGAACACGTGAGATAGGTATTCGTAAAGCGATTGGCGCAACTCGTAACGTTATACTCAGTCAATTTTTAATAGAAGCAGTATTAATTTGTTTAATTGGGGGGCTTATAGGTTTGGGGCTCGCTTACGGTTTAAGTTTTGTAATAAGCAAATTCTTACCATCAACTATGCCGGTTTCTTTGGCAATTTTAGCGGTAATATTAAGTTTGGTAGTGGGTGTTGTTTCGGGATTAGTCCCCTCGTATCGTGCGGCAAAATTAGACCCAATTGAGGCTTTGAGTTATGACTAGAACTAAACGCAGCCACTTAAAAAATACACTTCAAGAGAGTTTTCGCATGGCGGTAGATGCATTAAAAGCCAATAAGATGCGTTCAATTTTAACATTATTGGGAATTGCAATTGGTGTATTTTCAGTAATTGGAGTTATGACTGCAATCCGAACAATGGAGTCATCAATCACTTCGGGATTAAATGTATTTGGAACGAACACGTTTATTATACAAAAGTATCCGCTTATTCAAATGGGTCATAGAGAGGCAAAATATCGCAATAGAAAAGATATTACATATGATCAATTTATTGAGTTGAAAGAAAGAGCTAATTTGCCATCCCTTGTGACTGTTGCTGAAGGTACAGGCGGTAAAACAATAAAATATAAAGATGAGAGAACAAAAGGTATAGCAGTCGCAGGAGGTTCGGTCGGAGCGTTACGGACTTACAATAATTTTATAGCAGAAGGGAGAGACATAAATCAACAAGATATTGACAATTCCCGCAGAGTAGTGATTTTAGGCATGGACGCAGTTGATCAACTATTTCCTTTTGAAGATCCACTTGGTAAAACTGTAGCAATAGAAGGTATTAATTTCACGGTCATTGGCGTTTTGGAACGAATGGGCAAAATGTTTGGACAGAGCCAAGATAATTTTGTACTCATTCCTATAACAAATTATTTACAAAGATTCAGCGATAGAGAAACAAGTTTACAAATTACAATAGAGGCACAGTCTGCAGAATTATATGACAAGACGATGGATGAGGCAATTGGAATCATTCGTGCCGTAAGGCAAGTTCCTCCTGGTGAAGAAAATGATTTTGAAGTGTCATCAAACGCTGAGCTTATCGAGACATTTGGTAGTTTTACGGCTGGTGTAAAGTTATTTGCATTTGCAGTTAGTGTAATCGCTTTAGTCGTTGCCGGTATCGGCATCATGAATATAATGTTAGTATCCGTTACAGAGCGTATAAAGGAAATAGGTATTCGCAAAGCGATTGGTGCGACTCGCGCTGATATTCTAACACAATTTTTATCAGAAGCAGTATTCTTAAGTGAATTTGGTGGAATAGCCGGAGTGATTCTCGGGATTGCCGGTGGCAACCTTGTAGCACTGCTATTGAAAGTACCTGCTCAAATACCGATAGATTGGGCTATAATCGGATTAGTAGTATGTTCAGTCATTGGAATAGGTTTTGGAATCTATCCAGCCTATAAAGCTGCCAAACTTGATCCGATAGATGCATTACGATACGAATAAATTGCTAACTGAGGGACGTCTGTAAAGGGAAGGTGTAGCTATTTTTTAATGCCACCTTATTTTTAAGGTAATTCATCACATGTTGTCCGCAGTTACTACCAATTTCATTTTCCGTTAGATCACCAATACTAACGATAACTTCATACCTAGATTTTTTTAAGTTTTCGATAATTTGATACTGTTTGGATTTTTTAGATATAATCGAATCTAATTTATTTTCTAATGCTTTGTAAGTAGGATTAACCGGAGTAATTTTAATTAAAAAATTATCCGGATTAAAATATTTCAACAAAATAGTGGTTTCTACTATTGAATCATTTGAAAGTGCGAAATTAAGCGTGGTTTTCTGGTTGCTATCCTGATGAAATCTTTCGCCGAATTCAGCTATTTTATCTAAGCTCCAAGTTTTAACAGGAATTAGCCAATTTCTTTGTTCGGTATCGGTACTGTGGATTGAAAATTGAAATTGAAAACGATCATTATATAATTTATTTTTTATACCAATTAATTCGTTAAAGAAATCCTCGGATCCTTTCGGAGCAATTGTTGATAAAGATGGATAAAAGCCGGGTGCATCATAACGATCAGGGAGATCCTTTAAAACATCAAGTACAGCCGGATTCAAAGTTGGTTCACCCATTCGAGAAAATTGAATTTTAAATTTTTTAGACGGAACACTCTTTCCACCAAAACGACTATTTACTAAATAATCAATTTGGAAAAATAATTCGTCTTTGGTTGGCTTTCCGTTGTAAAAACTACCTGCATCACAAAAATTGCATTTAACCGGACAGCCGAATAAGGTTGAAATTATCAGAACCCACTTCTGATCTCGAGTATATGGTGGCGGAACTGATTCCACAAATTCAAGCAATTTGCCATTGTCGGATTGTGCAACATAGACCATGGCTAATTCATCATTTCCAGTTTTTGCAATTACTTTCATTATTTTACTTATTAAGAATATTATTAATCTTCATAGCTGTAAAAGTTCCATCACCTATTGCGATAGATACCTGACGGAATTGCCCATTGGTTACATCACCGATTTGAAAAACATTGTGATGTTTCAGTAAATCTCTATTGATAAAATCAAGATTTGGTTCGCGGCCAATTGCAAATAGCAAATAATCTGAATATATTATCTCGTCGTTTGGGTGACATAAAAGGGCTAACTTTTTGTTTTTAGTATTAATCTGTTTAACAAATACATTGTCAAAATATTTAATGTTCTTAGATTTTAAGACCCTATCCTGTAAAATTGATAGTGCTTTTATGGTTTTGCTCCGATTTAAAATTATTACATTATTGTTGGTACTAAGATTTAGGGCATAGTCGAATGCACAGTCACCCGCACCAATGATAGCTATATTCTTATGTTCAATTTGTCCTAATTTATAAATTTCAAAAAACACTTTATCTTGAATGTCCTCGCGAAGAATTGGTGCTCGCAGTAAAATTGGTTTTGTACCACTTGCAATTACCAAGTGTTTTGAATGATATACTTCTTTATTAGTTTTTACATTTAAAGTATTATTAAAGAATTCTACAATTTCAACAGTTTCATGTTTGATATTGATATTATTGTTTTTAGTTTGTTTTTTCAGAAGTTGAACAAATTTATTACCACTTATACCATTTGGAAACCCGAGGTAATTTTCGACTAAATTTGCATTTTTGAGTAAACCACCGATTTCAGATTTTTCAAATACCACAGATTCAATTTTATGACGTTTCAATTGTATTGCGCATGCAATCCCTGAGGGGCCGGCGCCGATAATTATCACATCTGTTATTTTATTTATCACTGAATGATTGCTTTAATTTATCTGCTAATGTGATATTAGCAAAACCATGCGCAAGATTTATTAGCGTTGAAATATGGAAATCTTCATTGTAGGTTGCAGTCCCATCAATTGGGAAGAATACATTATATCCTCTTACAAAAGCGGACCGAGCCGTTGTCTCGCAACATAAATGTGTCATAACGCCGGTAATAATTATTTGTTCAATATTATGATGATGTAATATTTCATTAAGCTTTGTTTCATAAAATGCATCATATTGAGTTTTTATTATTAATTCTGCTTGGGGAATATCAAATTCAGCAATCAATTGGCTGAGATCGTTGTCCTCTGTTAAAAATTCCCGCCACCAAGCGTCCATTTGTTTAGCATCATATTTAGTATTAAGGTGCCTTGTTGAAATTATGGGACGATTATTACTTATAAATAAATTAGCTAAAGATTGGATTGGTTTAATTATTGCATCAGCACTTGGAATAACGGCGTGTGATTTTTTATCATGAAAGAAATTTTGCATATCAAGAATTATTAAAGCAGATTTTTGTGGTATCAAATGGTCTTTGTGCAGATCAAACTGATTATCCAATTTTTGATATATTGATTCAGCTTTTTGACTGATATTTTCAATCGTAAAATATTTGATTTTATCCATTTCTACTAATTTATTAAGCGCAAAGTTACAATTATATCAATAAAATATGGTTGTCCTTTTCCTTGTATTTAGTCTTTACATCCAATAATTTTATCGTACCATTAATCAAATTAATGAACTATAATTATATACAAAAAGTCTTCGGAGAAATCCGATAGTGGTTATTGGAGTCATTCCGGCTCGTTTGGAATCGACCCGCTTCCCCCGTAAGATACTTTTCCCCATTCGTAATAAACCAATGATAATGCACGTCTATGAGCGTGCTCTAAAATCACAAAAATTAGATCGTATAATCATAGCAGTCGATTCACAAGAAACAGTTGAAGCGCTTAAAAAATATAATGCCGAAGTGATCATGACTTCACCAAAGCATCAATCAGGGACTGATCGGATTGCCGAAGCAGTAGCAAATTTTAATTCTGATATTATTATAAATATACAAGGTGATGAGCCAATGCTTGATCCTGAAATGATTGATAGTTTAATAAGTTTATTTGTTGACAAAAGTGTTGAAATGGCTACTTTAGCGAGTACAGTTATTACAGAGAATGATATACTGAATCAAAATTCTGTTAAGGTAGCTATTGATAAAAATCATAATGCAATCGGCTTCTACAGAAAAATAACTGATTTTTCTAAGCAATATTTTCATCATATTGGAATTTATGGATATCGCAAAGATATGCTTAATAAATTCACTAAATTAGAGCAATCGAAGAATGAAAAGGTACTACACTTAGAGCAGTTAAGGGCTTTGGATAATGGAATAGCAATCCGAGTTGCGGTATGTGACTTTCCGTATCGAGGAGTAGATGTTAAAAAAGATTTGGAACAATTAAATTTTGAATAATAAAAAGAAAAAACAGACTAAATATATTTTTGTATTAGGTGGTGTAATCTCTGGATTGGGAAAGGGAATTGCGGCCGCCTCGATTGGATATTTATTAAAGAGTTCAGGATTAAAAGTTACAATTTTAAAACTCGACCCGTATTTAAATGTTGATCCTGGCACTATGAATCCATTCCAACATGGAGAAGTGTTTGTACTTGACGATGGTTCTGAAACGGACTTGGATTTAGGACATTACGAAAGATTTATCGATGAAAATATGAGATCCTTAAATAATGCTACAGCCGGACAAGTTTATAGTTCTGTTCTTGATAGAGAGCGCTCTGGAGATTATCTTGGAGCAACTGTTCAGGTTATTCCGCATGTTACGGATGAGCTTAAACGTCGTATAAAAGCTGTAAATGTAAACAATAATTATGACGTTGTAGTCTGTGAAGTTGGTGGTACAGTTGGTGATATTGAAAGTTTACCATTTATGGAAGCCATTAGGCAATTAACTGTTGAATTGGGTTACCACAATTATTTGATTATGCATTTAACGCTTGTACCTTTTATAAAGGCAAGTGAAGAATTAAAAACCAAACCAACTCAACATTCAGTTATGAAGTTGCGAGAAATTGGGTTGTCACCCGATATAATTCTTTGCAGAACTGAACGATCCATTACTCAAGAAGTTATTGATAAAATTGCTCTATTTTGTAATGTAGCACCCACGAATGTAATAGAGGGTTATGAAGTTGAAAGTATTTATGAAGTACCATTATCGTTATATAACCAAAAGGTTGGTAAAATTATTGCAGAACGATTGCAGCTAATACAGTTGCCGAACGTGAAAAAATTAAAGAAATTTATGACACGGTACAATAATCCCAAAAGGGAAGTAACTATCGCAATGTGCGGTAAGTATATTGAGCTTCCCGATGCTTATAAAAGCGTAATGGAGGCGTTTATTCATGCCGGTGTTGAGAACGATGCTCGAGTTAATTTAAAATGGATCCAGACTGATAAACTAAATAATAATTCACAAATTAATAAAACACTAAATAATGTTGATGGGATATTGCTTTTGCCCGGTTTTGGTCCACGGGGAGCAGAAGGTAAAATAAAAGTGTGTGAATACGCGCGAGTTAATGATATACCGTTTTTAGGCATATGTCTTGGTTTACAATGTGCTGTAATTGAATTTGCACGAAATGTTTGTGGGTTGAGAGGGGCTAATAGTACTGAATTTGAAAAAAATACTAAATATCCGGTGATTGATTTATTGGAATCACAAAGAGCTATCAAAGCTAAGGGCGGTACCATGCGCCTGGGAGCTTACGACTGTGATATTAAACGTGGTACAAAAACCTTTTTATCATACAATCAGAAACATGCTTCTGAACGCCATCGACACAGGTGGGAGGTAAATAATCGTTATACAAAACGATTAGAAAAAAATGGAATGGTTATTTCAGGTGTAAATAATGATTTGAATTTGATAGAGATAATTGAATTGAAAAACCATCCTTGGTTTGTGGCAACTCAATTTCATCCTGAGTTAAAAAGTAGGGTAAATCGCGCTCATCCTTTATTTCGCGATTTTGTTAAAGCTGCTGTAAATTTCACACTTAAAAAATAATCAAAATTTTGAAAACTATTAATATAACCGAAACAATTTCTTTCGGCGGTAGAAGTCTTCCGCTCATTGCTGGACCATGTGTGATCGAAAATCGAGATCATTCATTGAGAATGGCATCACAAATAAAAACTATCACAGAAAAATTATCAATACCGTTTATTTTCAAAAGTTCATTTGATAAAGCTAATCGTACTTCCGTATCATCCTTCAGAGGTCCTGGTATTGATGAGGGTTTACGGATATTAGCCGATGTTAAAAGTGAACTTAATATCCCAATTATTACTGATATACATTTGTCCGTGCAGGCTCATGCGATTGCAGAAGTTGCTGATATTATACAAATACCGGCATTCTTGTGTCGCCAAACTGATTTATTAATTGTTGCCGGTAATACAGGTAAGCCAGTAAACATTAAAAAAGGACAATTTTTATCACCTTGGAAAGTAAAACATATTGTGGAAAAAATTGAAAGTACTGGCAATAAACAGATCATAATTACTGAACGAGGAAACACTTTTGGATTTGATAACTTAATAACCGATATGCGTTCAATTCCAATAATGCAGGATGAAACTGGATATCCTGTAGTTTTTGATGGCACCCATAGTGCACAAATGCCAGGCAATACAGAAGATTTCACAGGTGGTTTGAGAAAATATATTCCAGTAATGGTGAAAGCTGCAGTTGCCGCTGGTTGTAACGGAATATTTTTAGAAGTGCATGATGATGTTAAAAATGCCAAATCAGATTCTGCAACGCAATGGCCATTAAAACAGTTGGAAAATTTATTATTACAAGCAAAAAGGATACATGAAGCTGTAACAAACAATGGATAAGTCAATAAAAGAAAAAGTATCGCGTATTAAATTTGTAATATCGGATGTTGACGGTGTATTGACAGATGGTGCTATCTATAAAGGCGACAATGGCAATGAGTTTAAAAAATTTAATGTAACCGACGGATCGGGAGTTGCTATAGCACGAGCTATAAATTTAAAAATAGCACTTATATCAGGGAGATATTCAAAATCCACAGAAATACGAGCCAAAGAATTACGTATCGAAGATGTTTACAATGGTACACTTGATAAAAATGAACCCTATTTAAATTTAAAGCAAAAATACAATCTGCAAGATGACCAGATCGCCTATATTGGTGATGATATTATTGATTTACCGGTAATGTGTCAAGTTGGTGTGCCGATTGCCGTGAATAATGCTGTTGGCTTAGTTAAAGATATTGCATTATACGTAACAAATAAAGATGGTGGTAAGGGCGCATTTCGAGAAGCAATTGATTGGATACTAACTACCCAAGGCAGATATGATGAAGCTTTGCAAATAGTGAAAGAAAAAATATTTGTTAATTCCAAATAATGTATCAAATTTATTCCAAAAGGATTTCATTATTAGTGTTTTTTGTTGCAATTACAAATTGTAGCAGTCCAGTTGTAAACGATGACCATAACGAAGAATTCATCGAGAAACCTGACCAGGAAAGTTGGGACGTTCGAATTACTATAACTAATGCGGGTATTAAACGTGCAGATATAAAGGCTGATTATCTTGAACAGTATAGTGATAAAATGTTTATTTCATTAAAAGATAATGTTCAAATAGATTTTTTTGATGCAAAAGAACGTCACATGTCAAAACTAATCGCGGACAAAGCTGAGATAAATGAACGCACTACTTTTCTGCAGGCCATTAATAATATTACTGTGATGTCAGACAGTGGTATAACGCTTTTTACCGATACACTTTCGTGGGATAATTTATTGGAGAAAATATTCACTAATGATTCAGTTATGATTACTACCGAAGCAAGTGATACACTATATGGTATCGGTTTTGAATCCGATGTAAACTTGGAACGTTGGAAAATTTTAAAACCGCGTGGAGTTACTAGCAGATGAAAAATCATACCGGATTAAAGACAACATCTTTATTTAAGCAATACGGAAAACGCTGGGTCGTCAATGACGTAAGTATTGAAGTCCGTAAAGGTGAAATTGTTGGTCTGCTTGGTCCAAACGGCGCAGGAAAAACAACAACTTTTTATATGATTACCGGGATGATAAAACCTTCTAAAGGACATATTTCTCTCGACAATAAAAATATTACAGATTTAGCGATGTATAAAAGATCACGATTGGGGTTAGGATATCTTTCGCAGGAACCTTCAATATTTGGAAAACTTACCGTAGAAGATAATATTCGGTTAGTTTTACAAATGGCTAAATCTAAAAAAGATGAAATAGAACAGATAATCGAAAACCTATTAGAAGATTTATCTATTAAACATATCCGGCAAAACAAAGGATATAATTTGTCCGGTGGTGAACGCCGCAGAGTAGAAATTTGTAGAACTTTAGCCCTGAACCCCGATTTTATATTACTAGATGAACCGTTTGCAGGTATTGATCCAATTGCTGTAGAAGATATACAATCGATTGTTCACTCCTTAAAAAATAGAAATATAGGTGTTCTAATTACTGACCATAATGTTCGTGAAACCTTATCAATAACGGATAGATCATATTTATTATATGAAGGAAGAATACTCAAATCCGGTACATCAAGTGAGTTGGCAGGGGATAAGGAAGTACGGCGTTTATATCTTGGACAAAGATTTCAGTTGTAATGCAAAGACTTCAGCAAAAGCAAGTACAAAAACAAATATTGGCTCCGCGCCAAATATTATTGGCCAAGCTATTGCAGCTTAATATTGTCAATTTAGAACAAAAAATATTAAACGAACTTGAAACAAACCCTGTTTTAGAAGAAGTACAACGCGATGATGATATGCCGATATCTAGTGAAGATACAGATAGGGATTCAATTGATATATCTTTTGATGCCGATGAGCCTGAACCTGTAACCTTATATCAATATTCTCCTGATAATAAGGACTTTCCTCAACAATATCAGCTAGATTTTATTGAAGAATTAATAGGACAATTAGATAGTTATGGGTTAACCGAAATTGAACATATTATTGCAGAAGAGATATTGTGGAATTTAGATGACCGCGGTTATATTGCAGTTGAATTATCACTCATAGCTGATCGATTAAATACAGATATAGAAAATGTTGAAAAAATTCTAAAATTTGTTCAACATTTAGAACCACTTGGAATTGCCTCACGGGATTTGAGAGAATGTTTGCTAATTCAATTAGAAGAGAAAAATGACTCTTTAGCATATCGTATTGTTTCAGAACACTTAGATGATTTTAGTAACAAGCGTTTTGAAGCATTGCAAAAAAAACTTGGTTGCACAGAAGATGAATTAGTAGAAGCTAAAGAAATCATTATACATTTAAATCCGCGTCCAGGCGAAGGAAAAATAATCAGCAAAGACGAAGTTGTAATTCCTGATTTGATAGTAATGGAACGCGACGGTGATTGGAGTATTCAAACCTATGACTCCGGGCTGCCCGAACTGCGAATTAGTCCGGACTATATGGGTTTATTAGAGGAAGGTGCTCAAATATCTACCGATGCCCGTAAGTATTTAAAGGAGCAATCTGATTCTGCAAATTGGTTTATTGAGGCAATTAAGCAACGCCGAAATACTATGATTCGTGTTATGAAAGCAATCATCGAAAAACAACCACAATTTTTCACGGGTGAGACAAAAGATTTAAATCCAATGAAGCTGCAAGATATAGCCGAAGAAGTCGAAATGGATATATCAACAATAAGCAGGTCAACAAGAGGGAAATATGTTGATACTTCTTTTGGAATATATGAATTAAAATCATTTTTTACTGAAGGGTCTACGAAGCAATCCGGAGAAATAATTAGTACAAACTTAGTAAAAAAAGTTTTAAAAGACATTATAGAGAGCGAAAACAAGAAAAAGCCCTATAATGATGAAAAATTAACTGAAAAATTGCAGGCAGCGGGATATAATGTTGCTCGCAGAACCGTTGCAAAATATCGTGAACAACTAAATTTTCCTGTTGCACGTTTGCGACGAGAATTGAAATAATAAGGATATATTATGGCAGGACGTAAAGTTGTATTCGGGGATGTTGAATTTATCATACCCGAAAAATTATTGTCATTCGGTGTAATGCCAATAATTGGAATTGTAATAGTATTGTGGCTATTAACAGGAATCTATAGTGTCGGCCCTGATGAAGTAGGAGTTGTAAGAACTTTTGGGAAAGTAACCCGTGTGGCACAATCGGGCTTGCGGTATCATTTACCTTTTCCAATAGAACAGGTTGATACTCCAAAAGTAACCGAAGTAAAAAGATCTGAAGTCGGATTTCGACATATAGGCAATCAGCAATTCCGAAAAGTTGAAAATGAAAGCCTGATGCTTACTGGTGATGAAAATATAGTTGATGCCGAATTGATCGTTCAATATAAAATTAAAGATGCTGAGCATTATTTATTCAATTTCGTAGGTCCTGAACTTACCATGAGAGAAGTGTCCGAATCGGCCTTACGTACAGTTATTGGTCAGCATACAATTGATGAAGCACTGACAACCGGTAAATTCCAAATTCAAGAAGAAACCCAAACATTAATGCAACAAATATTAGACAAATATGAAACCGGAATACTAATTGTAGCAGTTCAACTTCAATCGGTTTCACCGCCTAAACAGGTCGAAGCCGCATTTAAAGATGTTGCATCAGCTAAAGAAGATAAAAACCGTAAGATCAATGAAGCGCAGGGCTATCGCAATAATGTAATCCCGAAAGCCCGCGGTGAAGCACAGGCAATGTTAAGAGAAGCTGAGGGTTTCCAGGAAGCGCGTATCAAACGATCTGAGGGTGATGTAGCTAGATTCAGTGCAATGCTAATCGAGTATCGCAAAGCGAAGGACGTAACTCGGAAAAGATTATATTTGGAAGCCATGGAAGAAATTCTACCTGGAGTGAAAAAATATATTGTCCCAAATGATAAAGACGGCAATTTGTTAAACTTGTTAAATTTAAGTGGACAGTAGGAGGTCGATGATGAAAAAAATAACAATTGTAATTATAGTTTTAATATCGATTATCCTATTAACAACTGTGTTCAAAGTTGATGTAACCGAACAAGTAGTAATCTTGCAATTTGGCAAACCAATTCGTACTATCCAAACCCCCGGCTTACATTTGAAACTACCAGCACCAATTCAAAACGCCGTATTTTTTGATAATCGATTATTGGAATATGATGTTCAACCGGCCGAGGTGTTAAGTACCGACAAAAAAACGCTAATTGTTGATAATTATGTCCGCTGGAGAATAATTGATCCGTTATTATTCTTACAAACATTGCAAGCCATACCCAATGCGGTAACGCGTTTAGATGATATTGTATATTCTGAAATACGACGTGAACTCGGTTTGCACAACATGCATGAAATTATTACTGATAATCGTGAAAAGATCATGGAGGAAGTGACAAAAGCAAGTTATGAATCAACTTTACCTTATGGCATAGAGATTATAGATGTTAGAATTAAACGTGTTGATTTACCAGAGGAGAATGAAGCATCAATATATGCTCGTATGCAAGCTGAAAGAGAAAGGCAGGCAAATCAGTACCGTTCTGAAGGAGATGAGGAATCACAAATGATCATAGCCAGTACCGAGAAAGAAAAAACAATTATCCTTGCCGACGCATATAAATCAGCTGAGGAAACTCGTGGTAAGGGTGAAGCAACTGCACTCGGGATATACGCTAGAGTGTATTCTGCTGATCCTTCATTTTATGAGTTTCTTAGAACTTTGGAAACGTATAAAAGTGTAATTGATACTAATACTACACTTGTTTTACCTGCTGATTCAAAATTATTTGAATTATTAGTTAAATAGGATTTAATAGCAATAGAGGGCAGGGGAAAGAGTGTTTTAAAAAAAATTATAATTAAATATCTGTGGCAACACGAAGGAAAATAGATTGGAAAAAATAAAAATAAGATCAACAACCATCTTGGGAGTTCGTAAAAAAAATAAAATTGCTCTAGGCGGAGATGGTCAAGTTACTTTTGGTGATATGGCACTTAAACAGAAAGCTGTCAAGGTCCGACAATTTGAAACTGCCAAAGGCAATATCTTAGGAGGATTTGCCGGTGCAGCTGCCGATGCCCTAACTCTGTTTGAAAAATTCGAGAACAAATTAGATGAGTTCGATGGTGACTTAAAACGTTCAGTTGTTGAATTGGCTAAGGACTGGCGAACTGACAAATATCTCCGTCATTTAGATGCTTTATTGGCGTTAATGGACAAGAAAAGTAGTTTTATTGTTACTGGCGATGGTAATGTAATTGAACCGGACGGACCAATTATCGCAATTGGTTCTGGTGGTGGGTTTGCACAATCTGCGGCTACCGCTTTATATAATAATACTTCAAAAACGGCACTAGAGATTGTTCAAGAATCACTAAAAATTGCTGCAGAATTATGCATTTACACCAATGATTCAATTACGGTATTGGAAGGATGAAACAAGATTTAACACCGCGTCAAATTGTACGCGAATTGAATAAATATATTGTTGGTCAAGGCAAAGCCAAACGTGCTGTTGCAATCGCTCTAAGGAACAGATGGCGCAGACAGCAAGTACCAATCGCTATGCGCGATGAAATACTGCCCAATAATATAATCTTAATTGGACCAACTGGGGTTGGTAAAACTGAAATAGCCCGACGATTAGCTAATCTCGCAAATGCACCATTTATTAAGGTTGAAGCAAGTAAGTTTACTGAAGTTGGTTATGTTGGTCGTGATGTGGAGTCGATTATTCGTGATTTAACTGATACCGCTGTAAATATGGTGCGTATGGAAAAACAAAGAGCTGTTGCTGACCGTGCATTTGAAAAAGCACAGGAACGATTAATTGATTTATTATTGCCGGATGATAATCGAAAAAATCGGAATAGAACACCCGAAGAGGAAGAACGCAGCAAGCGAACACGTGCGTCTATGATGAAGAAGCTGGAAAATAACGATCTTGAAGATAAGGAAGTGTCACTTGAGGTAAAACAAGATTCTATGCCAATTGGAATGCAGGTTTTTGGACCGATGGGGATGGAAGATATCGGATCAAACATCAAGGATATGCTATCAAGCGTTATGCCGGGCAATAAAAAAAGGCGAAAAATGAAGGTAAAAGATGCTCGTGGATATTTGATTGAATCAGAAGCTCAAAAACTGATCGATCAAGATGAGTTAGTGCGAATTGCCAAGGAAAATGTGGAAAATAACGGAATTGTTTTTCTGGATGAAATTGATAAAGTAGTTGGTGATGGAAATTCTGGCGGTCCTGATGTAAGCCGTGAAGGTGTGCAGCGTGATCTGCTTCCGATTGTGGAAGGCAGCACTGTTCCAACAAAATATGGTTCGATAAAATCCGACCATATTTTATTTATCGCTGCAGGAGCATTTCATGTAGCAACTCCATCGGATATGATTCCGGAATTGCAGGGAAGATTCCCGATCAGAGTTGAAATGGACAAGCTTTCCACATCAGATTTTATTAAGATATTGACTCATCCTAAATCAGCATTGATAAAGCAATATACTGCTTTATTGGCGGCTGAAAAGATGGAATTAGAATTTGACAAATCTGCTATCAAAGCAATTGCCGAAATTGCTACTGAAGTAAATAATAAAATGGAAAACATTGGAGCAAGACGATTACATACGATAATGACAACACTTCTTGATGATTACATGTTTGAACATGCCGGCATGAAACTAAAAAATATTACAATCACCAAAAAACTTGTTGAGGAAAAACTGGACGGTATTGCCAAAGACGAGGATTTGAGTAGGTATATTCTATAATAATTATAATTTATTGGAGCCACAATGAAACGGGATTTTATACATATTACCGATTTTACAACAGAAGAAATTCTTGATACGTTAGAATTAGCACGAGAGTTAAAAGAAAAATTTCATAAAAAGGAAAAACATCATATTTTTCGGGATCATTCTTTGGCTATGATATTTGCCAAACCATCAGCTCGTACACGAGTATCATTTGAAACAGGATTCACTTGGATGGGAGGACATGCGCTTTACTTGGGTCCAAACGATATTGGGATAGGAAAGCGGGAAGCTGTTAAGGATATAGCACGCGTGTTTAGTCGTTATAATGATTTAGTTATGGCTCGCCTATTTGAGCATAAACACATGTTGGAATTAGCCAAACACTCAACAATCCCGGTTGTTAATGGCTTAACAGATTATAATCATCCCTGCCAAATAATTGCGGATATCCTAACTATTTTAGAACATCGCGGAAACATAGATGAACCGAAAATTGTATATGTTGGCGATGGAAATAACATTGTTCATTCCTGGTTAAAATTAGCTGAGCGACTAGCTTTAGATTTTGTATGTGCTTGTCCGGAAGGATTTGAACCTGATAAAGATACAGTCGCATCCGCTCGTGAAGTTGGCATCTCAGAGATTACAATCACACATGATCTAAAATTAGCAGTAAAGAATGCGGATGTAATATATACAGATGTTTGGGCATCTATGGGACAAAAGGGTGAAGCAGAAGTGCGGGAAAAACTGTTTGCTGATTTTCAGGTGAATGAAAATATCATGAAATTAACTGGCAAATATACTTTCTTTATGCATTGTTTGCCGGCAGAACGTGGACGTGAAGTAACCGAAGGTGTAATGGAGGCAGATTATTCAATTGTATTTGATCAAGCTGAAAACCGTATGCATGCCCAAAATGCAATTATGGCCAAATTGGCTGAGTGGAGTGGTTTGATTTAGCTGTCATAAATATAAAATATTATGGCAATATTTAAAATCAGAAAAATTTCTGATACATATCTTCCCTCAAATATAGCTTCTATCAATCAAGTATTCAAAATACTGAGAATACATTTCCCAACTGTTAGCGAGGGAAAAATAAAGGAAATCCTCGATCAAAAGAATGATCCACAAAAATATAAATTTTCAACCAATATATTTATTGCCGAAGACGGCAAATATAATGTTAAAGGATTTTCAATACTGTTTTACATGCCAGATAAAAATTTCTGTTTCCTCGATTATATAGCGGTCAAGCCTGGTAGAACTTCTTCAGGGGTTGGTGGCGCTATTTATGAAAGAATACGGGAAGAGGCGCAAATGCTTAAATCCATTGGTATATTTATGGAATGTCTTCCAGATGATGATAAAATATGCGCTGATAAGAGTAAAATTAAGCAAAATAAATCACGTCTCGCATTTTATGAGCGATATGGTGCCAGGCCGATTGTTGGTACTAAATATGAAACATCGGTTACACCTGGTGATGACTGTGAACCATATTTGGTTTTTGATGATTTGGGGAATGACATAAGATTATCTTCTCATCAGGCAAAGAAAATCATCAGGGCAATTCTAGAAAGAAAATATCACGATTATTGCCCTGAACACTATATTAAGGAAGTAGTGGCATCTGTTAAAGATGATCCAATAAAATTGAGAGAATATAAATATTATGCAAAAGACAGACCTATTCTTAAAAACTATGCAATTAGAGAAGAAATTGCCTTAATAATTAATGATAAACATGACATTCATCATATTAAGGAGGTTGGTTACATTGAGTCTCCGGTGCGCATAAGAAGCATTTTAAAAGAGATAGAAAAGTTAAATGCTTTTAAAATTAAACCATCGCGGGGCTATCCTGACAAGTATATTACGCAAGTACATAATTTAAAATATTTTAATTATTTCAAGACCGTATGCGACAAATTACCGGAAGGTAAATCTATTTATCCATATGTTTTTCCTGTTAGAAATGTGACTCGTCCACCGAGCGACTATTCTGTATTAGCCGGTTATTATTGTATCGACACTTTTACACCTATTAATAAAAGTGCATTCTTGGCTGCACGTTCTGGTGTGAATTGCGCTTTGACGGGAGCCGAACTACTATTAGAGGGATATCACACTGCTTATGCTCTGGTTAGACCTCCTGGACATCATGCTGAAAGCGATGTTTTTGGTGGATTTTGCTATTTTAATAATGCTTCTATTGCTGTAAAATTTCTTTTAAAATATGGAAAAATTGCTATATTGGACATTGATTATCATCATGGTAATGGACATCAGCAGATATTTTATGATAGCAAGGAAGTCCTAACAATTTCAATCCACGGCAATCCGTCTTTTGCGTATCCTTATTTCACTGGGTTTGCTGATGAGAAAGGTGAAGGCTCTGGTCTAAATTATAACGTTAATATTCCTTTAAAAAAATCTATTTCAGGTGTTGAATATATTCGGTACTTGAAAAAAGCTATTAAAAAGATAATAGAATTTAGACCTGAATATTTAATTGTCAGTCTTGGATTGGATACTGCTAAGGGTGACCCAACCGGAACATGGTCGCTAAATGCGAACGATTTTAGGAATAATGGTTCAGAATTGGGTAAGATCCCGTTTCCTATTTTGTTTGTGCAAGAGGGTGGATATAAAAATAGGACTCTTGGAATAAATGCTCGGACTTTTTTTGAAGGGTATTTATCGACCAGAGTAATTAAAAATAATTAACCTATACCAATCGTATAGAAATTTCAATTTGGTCTTACGATTATTTCTTCAGTATACTGATAGTACTATCTGTTAAGGAGTACCAATAATATTACATATCATTAATTTTTTTTAAAGTTAATATGCGACCTGCAGGTAAGTATAGCAGTGTTAATTCAGTATCGGTCAAACTTATAATTTCGTATTTATCTATGGATTTTTCCTCATCCATTGTTGTACAGTAAAGATATTTATCTTCTATCCTGATTCTGAATTGATCAATATATTCTTTGTCATAATATTCAATTTTTGTCATGCCATCAAATTCAAGAACATATAATGCATCATTATTAGAAATCCATTTGCCTTGCATTTTATTATATTCTTTTTGATACTTGTTTTTATTATTTAGCAATGAAATTAAAGGTTGAATTTTAACCGTATAATTATCAGGATTTTCAAGTATCATTAATCTTTCACCTTTTTCTAATTGCCGTATCTCTTTTTCATTCGCATAATAATACCTTGATTCATATTTTAATTGAGGTGATGTATAATCTAAACCGATTATATCTCCAGAATTGTCATAAATCTCGGGATATTCTTTTTCGAAGTGATATGCGAAAAATAATTGATTATCCCAAAGATAATATTCAGTAGTTATTTGTGCAAAAGAAAGCCCTACTGACTCAACTATTTTATAGAGTGTATCGTTTTTATAGAATCCTTTCAACAATGCTCCATTATCCGGTGAGAAGTCTAAAAAGTCTTCATTATTCAACTCAATGGTCACATAATCTGTTTGATTGTTAATAAATTTAAATTGTTCTCTAATCTGTTTAATTGGATCGTTTTCAGTACATGAAATGTTAAAAGTAATTGTAATTAGCAGTATTGTGAATATATTTTTCATGCGGTTCTTGAATTAATAGGTATTTTATATCACGAATTAAATTTTTTCAACACCAAATCTTTTCCATTAAACACTGCATAGGAAAAAGTCTTAAACCAATCACCTAGAACTATCAATTTACCACTACTGATTTTCTTTTCGGTATGTTGGTGGTAATGCCCTGTGAGGAAAAAATCTATACCATTTTCGATTAATGGTGTAGCAATGCGAACAAGTTCTTTTTGCACTTTTTCATTATGCTCGTCACTATGCTCTAAATGCCGACTACGGCTTGCCACCCATTCCGCGAATCGATATCCAATTGTCGGATGCAGCCATCGGAATAACCAAATAAAGAAACGATGATGTATCATTTTTTTTACTACACGGTAACCACGTTCCCACGAAAGCAATCCATCGCCATGCGTTAAATGGAATTTTTTACCATTCAATTCAAAGTCCATATCATTTTCATGAATTATCATATTTAATTTGTTTGATAAAAAATCAATTGTCCAGAAATCATGATTACCTAGTAAAAAATGGATGTCTGTGCCGGATTTTTGCAATTGGTAAAGTTGTGTATAGACTTCAAAATATTGTTTTGGTATTACATGCGGATATTCATAATAGAAATCGAACAGATCACCACCGATTATCAATGTGCCGTCGGATCCAGATATAAAATCGAAAAATTGGAACAATTTAGAGATTTTATCGTCTTCATTTATAGAGGGATTAAGCATTAAATGCACATCAGAAATGAAATATAGCGGTAGCTGCATAGAAAAATTTACTTTCCCCAGATAAAATTGGCAAATAAAATGTTGTTTTATCTTGCATGTGACAAAAATTGCTATTAATCTATTCTACTTTACAAGTGTCTAATTAATTTATGTTATGAGATATTTATTACAAACTATGAGAAACATACTTTTTATATTAATAATTTTATCACAAACCGTGTTTGGACAATCCTTTGGACAAAATAAGGTTCAGTACGAAAGCTTTGATTGGAAATTCATCAAATCTCCGCATTTTGATGTATATTACTATACAGATGATATCGATTTGGCGGAATTCACAGCCGAGGTTGCCGAAAATGCCTACGAGCAAATATCAAAACATTTCCGATGGAATTTAAAAAAGCCAGTATCAATTGTTATTTATAACTCTCATAAAGACTTTCAACAGACAAACGTGACGTATAGCTATCTTTCTGAAGGAATTGGTGGATTCACAGAGCTTTTCAAAAATCGTGTAGTGATTCCTTTTGAAGGATCTTATGAACAATTTCGCCATGTAATCCACCATGAATTAGTGCATGCTATCGTAAACGATATGGTTTACGGAGGCAATGCTCAAAGCGTTATTTCGGGTGCACAGTTACTACGATTGCCGCTTTGGGTAAGTGAAGGTACTTGCGAATATCTATCTTTGAATTGGGATACAAAATCTGACATGGTTATTAGAGATATGACCGTAAACGATTATATTCCGAGTGTTCGTGAATTAGAATATTACATGGCGTATAAGGGCGGGCAGTCTGTAATGAGATTTATTGCTGAAAAATATGGTAGGGAAAAAATTGGCGACATATATATTGCAATGAAAAAGACTCAAAGTGCTGAACGCGGTTTTGAAAAAGCCATAGGCATGGATTTTAAAGATTTAACAAAACAATGGCAGGACTATGTTAAAAAGGAATATTGGCCTGATATTACAGGTAGAGATGCAATAGAGGATATTGCAACTCGTTTAACTGACCATGAAAAATTAAAGAATTTTTATAATATTTCTCCTGCAATTTCACCCGATGGTAGCAAAATCGCAATTTTATCTGATAGGTCAATGTATGCTGACATCTTTCTAATCGACGCTCATACCGGAAAGCAAATCAAAAGACTGATTAAAGGTAACCGTACTATAAAATTTGAGGAATTAAAATGGTTACAACCCGGTATTTCATGGTCGCCAGATAGCCGCAGGATAGTTATTGCTGCGAAAGCAGGTGGACTAGATGCCTTCCATTTAATTGATGTAGAAACGGAGAAAGTTGAAACAATATCTTTTAAAATGGACGGTCTTTTTACAGCATCTTGGAGTCCGGATGGCAAAAGATTGGCATTCGTCGGTAATCAAGGCAAAGCAAGTGATATTTACGTTTTAGATATTGATTCGCAAGAAATAACAAATTTAACAAAAGACATTTTTTCTGATTCAGAACCCACATGGAATAATGACGGAAATAGCATAACATTTATTTCTGATCGAGGCAATTATTTTAACAACACAGAACAAACTTTGCTGGATACTTTTAAAATGTACAACTATGATTATTCTCAGACTGATATATATAATATAGAAGTATTGACACAAAATATTACACGTTTGACTGATACAGAGTATAGTGAAAACTATCCTGTTTGGGCTCATAATAAAAATAAATTATTATATACTGCTGATGAAAACGGTGTGTGGAACATACATGTACTTGATTTTGACACAAATGAATCTCGGGCAATAACAAATATTATTACCGGCATACAACAATTAAGTCTTTCCAAGGATGACAAAACTTTGATTTTCAGTGGCTACGATAAGCGTGGTTGGGACATTTTTAATCTTACTAATCCATTTGAACTTAAAGAGAAAGAAATTCCGATTACCAACTTTTTAGCCAGTAAAAAAACAGCAGATGAGTCATTCACCGATTTACGTCGTGATAAAATTAGAGATAAGCAGCTTGAAGTCAATGAAGCCGGCGACTATTCTAAAATGATATTTAGTCCAAACTATGAACGATATAATAAAGCACTAACCGATATTGATATGGCAGAATTTGATTCGTTAGATACAAGAAGACAGTTTTCAGACTACATTCCGCAAGATTATAAAACAAATTTTACATTGGACCTCGTTAGTGGGAACATGGTTTTCGACAATATTTTTGGTGCACAGGGCATGACTTATTTCGCTTGGAGCGATATTCTTGGTGATCACAGGATTTATGTAGGTACCGAAATGCAGTTAACCTTAGAAAATAGTGATTATCTGTTATCATATGCCTATTTAAAGAATCGTACTGATTTTTATCTAACAGCATCACAAACAGCAGATTTTTATTCGACAGGATATTATGGAATCGCCCGACTTCGCCGATATGGTATAGGAACGTACGCTTCACGACCCTTTAATCGCTATAATAGAATCGACCTAGGAGTATCTTTATACCGTCTTTCCTATAATGAGTGGGTGCAGGATTTATACACAGGGAAATATATTAATACAGGATCAGCTGAGTTAAATACGGTATTACCTTCGGTGAGTTGGGTTATGGATAATGCATCTTGGGGCTACACAGGTCCGGTTGATGGTTTTAGACAAGAGATAAGCTTTACAGGGAGTCCATTAATTAGTGATAATGGTATTCAATTCGGTACATTACAATTTGACGGACGCAAATATTTCCGTCTAGGACGATATTACACGATTGCAACACGTGTTATGGCGGGAACAAGTTTTGGCAGAGACGCTCAAAAATTCTTTCTTGGCGGATTACCTGTTTGGCTATTTGGCCGCGGTGAGACGAATGGAACAAAAGATAGTTCACAGTTTCCATATGAAATATTATCATCCGGTGATGATAATCTGCTTAAGGATATATATTTTACTAATTATGCTATGCCAATTAGAGGTACGCGTTATGCCGAAAGACGAGGTACAAATGTCGCAATGGCAAACATTGAATTTCGATTCCCGTTTATTCAGTATTTAGCGTTAGGTTTCCCATTGAAAGTTATCTTTGGGAATATACAGGGCCATGCTTTTTTAGATGTAGGTGCAGCCTGGGATGGCAGGAATGAATTTTCAAACAATTCTGTATTTGAAGATAAATATGGCGATCTTCCAAGTTACGCTAGTCCTATAATTAGTTCTATTGGCTTGGGCATGAAAATAAATCTAGGATATTTTTTAGTCCGATTTGATACAGCTTGGGATTATACACCTGGACATGGGACTTCACGACCGCAGTATTATATTTCTCTTGGTCCTGACTGGTAATCATCAGGCAGATCTGGATAAATTCCTAAATGAAAAAATCAGGGAGTGTTGCTGTTTATCTATGTTCCAATTGCGGAACCGACTATCCTAAGTGGCTGGGCCAATGTCCGAATTGCAATGAATGGGGTACACTTGGCGAATTTAAAGTGTCCAAAAGTAAACAGGGATCTAAAAATAGAGCACCGTCCAAATCCACTCCTCTAACAGATATATTACAAAAGAGTCAAACTAAGCGGTTGCCAACTCACATTGCCGAAGTTGATAGAGTATTGGGAGGTGGCATTCTACCTGGATCCTTAATACTGTTGGGTGGCAATCCCGGGATTGGTAAATCAACATTAGCTCTCCAAATGCTGGGTAAACTAGAAAAACCAACCTTGTATATTTCTGCTGAAGAAAGTGAAGCTCAAATCGCTATGCGAGCTAAAAGATTGCAAATTACCTCAAGTGAAATGAAGTTGTCCGGTGAAAATCACATAGATAATATCTTAGAACAAATCATATCACTCAAACCGGAAGTTGTAATAATTGACTCAATACAAACAGTTTATAGTGATTCCATTGATTCTCTCCCGGGTTCGGTGAGTCAAATTAGAGAATCAGGACAGCAATTATTACAGATATGTAAAGAACGTGGAGTAACAATAATTTTGATCGGTCACGTAACCAAGGAAGGAATCATAGCAGGTCCCCGAATGTTGGAACACATGGTTGATACTGTATTGTACCTTGAGGGAGATGACAGATATGATCATCGTATTTTACGCTCGGTCAAAAATCGCTTTGGAGCGACAAATGAAGTTGGCATTTTTCAAATGCAATCACAGGGGCTCATTGAAGTAGAAAATCCTTCCGAATTATTTTTAGCGGAACGGTCTGTGAATGTAGCAGGTTCAGCAATATTCCCGTCGCTTGAGGGAACGCGTCCTATTTTGGTGGAAGTACAAGCTTTAGTATCAAATGCTAATTTTGGTACCCCGCAACGCAATGTAAATGGATTTGACTTGCGTCGGTTATCGATGCTATTAGCAGTATTGGAGAAGCGGATAAAGCTACCGATGGGCTCAAGAGATACTTTTGTAAACTTAGTCGGAGGTTTGCGCATTGATGATCCGGCAGCTGATTTAGCCGTGATTGGGGCCATTGCATCAAGTGCCCTGGATAAACCAATTCCTCAAAATATGATTTTGATTGGTGAAGTTGGATTAGCGGGCGAAGTAAGATCAGTAAGTCAATTAGAAAAAAGGCTTATTGAATCACAAACTTTAGGATTTAAATCAGCGATTGTACCAAAATATGGTTTTAAAAAAGCGAGCCAAGCACCTGCAAACATGAAATATTATCAAGTTGATTCTGTTAAAAAAGCTTTTGAAATAATATTTCCATAATTATAATGAAATTCAATGTAATAAAAACGGATGTAAATAGTTCTGCACGTACCGGGATTATCAAAACTGATCATGGAGAAATTCAAACTCCGATTTTTATGCCAGTTGGAACACAAGGCGTGGTAAAAACGGTAACCCCTTCTGAATTAAAATCCGTAAAAACACAGATAATTCTAGGTAATACTTATCATTTATATTTGCGGCCGGGAACCGAGTTAATCAATGCTGCCGAAGGGTTATATAAATTTATGGGATGGGATCTACCGATTTTAACTGATAGCGGAGGTTTTCAGGTATTTTCCTTAGCGCGGTTAAATAAAATCAGCAATGACGGTGTTGAATTTCAATCTCATTTGGATGGAAGCAGTCATTTTCTAACACCCGAAAAATCTATGGAGATTCAGCAACATTTAGGTGCGGATATTATTATGGCGTTCGATCAATGTCCACCAAGTGATGCCGATTTAACTACAATTAAAAGTGCTGTTAGTCGAACAAAAATTTGGACAGAAAGATGTAAACGATACTTAATAGAAAATCCACCTATCTATAATTGGCAGCAGACAATGTTCCCGATAGTGCAGGGTGGTGTAAATTCTGAACTTAGAAAGCTAAGTGCTGAGGAAATGATTCCATATGCACAGTGTGGTATGGCTATAGGCGGTTTGGCGGTTGGCGAAGAAAAACCTGCGATGTTCAAAGTTGTTGAGCAAATGGATGAACTTTTACCAAAAGATCAGCCACGCTACTTAATGGGAGTTGGAACTCCATCAGATTTAATTCAAGCAGTCAGACGGGGTGTGGATATGTTCGATTGTGTAATGCCAACACGTAATGCTAGAAACGGCCAGTTCTTAACAAGTTTCGGAAAAGTCAATATTCGAAACGAAAAACACAAATTTGACTTTAATCCGATTGATGAAAGTTGCAATTGTGAAACTTGCAGTAATTTTACACGGGCATATTTACGTCATCTCTTTAATATTAATGAAGTATTAGGCTTGCGATTAGCTACAATACATAATCTGCATTATTATTTAAATTTAATGGAATTGATGCGATCGCATATTCAAGACGGAGATTTTCAAAATTGGTCGAAAAATTACTTAAACAATATTTCTAAGGATTAATAATGCCAAAAATTAAAGTGAAACAAGTTGATTCGTATATTTATCGGAATACTGAGGCGGGTCCACTATATCTTATGTTAAAACGCAGTACGGGTAAATATTATGAACATTTATGGCAGGGAGTTGCCGGTAAAATTGAGAAAGGTGAAACTGCAGTGCAGACAATACTTAGGGAATTAAAAGAAGAAACCGGCCAAAAACCTGTAAAAATGTTTGCCGTAGATCACATCGCGAGTTTTTACGATGCGAAAAATGATCGAATACAAATGGTTCCGATATTTGGTATTGAAGTAGAAAATTCTGAAGTGCAACTATCCGAAGAACATTCAGAATATAAATGGATATCATTTGAAGAGGCATTGGCATTGCTCACTTGGAAAGGACAAAAAGAAGGTTTGCAAACTGTCCATGATGAAATTATGAGTGGTGATGATCGTACTAAATGGTCTGAAATTAAATTATAAATAGGAGAAAACATGTTGGAAATTGGAACCAAGGCACCAGATTTTACTTTACCGAATATTAATGAAAGCATGGTCTCTTTAAGTGATTTTAGAGGTAAAAAAGTTGTATTGTGGTTTTTTCCCAAAGCCAATACCCCGGGTTGAACTGTTGAAGGAAAAGGATTCCGTGAAGAATTCAAAAAATTTAAAGAAAATAATTATATAATAATTGGAATGAGCGCTGACTCACCTGCAAAGCAGAAGAAATTTGCCGAATCACAAGGATTTCAATATCCAATGTTATGCGATGAACAGAAAGATGTTTTAAAAGCTTACAAAGCTTGGGGCAAGAAAAAATTATATGGACGCGAGTATGAGGGAATTAAAAGGATTTCTTACCTAATTGACGAAAAAGGAATAATCCTAAAAGCATATGAAAAAGTCAAAACCAAATCCCATGCTCAGGATGTATTAAAAGATATTGATGAACTAAACTAAAATCTTTATTTCGTTAGTCCTAATTCTTTGATTTTTCGAGAAAGATTTGGTTGTTGCATCCCTAGTTTTTTTGCTATTTGACTTATGTTCCAATGATTATCTTTCAATTGCTGTTGGAAGAATTGCTTTTCAAAGTTGGTTTTTACATCTTTAAAAGATTTACCTTCAGTTGTAGTAATATCAGGTTCTAGATATGATTTCTTTAATATGAGATGTGGTGTAATATCGTCTTTGGTGATAAATTCTTTTGTAACAAGGATACATAGTCTTTCAATAATATTTTTTAACTCTCTTACGTTGCCGGGTAGGGAATATTGTGTTAGATTTTCCATTGCCGAAGGTAGCATAGTTTTTTTATGTGTTTTGAATTCCTGTGAATAATAATCAAGAAAGAATTCTGTTAATATCTCAATATCACCGTCCCTCTCGCGCAATGGGGGAATTGATATTGGAACTACATTAAGTCGGTAAAATAAGTCATCACGGAAAGTTCCTTTCTGCGCCATTTCTTCCAAATTTTTATGGGTAGCAGCTATTAATCGCACATCAATATTGATTGTTTTATTCCCTCCAACTCTTTCAAAAGTACCTTCCTGTATAACTCGCAGAATTTTTGCCTGCACGGATAAATCCATATCACCGATTTCATCAAGGAATAGCGTTCCATGATTGGCCTGTTCCAATTTTCCTAGTTTTTGTGATTCTGCTCCAGTAAAGGAACCCTTCTCATGACCAAAAAGTTCACTTTCTACAAGCGAAGGAGGAATTGCTGCCGAATTAAATTTAATAAACGGTTTCCGATTACGTTTGCTGTTATGATGAATCGCAAATGCGACAAGCTCTTTACCGGTTCCACTCTCACCGCGAATTAAAACTTTTGAGTCGGTGGGGGCTACCTTTTCAATTAATTGCAATACTTTTTTGATTTGTGGCGATTCGCCAATCAATTTATTTTTTTCGTATTGGGCATTTTCTTCTTGGAAAACTTTATTTTGTAAAGATTGTTTTTCGTTAATATTGCGAACTGCGGTAAGAATTTTTATCATTGACAGCGGTTTTTCAATAAAATCGTAAGCACCTAATTTTACGGCATTGACAGCGGTTGAGATATCGCTATGTCCGGAGATCATTAGCACATCTAATTCCGGTTTGTCTTTATGAATATTTTTGAATGTTTCAATTCCATCAATACCGGGAAGTTTTACATCAAGAATAACCATATCAATATTTTCCTTTGATGCAATTTTGACCGCCTTTTCACCGGTTCCCGCCATACAGGTTTCATAACCTTCATCATGCAAAATATCTTTTAGTGTCATCCGAATATTAATTTCATCATCAACAATTAAAATTTTCATGATTTTTGCTCCTGCCTGTGTACGATTGGAAATGATAAATAAAAAGTTGTCCCAACTTCAATTTTACTTTCTACATTTATACTCCCGCCATGATTATCAATAATTCGTTTTACAATAGCTAAACCAAGTCCCGTACCACCACGACTTTTTGTAAAATATGGATTAAAGATTTCGTTAATATCCTTTTTCTCTATACCGCTACCATTATCTTTTATAGTAATATTGATGTTTGAATCGGTAAAATTTGTAGAGATTGAAATATAAAAATCTTCCTTCGCAGCATTTATGCTATTTTGAATCAAGTTGTCCAAAACCTGTTTGATTTGAATTTTGTCGGCAAATAATAACGGAAGATTATCTTTTAAATTTAATTCAAATTTTACTTCAGTCTGATATGGCGAACAAATTTCTGATATTTGTTTTTTAATATCATAATGTTTTGGATCACCTTCCGGTAATTTTGCAAATTTCGAGAACTCGCTGGCGAATGATTGTAAATTATCAATTTCTTCGTGAATAACTTTTGCAACGTTAGAAAACACTACATCTAAATCTTTGGATTTTGTTGCATACTTCATTTCTAGTCTTTCAAGCGATAATCTAATTGGTGTTAAAGGATTTTTTATTTCATGCGCTAAAATCCGTGCCATATCGCGCCAGGCGGAATCCTTTTCAGCTTGAATAAGTTTTTTTCTGTTAGATAATAATTCATTTGACATATTATTAAAAGATACAATCAAGTCGTTTAGGGGTGAAAATCTACTTTCTTTTACCACAACATCTAGGTTGCCTTGAGCCAGTTGAATAGTAGCATATTGCAATCGTTTCAGGGGTCGAGTTATAAAATAAAAGCTTATTAAAAACAGAAGAATGACAATTACCATTAAGAAAAAAAAGATAAATTTTGAATAAAGTTCAATTTCATTTATAAATACGCGACGTGCAATTGCTTTTTGGTTGTCTGAGGACATTATCTCTTCTATATCTTTTAGAAACTCTTCCCGATTGGCATTATCCAATTGCAGACTATAATTTTCATAAAGCATTCTTGATTTTTCATTTGTACTTAATGTTTCAGAAGTCTCTGAAAATGTATGGAAACTATTTATAAAATATTCTCTAAAGAATAATACCGAAGTGACAATTAGCAATATTACTAAAAATATTATTTGGGTGCGGAAGGAAGGCAGTCGAAATTTCATATCTGAAAGTCAGCTTTTGAAAACACTATAGATTTACTATTTGGTTTAATACTGTTCCAATAATATAAAAGGTTTAGTTCCTCATCCATCCCTTCTAATTGGATTTTATTCAGCCATGCTGTGATTTTAAAGTAATATTGACTATTTGCATTAATTAAATTGGAAGACATTACTTGATAATTGACTATTCTCGGAAACAATACCTTTGCTTGATCAATATTTAAAGATGTAATTATTTCATTTCTTTCAGAGTAATAAACCGTAAAATCATTTCCTACGGGAGAGTATTTAAGAGTATGATAAAAAGAAAAGGTTGTATCAGGTTCTTTGCTGTCACCACGATAGAGTTCAACACTGAAATTTAATGGTATCGCATGACCGGAGAAAAATATTTGATCGAGTTCTTCAGTAAAACAGTTCTGAATTGTAGTAGATACAAAAACATAATCATTTTTATAGCGCAACTCTGGCGGATTCATGGAAGGAGTAACGCCATCTATGGTGGAATAAAACATTGACCCCACTGCAATAATTGCACTTATTACTTTTTTTGAAAATAGAGCAAAAAATCCGGTTTCCATATCGAAAGTTAGTAAATATTTAGTTTAATAATCATATCAACTTAGACATAAAAAAAAGTGGCCGGTTGTCAAAACCGACCACTTTTACCATTCTAGGAGGTTAGGTTAGTGTCCAAACCACACACCCAAGGAGTAAGAAAGACCATCTAATACTTTTGGGGAATCCCCACTTACTGTATATTCAAAATAGTCATCTTTCCAGTCATCATTAAACGAATAGGATCCAAGATAACCAACCGACCCATGTATACCCATCCAAGGTAAAACTCTTACAAGCAGACCGGCTGAGGGACGATATGCCATGAACGCTTTACGATATTTTACTGAATAATAGTTCGGATTATCGTCAAAATCAATATCCCAAGAGTAGTCACCATCAGTTTGCCTCAGTTCTAATGAAGCTTCTCCGCCACCGACGAGTAGTCCTAAGTCAACTATCACATTCTTCATCAGGGCAACTTTTTTATTAACTGTCATACCGCCAAATCCAACTAAATATTCGTAACGACGTGTTCCACCATCTATGGATTTCTTTTGAATCTTTTCATAGCCATATCCGCCGCCGCCGATAAACCAACCATTGCCTATATTGCCCATTCCATAACCGCCGAATAAGGGCATGTATGTTCCTGCTAAATCATCGAAACCGTTAGCTTGTAAGATTTTGTTTATCCCGGCAAAATCAGCATCTAATAAAATCACCTCAGGTCCGCCGCCGCCAAATCCAGGATGTAACTTTCTCTCTTTTTTCATATCTGGAAAATGCTTTACATCTTTTTCTGTTTTTGGTTTTGGGGCTGCAAAAGTTAGTTTTGTTTCAATTTCTTTTTCGTTACGGAACACTTTAATTATGACGGTATCATTAATATTTTTGCTGTCACGCAGTTGTAATAAATGATCTTCGAAGCGCACTTTTTCACCGTCAAATTCCATAATTATATCACCGCCACGAATCCCGGCTAAATCCGAATTTCCGTCTTTAATAATGCTTGATACATAAACACCATAACAGTATGGATAATGTTTTTCATAGGCGTCTTCGAAACTCATGTCTTCAATATACGCCCCCAATTTTGGGTTTGCAGCATAATCTTCATCAGCGTGTTTACCGAATGGTAACGGTGGAGGTGGTGAAATATCACCATTTTCAAGTGATTGCTCAATGTCTTCACCCCATGCCTCCATTTTCTCACCCCAAGCATCCATCTTTTCTCCAAAAGCTTCTGCGCTTTCTTCAATTGTGTCTTGAGAAAATACAGTTACAGGTAGCACGAACAAGAATGCAACAATTGCAACTATTATTGTTACCCTCAATATTGATATCTTTGTTTTCATTTGTTCTCCTTTATAGATTGATTTGTTGTAATACATGCAATCAATGTGCCAAAATTATACAAACATTCGTTAAAACAAATATTAACAGTTATTTATATGTATTTTTCATATAAAATAGTTATTGAATTGGTATATAAATAAGAAATAAATATATCAATATGATATATTTATTTTGATAAAACTAAACTGCCCGACTTAAATAATTTGTTATTTTCATTATCATCAAGATAGCCTGTCATAACAGAATGGCCATTAATTTTGAATCGGCCTTTTTCATGGGTAATTGAAATAACATGATTCGGTGTACTCCCGATTGCTAAAATAGCCGTTGCCTCCGGCAGTACATATAAACTTTGTGGCTTGGTATCGCAAAGTTTATCCCATTCAAATTTTACTTGATAGTTGGCATCACTTTTAGTGCCAAAAGTAATATTGGCTGATTTATCTGATATGGAAGTACCTGAATAAAGTGGCAGAATAGTTTTTAATACAGTACCGGTCGAAGTGTTTATAGGGATATCAATATTTAATATATCTTTATGTAATATATTTAGATGTTTCTGAATACCATAAGTGTTGATAAGAAGATTATAATGGCTTAGTCTAATTCCATTTTTGTTATTAAAATATATTAATGCTTCTGCCGAAAGAAGTATAGTGCTAGTTTCAATATATATATCAGAATGGTCATTAATGCCGCGTTGAACATTTTCGGTAATTCTATCAATCACTAATTTGGGATTGGTCTTGTTTATTGTAATTTCAAGTTCCTCATCATTTGAAATAACTAGTACTGCCCCAATACTCCAGATGGCATAGCTCAAGATTTCCATCATTGGAGATTGAATGTTTGTTACAAATACTCTGTCGCCTTTTTTTATTTTTTGACTAGCTAGCCAGTTAGCAGTTTTATTGATTGATATTAAGAAATCACCATTTGTGATGCCGAGTTCTTTATATAGTATTTTTTTTGAGAATTTTATACATTGTCCAACTGCTAGTGATCGCAAATTGGGGTAGGGAACCATATACTCGATTGGCTCCACATTGCCAAAGCACTGAGCTTTATAAATTGGATTATCCTTCATGAATAAATAAGTAGAGATGTTGCATGCAACGCTTCTACAATTCAACTATTTAATTGGTTCAAATCTTGCTTGGAAAAATCTTAAGTATTCCGGTTCGTAAGTAAATCTTAGACCTTTAATAGAAGCCCTTCTTTCATAAACCGAAGCAATCGATTCAGCGGTTACATCCATATGGGATTGAGTATAAACACGTCGCGGTAGGGTGACTCTTACCAATTCTAATTTTGGATAGTAATGCTCGCCGGTTTCTTTGTTTCTTCCAGCTGATACAACACCGCGTTCCATCGTCCGCACACCGCTTTCAATATATATTTCGGCTGCTAAAGTTTGGGCAGGCAATGCATCTTGTTCTAGATGTGGAAGGAATTTTTTTGCATCTATAAATACTCCGTGGCTACCAATTGGTACGATAATCGGTACACCGAAATCTATCAATTTTTGTCCAAGATATTGTGTTTGTCCTACTCGTGATTGCATATGTTCATCAGAAACTGATTCTACTATTCCGATTGCAAGAGCTTCCATATCACGTCCTGCCATACCTCCATAAGTATGTAATCCTTCGTAAATAACAACCATATTTTGCGCTTTGCGATACACATCCTCATCGTTAGTTGCTAAAAATCCGCCAATATTAACAATAGGATCCTTTTTGGCGCTCATAGTAGCATGATCAGTCAATGAGCATATTTCGTAAACAATTTCTTTTACTGATTTATTCTTGTATCCTTCTTCACGTTCTTTAATAAACCATGCATTTTCAGAAACACGAGTCATATCGTGTGCGATAGGAATATTATATTTCTTAGTTAACTCACGTAATTCTTTAAGATTTGCCATAGAAATCGGTTGGCCGCCCGCCATGTTTACAGTTGTAGCCATGCTAACATAAGGAATACGATCTGCACCTACTTTGTCAATTAATCTATGTAACTTTTTTAAATCTATGTTTCCCTTAAAAGGATGAAGACTTGAAGTATCATGCGCTTCATCAATTATAATATCAACAAATTTTGCACCGGCTAATTCTTGATGCAAGCGAGTTGTAGTGAAGTACATATTCCCGGGGACATAATCACCTTTTTTAATCATAATTTGGGAAAATATGTGCTCTGCACCACGACCTTGATGCGTTGGGATTAGATATTTATATGAATAATAATCTTGAATGGTTTTTTCTAGATGATAAAAATTTCGACTACCGGCGTAAGCCTCATCACCAAGCATCATCCCTGCCCATTGTCGGTCGCTCATAGCGTTAGTACCACTATCGGTCAATAAGTCAATATATACATCTTCAGATTTGAGTAAAAATGTATTATATCCGGCTTCTTTAATTGCTGCAATTCTTTCTTCTTTAGTGGTCATCCGAATATGTTCGACCGTTTTAATTTTCCATGGTTCAGCCCAAGATTTTTTGTTTGGCATTAGATGATCCTTATAGTTTTATTGTATAAAATCAGGTCAAAATTAAGATGAAATGGGTGTGCTTTGCACTAATTGAAACAGGAATTTGTCTGCTTTCCTATCGTCAATCCATTGTTGTGTCTATCTTATGCAGGGATTTATAAATTAAAGCACACGACTTTTGGCTCTGTCATTTCTTGTAAAGCAAACTTTATACCCTCACGTCCCAATCCACTGTATTTTACACCTCCAAACGGCATTAGATCAACGCGATAATCAGTAGAATCATTTACAATTACACTCCCAACATCCATGGTTTTAATAGCATGAAAAGCATTATTGAGATTGTTTGTGAATATAGCCCCGTGCAATCCATAATCCACATTATTACTTTTTTTAATAGCTTCATCAAGATTTTTCACAGAATATAAGGTAACAACAGGACCAAATACTTCATGGCAATCCAACTTTGCGGACGAAGGCATCTTTTCGAAAACTGTTGGCTGTACAAGTGAGCCTTTGCGTGTGCCACCGGTCAAGAGGTTGGCACCTTTTTCTTTAGCATCCTCAACCCATTCAATTACACGAGCTGCTTCTTTTTCAGTTATCATTGGTCCCATATCGGTATCTTCATCAAGTTGGTATCCAACTTTATAGGCTTTAGTTTGCTCGACAAATTTATTCCTGAAATCATTATAGATGAAATCTTGAATATATATACGTTGTACACCGATACAATTTTGACCGACTGCCCAAAATGCGCCAGAAACGCATGATTCCACTGCTTTTTCTAAATCACAATCTTCCAATACAATTACCGGAGAATTTGAACCTAGTTCCATTCCAATCTTTTTTAATCCGGCATGTTTAGCTACGCGTTTTCCTGCATCAACTCCGCCGGTGAATGATACCATTCGTATTCGTTCATCGGAAACCAATGCGTCACCTATTTCATGTCCATTACCCGTAACGACCGATAAAATTTCACCAGGTAATCCGGCCTCCATAAAACATTCCGCTAGCTTCAATGCAGATAAAGGTGTAACGGTTGCCGGTTTACATATAACAGAATTACCTCCTGCGATTGCAGGACCCAATTTATGTGCCACTAAATTTAATGGGTCGTTGAAAGGTGTTATTGCTGCGATAATTCCAATCGGAAATCGATAATAATATCCAACACGGTTTTCCGACCCCTCAGCGCTATCAAATGGAATTGTTTCGCCATTTATTCGGCGTGCTTCCTCGGCTGAAATAGTGATTGTATTGATTGCTCTGCCGACTTCCTTCCGTGCTTCATTAATTGTTTTAGAACCTTCAGTTGCGATTGTTTTAGCTAATTCTTCAAAACAAGATTGCATAATATCGGCTGTTTTCTTAAGAATTGAAATTCTTTTATGAGCAGGCAGATTACGATTTATCTCATAGCCTTTTTGAGCAATCTTAATTGCTTTATCAATATCATCAACTGTGCCATGAGGAACAGTATCAACTAAAGAATTATCATAGGGATTTAATACATCAATTTTCTTTTCTTTATCAATCCATTGGCCGCCGATTAACATTTTCATAATATTAGACCTCTATATTTTTGATAGACTATTCTCTAAATCGTCTTGGATATCTTGAACATCTTCGCATCCGATTGAAATACGAACCAATCCATCGGTAATACCGGCATCAATTTTATCTTGTTTATTCATCGCTGAATGTGTCATGGATGCCGGATGTTGAATTAGAGTTTCGTACCCGCCAAGCGAAACAGCTAGGGTAGCCAACTCAACATTATTCATAACAGTTCTTCCGCCATCTACTCCTCCCTTAACCTCGAAGCTTATCATTGAACCAAAACCGTGCATTTGTTCTTTTGCCAATTTATGTTGTGGGTGTGAACCCAGTCCGGGATAACGCACCCATGCCACTTTTGGGTGGTTTTCTAGGAAGTCGGCAATTATTTGTGCGTTTTCTTGAGCTTTCTTTACTCTTAATGAAAGCGTTCTCAAACCACGAAGCACCAACCATGCCTGATGCGGATCAATTGTACCGCCAAGATTCAATAAAACTTTACGTGTACGCATCATTAGGCTTTTATCATTAAAAACCAAGATGCCGCCAACCACATCGGTATGACCGTTAATATATTTTGTCATGCTATGCATTACAATATCTGCACCAAAATCAAATGGTTTTTGCAAGATTGGGCTCATGAAAGTATTGTCAACTGCCAAAATTGCTCCGTTGGAATGGGCGATGTCGGCGCAAGCTTTTATATCAGTTAATTTAATTGTAGGATTAGCCGGTGTCTCAATAAAAATCAATTTAGTGTTTGACTTAAGTACTTTTTTCACTTCTTTGATATCCGAAGTATCAACAAAATCGAATTCTACACCAAACCGAGAAAATTCTTTCTCCATTACAACACGAGATGGGCCATATATCGCTTCGGAAGCGATCATGTGCGAACCAGAATCTAAAAACGTCATGTAAATAGTTGATACAGCAGCCATTCCTGAAGCAGTAGCTAATGCATCAGTACCTTTCTCCAAAACGGCAACTGCTTCTTGCAAAGCCGCCGTTGTTGGATTACCTAATCGAGTATAAATATATCCGGGCTCTTCACCCGAAAAACGCTTGGCGCCCTGTTCAGCCGAACTGAATTTAAACGTAGAGGTTTGATAAATGGGTGGTGCCACGGCCCCATAAGTTTTATCCGGATTTGTACCTGCGTGGGCAACTTGTGTATCTAGTTTTTTTGATCTAATGTTTTTCATAATTAATTGTTATTTATTGTTGTCGATGAATTCCCAAAATATCTGTTAATATAGAATAACCTGTTTCAATTTTTCCTGCACCAGCACCTATTATTGTCACATCACCAAGTAAATCAGTAGTGAAAGTTAAGGCATTTGTTGCACCCATAATATTTGCAAGCGGGTGTGAGAGAGGAAGTTTTTCCGGCTTAACTGATGCCTTAATACCATTTTTAACTTTTTCAATCGAGCCTATCAATTTCCATCGAGAATTTTCTTTTTGGGCATCTGATATCATTTTAGGAGTTATATTAGTGATGCCTTCTCTGTCAATATCATCTGCACTAATTCCGATATTCATTACAACATTTGATAATATAATGACTTTTGCCATTGCATCAAATCCTTCAACATCTCCTGTTGGATTAGCTTCGGCATAACCTAATTCCTGTGCTTTTTTCAAAACTGCATCATAGGTTATACCTGCTTCCATTTCAGATAGCATGTAATTTGTGGTTCCGTTTAAAATTCCTTTGATAGCTGATATTTCACATCCGGCAAGTGGTCCATTTACTAAATTAAGAACAGGTGTGCCGGACATTACTGTTCCTTCTATCATAAATTTTACATTATTTTTTTCCGCAATTTTATGTAAATAAGAATATTGAAGTGCAGCAGGACCTTTATTACTCGTAACAACATGTTTTTTATTTTCAAAGGCAGTTTTACAATGTGTTATGGCCGGTTCACCAGTCTTTACATCGGTATAGGCTAATTCACAAATTATATCGGCATTAGTCTCTTTAATAGTTCGAATTGAATCCCAACCCTTTTCACAATTGCAATTGGTTCCGTTGCATTTATGTTTATCTAGATTATTCCCATCTTTGACTAAATCCAAACATTGTTGAATATCGAGTCCCTCTTTGCAATACACTGCTCCTTTTAGCACATCGCTAATAGCGACAATACTTGCTTCAAAGCCGTATTTTGACTTGAGATAAGCCTCTTTTGAAAGAAAAATATCACACAATCCTTGTCCAACTGTTCCAAATCCAATTAAAGCAATTCTAGTTTTCATGTCTATTCCTTGGCGCTATTTGATGTTTGCAAAGCCTTTTTCAATGTCCGAAATTATATCATCTGGGTTTTCAATGCCGATAGAAATTCTAATAGCATTCGGTTTAATATTTGCTAATGCGCGACCTTCTTCTCCTTGTTGCTGATGAGTAGAAATCGCATTCAATGTTGCAATTGTTTTAACGCGTCCTAAGTCGGTGGCACGCCAAATCATATCTAACCCGTCATAAAATTTCCTTGTATTTTCGGTTGAACCCTCTTTTCCTTCCTTTATTTCGACTGATAGCATATATCCGTAAAGATTTTCATCGCTATCAACCAGTTTCATATATTTTTTTGCTAAATCATGTGATGCATAGCTTGGCAGTCCTGGGTAATGTACTCTGTCAACTAGTGGATGATTTTCAAGATATTCTGCTATTGTTTGTGTACTTCGACTCATCTGAGCAATTTTCATGCGCAAGCTGCGTATATCATTTAATGCCAAAATGCAAGCCATTGGATTAATTGCAGGACCATTATCGCGATATGGCCACAATTTTGCCCAAGTTGCAAAGTCCGCCTTCATCTCGTCCGAACCAACCTTACTAGTTATATTTTTCCTAGACGTTAACAATCCTAATATCGTCATCCCGCTCGAAGCGATAACTTTTGAAGCAGATTGAACAACGATATCAGCTCCAAATTCTAAGGGTCGTGTAAGAGCAGGTGAAGCGCAGGTTGCATCGACAATTAATGGAATATTATTTTCATGTGCTAAATCTGCAACTGCTTGGATGTCGAATATATCAACGGATGGATTAGATGGAAATTCTCCATAAACGAACCGTGTTCCGTTATCTATTTGCTCTGCCCACTCATTTATATTAGTTGGATTTTTAACCCATCGTACCTCAACTCCCTGTTCTTGCCAGCGGCGCACCCAAAACTGTTGAAACGCACCACCATAAACCTTCGCTGAAGCGACAAAATTTGGAGGTGGAAGAGAATCATCTTTTATAAGAAATGGATCAGTAGCTGTCCTGATTGCACTCATGCCGCTTGCAGTAGCAAGTGAGGATGCTTCTAATCCTGTACCATAGCTTTCTAACAAAGCAGTTGTTGCTTCAAGATAAAAATTTGAAGGATTTGCAATTCGAGTGTAGCACCATGTTGGCATCTGGTAGGAAAGTCCGGCTTCCATCTCTCCACTATCATGATAGGCTTGGGCGGGACTCATATATATCGGCTCCATAATTGAACCGCTATTTTTATTTAACGCTTCGCTAAGATCATACACTCCATGAGTGGCGATTGTATCAAATTTCCAATTTTTAGTGCGATCAACACGTTTTTGATGATCAGCCACCATCTTTTGTCCTTCTTTGATCCAATAACTAATATCATTTGTCTTAGTTTTTTTCCAAAATTTTAGCATAACTTATCCTCCAATTGGAATTTTTGTTTCATGTTTTAAGGTTGATAGCACCACAAGTGTTTTTAAATGCTGAACGTCAGGTAAGGCGGTTAGTTTGTGTATGATAAATTGTTCATAAGTTGGGATATCCTTAGTGGCAATTTTCAATAGAAAATCTGCTCCGCCGGTAATATGGTGGCACTCTAAAACCTCATTTAGTTTCACAATTGAACCCATAAATCGTTCTATTGCATCTTTACCATGTCGAACTAAAGTAACCTCCACATAAGTAAGACAGGTAACCCCAACTTTTAAATGGTCAACTAATGCAGTATATTTTCTTATATGTCCACTTTTCTCTAATTTTTTTACACGTTCAGCGGTGGGGGGCGGAGAGATATTGATTTGCTTTGCTAGCTCCGAGTTTCTGATTCTACCATCGTCCTGCAAAATATCGAGTATTTTTTTGTCTATTTGATCTAAATTCATATTAATATTATGATAATTATTATAGTAACATAACAAAATACCACAAATTAAATATATTTCATAATAAAATAATGTATGAGTTGGGATAAATTATATTTTTCAATTCTATTTTGATGCTTTATAGTGTGTGTTTAGCTTTGCATCACAAAAATTATAGGTTTTTAATGAAAGCAGTTTCAATCGAAAAATATGGTGGGCCGGATGTATTGCAATATGAAGACCATCCCACGCCACAAATCAATGATGATGAATTACTTATAAAAGTTAAAGCTTCTTCCGTAAATCCAATAGATTGGAAGTTAAGAAAAGGTATGATACGGTTTTTGCCAGGCCAAAAACTACCAAAGATATTGGGCGGTGATATTGCAGGAATTGTTGAAGAAGTTGGCAAGAATATTTTGGAATTTCAAAATGGGGATGAAATATATGGATTGATCAGTGCAGCCAAAGGTGGCGCCTATGCTGAATATGCCATTGCTAAACCGCATCAAATTGCAATAAAACCAAGAAATATTAGTTTCCAAGAAGCTGCCGCAATTCCACTTGCAGGGTTAACGGCATATCAATCGTTAAAGAGATTGGGTAAATTAAAAGTTGGAGATAAAATACTTATAAATGGGTGTTCTGGTGGAGTAGGGCATTTTGCAGTACAAATCGCCAAAGCGATGGGAGCTGACGTCACAGGAGTTTGCAGTACTAAAAATATAAATCTCGCAAGAAAATTAGGTACAGATAAAGTTATAGATTACACAAACGAAAATATTTTTAGTGAAAATATTACTTATGATATTATTTTTGACGCGGT
>Ga0316201_10000050_pt1 | contig 45520 bp, 28 predicted proteins | sample CS6wburrow_MG_FD_204516 | JGI IMG/M metagenome (GOLD analysis project Ga0316201, IMG submission 204516) | Coastal sediment microbial communities from Delaware Bay, Delaware, United States - CS-6 worm burrow | ecosystem: Environmental > Aquatic > Marine > Coastal > Sediment | place: USA...
CCGGACGGCCTGCTCGGGATCGTCGGTGCTGCCGGCGATCAGGACCCAGGCGAGGGTGACCCGTCGTCCGGAGAGCGCGGCGTAATCGGCCGCCAGGCCGGTAGCCTCGGCGAGGGTCGTGCGTCCGGGCACGGGCATGACCGCCTTGCGCTCCTGGTCGGTGCTGCCGCCCAGGCTGAGGGTCAAGCCCACCCCCGGAGCGGCGGCGATGAGCTTTTCGAGACCCTCCTTGGGTCCGCTGGTCGAGATCTGGATCCGCCGCCGGGACATGCCCAGGGCCCGCGGATCCATCATGGCCTTGAGACTGCGTTCAACTTCCGTCCAGTTGTCCAGCGGTTCTCCCATGCCCATGAAGACGACGTTGAACTGCCGGTCACCGAGACCCGGTACGGGCTCGCGCCGGGCGTCCTCGCGCAGGTGCAGCACCTGTTCGATGATCTCTGCGCTGGACAGGTCGCGCACCAGTCCGCCGCGCGCCGTCGCGCAGAAACGGCAGGCCATGGCACAGCCCACCTGGGTCGAGATGCAGAACGTGGCGTGGTCCCGCATGGGTATCAGGACGCTTTCGACCGTCTGGCCGTCCCGGAGACGAAACAGGTACTTCCGGGTGGCGTCGGCAGCCACGAGCCTTTCGGCAAGTTCCAGACCGCACAGATCGTAGTGTTCCTGCAGGTGGTTGCGGATGTCCGCCGGCACGTTCGTCATCGCATCCCAGCGCTGGATGTCCTGCGCGAACAGCCAGCCTGCCAGCTGCCCGCTGCGATATCCCGGCCAGCCCTGCTCGGCCACGAGGGCGTCGAGGTCTTCAGGAACCAGGGAGCGCAGCAGGGGTTTGTATTCCATCGGCTTGGATCCTCGCAGCGGCCGATCCGAGCCGGCCTTGATGACAATGGTCAAGTCTTGACACCCCCTTCGCGGTGGGTGCATCGTAGAGTGGACGCCGTCGCTGAATCCAGACAATCTCCCACCCTGCGGGTCGGCGCGCAAGGGGTGGAACCAGAAAAGAGACCCCTGTGAAAACCGTGCTGGTCATCGACGATGAAATCGCCATCAGGGAAACCCTGGAACAGATCCTGTCCTACGAGGGCTATGGCGTGCTGAAAGCCGGCTCCGGCGCCGAGGGACTGAAAAAGGTCGCCGCCGATTCGCCCGATGTCATCCTGCTCGATATCAAAATGCCCGGAATGGACGGCTTCGAGGTGTTGCAGCGCCTGTTCGCGGATGGGTTCGGCAAGCCGGTGATCGTCATTTCCGGCCACGGCAACATCGAAACCGCGGTCGAGGCGGTGCGGCAGGGTGCCTACGATTTTCTGGAGAAGCCGCTCGACCGGGCCCGACTGCTGGTGACGATTGCCAACTGCATCGATCACCACGAGGTGCTGTCGGACAAACGCATTCTCCAGGAGCAGACTGCCGGTGCGCACCCCCTGGTGGGGGAGAGTCCGGGTATGAAGGAGGTCCGGGCTTTTGTCGAAAAGGTGGGGCCCAGCGAGGCGACGGTGCTGATCACCGGCGAAAACGGCACCGGCAAGGAGCTGGTGGTCGGGGCCATCCACCGGGCGAGTGCCCGGCGGGATCGCCCGCTGGTCGAGGTCAATTGCGCTGCGATTCCCCGGGATCTGGTCGAGAGCGAACTCTTCGGGCACGAAAAAGGCAGTTTCACGGGAGCCGACCGTCAGCGCATCGGCAAATTCGAGATGGCCGACGGCGGCACCCTGTTTCTCGACGAGATCGGTGACATGAATGAAGAAGCCCAGGCCAAAGTGCTCAAGGCCGTGGAAGAGAATCGATTCCAGCGGGTGGGGGGTACCGAGACGAAATCGGTGGATGTCAGGATCGTCGCGGCCTCGAACCGGGATCTCTCCTCGCGGGAGTCCGGATTCCGCCAGGACCTGTTCTTCCGGCTCAACGTGCTGGCCATCCATCTGCCCCCCCTGCGGGAAAGGGGCGACGACATCGAATTGCTCCTGGAGTGGTTCATGGCCGACCTGGCCGCCCGCCTGAAGACCAAGCCCCGCCGGTTCGGGCCCGAAACCGTGGCGCTCCTGCGGGAATATTCCTGGCCCGGGAACGTTCGCGAACTACGTAACCTCGTGGAAAGACTACTCATTCTTGCTGCTGGTGACGTCATCAAACCCTCGGATCTGCCCTTGCTTCCGGGGGCCGATTCCGAACAGGACCATGAGCTGGGGTTCTTCCAGTGCCGTGATTTCCAGGAATTCAAGTCCGTCAGCGAGGGCGCTTTTCTGCAACACAAATTGAAGGAAAACCTCTATAATGTGAGCAAGACGGCGGAAGCCTTGGGGATGCAGCGCAGCAATCTCTACAAGAAAATATCCAAATACGGGCTGCGCACACAGCCGGAAGTCGGTTGAATCCGGGTGTCTTGTTGACTTGGCGCCGGATTAACCGTAAGTAAATGGGAGAAAATGAATCCGTTCGAACGCGCGTGGGGCATCATGAGGCGCTCGGACATTACTGTCGACGGGGTGTTTTGCAGGAGTGAAGAACATGAAAAAGAATCTGTTGGTTCTGGTTCTTCTGATGTCGGTGGCGGTTTGGTCCGTACCATCGCTCAGCTCATCCGCTGCGGCGGCTGAGGTCCAGGATAGACTCGAAGACCGAGGGGAAACTTCGGATCGGGATCTTATCTTCGACACCATGGGAGAGCCCGACGACGACTCCGGCGAAGGTGATCCCGGGGATGCCGGCGACGGCTATGGTGCCAGTAAGGGTCATCGGTTCATCATCGACGGCTCTGACGTTGAAGGTCTTGATTCTAGCGGTTTGAGTGGGTATTGGCTCATTCTGTTGTCCATGATACAGCTGGCTCTCTAGGGTGGCCGTTGCGGCCATCCTGAAGCCGGGTACACGTTAAATTTGTGACACCGGTCCACTTCCTCGCCAAGGGATACGGTCGATGAGAGAAAATTTCGAAAATCAGTCGGGAACCGACCCTGTAAGCCGGGACCTGACACCTTCGCTGTCCAGGGACGATTGGGCACGCCTCGAAGAGGTCGGCGACCTCCACTACCACGCGTCCGCCTATTCCACCGCCTTGGACTATTACGGCCAATTGATCGAGACTCCGACTTTGAGCCGGATGGACCGCAGCCAGGCGTTCCGCATCCTGCGCAAGTCCGTGGATTCCAACATACTGCTGGGGAATCTGGACCGCGTCGAAGTCCTCATCGAACGCGCCTACGATCATATCGCCCACACCTCGAGTGTGGCGGCACCCGATGAGGTCGCCGTCAACCGGGCCATCTTCCAGACACGCCAGTCAACTCTTCTGCGCGAGCGGGGCCGTCTGCACGATGCCCTGAACCTGGGCAAACGCGCTTTTTCGGTGCTGGCTTTGACCGATGAGCACACCGATGTGGCCATCCTGCAGGTGGGCATGGGGATCTGCTATCTGCGACTCGGCCGGCTGGAGAAAGCCGAGGAGTTCTTCAACGACGGGCTGTCGACCTTCAGGCGTATCGGGCACGATCTGGGTGTGGCCAACCTGCTGAACAACCTGGCCCTGCTGCACAAGATCCGCTGCCGCTGGGACAAGGCTCTGGGTCTCATGGAGAAGGCCGTCGAAATGGCCCACGGCATCGGCGCCAGCCATCTGCTGCCTGGTTTCTATCTCAACCAGGGGATCATTCTCCAGAAGATCGACCGCCTGGGTGAATCACGTTCGCTGCTGCAGAAGGGTCTGCGTCTGGCCGTGAGTCTGGGCGATCGGATGCGCCAGACCCGACTGAATCTCGCGATGGGGCGGCTCGAAACCCTCGCCGGACGCCTGGCCCGTGCCGAGGAACTGATCCTCGAAGGCAAGACCCTGGCCGACCAGTACCGGCTGCTGCGCGAATCGACGATTGCCGACGAGTATCTCGGGGACATCCTGCTGGCTCGGGGCGAGCATGAAAAGGCGCGTTTCAACTATCAACTGGGCCTGGAAAAGGCCCGGCAGATCGCCGCCGGCAACGACCTCGAGGCCGAACTTCAGCGGCGAATGGGGGAGGCCCATCTGGCGGCCGGTCGCCTGGATGAAGCCGTGGCTGTCAGCCAGGCCGCGATCGCCGTGTGCGAGCAGTGCGGCGAGGACTACGAGCTCGGCTTCTGCCACGCCACCTTGGGTATGGCCTACGCCGCCCAGAACGATCCCCGCCAGGCGGACCATCATTTCCGTCAGGCCATCGCCACCTTTGCGGAACAGCGCCTGACCCATCATTGGTGCCGGACCATCCTGGCCTTCACCGACCATCGCATCGACGACGCCGGGGAACCGGAACTCCTGCTGCTGCGGCGCTATCTCATGGATGCTCAGGAAAACGGCGCCTCATCGGTCAGCGACCGCATGCTTTGCCGCATCCTGGAACGTCTGGCGGTTGTCCAGATCCGGCTGTTGCAGCACGATGACGCCTTGTTGACGGTCTTCGAACTCGAGCGACACGCGGCGGGATTCGAGGATCCGGTCCTGGCGCGCAAGGTCGTCGCCCTGCGTGACCGGATCGAGTCCGGCCTGCTGGGGGATGTGGAAACGACCGACAGTCATCTCCAGGCCATTTCGTGTCTGCCCGGCCTGTTCGCCAAAGGCGACGACTCGATTCCCCGCAACCTCGGAGCCGTCCTGGCGGCGGGGATGGAGCGGGTGCAGGCCGATACGGGATTCATTGCCATGGCGGGCGAAGAGGTTTCCGGGAACACCTTGCGGATCGCCGCGCGCAACGGATTGACCGAGAATCTGTCCGAGCAGTTGACCCATTGGTTCGACGGCGAGCTGGCCTCGGGCCGGCGCACGGGAACCAGTTTCTTCTCGCGGCTCGACCAGGACGACGATCTGGTCGCGGCCGTTCCGGCGGTGGCGACCGTGGCGTCCAGCTGCGTTCTGGTGCCCATCGCCCTGCACGGTCGCCAGTTCGGACTGCTGTTCCTCGGCAAGTCGGCTGCGGCCGATGCCGCTCCGGGATTCGACCGTGCCGCCCTGGATTTCCTGGCCACGTACATGGGCTTCCTGGCCCTGTTTCTCTACGAAAAGGGCCGCGGGGGCGATCCGACGCCGGCCGGACCGTTCGAACGCGTCGAGAGTTTCGAGAACATCATCACCCGCAACGTCAAGATGCTGGAGATGCTCGGCCTCGCGCGGAAGGTGGCGCCCAGCAATCTGACGGTGCTGTTGAACGGGGAAACGGGGACGGGCAAGGGTCTGCTGGCCTATTCGATTCATGCGTTGAGCAAGAGAATGGACAAGAAATTCTTGTCCATCAACTGCGCTGCCATTCCCGAGACCCTGCTGGAAAGCGAGTTGTTCGGCCACAAGCGCGGCAGTTTCACCGGCGCCCACAGCGACAAGCGCGGCCTGCTGGCCGAGGCCGAAGGGGGCACGGTCTTCCTGGATGAAATCGGCAAGATGCCCTTCAGCATGCAAGGCAAGCTGCTGCAGTTCCTCGATACCAAGGTCGTCAGGCCGGTCGGCTCCAATCAGGAGATCACGGTCGATGTGCGGATCATCTGCGCTTCGAAGTCGGATCTCCACCAGCGGGCTCTGGAAGGCACTTTCCTCGAGGATCTCTATTATCGCCTGCTCGATTTCCCTCTCGTCATTCCGCCGTTGCGCGAACGGCCCGACGATATCGAGCTGCTGGCCCGGCATTTCGTGGAGCGTTTCAGCCAGGAGCTCGAAGTCGAGACTTCATCCATGGACAGCGTCTTCATGGACCTGCTCGTCAAACACCCTTGGCCCGGAAACGTGCGGGAGCTCGAAAAGGTCCTACGGCGGGCCATGGTCCTGGCGCACGGGGACCAGGTGCTGCGTCCCGAGCATCTGCCGCTGGAGGTGTCCGGGAGTATTGCCGAGGATTCCGGTCCGCAGACCATCCTGCCGTTGCGGGAAACCCTGGCCGTCATCGAATGCCGTGAAATCAAACGGGCCTTGAAGCTGGCCGGCGGCAACAAGTCGCAGGTGGCACGGGATCTCAAGATCAGCTATCCGAACCTGTTGAAGAAGGTCCGGCACTACGGCCTCGGGCAGGATTAGAATTCTGTTAATATGGCGCGCGTTCGCTAATCTCCCTGTGAAACATTCTTGCTACCTTAATCCAATATTTTGCAACGTGTTACGAAAACGTACGAAATACCTGTAAATTGTTTTTATACAATCCGGATTCCGCACACATTTGCGCAGCCGGTTGTACTCGCGTAAGTAACTCTATTGCAACGTCTTGAATTATTTGAACGGCAATTCATTAACTGGTACGGGGCGTGCTCTTACCCAGGTGAAGGGGTGAGTTACAGGGATCCTCTTCGCTGATAGAGAATGGAAGTATTCGTGTTTTCGGGAGAGTTGGGTTTGTTCCGCGTTGCTTACCGGCAAACGAGGAGATTCTCAACAAGAAGTGCCAGGGAAACAGTTGTGACGAGGTGGGGTCTGATCAACGTCGTTTCGCTGGCGAGAGAGAGTTCCAACCCTTTCTCCCGAAGCACGAATCATCGATTCAGGGTCTGATCACCAGATCCCAAGAAAAAAGAGCCCTTTGCTGATCTTGAAATGGCGAGATTCAAGGTCAGGCTGCCGGAAGGCGGGGCTCTTTTTTCGCGTTCGGCGCCGATGTCGCTCATCATGAAGAACCACAGGCTATTGACGCCCTCCGCCCGGCCTCCTGCGATCTCCCTGCGTCCGTCTTATTTTGGGTAATCTGTCGCGAAAATCCTACAATTGTGGCCGCCGCGGGGCGGGGTGCGCGAGTCATGGTACGCCGCGCGGGAGACGGGGTGCGCCTGTCCCGGATTCAGGACTCCCAGATCACATGGTTTTAACCTGATATATGGTAATAGCTTGCAGTTGTGGCGCCCATGGCGTTAGAGCGGACAGGGGTCTGTGGCCGGCCTGGAGGGCGGTCTTGCACCCGGTTCGACCCGAGTGGCACGGACCGTGCGTTATCGGGGCAGAACCAAGGGAATCTGACCTGGAGGTCGACCACATGGATTTGAACAGCAGACTCAAGCCGCAGCGGACGCTTCGGAAGTTCAAACCCGTCCTGGTACTGGGATTCGTTCTCCTGGCCGCCTTGTTGGCCGGTTGCGAGTCCGATGACTGCGTGAACTGCGTGGAACTGCCGCCCCCGGTGGTGCCGACCGGCGTGCACAGCATCAGCGGCGATCAGGAAATCATCGTGCAGTGGTACGACATCTCCTATGCTCCCTATGACGGCGCCTTCAACGAAAATGTCGTCAGCTATGCCATCTACAGCCGCTTCTACCAGCCCGGCGACGAGAACGACGGTTCCCGTGAGTTCTTCTTCATCGGTGAGGTGGCCTGGGACGAGAATTTCGATCCGGGCACCGGGCTGCACTGGTTCTACGACACGGACGTCGCCCACGGCGAGCAGTATGAATACGCCGTGGCTGCGGTGAACGCCGCCGGCAGGGAAAGTGCTCTCAGTTTCGAATTGGTGACCGACGCGCCGCTGCCGATGAGCCCGCTCGACGGCCAGGGGTGGCACATACCGCTGACCCTGTTCGACGGGAATGGTGCGACCAGCGAGGCATCGGGCTTCGATTTCGAGCGCGCGGCTGGCAATCAGTCCAGTCTCAACGCCGGTCGGGTCAATCCCGCCACCGAATACGCGGACATCGTGGTGGCCTTCGAAAACAACATTCCCTACGTCACCGCGAACCCGGCGACGGTCAAGCTGCAGGACTTCGGTGTCTTCTCCGGTTCCGGCGGCCTGGTCTTCGAGGGTGTTTCCTGGGCGCCGGCCGACGGTTACTCCCAGACCGGCAAGGCCGAACTGATTCCGGGCCACATCTACGTGCTGGAGATCCGCAATCCTTCGCTGCACTACGCGAAGTTCGGGGTGACCGGCAGGTCGTCCGGTGCCGTGGACATCATCTGGGCCTACCAGACCATCGCGGGTCTGCCCGAACTGAAGGCCCCCCGCGACCGTGAGCCCGAGCGCGACGACGTCGACATCATGAGCCTGTAGCCACCGACGAATTGGAAGGAGTGTGAAATCATGAAGACGCAGCAACGAATCACCGGAGGCGGCCGAGCTGGAAGGTATGTTCTGGCCCTGTTCGCAGTCGTCCTGGCAACGGTCACGATGGTCGGAACGCCGGCCCTGGCCCAGGACCCCGAAGTCGGCAACGTCAATGGTTACGCTCCGGCCAAGACCCGAGCGGACTATGATTCCGGCTCGACCGGTTTCGACTACGCCAAAATGGATCTGCGCGCGGCGGTCTGGCTCGATCGCGGCGAGGACGAGATCTACCAGAAGGGCGATGAAATGGGGGTCGGGTTCCAGGTGAACCAGGACGCCTACGCCGTCGTCTACCGGATCGATATCGAAGGGCGGGTGGCGGTGCTCTGGCCCCGCAGCCGCTTCGACGACGGCTTCGTCTTCGGTGGCCATGAATACCTGCTGCCGGTGGCCGGTGCCCGCAAGCTGCGCGTGGCGGCCGCCGCGGGCGAGGGGTACGTGGAGACCGTGGTTTCCAAATACCCCTTCGATCTGCGTGATCTCGAAATCGACTTCCACCACGAGCCGACGGCGGACCGCTATGATTTCCTGGTGGCCGGCGATCCGTTCCTGGCCATCAACGAGGTCAACTACGCTGTCACCGGTCTCGAGGACTCCGCAGAGTACGTCGTCACCAACTACACCAGCTACTACGTGCACCAGGCGGTGGACCATCCCCGCTATCTGTGCACCCAGTGCCATTTCGAGGACGACGTGGCCTACCACCCCTACCGCGACACGTGCACCCTGGAGATCTCCTACGACTACGGCTGGTCCAACCGCTGGTACAGTGACTACGGCTACTACCCGGTCTACGTCAACCCGGTCTACGTCTACGTCGATCCGTGGACCTGGCGTCCCTGGGTCAACTTCTGGTACTACCCCTCGTACGTCTGCGCCCCCTATTACGGCTACGGCTGGGGTGCCTCGTACTGCTACTCTTGGGGTTATTCGCCTTATTACCGCGGCAGCAGCCACTCCTACTACGACGACGGCTACCGGCGTTACCGCCCCCTGAACAGGGTGGCCGACGACGGGACCCGCACCAAGAGCCGCGAGTACGCTAGGGTCAGCAGCATGGTCAAGGGCGACGGACCCGATGCGCGCCAACGCGATGCCATGGCGAACCGTTCACGGCTCAAGGATACCGACGCGGTCCGCGGCGGCGGGGCGGCCAACCGGACCGTCGACGGCAAGTTCCGCGGTGAAGATCGTGCCGCCCGCAGTCGGCCCACGATCGATACCGCCGTCCGCACGCGGGGCAGTGCGGGTCTGAGAATCCGCGACGGCGGCAGCCTGAAGGGCGGTTCGCGGACGGGCGCCTCCCGGTCGACCGGTTCCGAGTTCCGTCACAAGGCCGGCAGTTCCCGGTCGCCGTCATCCTTCACAACGGTGCCGCGGACCGCCGGTGGCGGCGTGCGGGGTACGAGCCAGATTCGCGGCTCCGAGAACAGCGGCGGCTCCAGGGCCAACCAGGTCAAACCCGGGGCGCGGTCCGCGGGTAAGGGCGGAACCGGTTCCAGGACCCTGAAACCCGTCGAGCCGCGCAACAAGGGGACCCGTGTCTGGAATTCCGGCCGCACTCAGCAGGGCGATCGGGGATCCCGCAGCGGCCAGGTCAGGCCGGGCAGCAGCTCCAGCGGCAACACCAGCCGTTCGACCAGCAAGGGCAGCCGTTCCGTTCAGCCGCAAAAGCGGAACTGGGACACCAGCAGTGACAAGGGTTCCAGGTCGAGCGTGAAGTCGCGGTCCAGCGGCAGCAAGTCCACGCCGAGCAAGCGCTCGAGTTCGAAGTCCAGTTCGGTCAAGAGCCGTTCGGGCGGATCCAAATCCAGCGGCAGCTCCGGGCGGAGTTCCGGCAGCCGCTCCAGCGGCAGCTCACGAGGAGGTGGGCGCGGGAGCGGATCGTCCCGCGGCCGTTAGCAACAGTCAGTTTTGTGTTGGTGGTTTCCCCCCATCACCCGTCGGTCGGAGCGAGACCGGTTTCTCGAACAGGTTGGCAGCCATGAGGGAAGGGTAGCAAACCGTCCGGACGGGGACACCGACACAATATGGAGAGCCCAGGCGAGGGAATGTCGATCAGGGGTGACAGGTACCACGCTCGGGCTCTCCGCTTTTCTTGAACCGTCGACGGTTGATATTTGCACCGTCCGGGCGGTCGCGGGTGATTGACCGGCACGGAGGCCCCGCCTATAATGCGCTGCGGACGCGCAGCCGGTCCGGCCGGGCGAGGGCTCCCGAGATCCCGTGAAAGGTAAAATTCTGTCCATGCGCAAAATCCCCCTTCCAATCCTCCGTGGGCTACCGGTGCTGGCCTGTCTCCTGATCCTGACCGGAATGCCCCCAGTGGCTTCCGCCGCTCCTGTTTACGGCCCTTTCGGTTCGACGGCCCGGGCAGCGGCCGGGCCGGTTCCGGAGCTTCTGGTCGAACAGTCGCGGGCGTTGCGCGATGACGGCTCGCGTTCGCTGCAGAGGCTGCGTCTGGGCGGCCAGCGGGCTCCCGGTTCGCTGGAGGCCATCGTGCTGTTGTGCGATTTTTCCGACAGCCTGATGCTCGGTCGCTTTGGTCAGGTTCCCGGTGACTTTCCGCCGCCCCGTCAGACCGAGATCTACTACGACGCCCACGACTCGACCTATTTCGACCACCTTCTCGGTCAGGTCGCCGCTTATTACGACGCGGTCAGCGCGGGGCGACTGGAGGTTGGGTATACGATCCACGCCCGGACCGTCAATCTGCCCAACCCGATGAGTTATTACGGCGACCATCCCGAATTCGGTCAGCAATCCGTCCGTCTGGCCGCGGATCTCGTCGACAGCCTCGACGCGGAGATCGACTTCTCGCTTTACGATACGGTGGTCCTGGTACATGCCGGCGCGGGTCAGGAGACGGACATCCTCGGCGACAGCCCCGAGCAGATCTTCAGCACCTACCTCGACCCCGACGATTTCGCGCAGGCGTTCGAAGACAGCGTACTGGACCAGCCGTATCTGCCGACGGCGGACTATCCGGCGGGTACGGGCATCGACCGGGTCCTCATCCTACCGGAAACGGAATACCAGGATTCTATTGGCGGCTTCGGCGGGTATTTCGGCAGCCTCGGGGTGTACTGCTTCGAATTCGGGCTTCATCTGGGCATGCTGTCGCTGAGCGATTTCACTCCCAGTGGGCGTCCGGACAGCCAGGGCATCGGCCAGTTCGGCCTCATGGGGTACGGACTCTTCGTGGGGCTGGGTTACATCCCCGCACAGCCCTGTGCCTACAACAAGGTCCTCATGGGCTGGCTCTCGCCCTACGAAGCGGGCCTCGACAGCGGCACGTCCTGGCCGCTGACCGCCGGCGACCAGCCCGGCACCGGGATGGCCGCGGCGCGGGTCAGCATCACCGGGCAGGAATACTGGCTGCTGGCCTATCGCCTGCAGGATCCGGACGGCAACGGCATCTTCTCGTTTGCCGACGACAAGAACGGCAACAACGTACCCGATTTCTGGGACGCCGATTCGCCCACCGGCAACGGCATACCGGGCCCGGGGGCGAAGTTCGATGCGGCGACCGATTCGGTGGAGACCCTCATCGGCGCCGAGTGGGATTTCTTCATGAGCGAGAACAACGCCCGCGCGCCCGGAGTCAAGGGCGCCGGCAGCGGGGTCTACGTCTGGCATATCGACGAAGGTGTCGTCCAGGACGTGTTCGATGCCGACCGCAATCTCTTCAATGCCGACCCGGGACGCAAATCGGTCGACCTGGAGGAGGCCGATGGGATCCAGGACCTGGATTCCAATCAGCCCTCGGCCTACCTGCTGGGCGGTGACGACGACAGCTATCGCGGCGAAGGTGTCCTTCGCTTCGGACCCGACACTCTGCCGCCGACCGCTACGGCCGGCGGCGCGGCCACCGGCATCAGCTTCGAGAATTTCAGCAAGGTGGTGGCCGATTCCCAGGGCTATGTCCTGGCCGCCAGCGGCAGCGATACCCTCTGGGGCATCGATTACGCCGACACCATGACCTTCGACCTCATGCTCACCGGCGCGGCGGGTTCGCGGCCTGAAGTCACCGCCCGCCGCGAACTGCCGGCCGGAACGGACCTGCGCGGTTCCCACGTGCTGATCGCCGACCTGGACCAAACCGATCGCCGCGGCGAGATCATCCTGGCCGGCCATGCCGGCGAGGTCTTCGTGCTCGACGGCCAGCTGGACAACTACCTGCCCGGGGCCAGCCCCGACAGTATCGAACCCTTCGCCCGCGGGCTCCGTTCCCCCGGCGTTCCGGTGGCGTGGAATCTGCCGCCGGCCGCCGGCGACCTGGACAACGACGGCATCCTGGAAGTCGTGTTGACGGCCGCCGACGGTATCTATGCCTTCACGGCCGACGGGCTTTCTCTCGGCCCGCAGATGCCGGGCGACAGCGGCGTCTACGTCGACCTGCCGGCCTGTGACCTGCCCGCGGTGCTGCTGCCGATCATCCCGCCCCGGAACCCCGGCGAGGGCAACGTGGAGGTCTGTGCGGTCGTCAGCGACGGGGGCGAGACCTTCCTGCGGCGCTACGGTGGCAATCCGGTCGTCGCCGGTCCGGAGATCAACCTGGGAGAAGTACTGGTACCCGCGGTCCCGGTCTTCACCGGTGGGTTCCTGCTGGTCGCCGTGCGGGATACCCTGGAGGGCAACCACCGCCTCGAGGTTCACGATCTCAACCGCCTGCTGCCGGTCCAGCCGCTGGCGCTCCCCCTGGCAGGGGTCCCCGGCCCGCTGCCTCCCGCGTTTGGCCTGATGGCGGGCACGAATCCCGCATCGCCCGAGTACTTCGCCGTGGTCGTCGACACCGCCGGTCGCGGCGAAACGGTGTATTTCGACAGCAACCTGGCACCGACCCGCCAGTCCTACCGCTGGAGCGAGCGGGTACTGGTCGGTTCGGCCCTGGCTACCGGCCGGGCGTTTACCGGAACGGACCGGCTGGGGGTGGCCGGTACCGGTGGCGATTGGTTCGACGGCTGGCCCCTGGCTCCGGCGGGGTTCGAGGCGTCGGCGGACGCCCGGACGGTGGGCGCCCCCCTGGTGGCCGATCTCATCATGTCGGACCTGCCCCTGGACCAGTATATTTTCACGGGCAGGGACGGACTGCTGTTCGGATTCGGAACCAAGGCCGAACCGCTTCCGGGATGGCCGCTGGCCGGACCCGGTCGCAGTGCGGGCAGCCCGGCGCTCGGCGCTCTGGAGGCGAACGGACCGCTCGAGCTGGTGGCCGTCGGCACGTTCCCCCGCGTGGTCGGCACCGGGCCCAACGGCTCCACCCTGGAGACCGAACTGATCTCGACGGTGACCGTGTTCGGCGACGTGGCCAATCCCGAGCCGGCCTGGCCCATGTGGGGCGGCAACCCGGGGCGCAATGGTCTGTATGGCTCCGGCGGCGGGTCCTTGCCCACGGCCGCCTCCGGTACGGGGCTGGTGGCCGGCAGTCATATCTGCTATCCGAGCCCCTTGATGTCCGGACCGCTGTTTGTCAGGGGCCAGGTGCGCTCGCCGGGCAGGGTGCGCGCTTTTGTCTACAATCTGGAGGGCGAGCCCGTTGCATCCAGCGACTGGCGGCAGGTTGCGGAAGTGCAGCCCTTCTCCCTGGAGGTCGGCCTCGAGGGGGCCGTAACCGGCATGTACCTGTGCCGTCTGGTCGTGGAAGCGGCCGGCGGTCAACGGGACCAGAGCGTGGTCCAGTTCGCGGTGGTGCGTTAGCGATCCCGCGGTCCGGGGCTTGGTCCTCGGCGGTGGGTGACTATCTTTCAGCTCGAGTGCGGTCCAGGCGGATCTGCACACGGGCGTCGAGGTGAACAAGGAAAGGTTTTCCATGGTTGGCAAGCGTGAAACTCAAGGACTGCGGCGCGGGATCCTGACGGTACTGATCCTCGTTCTGGCCGCACCGGTCATGGGCGCCGGTACCCCGGGCGATGCCGGTCTGCTTTCCCTGCGGATCGGGGTCGGTGCCCGGGAAGCCGGGATGGGTGAAGCGGGTGTGGCTTCCAGCCGGGGAGCTTCCGCGATCTTCTGGAACCCGGCCAACAACGTTTTTGCGGACTTCGAGACATCGCTGGTCCTGCAGCACCATCGTTATCTGGGCCTCTTCAACCACGAGTCGGCCGCGGTGGCGCACCGGGTCGGCAAGGGGGTCCTGGGGTTCATCTTCACCGGGTTCTATTCCGACAGCATCGAACGCTACGGGACCGACCAGGTTGGCGTGTCGCAAGGTAGCTTCAAGCCCTACGACGTGGCTTTCGGTGTTTCCTACGCCCATCCGCTGGGAGAGAGTTTCGCCGCCGGAATCAATGCCAAGTTTCTCTACGAACGGATCGATATCTACTCGGACACGGGCTTCGCTTTCGATTTTTTCCTGACGCACAAGGCGATGATCGAAGGCCTGGTCTTCGCGGCCAGCGCGACCAACCTCGGCGGCAAGGTCAATCTCAACGAGGAGCCGTTCAAGCTGCCGACCGCCTTCCGCCTGGGTGCCGCCTGGACTCCGGACAGTGACCTGTTCAAGTCGCGGTTGAGCATCACCGGCGATGTCGTCTTTCCCAACGACTCCACGGAAAAAGCCCATCTGGGGGCGGAGTACCAGTTGATTCCCGAGTTCGCGCTACGGCTGGGGACCAGGGTCAACTACGAGAACCAGGGACTGACGGCCGGAGCCGGTTTCCGGACCGGGGTGCTGGGCGTGGACTACGCCTACGAAGAGTCGACCGTCGAAGGCTTCAACGATGGCCACAAGTTCTCCCTGAACCTGGTCTGGTGATCCGGAATCAAAGGGTCGGCGGCGGGTCGGTGGCAAAATCGCGCAGGCTGAAGACGCCGTCCTGGAGCAGGCCGTAGCCCAGGGGCTCGAACCAGCCGGCCAGGGAGGCCAGGGTCAGGTTCCCGGACGTGACCTGGAAACCGTGGTGGACGTGGCCCATGATCATGAGGTCCCAGTCGGCCGGCGGTTGTCTGGCGATCCAGCGGCGGGCCCTGGCGACGATGGCCTCGGCCTCGTCCCGGTTGGCGCCGCGGCTCTTGCCGCTGAGCCACTCGCTCAGGGCGTACAGGATCTCGGGGTGGAGCGACTTGGCCAGAACAATTCCGACTTTCGTGCGTACCATCGCCCGGAACGTGTTGTAGGCCCAGTCGAACTTGAGCTGGCCGTCGCCGTGGGTCAGCAGGATGCGGCGCTTGCCCAGGGGCAGGACCTGCGTCTCGCCCTGCGGGCTGGTACCGTAACGGCGGTGGAAGTAGTCGGCGGCCCAGATGTCGTGGTTGCCGCCGATGAAATGGATGGTGGTGCCCGCGGCCCGGACGCGGTCCAGGGCCTGCAGGACCGCCTCGTACCCCTTGAGCCGGAAGTGGGGGTAGTCGAACCAGAAATCGAAGATATCCCCGAGAAGGACCAGGTGGTCGGCGCGTTCGGCCAGCTCCAGCAGGGCCAGGAAATGGCCCAGACGCTTCTGCTCGGCCTCGCTGGGATTGAGATGGAAGTGGGTGTCGGCCACGAAGATGGCCGACGGTTCTCTGATCGTGTTCATGACGCTTAATCTGAATGATTGCAACGGCGGTGGCAACCTGAATTCCTGCCTGGCCGTTGAAGGAGGTCATCATGTCGTTGTTCGATGACGTAAAGAAGAATCTCATGGAATGGTACGCCGTCACGTCCGAAAAGACCACGGAGGTTGCCCGCCTGACCTCCCGCGGCTACGACAAATTCGGCATCAGCCGGGATATCGAACGCCAGTTCAGTGAGCTGGGGAGTCTGGTCTACAACGGTTTGCGCGAGGGCCGTGAGGATCTCCTCACGGACGCCGGGGTCACCTCCCTGGTGGCCCGGATCGAGGGCCTGGAGGCCGAACTCAACGCCAAGAATGCGGAAATGGAGGCCATCCGCAAGAAAGCCGCCGAACGCAAGGCGGCCGCCACGGCCGAAGCGGCCGTCGTGTCCGAGACCATCATCAAGGATCCGGAACTCGAAGAGGGCAGCGAAGTTTCGGCGATCCTGGTGGAGCCGACCGACGATCCGACCGCGGTTCCGGATCAGGAGCCGCGGCGGCCCGAGAATGAGGGTTGACAATACTTGATAAGTGCGATAGTCTTTTGTTGATCCTTGTAACAGCCGGGTACACCCGCCCCACGGGTCCCCGGAGCGCATCACGCCTTCACCGGGTTCCAGTTTGACCGGACGGTGCTTGTGATGCAGTCGAGCATAATGAACAACTTCAAGCGCGGCAGCCATGTTGCCACGGCTTCGACGAGCCGTACCAACATGACCGTCTGCGCTTTTTTGTTGGTCAGCGTGCTGGCGGTATTGCTGCTGCTGAACCGGCCGGCGCGGGCCCAGGTGAACGGCGATCTGCCCGACTCCCCCTTCGTTGCCGTCAGCGAGGCCGTGCGGCCGGCGGTGGTCAACATCCGCATCGTGCGCTCGACGACTTCCGAGGGCATGGGCACCGGCTCCCTGCAGGAGATGTACCGCCGGTTCTTCCCCGACGAAGAGGGCCAGGGCGGTCGCTTCGAATCGCCCTCGACCGGATCCGGCTTCGTCGTCGACGCGGCCGGCGACATCCTCACCAACCACCACGTGATCGACGGCGGGGACGCCATCTTCGTCCGCTTCAGCGAAGAAAAGCAGGAGTACCGCGCCACGCTGGTCGGCTCGGATCCCAACACCGACCTGGCGCTGCTGAAGATCGATCCGGCCGGGCGACGCCTGCCGGTGCTGGAATTCGGGGACTCGGATCAGGTGAAGGTGGGGGCCTGGGCGATCGCCATCGGCAACCCCTTCGGCAATCTGGAAAGCACCTTGACCGTGGGCGTGGTCAGTGCCAAGGGCCGCGGCGACCTGAAGATCGCCGGACTGACGCCGCGCTTCCAGGACTTCATCCAGACCGACGCCTCGATCAACTTCGGCAACAGCGGCGGGCCTCTGGTGGATGTGCGCGGGCGCTTGATCGGCGTGAACACCGCCATCAACCAGCGGGGACAGGGTATCGGCTTCGCGGTGCCCAGCAATCTGGTGGCTCTCATCTACGCCCAGCTGAAGGATAACGGCCGCGTGATCCGGGGTTACGTCGGCATGGTGACCGAGGACCTGGTGACGGTCGTTGGTGAAGAGAAGCCCGGTGAGCCGGAGTCCGGCGCCCGCGTGACGCGGGTCGTGGCCGGATCCCCGGCCCAGAACGCCGGTATCCGCCCGGGGGATATCGTGACGGCATTCGGGGGGCGGCCGGTGGATTCCACCCGCCAGCTGCTGTTCCTGATCGCCGGAACGACTCCGGGAACTGATGTGGAAATGACGATCATGCGGGACGGTAAACGGAACGGAATCCTGGTGCGTCCCGTGGAGTGGATAGAGGACGGGTCCGCGGACACCCCCAGCGGTGCGGCGCAGTGGCTCGGGATGGATGTAGCTTCCCTGGACGGTGGCGACCCGCGTGTGGTTCGCCTGAGGGAGGCGCTGGGAGTTGCAGCGACCGCTGGTGTGATGGTCGTCGGTGTGCAAGAGGGACAGGCCGCGTCGGATGCCGGCATCCGGCCGGGCGATGTCCTGCTTTCGGTAGGTGGTCACGAGGTCACGGACCTGGAGTCCTTTGATCAGGTGCGGACGCTGCTGGCGCCCGGACGCGACCCCCTACCCGTGCTCGTGAGGACGGGCACGCTGGAAAACTACCTGACGGTGACACCCCGACCTGTCGGGGTGGAGAACTGAGGGTTTAACCCCCACGGTGGCATGGAGGAATCCAATGGCTGGCCGCAAGAATATACTGCCCGCGATGCACGAGAAGGGCCTCGAGGTCTATTTCCGTGACATCAATCGCTATGACCTGATCGATCGGGACCAGGAGATCGCCTTGGCCCGGAGGATCAAGGCCGGCGACGAGGAAGCTCTCCAGTGCCTGGTCAGGGCCAACCTGCGCTTCGTCGTCTCGGTGGCCAAGCGGTACATCAACCAGGGTTTGATGCTGTCGGACCTGATCAACGAAGGTAACCTGGGGCTGCTCAAGGCGGGCCGCCGCTTCGACGAGGAGCGGGGTTATCGGTTTATCAGCTACGCCGTGTGGTGGATCCGGCAGTCCATCATGCAGGCCCTGCTGGACAAGAGCCGCACGATCCGGCTCCCGCAGAACCAGACCGCCCTGTTGATCAAGATCAGTCGGACGCGGTCCATCCTGCAGAACGAAGGCAACCCGTCGCCCAACCCGGAGCAGATCGCCCAGCGGCTGGACCTGGATGTTGCCGACGTGGTGCATGCCATGCGTTCGGACCGGACGGAAATGGCGCTCGAGGACGACGGCGAGGGCTCCGATCGGCCCTTGTCCGAGATCATCGAGGACACGAACCAGGAGGCCCCGGATTTTGCCGTCCTGCAGCGCGGTCTGCGCGAGGATGTCCGCAAGTGTCTGGCGGTGCTGTCGGATCGCGAAGCCCAGATCATCATCCAGTACTTCGGCCTCAGTTTCGAGGAGGCCCAGACGCTGCAGGTGATCGGTCAGCGGATGGGGCTGACGAGGGAGCGGATCCGCCAGATCAAGGAAAAGGCCCTGGCGAAGCTGCGGAACTCCAAGGGCAAGGTCCTGCTGTACGATTATTACTAGGACGGTGCTGACGGTCGCTTGGCGCTGAATACCGATGAAGACCCCGGATGGCTCCGTGTTGTGAGCTATCCGGGGTTTTTTTGCAAATGAGGGAGGCCGAAGTCGCGATTCCGGATATGGCCCGGTCCTTGCTTGAAATTACCGATCGTTGCTCCGCGTTGCCCGGTGTACCCGAGGGGGGAACCTTGTTGACAAGCTCACGGATCGGGCGCATGTTTACCGGCGCCCAGACGGATGAATCTTGCCAGGGACCGGCCTTCGCGGCCGGGGACGGAGCCCACCCCCGGCATCACTCCAGAAAATTACCGGTTGGATGATGAAGCTTAAGAAGAGCTACACTTTTCTTTATATGCCCGAGGACCACAGCGCCTCCCGCGAGTTTCGCGTGGCGCGCTGGAAGATCGTCGTGCCGGCGGTCGTCGTCGCGGCGCTGGTGGTCGCGACGGTGTTCTACGGTGTGGGCGTCCAGCAGGGCAACGGCTGGCTGCCCGGCGGCTCCCGCCTGCAGAAGGAAAACCGGTTTCTCGAGGGCACCATTGTCGGCCTCAACGGTCAGGTCACGGATCTGCGCACCGAGATCGACGGGGTGCGCGAGGTCCAGAACATGATGGCTGCGGCCATCAACCTGCCCCAAGTGGACGACGAAACCTTCGCCGCAGGGATCGGCGGACGCGGCCATCTCGACTACGCCGCCGTGGAGGTGCCCGGGGCCGCTGTCGACGCAGGGCGTCAGTTCGGTGAGATGTCGATGGATCTGGATCAGATGCTGCGCCAGGCTCGTATCCAGCGCCAGGGATACCTGGCCATGCTGGACACGCTTTCGGCGCGGGACGCGGTGCGGCGCCACATCCCATCCATCCGACCGACGGATATCGGCTGGATGAGCTCGCGGTTCGGCTTCCGCACGGATCCCTTCACCGGCAATCAGACCTTCCATCGCGGTCTGGACTTCTCGGTTCCCCTGGGCACGGAGGTGCGTGTCACCGGCGACGGCACCGTCCTGGCGGTCCAGCAACAGCGGGGATTCGGCCGTGTGGTGAAGATCGATCACGGTCAGGGCGTCGTCACGGTCTACGCCCATCTCGACCAGGCCCTGGTCAAGAAGGGCGACCGGGTTTCCCGGGGCGACATCATCGCCAAATCCGGCAACTCTGGCCGCTCCTCGGCGCCCCATCTGCACTACGAAATCCGCATCGGGGGACGGCCGGTCAATCCCCGCTCCTACATCCTGGATTCCTACGCCGCGCGCGACTGAATCGGGTTCCGCTGCGCGCTCGACCACGGCCCACCACATCCGAAGATCTCTCTTGGCATAACGGACAGGTTTATGCTAGCTTAGGCCCAATTGGGCCTGTCCGGGACCCCGAACGGATTCGGGGCCAGTGCGTCCCATTGCCCAATTGGATCGAGGGAGCGGAATTCATGTGGTCACCCGACAATGCGATCCCCAGGACCTGCCGTTCTGGCAAGGTTTTTTCCCGTATTACCCTGCTGTGGTGTCTGCTGCTCATGGTGCCCGGCGGAGCCATGGCCGGACCGGGGCCGGAAGTCGTCCGTATCCGCCACTTCTCCGCGCCCGACCACACCCGCGTCGTCCTGGATCTCAGCGGTCCGGGTTCCTTCGAGATCGTCAGGGTGGCCAATCCTGACCGGATCGCCGTCAACGTGTTCGGGGCCACCTTTGCCGCAAGCGGTTCCATCGCCGTGGGTGACGGCCTGGTGAAGGGTATCCGGCGCAACGCCGGGACCAGTCGGGCGCAGGTCGTCCTCGATCTGACCGCCCGCTCGGAATTCCGCAGTTTCTCCCTGCCGGCGGACCAGGGCAGGCCGCACCGGGTGGTGGTGGACATCCTCCGCAACGGCCGGCCCGCCGCCAAGCCCGCGGCGGCCAAGGCGCCCGGTTCCCGCTCCGTCCGCAAAGCCGACAGTCGTCCGCCCGAGCCGGCGCTCAAGCCGGCGCCGCGTCCTTTCCGGGTCATCATCGATCCGGGGCACGGCGGACTGGATCCCGGGGCGACCAGAGGCAAGGTGCGGGAAAAAGATGTCGTGCTCGATATCTCGCGCGAGCTGGCTCGGCTTATCAACGCGATTCCCGGCTACCGTGCGGAATTGACGCGCCAGAACGACTATGGCTTGGAGCTGTGGCAGCGGGTGGATTTCGCGCGTCGCAAGGAGGGCGATCTCTTCCTTTCCATCCACTGCAATACGCATCCGCGCAAGAACGTGTCGGGGATGGAAGTGTATTTCCTCTCCATGCGGGGGGCGACGGACCGCGAAGCCAAGGAACTGGCCGACAAGGAGAATGCCGCCCAGCTGGTCGGCCTGGACCCCGGGGAACGGCCCGACGATCTGGTGGTGGACATCCTGATGGACCTGCAAATGTCCCGGGTCATGCACGAATCCTCCCGGCTGGCCGGGCACCTGCTGACGGCCGCCGATGAGGGCGGTGTGGTCCAGGGCCGCAAGGTCAAGCAGGCCGGTTTCCACGTCCTGAAGTCCTTGGCCATGCCGTCGGCACTGGTCGAGGTAGCCTACCTTTCCAACCGCGACGACCGCCGGATCCTGCAGGACAAGGGCAGCCGCCAGAAGATCGCCGCCTCCCTGTTGCAGGGCATCCTGCAGTGGCGCAAGGACGGACAGGCGCTGGCCAGGCTCCAGGGTGAAAAGCCCGACACCTGGACCCGCCGGTACACGGTCGCCAAGGGCGACAACCTCTGGCGCCTGGCCCGGCGCCACGGCACCACGGTGACGGAGATCTCGCGTCGCAACAACCTCGACAGCGGGGCCATCTTGGTCGGGCAGAGGCTGACGCTGCCCCAGGAGTCGCCGCAGCCATGAACCGTCTGGGCCTCAAGATCAGCTGTTTTGTCGTTTCGGTGGTGATCTGGATCCAGGTCGCCTCGACCGCCGAAGTCGAGCAGTCCGTGAACCTGCCTCTGCGGGTCGTCGGGATCTCCGAGGGCCTGACCATCGCCGGCAGCCCGGTGCCCGCGAACGCGAAGGTCCGCCTGACCGGCAGCAAGCTGAAGCTTCTGGCCCACAACTATTTCAACCAGTACATCGGGGAGGTGCGGGTCAACCTGGCCGACCGGGACCCCGGTAACACGTTCACCTATCGGCTGGAAGAAGTCGACATTGTCACGGAGATGAAGAACCCGAGTTTCCCCGAAGCCCGCACCATCAAGGACATCAGAATCGACCGCAAAGTCACGCGCCGGGTGCCGGTGGCCCTGGCCACGGAGGGCAGCCTGCCGCCGCGGCTGGGTATGTCCCGTGCGCCGGCGCTGGTCCCCGATTCGGTTACGGTCGTCGGCCCCGAGCGGTTTTTCCCGACGGAGTTCAAAGTGTTGACCGAACCGGTGGCGCTCGGCCGGATTTCGGGCAACGGAAACCAGACCATCAAGCTGGTCCGTCCCCACGAGTTTCTCCAGATGGAGGTCCGCGAAGCCGAAGTCATTTTCCGCGTGGGGACCCTGGAGGAGAGGACGCTGGCCAACATTCCGGTGGTCCCGCTGGTCGACGCCGGCACACCGGAGGTGGGCATCTCGCCGCCGGTGGCCGACGTCATGGTCCGCGGGGTCGCCGATTCCGTCCGGACCCTGACCGAAGCGCGATTTGCCGTGACGGTGCCCGTCGGCAGTCTCACCGAGGGTGTCTACTGGCTCTCCGGCCAGGTCGAACATCCCGACTGGGTGGAGCTGCTGGGCATGGATCCGGTCGAGTTCCAGGTGATCGTCGGCAATCCGTCCCTGGAACCGCCTACGGGGTCAGCTCCGGCAGGCGGAGGGGACAGTCGTGAATGAAACCGGGCAGCCCGGGGAAGGGACCGGCAGCGGCCGGCGCATCACCGCGATTGCGGCGGCGCTGGTCATCCTCCTGGCCCTGGGTGCACTCTTCTGGCCCGGTGGCGACCGGGGCGACGGACGGTCGACGTTGCTGGTTTTCGATTCCTCCGGGGACGGCTCCCGGCGGACGGTGGTTTACGGTCCGCTGGAGGATTACCTCACCCGCATTGCCGGACGCTTTCTCGACCTGGAGGTCGTCGCGGACGCAGCGACGTTTCGCGCGCGGGTCGGCGACGGCGCCGCATTCATCTTCTGCCCTGATGGTCTGGGACTGGAGCTCGATCCCGACCGCTTCATTCCGCTGGCTGTCGGCCGGCGGGCCGCGCCCCGGAACCTTCGCCCGCGCGGCGTGCTGGTCTACCGCAAGTCCGCCGGGTTGGTTCCCGAGCCCTGGACTTCAAAGGCGGCGGCCACCGTCATCGGTGATTCGCTCTCGCTGGCGGCGACCGGGGCCTGGCGACGGCGCGGCGGTGAAACCACCCCGCCACTGACGGCGGGCTGCGCCTGGGGACCGGATCCCTACGACCACGCCCCGGTACTTCATGCGGCCCGGCTCGGGGCCTTTGACTACGCCCTGGTCCGCCAGTGGGATGCCGAACGGTTCTTTGCCGGGGGGCTCATGTCCGCGGTGGAATGGGGGGTCGAGATCATGACCGTCCCGGTGCCGGACATCGTCCTGTTCGCCTCCCGGGACCTGCCGGCGGATGTGCGCCTCGCCGCGGGCGAAGCCGCCGCAGCGCTGGGCCGGGGTGAAGGCGGCGAAACCCCGGAGGCGCGGGTTCTGCGGAACGCACTGCAGACTCTGCACCTGTCGGGCTTCAACGTCCTCCTCGATCCCGATTTCGATCTGGTGCGGGGGAATTTCACTGCGGGTTGGCCCCCGGCCGCCGATTGACCCATATTGTCGGCTTCCCAGCGGCAGGTGCGGGCCGTCCAGCGGTCCCGATCCCGGAAAGGACAACATGAACCTCAAGTATCGCCGCCTCAAGGGGACCCGGGACATCATGCTCGAGGAAGTCGAGCGCTGGCGCTGGTGCGAGGAACGGTGGGACGAAACCCTGTCCCGGTACGGCTACGGGGAGATCCGGACCCCGGTGATCGAACCGACCGATCTGTTCCTGCGCTCGGTGGGCGCCGGTACGGATATCGTCGACAAGGAGATGTACACCTTCGCGACCAAGGGCGGCGAGAGTCTCACGCTGAGGCCGGAGATGACCGCGTCGGTGGTCAGGGCCTACCTGGAGAACGGGTTGACCCGCCAGCCGGGCACGGTGAAGTTCTTCTACATGGCGCCCATGTTTCGCCACGACCGGCCCCAGGCGGGCCGTTACCGGCAGTTCCACCAGGTGGGCGTCGAGGCCATCGGCTCGGCAAGCCCCGTTCTGGACGCCGAGGTGATCCGTACGGCCATGGCGCTGTTCGAAGCCGTTGACGCCACGGGACTGACAGTCAAGCTCAACAGTATCGGATGTCCCGCTTGCAAGCCGGCTTACGTCGACGAGTTGAAAGTGTTTCTCAATGACCATCTGGCTGTGGTGCCGGCGAACATGCGGGGAAGGATCGACATCAATCCCCTGCGTCTCTACGATGCCAAGGACGAGGGTGTCCAGGAGCTCCTGCGGGGCTTCAAGCCCATCATCGAAGCGCTTTGCGAGGATTGCCTCGCCCACCACGAGGTGGTCAGCGACACCCTGGCGGAGTTGAACGTTCCGTTCGAAAATGACCCGGCGCTCGTCAGGGGGCTGGACTACTATTGCCGGACGACCTTCGAGATCTCGGCCGTCAGCGGACGGAAGCAGAGCAGCCTGGCCGGCGGCGGCCGTTACGACTACCTGGTCGAGCAGTGCGGCGGACCGGCGACGCCGGCGGTCGGGTTTTCGGCGGGTATCGAGCGGACCCTGCTGCACCTCAACGACGATCCGATCGATCCCCAGCGCAGCCGCCAGTCGCGGGTCGACGTCTACGTCGCCTGCAGGGGCCCGGCGGCGGAGCGGTTCGGTTTTGTCAGCGCCGAGATCCTGCGGGGGTACTGTCGGGTCGAGGTGGACACCACCGGTCGTTCCTTGAAATCGCAGGCGAAGTCGGCCAACCTGCGGCAGGCGAAATATCTGCTGACGGTCGGCGATGAGGAAATCGCCACCGGACTGCTGCAGTTGAAAAACCTGGAAACTGGAGAACAGGCACCGGTGAGCCGCAGCAATCTGCTGGCCGCGGTGCGGGAGGTACTGGAAGGGTGAACCAGAACAACATCGGCAACGACAACGGCGGACTTCGCACCCATCGCTGCGGAGAGATCGGTCTGAACCTCGTCGGTCAGGAAGTGCGTCTGGCCGGCTGGGCCGGCCGCATCCGCGACCTCGGCGGCGTGGTCTTCGTCGATTTGCGGGACCGCTACGGCATTGTCCAGGTGGTGTGTGAGGACGGGGAACCGCTGGAGGCCGCCAAGGATTTCCGCCTGGAATCGGTGCTGGGCATCACCGGCACCGTGCGGCCGCGGCCCGAAGGCATGGTCAATCCGGACAAGGCGACGGGCACCGTCGAGGTGGTGGCCACCGCGGTCGTGGTGCTGAATACCTGCGCGCCGCTGCCCTTCCAGCTCGATCACGCCGAGAGCGCGACCGAGGAATCCCGTATGAAGTACCGCTACATCCACCTGCGTCACCCGGTGATGGCGAACAATCTGAAGGTGCGGCATCTGGCCGCCCAGGCGGCGCGACGGTTCCTGTCGGACGAGGACTTCCTCGAAGTGGAAACGCCGCTGCTGATCAAGACGACTCCCGAGGGCGCCCGCGACTATGTGGTGCCCAGCCGTATCCACCACGGCGAGTTCTACGCCCTGCCCCAGTCGCCGCAGCTCTACAAGCAGATCCTGATGGCCAGCGGCGTGGACCGCTACTTCCAGCTCGCCCGCTGCCTGCGCGACGAGGACTTGCGTTCGGATCGCCAGCCCGAGCACACGCAGATCGATCTGGAGATGAGCTTCGTTACGGAAAACGAGGTGTTCGATGTGGTCGAACGCATGCTCGCGACGATTTTCGCCGAAGCAGCCGACATCGACATCCAGACACCCTTCCCGCGGATCTCCTACGACGACGCCATGAACCTGTACGGCTCGGACAAGCCGGACCTGCGGTTCGGCTGCCCGATCCACACGCTCGACGACATCGCCTCCGGCTGTGGCTTCAGCGTTTTCGAGAAGGCGCTCGCCGCCGGCGGCACCGTCCGCTGCCTCAACGCCAGCGGCCTGGGGGACTGGAGCCGCAAGCAGGTCGATGAACTCGAGGAGCTGGTCAAGAAGCACGGGGCTTTCGGCCTGGCCCGCACCAAGGTCACGTCAGACGGCGTGGAGACGGGCATCGCCAAGTTCCTGGGCGAGGAATTCCGGACCGCGCTGCTCGACAGGACCGGCGCGCAGGCCGGGGATCTGCTGCTGTTCGTTGCCGGCGACTGGGACATGACCGTGGCCGCGCTGGGAGCATTGCGCCTGGAGATCGCGTCCCGGGCCGACTGGATCACTGCCGGCAGCTGGGCCCTGGCCTGGGTCCGCAATTTTCCCATGTTCGAGCGCAACAGCGACGGTTCGTGGACGGCCTGTCATCACATGTTCACCCAGCCGCGGCCCGAGGACGTGGACGGCCTGGAAGCTGATCCCGGCGCCGGCCGTGCGCAGCTGTACGATCTGGTGTGCAATGGGGTGGAGTTGGGTTCAGGCAGCATCCGGATCCACCAGCGCGACCTGCAGGAACGAGTCTTCAAGATCGTCGGCATGTCGGCGGACGAGTACCTGGCCAAGTTCGGCTTCTTCCTCGAAGCCCTGGGCTACGGGGCCCCGCCGCACGGAGGCATCGCCCTGGGCCTGGACCGGATCGTCATGCTGCTGACCGGCAGCCCGTCCCTGCGCGAGGTGATCGCGTTTCCGAAGACCACCCTGGCCGCCTCGCCCCTGGACAACAGTCCCGGGCCCATCAGCGACGCCCAGCTCGCGGAACTCAACCTGCAGATCACGCCCAAGGCGGGCCCCGACGGCGGTGGTGGCCGATGAAACGCTCCGGCCAGGGCAATGGAACCGGATCGGTCGGGGAGATGACCCTGGACCTGAAGGGCGTCGACCAGCTGGTACTGCTGGGTGCCCGTGACGCGAACCTCCGCTTCCTGGAGGAGAAATTCGGCGGGAAACTGGCCGTGCGCGGGGACCGGATGATCGTTCGCGGTCCGCTCGACAAGCTCGAGCCGGTGGTCGAAGTCCTGGAAGATCTCATCCAACGGGTGAAGCACGGCCAGCTGGTGGACAAGGTGACCCTCGGCTATCTGTGGGACCAGCACAACGGCGCCGGCGGCGGCGTGGAGGAGCCGGCGCCCGCCGGTGACCCCATCCTTTTTTCCGGGGGCAGCCGCAAGGCGGTGCGGGTCAAGAGCCGGGGCCAGCAGGAGTACATCGACGCCATCCGGGAATACGACGTGGTGTTCGCCGTCGGACCGGCCGGGACGGGCAAGACCTTCCTGGCGGTCGTGATGGCGATGGACTACCTCAAGCGCAAACTCGTGGACCGGATCGTGCTGGTCCGGCCGGCGGTCGAAGCCGGCGAGCAGCTCGGCTTCCTGCCCGGCGATCTCCAGGAGAAGATCAACCCCTATCTGCGGCCGCTGTACGACGCCTTGTCCGACATCACCGGGGCCGCCAAGATCGCCCGGTTCATGGCCAGCGGCGTGATCGAGGCTTCACCTCTGGCCTACATGCGGGGACGGACCCTCAACAACGCCTTCGTCATCCTGGACGAGGCCCAGAACACGACGATCGGACAGATGAAGATGTTTCTGACCCGCCTGGGCGTGCAGTCCAAGGCGGTGGTCACCGGTGACATCACCCAGATCGATCTGCCGGACCCCCGTAAGAGCGGCCTGGTGAATGTCCGCGAGATCCTCAAGCAAACCGAAGGGGTGGTCTTCGTGGATCTCGACGGTCGGGACGTCGTTCGCCATCCGCTGGTGCGCAGGATCGTCGAGGCGTTCGACGAAGCGGGCCTGCCGGCGGGCGAGGGCTGAAATCAGGAAGGATGAAGCATGACCAAGTGGTGGCTCCGCCTGAGGGAACTTCTGAGCGGAGACGGTCCGGCCCGTGAAGGCCGCGGCATGCCGCGGCAGGGCACGAAGGCGGCCGGCAAGACCGCCGGCCAGCCGGAGCACGCCGCCGGGGATCGCTCGTGGTACTGGCCGGCGGGTCTCGGCGCGGCACTGCTGTTCCTGCACCTGTTCCTGTTTCCGCCGGTTCCCCAGCTGGGCATCGATTTTCCCGAGGTGGGGGAGCTGGCCGAGAAGCAGATCAGGGCGCCCTTCGCCTTCAGTGCGCCCTACATCGACAGGGACGTCCAGATGCGGCGGCTCGAACGCGTCGTGGTGGAACCGCCGGTCCTCGGTCGCCAGGAGGCTCCAGCCTACCAGGGACCGGGCGAGCGGATGGAGACCTGGCTGACCGCCCTGACCAATGCCCTGGCGGATTCGGGCGGCAGCCGTGAGGAGAAGGTCGGGCTTCTGCTGCTCCAGTTCCCGTCCGCGAGCCCCGGCGATCTCATGCGTCTGCTCGAAAACGATACGCCCGATTCCCTGGTACCCCGGCTGCGGCGGTCGTGGCTCAAGGTGATGGAGGGCGGCGTGGCCGATATGCTGCCGGTCGGCAAGTACGATCAGATCGTCATCCGCACCGGTACCGTCGAGACCTTGCGGTCGCTGGACCTCATCGTTTCGCAAACCGATCTCGAGGACCGTTTGACGGCCGAGCTGCGGGCGGCCGGGCTGTCGCCGGTCGAGGCCATCGAAGCGGCGGCGACCATGCGCCACTTCATCGCCCCCAATCTTCTTTACGATCCGGTCCGGACCCGCGAACGCCAGGAAAAGGCCCGGGAGTCGGTCGCCACCCGCCGGGAATTCATCCAGAACGAGCGGATCGTCGACCAGGGCGTACGGGTCACTGAACAGCAGGGTCTCTTCCTGACGGAACTGCAGAGTCAGCTGCGGGCGCGCGGCGGCGGGGACGACGACGGCGGCCGGATCACGCGGTACCTCGTACGGGCTCTCCTGATCGCCATCGCCCTGGGGCTGTTCGCCTGGCTGGTCCGCATTCACTTCGCGACGGGATTGAAGGGCCTGCGGCTGCTGCTGGCGCTGGGGGTCATCGTGGCGGTATTTCTGGTCGGCTCGTCGTTCGCCCTGCAGCGGCCGGATCTGGGACCGATGGCCGTGCCGATCGTCCTGCTCTCCCTACTGTCGACGGTCCTGTTCAAGGGCCGCATCGGCTACACCACCACCCTGCTGGCCATCTCGCTGCTGGCGTTCCTGCCGGGGGTGTCGGCCGCCAGCACCTTCGTCTGGTTCATCATCGGCATGGTGACCGTCCTGTCGGTCCGGCGCATCCAGAAGCGCAGCCAGTTCTACCGGACCATCCTGCTGCTGACGTTCCTGTCGGCGGTCCTGATCTTCCTGCTGGGGCCCGAAGCCCTCAGCGGCGGCGGCGGGCGGGGGCCGATCTACATGGTCGGTCTGTTCGCACCGGCGTTGTCGGTGGCGTTCGGTCTGTTCCTGCTGCCGGTGGTCGAACCGGTCGTCGGCGTGTGCTCGGATCTGACCCTGCTGGAACTCTCGGACCTGAACCATCCGTTGCTGCAGCGGATGGCCCTCGAGGCGCAGGGCACCTACCACCACAGCCAGGTGGTGGGCCAGCTGGCTGAACATGCGGCCCGGGCCATCGACGCCAACGCGCTGCTCACGCGCGTCGGAGCGCTGTTCCATGACATCGGCAAGATGCAGAAATCCGAATACTACGTCGAGAATCAGCGCCCGGAATTCAACAAGCACGACGAACTGAGCCCCAGCATGAGCGCCCTGGTCATCGCCGCCCACGTCAAGGACGGCATCGAGCTCGGGCGCCGCTGGCGTCTGCCGCAGATGGTGATCGATTTCATTCCGGAACACCACGGCACGATGGTCATGGAATATTTCTACCACAAGGCGCTCGAGGCCGACGGCAACGAGACGGTCAAGGTGGACGACTTTCGTTACCCGGGCCCCAAGCCCCGCTCCCGCGAGACCGCCATCCTGATGCTGGCCGACGCGGTCGAGGCCGCCACCCGGTCCCTGGGCAAGCCGACTCCGAGCCGCATCAAGGAAGTGACCAAGCAGATCATCGACAAGCGGATGCTCAGCGGCGAAATGGACGAGTCGGGACTGACGCTCAGCGATCTGGCACGCATCCGGGAGTCCTTCATCCCGCTGTTGACGGGAATCCACCACGCGCGCATCGTCTACCCGGGCCAGAAGGAACGGGACACGGACAAGAGCACGGAGCGGCGGACCGACCGGAAGGCGCGGACTTGATCCTCAGCCTGGTCGATCGCCGCAGCGCCCCGGGAGACGATCCGACCTGGAAGGACGGAGGAGAACTGGCGCTCGGCGCCGCGGCTCTTGCCGCCCGGGTCGGCCCCTCCGTCTGGGCCGTCGACCTGGTGCTCGTGGACGATGCGGTGATGGAGCAGATCAACCGGGATTACCGGGGGGTCGCCGGCGTGACCGATGTGCTATCGTTCTCGTATCTCCTGGCCACAGGCACCGGCCCGCCGGCGCTGGCGGCCGGTCGCGATCACGCGCACTGCGATCTCTGGCTGGACGCCGCCGAAGCGCGGGTCGAAGGTGACGGTGCGCCCGTCGTCGGCGAGATCGTCCTGGCGCCGGCTTTCGTCGCGGACCGCTGCCGGGACAAGGGGTGGCCAGCGGCGGTCGAATTCGCGCTGCTGGTGGTCCACGGCTGTCTGCATATCCTGGGCTGGGAACACGAGCGGACCGCGGACAGCGAGGCGATGAGGGCGACGGAAGCCGGGATTCTCGGGCAGTTCGATCTACCGCACCCGCTGCGGTGAAGGGGATGAGTTTGCGATGGAGATGACAGGGGTGGGTTTGGCCGGCGCCTCGGGCACGGTGATCCTGACGGTCGTATGCTGGCTGGGCGCGATGCTGCTCGGCGGTCTGATGACCGCCCATTACCGGGTGAGCGGCCTCTACCGCAATGGACTGCTGGAGGAGGATGCGCTGGGGCCGGTCCTGCGCGAGTACCTGCTCAATGACCGCCGCTTCCAGGTGACCATCGGCACGCTCTACCTGGTGCTCACGCTGCTGGGAGCCTTCGGCTGGGGACACATGCTGGCCCGCATGTGGACCGGAGCCCTCGACCCGACGTTCCACCTGCTGTTCGCCGTGACGGCGGTGCTGGCTTGGAGTCTGGGTGGGCTGGTGTTCAGGATGCTGGCGTCGAGCACAGCGGTCGGCTACGCCAGGATCGTCGGCACCGCGGTGTATCCTCTCAACTGGCTGCTGCGGCCCTGGTCGATCCTCATGCTGATGGTCATGGACCGGCTCGACGACACCCTGTGGACCGCCGATGTGCAGCCCCATCTTTCGACCGGGGAGATCCGCAGCCTGATCACCGACGACGGCGAGAACGCCACCCTGGACGACGAGGACCGGGAGATGATCCAGAGCATCTTCTCCTTCCACGACACGGCCGTCAGGGAGATCATGGTGCCGCGCATCGACATGGTCGCCGTCGACGGGGACGCCGACATCTCCGAGGTGGTGGCCGCGGTCATCGCCAGCGGGCATTCCCGGGTGCCGGTCTACCAGGGAGGTGTGGATAAGGTGATGGGGATCCTCTACTCCAAGGATCTGCTGCAGCTGATCAAGGAGGGCCGCTATGCCGTCGAGGGTGTGACGCCGCTCGCTCTGCTGCGTCCGGCCTATTTCATTCCCGAGAGCAAGAAGATCGACGAGGTCCTGGATGAGTTCAGGGCCCAGCGGATCCACATGGCCGTCGTGATCGACGAGTACGGCGGCACCGCCGGCCTGGTCACCCTCGAGGACGTGATCGAGGAGATCGTCGGCGAGATCGAAGACGAATTCGACGAGGAGGAACGGCTGCTGACCTGGGTCGATGAGAGCACCGTCCGGCTGGACCCCAAGATCGATCTGGAGGACCTGGAGGAACTGCTGGGTGTCACGTTCGGCGAGGCGGACGGCATCGAGACGAGCGAGACCCTCGGCGGCCTGATCTACGAGGCGGCCGGAAACGTACCGGCCGCCGGCGACCGCATCGAGGTGGCCGGGTACGCCGTGACGGTCGAGGATGTCGCCGACCAGCGGATCCTGCGCGTGCTGATGAAATCCGCGGAACCCCTGCCGGGATTCGTGCGGCGGGACGAACCATGACCGGTGGAGCCGCCGGCCGGCACCGGGAACGGAGGCAGCGAAGGTGCTGAAATTCCTGCAAAGGCATTTTCTGACGGGGTTGCTGTCGATCACGCCCCTGGTGATCACGACGTGGATCCTGTGGCGCTTCTACGTGCTCGTCAGTTCGACCATGCGGCCCTGGCTGCGGCGGATCCCCGCCGTGACCGAGACCTATCCGGAATTCCTGCTGACGTTGATCGGCGTGGTGGTCTTTATTCTCCTGATCACCCTGGTCGGCCTGTTCACGCGGAACCTGATCGGGATCGCCTTCTTCCGTCTGCTGGAACGCTTCTTCCGCCGGATACCGGTGGTCAAGAGCGTGTTCACGGCCGTCAAACAGATCTCCGAGGTCTTCCTGCAGGATCGCCGCACCGCCTTCCAGAAGGTCGTGATGTTCGAGTATCCCCGCCGGGGGCTGTTTTCCATCGGGTTCGTCACGCGGGACGAGCCGGACGACAATCTGGTCAATGTCTTTCTGCCGACCACGCCCAACCCGACTTCCGGTTTCATGCTGCTGATTCCACGGGACGATCTGGGCGAGCTGAAGCTCAGCGTGGAGGAAGCCATCAAGGTGATCGTGTCGGGCGGCGCCATCATGACGCCCGCGCAGGCGGCCCTGGTCCAGGAGCAGTCGGGACTCATTGCCGGCGCCCCGGCTGCCGCTGACGGTTCTGGGGGAAAGGAATTGGACTCTTGAGTGACCTGACTCGCGACAGCTCTGCGGATCCGGAACGCACCGAGGAACGGGTGCTGGATCCCGGCAATCTGGATGCCGAACGGCATGCGGTCGAACTGCAGTTCCGGCAGCTGCTTTCCAACGGCGACGAAGAGGCCATGCGGGATCTGGCCCTGGAATTGTCCCCCGGTGATCTGGCCGAGGTGCTGCGGCCTTTGAGCGTGGAGGATACCGCCGGGATCCTGCGCCTGCTGCCGGCCGATCCTCTGGCGGAGGTCCTCGGGGAAATCGACAACCGCAGCCAGTCGGCCCTGTTCACCCTGCTGAACCACGACGAGATCGCCGATATCATCGAGGAAATGCCTTCGGATGAGGCGGCCGACGTCCTGGGCGACCTGGACCAGGAAATGGCCGCCGAGGTCATGGCGGCCATGGAAGAGACCGAGCGCAGCGAGGTCGCCGAACTGCTCCAGTACCCGCCCGAGTCGGCGGGCGGTCTCATGGCCAAGGAGTTCGCCTCCTGTCTGATCGAACAGACCGCCGGTGAAGCGGTGGCAATGCTGCGGACCCTGGACGAGGACGACCTCGAACAGATCCACTTCGTCTACGTGCTCGACAGCGGCGGTATCCTGAAGGGGCGGCTGCCCCTGTTTCGGCTGCTCGTCTCCGATCCGGTCACGCCGATCGCCGAGGTGATGGAATCCGATCCGCTGTACGTGAACGTCGACCTGGACCAGGAGGAAGTGGTCGGCTTCTTCATGACCCATGACCTGATCTCGCTGCCGGTCGTCCTGGGCGACATGGTCATGGTGGGACGCATCACCGCCGACGACGTCATGGACGTCATGGAGGAGGAGGCGACCGAGGATATCTCGCTTCTGGCGGGTGTCAGCAAGGAGGAGTTCGGCGAGCAGTCTTCCTTCCGTGTCGCGCGTTCCCGGCTGCCCTGGCTCCTGGGCGCGTTGCTGGGCCAGCTGGGCGCCGTGATGGTCATGCGCCATTTCGAGCAGAGCATCGAGTCCATGGTGGCCCTGGCCTTCTACATTCCGATGATCATGGCCATGGCGGGCAACATCGGCATCCAGACCTCCTCGGTCGTGGTCCGCGGTCTGGCGACCGGCGAAGTCGACTACTACCACCTGGGGCGCCATCTGCTGCGTGAGCTGCGGACGGCCCTGCTGACCGGTTTCGGCGTGGCCGTGTGCATCTATCTGATGTCCTGGGCCATCAGCCTGAACACCGATCTGTCCCTGGTGCTGGCGGTGGCCATGCTGCTGGTGGTGCTGTTCGCCGCCATGGCCGGAGCCGGGATACCGATGGCGCTGCACCGGTTCGGAATCGACCCGGCCGTTGCCACCGGACCCTTCATCACCACGGCCAACGATATCGTCAGCATGGCCATCTATCTCGGGCTCGCGACGTTGATGCTCAGCCTCGGCCGCGGCGTCTGACGATGGGTGTCCTTTCCCGACCCACGGCGAATTCCACGGCCCTGGTCCTGCGGTCCTGGCCCTGCGGGGAAACCAGCGTCATCGCCTCCCTTTTGACCATGGATCACGGCTACGTCAAGGTGATCGCCAAGGCCGCCCGCCGGCCGCGGTCCAAGTTGCGCCCGCTGGTCGAACCGGGGCGCCTGGTGGCCGTCGAATTCAGTCTGGATCCCCAGCGGGAGCTCCAGTACCTCCGTGCCGGGGGGGTGGACCACGATCCCATGGGCGCGGTCGCCACCCTCGAATCTTCCGCCTTCCTGCTGGGGGCCCTGGAGCTCGTCGACCGCTGCCGTCCCCTGGCGGCGCCGGGCTCAGCCGGCGCCGGCGAGGCCGATACGGCCGCCATCTTTCAAATTTGCGATGCGTTCGTGCGAATGTTATCCTCGGCAACCGGCAACCAGCCGGCACTCCTGTTCTTCGCGTTCGAATGCGAACTTCTGGCCCGCCACGGCATGATCCCCGAAGTGAGGGCCTGCGCCGTGTGCGGTGTGGACCTCACGTCCGGCGGCGGCGCGCTGCGGTTCAGTGCCGCCGAGGGCGGCGTGGTCTGCGGGGCCTGTGCCCGGGACGGCGAGTCGGTCCGTGGCCGGCCGCTGAGCGAGGAGGCCCTGACCGTGCTGCACGCGTTGACGGCCGCCGGCATTGCCGGCATCTGCTCCTGGCCGCAAGCGGACTCCTTCGACCGCGCCCTGCGGCGGGAGATCGGGGCCCATCTACACTACTTCCTGGGCTACCACTTGCCCGGGTACCGGCTGCCGACCGCCCTGGACCTGCTGCGCGCCGGAAAGGAAGACCGACGATGATGGAATACCAGCAGATGATCGCCAACCTGCAACGGTTCTGGAGCGACTACGGCTGCGTGATCGTCCAGCCCTACAACAGCGAGGTGGGGGCCGGGACCTTCAATCCCAACACGTTCCTGCGGGCGCTCGGACCCGAACCCTGGCAGGTGGCCTACGTCGAACCCAGCAAGCGGCCGAAGGACGGCCGGTATCTGGAGAATCCCAACCGCGTGCACCAGTTCCTCCAGTACCAGGTGATCCTCAAGCCGAACCCCGGCAACAGCCAGGAGCTGTACCTGGAATCGCTGCGCTCGATCGGTATCAAGGCCGACGAACACGACATCCGCTTCGTCGAGGACGACTGGGAGTCGCCGACGTTGGGCGCCGCCGGCCTGGGCTGGGAGGTGTGGCTCGACGGTATGGAAGTCTCCCAGTTCACCTATTTCCAGCAGGTCGGCGGGGTGCGCTGCAAGCCGGTGTCGGTGGAGCTGACCTACGGCCTGCTGCGCCTGTGCATGTTCATCCAGGGTGTCGATCACGTGAAAGATCTGCTCTGGGGCGGCGGCATGACCTGGGGCGAGGTCATGGGCCAGTTCGAGCGGGAGTATTCGGCCTTCAACTTCGAGCATGCGGATGTCGCGCTGTACCGGCGGCAGTTCGATGAGAAGGAAACCGAGGCGCGGACGCTCCTGGAGGCGGGCCTGATCCATCCCGGTTACGATGCGGTGGTCAAGTGCAGTCACATCTTCAACGTTCTCGAAGCCCGCGGGGCCATTTCGGTGACCGAGCGGACCGGCTACATCGCCCGGGTTCGCAATCTGGCCCGGGCCGCGGCGACCGGTTACGTGAAAAGCCGGGAAGATCTCGGGTTTCCCCTTCTGAAGGAGACGGCAGCCGAATGAACGATGCCAAGCTGAACGCCGCGACCCGGCCTTTTCTCCTGGAAATCGGCAGCGAGGAGATTCCCGCCCGCTTCATCCCCGACGCCGTCGTCGAAATCGAGCGGCGCCTGGTGTCCGGTCTGCGCGACGCGCACCTCGCGGTTGCCGGCGTCCGGACGCTGGCCACGCCCCGTCGGATGGCCGTGCTGATCGACAGCCTGCAGACTCGGCAACCGGACCGTGAAGTCGAGATCAAGGGGCCGCCGGTAGCGGTGGCATTCGATGGCCAGGGGCAACCGACACCCGCCGGGCTGGGTTTCGCCCGCAAGGCCGGGATCGAGCTGGCCGACTGTGAGCGGGGCGAGGACCAGCGCGGTGAGTTCCTGGTCGCCCGCAAGACGGAATCCGGCCGCCCGACGGCCGCAGTCCTCGCGGAACTGGTGCCGGCCGCCGTTCTGGGCATCCCGTTTCGCAAGGTGATGCGCTGGGGAGACCACGATCTGGAATACCCCCGTCCCCTGCAGTGGATCGTGGCGTTGCTGGGCGACGACGTGGTGCCGCTCACGGTGGGGTACCTGCCCGCGGGCCGGCAGTCGCGGGGCCACCGGACCCTTGCCGGAGATCGGCCCGTGGAGATCGAGAGTCCCGCCGGATATCTCACAGCGATGCGCGCTGCCGGCGTGGTGGTCGACCAGGCCGAAAGACGCGATTTGATCGTCACGGGCATCGCCAGGGAGCTGGCCGCGTACGATCCCGCCGCGAGGCTGCTGGAAGACGAGGAGCTGCTGGACGAGGTCGTGTATATCTGCGAGTTTCCGACACCCTTTCTGGGCTCCTACAGCGAGGAATTTTTTGCCCTGCCGCCCGAGGTGATCACGACGGCCCTCAAGTCCCACCAGCGGTATTTCTCCGTCGGCGCCGGCAAGGCCGCGGGCCTGGTGCCCCGGTTCGTGGCCGTGCGCGACGGCGGCACCGACCATCTGGAGAATGTCGTCCGGGGCAATGAACGTGTTCTGCGCGCCCGGCTGGCCGACGCCTTGTTCTACTGGGAATTCGACCAGAAGCTGACCCCGGACGAGCGGTCGGCGATGCTGGGCAACGTGACCTGGTTGGAAGGGTTCGGAACGGTTCTGGACAAGACCCACCGGCTGGGGGACCTGGTCGCCTGGCTCTGGGACCACGGGCTGGGCGAGGGCCCGGAGGCTCCGGCGGACCTGGCGCGGGCCGCGGTGATCAGCAAGAGCGATCTGGTCAGCGAGATGATCAAGGACGGGAAGGAATTCACCAAGCTGGAGGGCTTCATCGGGGCCCGATACGCCGCGCTGGCGGGCGAGTCACCGACCGTCTGCCGCGCCATCGAACGGCATTACCTGCCACGATCGGCCACCGGCGGTCTGCCCGGGGACAGGATCAGCGACATCCTGTCGGTTGCCGACCGTCTGGACAACGTGACCGGCTGCTGGCTGGCCGGGTTCGCGCCCACCGGCGCCAAGGATCCATACGCCTTGCGTCGTCACGTGCTGGCGATCCTGCGGATCCTGCTGGAAAACGGTTACCGGCTCGATCTGGCGGCCGCGCTGGCGGAGGCCATGACCCCGGTTCACCGGTACGCCACGGATCGGGATCGCGAGGCGACCCTCGTGGAGATCCGGGCTTTTGTCCGTACCCGCCTCGAACGCTACTTTGCCGACCAGCTGGGCCGAGATCCGGAGGTTGTCAGGGCCGTCCTGCCCGTCCGCTGGCGCGATCCCGTGGACGCACTGGCCTGGGTGAAGGCCCTGGAGGGATTCCGCGACCGTCCTGATTTTCAGCAACTGGCCACCGGGTTCAAGCGGTGCCGCAACATCCTCAAGGGAGACGTGCTGCCGGTCGCCGACCTGGACGGCTGTCTGCAGCGATGGCTCGACGGTGGTTCCGGCACCGACGGGGCGGACTTCGGCGGGCTGGTCGAAAGTGCGGAAAAGGAACTGCTGGCCCGGGTGGCGACCTCGACTCCCCTGCTGGCGGGGGCCGAAGGGGAAGGTCGCTACGACGAAATTTTCGCTGTTTTTTCGAGTCTGGGTCCTTTCATCGACACCTTTTTCGACGCTGTGCGGGTGAATGTGGACGATTCGGGGCTGCGGGAGCTCAGAATGTCGTTTCTGCGCGAGATTCACGGATTATTTGCACGTTACGCGGATTTTTCCGAAGTTGCTCCGAAAGATTAACTGTTTTCGTTTCAGGTGATTGCTCGATTCCGGCCCCTCGCCAGCAAGGGGCCGGTTTATGTTTGGATACATTAATTTCTGTATAAATACTATTGACTGCATTTGTCATTTGGGGTAAAGTAATCCAGCGACTCACAGACAAAAGTTCCCATCCCTAGAGGTGCGCTGTCCCTGTTTTCCACTCTCAATTCGTTTCGATCACTTGACACCTTGTTCACTCGTCACCTTGGGTATGCATCTTTGAAGGAGGTCTCGCTAGGACGCGTAGGTTTGCCTGCGCTGACTGTTGAGGGAATCCTTTTGTCGCCCGTATTGTGTGATGTGAAGCCTGAATTACTTCTAATTCACACAGCAATCGTTCGCCTGACCATGTGTTGACACAAGTCAACGATGGGGGGAAAAAAATGAAGAAATTCACCATGTTCGCTTGCCTCGCGCTTGCGTTGGTGTTCGCCCTGAGTGCTTCTGCTGGGGACCTTCCCAACTACACCAGGGGCAACTCCACCATCCACGGTGGCAATGCTAATTTCGCTAAAGCCGGTGGCGACACCATCAACCTGATGGCTGGCCACAACGATCCTACAAACAGCCCTGGTGAGCCTGCTTACTTCGGCGACTTTGAGGATGCTTCCGGGGCCCCGGCCTGGAACGGCTGGACCAGCTACGATATCACCCAGCCGACGGTCACCCACTGGTCGGTCAGCACGCAGAATGCTGACGCGGGCCAGGGTACCGGAGTCTACACCGCCTGGTGTGGCGAGTACATCGACGCCTGTACCCCGGCGGATTCCGCCTGGGGTTACGGTGCCAGCTGGAGCGACCTGTTCGTGTTCCAGAAGGCCGTCGGTAATCCCGGCGCCAGCGCGACCGTGGATATCACCGCCGACCTGCGCTACAACTCGGAGCCCGGATACGATTTCACGTACCTGAGCTACGCGGTCAACGGCGTGCTTGGTTACACGAATATCGCTTCGTGGGACGACAACGGTGGCGGCATCTACATTCCCGTAGCCGGTAGTGTCACCTACCTGCCCACCGAGTACATCGGTGGCACGGACGTGGCCATCTTCTGGCGCTTCCAGTCCGACGGTGGCTGGGACGACGGTGACTGCTCGTACCAGTCCGACGGTGCCTCGAACGTCGACAACATCTCCATCACCATCACCCAGGGTCTCGACGTCCAGGTCTACACCGAGGACTTCGAGGACGCGAGCTTCGGTCCCGACTGGGCCATCGCGTTCCCCGACGGCGTGGGCGACTATGCCCAGCTGTGGGAGAACCTGAATGACGTGGATCCCTGCCAGACCAACTTCAGTGCGCAGGCTGCCTTCATCGATGATGGACTCATCGTGCCGGGCACCGGCGGTACCAACTGTGTTAGCTGGTGCTACGGTCCTTCCGGTTATGTCGTCAACAACGTTGGTGGTCTGGCCGGTCCTGCCGCCCATATCCACAACGCCATTGAGTCGCCCGTCATGGTCTGGCCCAATGCGTCCTTCGACGGCATCTTCTTCAACTTCTCCGTGTACCGTCACGAGGAGTTCTCCGTCATCTCTCCTGGTATCTTCTACACCTGGGGTATCCGTTCGGCTGATACCGACGATTCCGCCGGTAACGGCGCCCAGGTCCTCTCGAACCAGGCTTGGTTGGATCGCAACTTCGTGTACCTGGGTGGACCCGACTATGTGGTCAACGCCGGCGACGACGTCACTGATCTGATGAACCAGGGCCGTGACGAGATCCAGGTGCAGCTGACCGCCTTTGAGCTGGGTTACGTCTGGGGTGCCGCGGGCACCGACGGTACGCCTGCTCCTTACTTCGACAACGCCCGCGTCAAGATCTTCCCGTACAACGGTCCCGGTATGTCGGTCCGTGAGCTGGATCTTGCGCAGGACAACTTCCCCGAAGACGGCGTGGACCTGCTGGACCTCGGTTCGATGCATGTCCGGTTCGACATGGCCAACAACATTTCGCTGCCGACCCACCTGCGGAACGACCCCGGCGATACCATCGTCGTGGACATCTCCGCTGTGCGGTCCGGTGCCGATTTTGACGGCCCGCCGAGCATCACCTACCTGGTGAACCCGAATCCTATTTTCAACGCCTTCCGCACCGAAGCCCTCTCCGGCACCATCGATGGTGGCCCGGCTGTGGGTATCAGCGGCCTGCCGACTCCCGGCAAGTACGCCTTCGACCTGCCCGACACCGGACTGTTGTTCCCCGGTGACGTGGTGCATTACTTCATCTCCGCGACGGACGCCATCGGCGGCCTGGGCGGTACCGATCCTCAGACGTCGACCCTGCCGGCCGACACCACTGGTTTCGCGACCTTTGGTGACCCGCTGGGTTACAGCTCTTCGTTCACGGTCAGGGCCCTGCCCTCGCTCCGCTCCGACGGCGGCGGCGGTTACGAGCAGCCCGGCATCCTGTTCTGGAACGACTTCGCCAACCGTGGCGGGGAGAACGAGTGGTATACGGCTCTGAACAACATCGGTCTCGCCATTGGTGATGACTACGATGTGTACTACACCAATGCTCCCAGTTCGGGTGTCGGTAACGGTCTTGGTGGCCGCGCCGCCCTGGACGACATCATTGGTTACGACGACATGCTGTACACGGTCGGTAATCTGGGTTCGAACACCATCTCCAATGGTGACTTCGAAGTGGATGCCGGTGCCGACGTCCAGCTGCTGACCCTGTGGCTGGCTGAAATCGGCAAGGACATGTTCCTGACCGGTGACGACCTGGCCAACGACCTCGTCAGCAACGGTGGCACCGCCACCCAGTCGTTCGCTGAGCTGCAGATGGGTGTGACCTTCGTCAACGGTGACCTGCGTAGCTTCATTGGCAACCAGACCACGCCGCTGGTGAAGTCCGAAGCCGTTAACCCGGTCTTCACGAACGCCACTTCCTGGATCGCCTATGGCGGCTGCCTCGGTATCAATACCTTTGATGCCGTGACGACCACCGGTGGCGGCCAGCTGCTGGCCCAGTTCACCGATCCTTCCGGAAACGCCGGCGCCTATGTTTACTCGGCTGCGACCCTGAACGTTCAGGCCAACACCAGCCGTGTGATCTCGATGCCGTACGACTTCATGTTCATCTACACCAACCCCGATGACAACTCGCAGGCTCCCCTGCCGGCCCGTACCACGGTGCTGGAAGAAGTGCTGCAGTACTTCGGCGTTGCCGGCGATCCTCTGAAGGTCACCCCGGTGACCCCCGAGGTTAAGTTCGCCATCGGCAACTATCCCAACCCGTTCAACCCGAGCACCAAGATCTTCTACACGATGCCCAAGGCTGGACATCTGACCCTGAAGGTCTACAACGTGCGCGGCGAACTGGTGAAGACTCTCATCGACGGCCAGATCGAACAGTCCGGTCACGTGATGTGGGACGGAACCAACGACCAGGGCTCGAACGTCTCCTCGGGCGTGTACTTCTACGAAGCACGCACCAACGGAGAGGTCCAGGTCAACAAGATGGCTCTGGTGAAGTAAGGTCCCTCGCGGACCCCTTCAGCAGCTGCTGAAAGGAGCGGCTCCTTCGGGAGCCGCTCCTGTTTTATATCCCGGACCCCGCGCGGGCCGCTTTCGGGCAAAATCACGTAACGACAAGGGATTTGTGGCAACCTTGAGGTTGACATCGCCGGGAGCAAATCCCTATATTTCAAAAGCTGAAACACCCGATCATTCCCCAGGCCTGGACCGGTTGGCCGGCAGGGTTGTCGCCGCATGTCCCACCGCAGCGGCGCAGATCAAATCAGATGTCTTGAATCACGCTTCCGAGGGGGCGCATGCCAGTATGAGAAACAGGCGAGAAACCGTTACGGGATTGCTGTTTGCGGTCGTTCTGGCGGCCTTGGTTCTGACCGGATGCCGGGCCTTCCAGCCCGAAGCGGTTGTCGTGAACAAACCCCCGGAAACCTTCATCATCGGCGCTCCTCCGTACGACGGGGGAGGGTATTATCACTTCCATGTCTTCTGGTACGGGTCCGACGCCGACGGAACGGTGGAGAAATTCGTCTGGGCGCTGACGGACACCACGATCCAGGACGAGGACACCACCGACGATGAAGAGGACCAGCGGTTCAACCCCGCCCTGGACGCGAGCACGCTCGAGATCGGGCGTTACACCACCCGTACGGACTCCGTTTTCGACTTCAAGATCGACCAGGGCATCGCACCGTCGTACGACATGACGCTGCACATGGTGGCCATCGACGATTTCGGTGATTTCGACCGGACGCCCGCCCGGCTGCATTTCTTCAGCAACACGCTGGGGAACCCCTCGCTGACCTTTTTCCGGATCGAGGGCACCGACACCATTCCCATTCCCCAGGGAGTTCCCGATACGGTCGGGTTCGGCTTCCCTTACACGGTCTACTGGGCGGGACAGTCGCCCAACATCCGCGGCTTCAGCGAGGAACAGCTCGCGGCCGCCGACACGGTGCTGCCCTACTGGGACGGCTTGCTGGGCTTCAAGTACCTGCTGTCCGGTGACCTGGGTGGCAACTGCGTACCGTCGCTGGAGGACTGCTGGAATCCCCGCCGCTTCAACGAGGCTACCGGCGATAGTTTTTCGGTCTTCTCCGACAGCGTCAGGACCCTGGCTTTCCGCAACGACAATTCCAGTGACGACCCCTTCGGCAAGCTGTTGCCCAGCGGCGCGGTGAATCTTCAGGTCAACTCCATCGATATCGCCGGGGTCGAGGTGGCCAACTTCATGCGCCCGTTCTCCTTCCTGGTGAATTTCGATCCCCAGACCCTGATCCTCGACGGCGAGACGGACTGGGCGCATCCCGAGGATACGGAATCCTATCCGTACTACATCCTGCTCAACGATCCGAGCCAGACGCACTATCCGTTCGAATCGGGGGACCGCATTCCTGACCGCACCTACGTGGTGGTCAAGGCCCTGGCGCGTGACGACCCGCGCGACGGCAAACTGAACGACAATTTCAAGATCGGGATCTCGGGCTTCCTCCAGGGCACGCGCCGCAACTTCTTCGGCGGCAACTTCAGCTTCCAGTCGGAGTCCAGCGTGTTGAATACGAATCCGCCCTGGGACGCCAACGTGGACGGCTGGTATGCGGACACGCTCGGGTTCCTGACCGGCCCGAACAGCGAGTTCACCATCAACATGCAGTCGGTTGACGAGCACGGCCGCCGTGACGGTTCGCCGGCCTCGCTCTCGTTCGACGTCGGCTATCCGCCCTGCATCCAGTGCGTCGAGCTGCTGCCGAAACGTTCGTCGACCTCGGCCTTCGACCGGAACGTGGAATGTGTGGATTCGGTCGTCAATTCGGTGAATCATCCGTGTTTCCAGGATACGACGACGCTGTACGTGTCCGCGGCGGGGGCCGGTCCGGACGACCTGCAGTTCATCCAGCCGATCTGGATGCTGGTGGACAAGTCCACGGGCTTCGTCCGCTTCACGGACGATCCTGCGGGGCAGGCGGAGCTCAACTACACCATCCAGGCCAATCTCTACGAGATGCAGATCCTCCTGCACGGCCAGGACGATCCCCGCGAAAGCTATTCGCAGGCGGTGCGGCGGATTCTCGGGTGGAACTACCAGGTCGACTTCGACTGCGATCCGTTCAACCAGATCCGCGACGGCGGTGGCAACGACGATCTCCAGGAACCCACCTGGGGCCCCTCGTCCGCGCCGGGACTGGAGATCGATCAGGTAACCGGGCTGTGGAAGCTTTCGGTCCAGATCGTGATCCCGACCGGACTGCTGAGTTTCGGGCCGGACAGCTACAAGGTCGTGCTGCCGTTCCCGCCGTCGAACGTGCCGCCCGAGGACATCGACATGGTCTTTGCCGCAACGACCATGCAGACGGGCACCGGCACCGTCAGGGCCGTGGCGCTGGATCAGACCCAGTGCAGCACGACGCCGCCCGCCAGGCCGGGCAAGTACAATTTCTTCCGCAAGGTGCGGCCACAGGTTGCCGAGCTGGGGCCGGGGCAGGACTGGCGGGATTGCAACCTGGAGCAGCAATTATCGGAGGTTCAGCTGGGGCTCGACCTGGGGCAGGGTGCGATGTCCAGTCTGGACGGCGAAGCGGTGACGAAACATTTCCGGATCATCGTCACGACCAGCGCGGGCGAATACCAGTGTCCGGGTATGGACGGCAATTAAAAGGTGACCAGTGGATTTTAGGAGTGGCTCCATGATCAGGCGTTCAATAGCGATTGTCCCGCTGACACTGCTGGTGCTGGCGGTTCTGACCGGTGGCTGTTCGACCAGCACCGACCTGAGCGGGGTGCGGGTGCCCAACAGCCAGCCGGACACCCGGATCACCGGGCAGCCCCCGACCCTTCTGGAAGCAGGCTTCGCGGTCGATTTCAACTGGACCGGATCGGACCCCGACGGCAAGATCGTGGGGTACGAGTGGAAGATCAGCGACAACGGCGTCGACGGCATCAGCCCGCGGGATACCCTGACGGTCGATCCGCTGACCGGCGCGGTCATCAATCCCTGGCGCTTCACCACCGGCAACGATTCCACGTTCCTGGTTCTGGCGGATCAGGCCGACTTCCCCGGCGATGAACACAACGACCCGCGGAGTTTCAGGACCCATTCGATCTTTATCCGCGCGGTGGATGACAAGGGGGCCGTGGATCCTTCTCCGGCCTACATGTCGTTCACCTCGACCACGCTGGTACCGACCTGCCGGGTGGTCTACAAGGATCTGGCTGGCGATTCCTACAAGGTGGCGCCGCCGACGGTCAACGTGGGGTGGACCGGTGAAGATCCCGATTTCGACCTGAAGATTCCCACCCAGGTCCGCTTCCTGTGGAAGTCCGCCCGGATCGGTGAGGACGACCAGGGAGAGCCCATCTACGTGCGGACGAGAAACCAGTACAACCAGAACCGGGACGAACTCATCAACTTCGAAGACCCCGACTGGGAGCCGTGGATCCGTTTCGAACCCAATCCGGACGACCGTGAGGCACAGTTCCCCGAGCAGCCGGACGGCGAGTTCTTCCTGTTCGCCATTCAGGTTCGTGACACCGCCGGAGCGGTCAGCATCGATCGGAACTACCAGCGCGAAGTGGCCCATTTCTGGGTCAGGTCCGGATTCTACCGTCCCTTCGTCACGCTGGGTGAGCCGTTCCTCGGGACGCCTTCAGCCACCGAGAGGTTCTCGGAGGTCGCCGGCGGCCAGCCCATCAACTTCGTCTGGTCGGCCAACGCCGAGGCCTACAACGGCAAGATCGTCTCCTATCGTCACGGGTGGGATCTGGTGGACCCGACCGATGCCAACGATCCCGGCTGGGCGGTGCCGCCAGGACTATCCAAGCAGAACCTTTTCGACAAGGAACGCTCCTTCCAGAGCGGCCTGCATACGTTCTACCTGAAGGTCATCGACGATTCCAACCAGGAACGTCTCATGATCTGGCGGATCAGCGTGATACCGTTCGTTCAGCGCCAGTTTCAGCTGCCCCTGCTGGTGCTGGACCAGACCGTCGACCGCAACGTGCAGAACTGGCCCGACCAGAACGGTGAGCCCCGCAACGACGAGCGTTTCCGCAACGCGTTCTGGGAATTTCTCGGCGGCGGTTCCGGCGGCGTGGCCGATGTCGCCTGGGAACGCGACTGGAGGGACCACGTGGATCTGGTCACCTTCTCGGATCTCGTGAAATACAAGGCCGTGCTGTGTTATGCCCAGAACAATACGAACCAGTTGATGTTCAACGAGTTCCGGCCGACTGGCGGACCGATCAACGGGCAGGACAGGTTTGTCTGGCTG
>Ga0316201_10000051_pt1 | contig 45513 bp, 42 predicted proteins | sample CS6wburrow_MG_FD_204516 | JGI IMG/M metagenome (GOLD analysis project Ga0316201, IMG submission 204516) | Coastal sediment microbial communities from Delaware Bay, Delaware, United States - CS-6 worm burrow | ecosystem: Environmental > Aquatic > Marine > Coastal > Sediment | place: USA...
GAGCGGGGACGAGCCTTTGAAATTTACACTACCAGGCTATTCCTCATCGATTAGCAACGCTTCAATTATTGGTGACCGCTTCGGGTCAGTAGCCGTCTTCGAGTAGTTTATCAGTCGACGGGCTGCTTTCGAGCGCTTACCAGCCGTTCACTCTCAGCCAGGGTGACGGGCGGCGAACAGCCAAAAGCGGCCTCGCCCCTCGAGTCCTCGCCTGCCTTCTGTCCCCGGGGCGTCACCCACTCGATAGAATTTCCTGTCCTTAGACTGATATAGTCTTGTTTATCATTAGAGCACTCGTATATTTGGAATTAGGTTGTCGCGAGAAGCGCCCGGTGTCTTCATGAAAAGTGCACTACTGCCGGAAAGAAGACTCAGTCCGTAGATTGTTTTTGGGGGTTACCAATGGAAATCTTTGCTGCAATTCGTAAGTCATTTGAAGGTAGGGCGCCTGCGCGCCCCCATTTTGCGGCGACTGATCAGGAAGTTGGAGGGAAAGAAGTTGGTCAGCGTTTCGATTATGACGTTGTCCAGCAGTACACTGACCACGAATTATCGGGCATGACTATCGGTATCGAGCATGTTGACGCTGATGGTTCTGTCAGCCGTCAATGGGCAACCATCGTCGCAGCCGCCGAAATGGACGGACAAAATCAACTGCTCTGTCACTGCTTTAGAAGCGAAGGTCTGCGCGCTTTCCGGGTGGACCGGGTAATCACTCTCTTCGATGAGCGTGGCGAAACTTTTGATGTGCGCGAGTTCCTGCACTTGAAAGCCAACCCAACCAAAGCGCGCACCGGTGGCGGATCATACCGCTCTGCTATCCGTGACGGGCTGCGTGTGCTGATCGCGATTGCACGAGCCGACGGTCAGCTAGATGCTGACGAAGTTGACGTTATCATGGAATATGCCCGCTCCGAAGGTGCCCGCAAAGGCGTAACGGCGGACGAAGCAGCACTTACCGAGCTCCGTCGCTATATTGAACGTCTCCAGCCTTCTGGCAGCGTTGTAGCCTCCTGCATTGATCGATTGACTGAAGAAGGTAAGGAAACACAGAAAAATCTTCTAGCCTATCTCGAGAAGGTCATTCAGGCTGATGGTGTCATTGATGGTTCTGAAGCGGAACTTGAAATGCTGATCGCCAAACGACTTGAACGGTGAGATATGAATAGTCCGCGCTGATTTGCGGCTAATGTAGTTCGCCATCTCCGCCAAGCATTCATGAACCTCCCGTGCCGGACGTCTGCTTTGGGTCAGTTGCAGTCGTTCAGACTATATCATCCGAGCGTCTGCTTTCGATCGCATACCGGCCGTTCGACAGTGGCAAGTTTTCGGAATCACGGGAAACGGTGAGCGGCAAGAGCGGTTAACGACCGATATGAGAGTCGCTTTCCCATGCCGTGTACGGTATTTTCCAACACCTTGCTGTCATCCGGAGTTCTTCGTGAGCTCAAACGACTATGATTAGCACATGACGCCGCCCTGGCACGAGCATGACCATTGGCAGAACCCGATTACGTCAATTGAAAGTGCCGGTGGTTTTGCCCTGTTACGCAATGCATTGAATGCTGCGAAGTCTGCCGGTGGTAGCGATGCAACTCTGCAAATGGACCCACACCCCGGGAGTATCGGCGGGCGTGTTGCCGGCACAATTACGCTACCGAGAAATACAAAAGCTGTCGCAAACCTCAACCTTCGCCTAAGCTGTGTATCGAACTTTGCACCAGACCAAAGCGACTACCCTGACGACCGCTTCGCGATTCTTTGGGCTCAGGAACTACAGACCACGCCTAGTAGCACCCGCGATGGCATTAAGGTTGCGTTTGCGTTCGATCAAGTACCTGCCAACCTACCCGAAAGCGAGCTGCCCCTAAGTGGTGGCTATGTAGACTGGCAACTAACGCTTACCGCTTCAGCTGACGTTGCGGAATTGTGTCACACGTTTTCGATTCCGGTATTTGCCACGGATCTGTACAGTGAAAGACCTGCGAGGTCCAAGTCGGAAACGGACGCAATATTATCGAAATGGCGCGTGCAAAAAACCTGGCAAACCTACCGCGCCGAAATTGCGGTTGAGGCAGATACGCTAGTCGTCCGACATGGACCTTGGCGCGGAGGCCTGTATCAGGCAGGCGGGCTAAAGGGGTTCTTCGCGTTCTTCCTTTTATTGTTCCTATCGGTGGTTTTGCTGATATCTGGAAACGAGGCGTTGGTTTCTACTGTAGTAACCGGTGTATTTGGGACCTTAGGCCTGTTCGTGACGGGATTGGCCGGGTATCTCTGGGTGCGGACTGTTGAAATTAGAGTGCAACCCGGACGGCTTTTCCGCTATTGCCGCATATTCGGCCGGACAGTCCAAACCAGGATATTATCCGCGGATAATATCTCCGCTGTCATAGTTCGTGACGCCGAACTCTACGTCGTATCGGACGAATTTGGAGAATTGCAGCTCATCGATTCGATTTACGATCTCGAATTGCTCAATGCACTTCGCCGCCTGGTTGTCGACTTCCTCGATCCTGCGTCTATTACTATTTGATCATCCGACGAAGACCACAATTTTTCCGCATCTGGGCGACAGTCAGGATTCGGGAAGGTTTGCGTCGATTGCCACTAGTCGAACGTCCTAAACCTGACGGTGGTAAATCGCCGATAACGAAACTATCGCGATAGTTGTCTTGCTGGTGCCATGCTCGGCAAGCCAGGTCCTTCCGCGTCGGGCAACATTCTGCTTTGCGCCACCAGCCGACGTTTTACCTCAGATCGTTCGACCGGCAGCTATCCGACGCTCAGCAGTCATTCGTTCAGGTTCCTGGGGACAGTCGCCTAATGGCCTGAAGCGACCACTGATCGTCATGCGTCATAGACTACCTGCGAATTCATAGGCCCAAGTACGACTTTTCCAGTATTGACGGCTTGACGATATGCAGGATAATAAGCTTGCGAAAGGGCAAATCTGGCCAAAGCCAGTGACGCAAAGCCACGGGTCCTCGATTCCTCCGCGACGCTTTCTGCTACGCCACGAAGGACCCAAGATCGCCGGGCTGCCGACACCCTTGAGTGCTATTTGAAAGGAGATCGGTCATGTTGTGGATCACGAAAGTCCCAGTATCTCTTACGCTGGTAGTTCTGCTCATTATTTACTTTGTTGGAACTGGTCAGCTGCCATACTGAAGCTGAGTAACCAGAAAGATCATCGCGCCCGGTGCGACTGTGCTTGATTTAGGCGGGCGGGATAATGTGAGCATTTATTTGGCGAATGCCTCACGCAGTCGTAATTTGAGAGAGTCGCTTCGGGTCAGTTGCAGTCGTTCGCGACTCTGGCACCTGGGCGGCTGGTTGCGGCCATAAGCAGTCACTCATCTACCTGCGCTGCGGTTTTCTCCGCGTCGTCGATGAAGAAATCTTGAACGCAGTGCCGTAGTTGTTGCGCGGACGACTTCGTAATTTCGTAGCTCCAGCTATTGTCGATGTGGCCTTTTAATTCACCACCACCATGCCATTTGTCGACGAACTTTGTGATTACCCATCTGCAATCACCCGAACTGAACCGGCGGCCTGACACGTCGACCGAGAACTGAAACTCGGCGGGGAGGCGTTCAGACAGGGCTTGATCGAGAAAAACGAGAACACGGGATGCGTCGGGTTGTCGAAGAATGTAAGAGTAAGTCCCCCTTGGTCCGTATCGCCCCGGCGATTGTCGAGTAAATACAAGGTCAACACCCTTAGCCTTTCTACCTTCGCCAATCTCCAGATACCCTACTTGAAGCTGCGCGCTGCTGAGACGGAAGGAAGCCGTTGTCTCGGCTAGCCGAAATGTTTTCGGGTTTCGTCTGAAGAACATAGTTAGCTAGTAAACCAATTGGCAGATCTGTGGCAAGAAATGCGTTCCAAATGCTAAAGAAACTGACCGGCTGTTTTGGATCAGTAGCAGCCGTCGTCTAGCGCTTAATCGTCCCAGCTTCCCTGGCGCGTAAGATCCAGTTCACGATAACGACTGACAATGAGAATGCTGCGTACACAAGTATCACGAGTATTTGAAAGTAAAAGGCCGCGATACCACCTTGATCACCGGTATACGCCGCAAAATAGATGGAGATACCGCTACCCAAAAACACGACAATCCCACCGATAACTCGATACGTCTTGCGCAGGCCTGGGTTGAGCCGTTTTGAAAGCGGAATTGTAATGACATAGACGACAACTGGAACCAGAATCATCAACAGACCTATTAGCATGCGAAGTTGTCTCCTTAATTACCTGATCGCCGACACGGACGCGACGCTAGAAACAGTCCTGCCCTGCTCGAAATACGGACATTAAGAGTTAACTCCGATGTCCACCCTACGTCGGCAAGACCACCAGGCAGTCAAACCTCTGATAGTTTCCGGATTTGATTCGCCGACCTCAGAAAAAAGCAGACCGGTCTAGCCTAGCGCCCGGTCCAGGTCCGCAATCAGGTCATCCAGTGCCTCGATGCCGACCGACAGGCGAATCAGGCGGTCATCGATACCCAGCTTCGCGCGCTCTTTCTCCGGCACGCTGGCATGCGTCATGATCGCCGGGTGATCGACCAGGCTCTCCACGCCGCCGAGGCTCTCGGCAAGTGCAAACACTTCGCAGCTCTCGAGAAAAGTCCTGGCGTTTTCGATGTCGCCTTTAATAAAGAATGTCACGATGCCGCCGAAGCCACTCATCTGCTGCGCGGCGAGCGCGTGCTGCGGGTGCGACTTCAGGCCGGGATACAAGACGCTGTCGACGCGACCATCGTTTTCCAGCCATTCGGCGATGCGCATTGCACTTTCGCAATGTCGTTGCATGCGCACATCCAGCGTCTTGACGCCGCGCAACGCGAGGAAACTGTCGAACGGGCCCGAAACCGAACCGATCGAGTTTTGCAGGTATGCCAGTTGTTCCGCTAACTCGTCGTCTCCGGTGACGACGATGCCGCCCACCATGTCCGAATGCCCGTTGATGAACTTTGTCGCTGAGTGCATGACGATGTCAGCACCGAGCTCCAGCGGGCGCTGCAGGTAAGGCGTAGCGAATGTATTGTCGACGACAACGATAGCGTTATTTGCCTTCGCGACTTTCGCGACGGCCGCTATGTCGACGATCTTGAGTAACGGGTTGGTTGGCGTCTCGATCCAGACCATTCGGGTGTTGTCTTTGAATGCCCCTTTAACCTGATCAAGGTCTGACAAATCGACATAGCTGAAATCCAGACCTGCGCTTCTGGTCCGCACGCCCGAAAACAGCCGGCGGGTGCCCCCGTACAAATCGTCCATCGAGACGACGTGGTCGCCACTATCAATCAGCTCGAGAATCGTGCCTGTTGCCGCCATACCGGAGGAGAACGCAAAGCCAGCGCTGCCGGATTCGAGATCCGCGATGCAGCGCTCGTACGCCATGCGGGTGGGATTCTGTGTACGCGAATACTCATAACCCTGGTGCACGCCCGGACTCGACTGCACATACGTTGAAGTCGCATAGATCGGCGTCATAATAGCGCCGGTCGATGGGTCGGGCGACTGGCCCGCATGAATTGCGCGCGTCGCAAACTTCTGTTTCTTGTTATCAGACATTCACCAAGACCTCACATTTCGCGGCGAAGATAGTTCAACACATCCGACCGGGTAATAAGGCCGATGAATTCTTCGCCATCCATAACTGCCGCGTAGGGCTGCACGCGCAGCATCGCGACCAGGTTATTCATGCTTTCTTTCTTGTCGAGCTTGATGAAGGCCGACTCCATCGCATCTTCGACGTTGGCATTCATGAGTTCGGGTTTACCGTACACAAACTGGATGATGGCATCTTCCGTGACAACACCGACGAGATGACCTTCGTCCATAACCGGCAGCTGCGAAAATCCTGCGTTGCGTAAACGGTTATGCGCCGTCGTCAGCACATCGGTTCGCCCAACCGTAATGGTCGCGCGCTCGTCATGCGGGCGGCCGACGAGGTCGCGCAGATCGCCAAATTGTTCGCGCGTTATGAAGCCCTGGTCTTCCATCCAGAAGTCATTGAACAGCTTGGACAGGTATTTGTTGCCGGTATCGCAGGCGAACGTGACCACGGTTTTCGCTTCGGTCTGTTCGCGGCAGTACTTCAACGCCGCTGACAAACAGGTACCGGACGATGAGCCGGCAAGCACGCCCTCTTTCTTCAGCAATTCGCGTGCTGCCGCAAACGACTCAGCATCGCTGATCGCGTAAGCCTTGGCGACCTTGTCGAAATTGGCGATGTCTGGAATAAAATCCTCACCGATGCCTTCCACCAGCCAGCTACCGCCTTTACCGAGTACGCCTTCGTTGATATAGGCCGTCAAAACGGACCCGACCGGGTCCGCAAGAATCAGGTCAACGTTCGGCGCATGCTCAGCCAGGTATTTGCCGATGCCGCTTACCGTGCCGCTGGATCCGACACCGAGCACGATCGCATCGAGATCGCCACCCATCTGCTCGACGATCTCCGGTGCCGTAGTCTGCTCATGCGCCAGTGGGTTGTCGGGATTACCGAACTGATTGATGAAGTAGGCCCCTTGCTCTTCGGCAATGCGCTTGCCGAGATCCTGGTAGTACTCGGGATGACCGCGACCGACATCCGAACGCGTCAGCACCACCTCGGCGCCCATCGCGCGCAGGTTGAAGATCTTTTCCTGGCTCATCTTGTCCGGTAGCACCAGGATGAGGTGATAGCCCTTTTGCGCCGCGACCAGCGCCAGTCCCAGACCGGTATTCCCGGCCGTCGCCTCAACCAGCGTGTCGCCCGGCTTGATATCGCCGCGCTTTTCGGCCTCATCGATCATCGAGATGCCGATACGGTCCTTGATGGAGCCACCCGGATTCATCAGCTCCATTTTCAGGAACAGGCGGCAGGGCCCGGTATCGATGTGTGTGACCTCGAGCATGGGCGTGTTTCCCACCATGTCGAGAATATTGGAATACACGTTCATTGACGCATCAGTTACATTGGAAACCAGCCGCGAGTGTACGCGATAGCACCGGACAAAAAAAACTACTGATGAGTACGGAAGACAGGCATCGAATCGACGCGCTGCTGAGCGACGCAGTCAAGCAGCTCGGGGCGGTCAGCGAATCGGCACGACTGGATGCCGAGATACTCTTGAGTCGCAGCATTGATATGCCACGCAGCTACCTGTACGCACATCCTGAGGACGTCCTGGATGACGCCGCATCTGATCGGTTCGCGACACTGTTGCGACGGCGACTTGATAACGAACCCATGGCCTACATCATGGGGGTCAAGGAGTTCTGGTCCCACGAGCTGCTCGTCAGCGATGCGACGCTGGTACCTCGTCCCGAAACGGAACTGCTGGTGGAACTGGCCTTGCGCGAGATTCCCCGCAAGGCGCAGTGGCGAATTCTCGACCTCGGAACGGGCAGCGGCGCAATTGCCGTGGCGCTTGCCGGCGAACGCCTGCTTTGCGAGGTAACAGCCGTCGATATCAGCGACGCCGCATTAGCCGTCGCTCGTGAGAACGCGCGGCAGCTCTCCATGGGTAACATAAGCTTTGCGCAAGGCAGCTGGTGCGAGCCCGTGAGGGAACAGAAGTTCAAGATCATTGTCTCAAACCCACCCTATGTGCGGGCGGACGATCAGGCACTCGCGGCTCTGCAATACGAGCCTGTCGATGCCCTGGTCGCCGGAGATGACGGGCTTGACGCGATTCGCTTACTGGCGGCCGATTGCGTGCACATCCTCGACGAGAATGGCGTGCTGCTGATCGAACACGGGGCTGATCAGGCTGACGGCGTTGCGGAGCTTCTGCAGAAGAATGGATGGACGCAAATCATCAACTACAAGGACTTTTCGGGCCACCCTCGCGTGACAGCGGCGCGTCGGAGTGGTAAATAACGGCGCTCACCTACCATTGCGAGACATCATGATCACCATCAAAACTAATCACGGCGACATCAGCGTTGAGCTATTTGACGAAAAAGCGCCTGTTTCCTGCGAGAATTTTCGGCAGTACGTCGCCGATGGGCACTTTAACGATACGATTTTTCATCGCGTCATCCCGAACTTCATGATTCAGGGCGGCGGCATGGATGAGAACATGACGAGCAAACCCACTCGTGATCCGATTAAGAACGAGGCCGACAACGGTGAATCCAACGTCCGCGGAACGCTCGCGATGGCACGCACCAGCGTCGTCGACAGCGCAACGTCACAGTTTTTCATCAATCTGCGCGACAATGATTTCCTTGACAACGGTACGCGCGACTTCGGTTACGCCGTATTCGGCAAAGTGAGCGATGGTTTCGATGTCGTTGACAAGATTGCGGCTGTTGCAACTGGCAATCGCGGTGGCCACTCGGATGTTCCTGTTGAGGCTGTCACCATTCTCGAAGTCACTATCGACGAGTAGGCAGGAGGCCTGCCAGAACGCTATGTTCGCAAACACGCTGAGCCGGGACGCACGCCACCTCGCACTACCGCGGATCGGTGAGGATGGCCAGCGTCGAATCGGCGAGGGTACCGCGCTCCTTATCGGCGTTGGCGGCATCGGCTGCGCAGCAGCGACCTATCTTGCATCCAGTGGTATCGGACGATTGATGCTCTGTGACTTCGATACCGTCGACGAAACGAATCTTGGCCGCCAGGTACTCTACGGGCCCGGCAATATTGGCGAGCTCAAGTCCGACGTGGCCGCGGCACGGCTGAGAAAGGTTAACCCCAACGTCGACGTCGTCTCGATCCCGGTTCGGCTTACCGAGGTTGCGCTGGCCGAAGCCGTCGCACAGGCGGACGTAGTTCTGGACGGCTGTGACAATTTCAGCACCCGTTTTCAGGTCAACGACGCCTGTGTTGCCGCTGGCAAACGCCTGATCACCGGATCTGCTATCCGCTTCGAGGGACAGCTCGCCGTGTTTGGGCCTGACTTTGCTAAATCCCCGTGCTACCGCTGCCTGTACGTCGAGGCGGACGAATCATTGGGTAACTGCGCCGGCAACGGCGTGCTCGCACCGGTGCCTGGCGTCATTGGCACCATGATGGCGACTGAAGCATTGAAATTCCTGGCAGGCGTTAGTTCCGAAGCACCGATCCTGCGCCTGTACGACGCGGCGGCTACTGAATTTCATCACCTGACCGTTCGAAAACGCGACGACTGCCCTGCATGCGCGGAAAACGCGTAAGCCTGATCGGCCTGCTAAAGGCGGCCGCCGTAACTACCGCGGCGTTCTCGGTGCTGACCAGTTTTTCGTCTGTGCATCACTACATCGAACTGTTTTCGCATTTCAGATTGCAGTATCTGGCCGTGTCGCTGCTGCTTTTGCTGGTTTTTGCAGCGCTCCGTAGTTTTGCCTACAGCAGCATCCTTTTTGCCACACTGATTCTCAACGCCGCTTACGTCGTACCCTGGTATCTCGGCGACACACTGTCGAACGCTTCCGACACGACCAAACTCGTTCATATCAATGTGCGGGCAGACAATGATCAGCACGATCTACTGCTCGACTACGTCAAGGCTGAGCAAGCCGACATACTTTTGTTGCAGGAAGTCTCACCTGAGTGGCTGGCCAGCATTCGGACACTCAATGAAGACTATCCTTACCGCTATTCACAACCGAGACACGATCACTTTGGCATTGCCCTGCTCTCGCGACTGCCGCTGGATTCCGTCACCCACGTGACTAGTCCTCCGCTGGATTACCCGACTATCGTTGCGACACTCACACTCAACGGCAAGCTGCTAACCCTGGTTAGTACGCATGCGACGATTCCTCTGACACGGTCGGGTTTCGAGGCACGCAACGAACAATTGCAGAGCGTCGCAGAGATTACGAAAGCAGTTACCGGTGCGGTAATCCTGTCCGGCGACCTCAATACCAGCCTATGGAGTCCGACTTACCGTGTGCTGGAAGATATGACGGGGTTGCGCAATACGCGTCGAGGAGTCGGAGTCTTACCCACCTGGCCGACCTTTATGCCATTGTCGATGATTCCGATCGATCATGTCCTGGTGTCCGACGCCGTGCAGGTCGCATCGATACGACGCGGCAAGCACCTCGGCTCCGATCATCTCCCACTGATCATGGAATTTTCTCTTAGCCAGTAGTTCGCGTTGCAACTACCGGTCCGGACTAAGCGGAACCCGCAAAATGACAGGCCCGTTGAGTCCGTCAGGTAATCTGTTTTCGGTATCGAAGCGGTTCCAGTGGCTGTTCGCAATAAAGATGAAGTCACTCCCGGAAACCAGACCAAGCGTGGGCTCGTCGAACTCCTCAAGGTTGGCCGCGAGCGTCCGGCCCGCTGTAATCGAAAGGCCGTCGATGCCGAGTTGCATTGCCACAACGCGATTCGGTTGCGTGCCGTTCTGTATCGCGATGAGCTCGTCGCCGTGCCGGTATAGACCGTCGATGCCATAGTCAGTCACGTTGGCCTGGAGCCGAACTTTGTCCACCCTGCCGTCTGCGAGCGTCACGCGATACAGCCCACCAATGTAGTCCGCAACGTAGAGAAACTGCGCTGTGCCATCAAACACCAATCCTTGCGGCGAACCGAAGACGCCCTGGTCAACGACTGTCTCGAACTCGCCCGTCTTTGGTGTGAACTGATACAGCACGCCGGTAATGCTGTCCGTCGTGTAGATCAGGCCATCAGGCGCAATAACGAGGTCGCCCAGCACCTGCGGGTCGCCCCTGTCCGGCAGCAAGGCCTGCGCGGAGATCTCGCCCTTGTTAATGTCATAGCGAAACAGGCCACTGCGCCCCATATCGTCGCCAGCGTCAGCAAACTGCGGCACCGCGGCGCTGGCAAACCACAAAGACCCTTCGCGGTCGAAACGCATACCGAATACGCTCCAGTGCCCGTTTTGCGGCGTACTCAGCGTGGTGGGCTCTTTATCTACACGAACAAGGGTGCCATGACGAATACTGCCCAGGTACAAGCGACCTTCATTGTCCACCGCGATACCTTCCGGAATGAAGTCCGCGGTATCCAGCGTCGCGACGACTTCGGCGAAGCCAGCGGGTTCGTAGAGCCGCTGCACAGCGCCAGCATAGTCTTCCCATTCGAGCAGCTCTTTGAGCGCCGAAAACTCATCGATATCCGCTACACCGAAATCGCAGCCGACGGCAAGCAGGTCCTTCAGCGTCTCCAGCGAAGCAGCAGGGTCAGCGTCGAGCGCCTGCGCCAGGGCAAGGTTGAATAGCGCCCCGGGATAACCCGGTCGGGCGGCTATCGCTTTTTGTGCGGCGCTCCGCATCGCCGCGAAATCGCCCTGCTGGTACGCGGCTACGAGTTCGCCGCGCGCATCGCCATAATCATCCGCGTGCGTAACCGGGGACACCGCCAACAACAGCAGGCTTAGTCCCGCGAGCAAAACTTTTCGCGACAGCATTTTGCTTTTCCAGCTGCTACTTGATTTCGTAGAGCCGGATGCTTGCGATGAATGGGTTATCCCTGGCAATCGCTTCGGCCTCTTCAAGGCTGTCAGCTTTGATTATGGAGAAGCCAGTAATCGACTCCATGCCCATGGACAGGTCTTTGCTGCCTTCACGCGAGATCTCTCGCGCCGCTCCGTGGAATCCGCCTTTATCCTCGGTCTTGTCCGCGGTTGCCTCGAACCACTTTCCCCAGGCGGCCATGATTTCCGGTGTTGGTTTTTCAAAGCCGAAATGCAGCAGCATGTATCGATTCATTTTACTTTCCCCTTTCTTTCTTTTGTGTCTCGAATGCGAACAAACACCGTGCGCTGCGCTATACGAAGTGTCAAGTTCAGGCGCTACGGACAATTCTGCTTATCGGGATAATTGCCGACGCTAACGAGCTTCGCTATTGTGAACCCTAGTGAACGACAGGAGACCCTCATGCACCTCAAGACGCGCATCGCCTGGCTTAAGACGGGCTCAGCAATCACGATCGGTTTCGGCGTCATTATCGCCGCCGCGGCTATCCCGTCTTTACAGGCGCCAACCGGGCTATTGCTTGATCTTGTTTACCTGCCACTGGACGGCGCACCGTCGGCTGGTGGTTCCGCAGCCCGCCTTCTGAGTGCCATCTCCGGCGGCGTCCTGGTCGGCTGGGGATTGATGATGTGGTTGCTCGCGACAACTTTGTACGCGAAGGAACCGCAGCTGTGCCGCAGGATTATGCTTACCAGCATCATTTCCTGGTTCGTCGTCGATAGTTCGATGTCTATTGCGGCCGGAGCGATCCTGAACGCGTTTTTTAACATTGGCTTCCTGCTGGTATTTGCGCTGCCGGTCTGGAACCCGCTGCCGTCTCACGGTGGAAACCCTGCCTGAAGGTTCAACGTTCCCTACTCTATTTGCAGGAGCCTGAGTGACAATGCATCCAAGACTTTTGAATTCGTTGCGCGCTGCGCGCGCCTTTTGCAACGGCATACTGGTGGTCGTCATCGCTGGCTGCTCAGGCTCACAGTCGGAACCCGCGACTCTCGTCATCAATGACGCTCGCGTCTGGACAGGCAATCCGGCGCAGCCGTGGGCTGAGGCTGTCGCAGCACGGGGCGAGAACATCGTTGCGGTGGGAACGAGTGCTGAAGTAAGTGAACTAATCGACACTGATACTGAAGTCATCGACGCAGACGGTGCGATGCTGGTCCCTGGCTTCATCGATGCCCACGTACACTTTCTGGACGGTGGCAGCACGTTAGCGTCGGTACAGCTTCGCGATGCCGCATCGCCACAGGCGTTCACACAGCGCGTCGCCGATTTTGCGCGTAACGCCGAGCCCGGGGAATGGATAACGGGCGGCACCTGGGATCACACAAACTGGGGCGGTGAATTGCCGCATCGGGACTGGATAGATTCGGTGACACCGAAAAATCCGGTCTGGGTAATGCGGCTCGATGGCCATATGGGCGTCGCCAACTCCCTGGCACTGCAGATGGCGGGGGTGGACGCCGATACGCCCGATATCGAGGGTGGCGAAATCGTGCGCGATGCGGACGGCAAGCCGACCGGCGTACTGAAAGACAATGCGATGGGCATGGTTCTGGACGCGATGCCGGCACCGACCGATCGCCAGCTTGACGATTTCCTGGACGCGGCCATGACCTATGTTGCCGTCAATGGCGTTACCAGCGTCCACGATATGTTCGACGTCACCTTCGACAGCTGGCGGGCACTCGAGACGTATCAACGCGCCTACGCAAACAACAGGTTGATAACCAGGGTCTATGCGGTCGCGCCGCTCGTGGACTGGGAGAGGCTTAGCAACTATATCGCCGAGAACGGACGCGGTGACGAGTGGCTTAAGGTAGGCGGGGTCAAGGGATTCATGGACGGCTCTCTGGGCTCACACACGGCGGCTTTCCTGGAGTCCTATACCGATACACCGGGTGACAGTGGTTTTATGCTCGCCTCACTCGACGATCTTCATACCTGGATTGCCGGTGCCGACGCTGCCGGGCTACAGCTCAACGTGCATGCGATCGGCGACAAAGCGATTCGCGACCTCCTGGATATTTATTACGATGTCGCGCAGGCCAACGGACCAAAAGATCGGCGTTTTCGAATGGAGCATGCGCAGCACATTCACCCGGACGATATTCAAAGGTTTGCTATCCAGGATGTTATTGCCAGCATGCAGCCCTACCACGCTATCGACGACGGACGCTGGGCTGAAGACGTCATCGGCGCCGAGCGCATTAATACGACCTATGCGTTTGAGTCACTAATCGACAGTGGCGCGCATGTCGCATTCGGCAGCGACTGGTACGTTGCGCCGGCATCGCCGCTGCAGGGAATTTATGCAGCGGTTACGCGACGAACCCTGGACGATGAGAATCCTGGTGGCTGGGTGCCGCAGCAAAAAATCAGCGTCGAGCAGGCGCTCCGTGCCTACACCTATGAAGGCGCCTATGCATCGGCCGAAGAAGATCGCAAAGGCACGCTAAAGCCAGGGATGCTGGCCGACATGGTATTGATCGATCGCGACCTGACCCGTATCGAACCGCAGGAAATCCGTGACGCCGTCATCCTCAAGACTATCGTCGGCGGGAAGATTATTTTCAGTCGATAGGAACTGGATGAAGATCGACTCGATGCTAGAATTCGCGGCATGATGAAGTACTTCAAGCGACTGCACGATCGCTGCGAGCCGCCAGGCCTCGAACGCGCTATATTGCGGCGCCTTCCAGCCGCGTTGCTGATCGGCACCTTGATTCCCGTCGGCCTTTCGCTGCTGGTTCGCCTGTTACCGTCGGCGCAAGGCGTCAACCCGGACAAGGCGGTTCTTAGCGTTGACATTTTTGCTTTCGCGACGGCGATTACCTTCTGGATAGCCGTGCTGACGATAGCCATCGGCTGCGTCGTCGTAATCATCATGAAAGGCCCGGGCTATGTTGCCGATGCGTACCCGGTGGCCCACGCCAACACCCCGCGGCAACAGGCCGATAGCGATACGGTCGACGAACCCTAGGCTGCGTCGGCCGTATCCACGGCGTTCGGATCGTAGCCGAGATTTGGCGCCAGCCACTTCTCCGCGTCTGCAATGCTGACTCCCTGTCGCTGCGCATACGACTCCACCTGATCACGGCCAATTTTGCCGACGGCAAAATAGCGTGACTCGGGGTGCGCAAAATAGAAGCCGCTTACGGCCGCCGTTGGATACATTGCGTAAGACTCGGTCAGCCGCAGGCCGATGTTTTTCTCCACATCCAGGAGTTGCCACAGCTTGCCCTTCTCCGTGTGATCGGGACAGGCCGGGTAGCCCGGAGCGGGCCGAATTCCACGGTACTTTTCGGCGATCAGATCCCGGCTGGAGAGCGATTCGTCCCTTGCATAACCCCAGAATTCGTGGCGCGTGCGCTGATGCATGTATTCCGCCAGCGCCTCGGCAAGGCGGTCGGCCAGGGCTTTGAGAATGATCGAGCTATAGTCATCATGCGCCTTCTCGAAGCGCTCGACATGCTCGTCGATACCAATTCCGGCGGTTACGGCGAAGCCGCCGATATAGTCCTGGAGCCCGCGCTCGACGGGCGCAACAAAGTCAGCAAGACAGGACTGCGCATGGCCTTCGGCCTTGGCGCGCTGCTGGCGAAGATGAACCAGCCTGTGCGCGACTTTGTCTCTCTGCTCGTCAGCGTATACCAGCACATCGTCATGGTCTGTCGCGTTTGCCGGGTAGAATCCGACCACGGCGCGAGCCTGCAGCCACTTCTCGTCAATAATTCGATCGAGCATCGTCGTCGCATCGTTAAACAATGACGTTGCCGCTTCGCCAACCACCTTGTCGCTCAGAATCTGCGGATACTTGCCGTGGAACTCCCACGCATTGAAGAACGGCATCCAGTCGATGAAGTCACGCAGAACCGCCAGATCTATGTCGTCGAAAACGCGGTTGCCGTGTAACTCAGGGATAGGCGGAGTGTAAGCGCTCCAGTCACATTTATGTTTGCGCTCACGCGCCTGGTTGATCGACAACTGCGGGCTCAAGCGCTTCTTGTTTGCATGGGCATCACGGCGCCGGGAATTGTCCACGCGCGTTTTCTCCACCAGCGCTGCGCGAGTATCCGGCTCGACCAGCGCCTGCGCCACACCGACGGACCGTGACGCGTCTTTGACGTAAATCACAGGTCCTTCGTAACGCGGCTCGATCTTGACCGCGGTATGGGCCGGCGAGGTAGTAGCGCCGCCGATCAGTAGCGGTAACTCAAAGCCGAGTCGCTGCATTTCGCCCGCCACGTGCACCATCTCATCCAGCGAAGGCGTGATCAATCCGGACAGGCCGATGATATTGGCATTCTCGCGCTTCGCGGCTTCCAGAATCTTGTCGCAGGAAACCATGACACCCAGATCGACAACTTCAAAGTTATTGCATTGCAGGACAACGCCGACGATGTTCTTGCCGATATCGTGTACGTCGCCCTTCACCGTCGCGAGAATGATCTTGCCGTTAGAACTTATCGCACCGCCCTTCTCCTCCTCAATGAACGGAATCAGGTGGCCAACGGCTTTCTTCATAACCCGTGCCGACTTTACGACCTGCGGCAGGAACATCTTGCCCTCGCCGAACAGGTCACCAACAACGTTCATGCCGGCCATCAGAGGGCCTTCGATAACGTCCAGCGGCCGATCCGTTCCGAGGCGGGCCTCTTCCGTGTCCTCAATGACGAACTCATCTATGCCGTTGACCAACGCATGCTCGAGACGTTTTCCGACACCGTTCTCTCGCCAGGACAAGTCCTGCCCTTTCGCTACCGTGCCACTCGCCTGTCCTTTGTAATTCTCCGCGACGGCGAGCAACTTGTCCGTACCCTCCGGGTCGCGATTGAGGATAACGTCCTCGACAGCGTCGCGAAGATCTTTTGGCAGGTCGTCATAGATGGCAAGCTGGCCGGCATTAACGATGCCCATGTCCATGCCCGCGTGGATCGCGTGATAGAGAAAGACCGAGTGAATCGCCTCTCGCACAATGTTGTTACCGCGGAAGGAGAACGACACGTTGCTGACACCGCCGCTAATCAGTGCGTGTGGCAACGAAGCCTTTATCTGTCGCGTCGCTTCGATGAAATCGAGTCCGTAGCTCGCATGCTCTTCGATGCCGGTCGCAACGGCAAAAATATTCGGGTCGAAAATTATGTCCGCCGGATCGAATTCCAGCTGTTCGGTCAGTATCTTGTAGGAACGCTCGCAAATGCTGACTTTTCGATCGACAGAATCTGCCTGCCCCTGCTCATCGAAGGCCATAATAATGACCGCCGCACCGTAGTCTCGACACAGCTCGGCCTGACTGACGAATGCATCCTCACCTTCCTTCAAACTGATGGAATTTACGACGGCCTTGCCTTGTACGCATTTCAGGCCCGCTTCGATAACCGACCATTTGGACGAGTCGATCATTATCGGTAAACGCGCGACATCCGGCTCCGAAGCGATAAGATTGAGGAAGGTCACCATGGCCTTCTCGGAATCGAGCTGGCCCTCGTCCATATTGACGTCAATTATCTGCGCGCCGTTGTCTACCTGCTGGCGCGCGACAGCAACGGCCGCCGAATAGTCGTCGGCCTCGATCAGACGGCGAAAAACGGCGGATCCGGTCACGTTACAGCGTTCGCCGACATTTACGAACAGGTCATCGGGACCGATATTGAACGGTTCAAGCCCGGACAGGCGGCACCTGACCGGAAGCTCTGGAACACTGCGCGGCGTCATGTCTCTCACGGCCTTGCCAATCGCACGAATGTGCTCAGGTCGAGTGCCGCAACAGCCGCCGACCAGGTTAACCAGCCCGCTCTCCGCAAACTCGCCGACGACAGCGGCCATCTCTGCCGGTGTTTCATCGTACTCGCCAAACTCATTGGGCAAGCCTGCGTTGGGATGCGCGCTCACGCGCGTATCCGCGACGCGAGCCAGTTCAGCCACATACGGTCGCAGTTCGCTCGCACCCAGCGCACAGTTGAGGCCGATCATGAAAGGCTTGATATGCCGAACCGAATTCCAGAATGCCTCTGTCGTCTGACCCGACAACGTACGTCCGGATGCATCGGTGATCGTTCCGGAAATCATGACCGGCAACTCAACGCCCGTCGCGCGGAAGCTGCGTCTTAACGCGGCGATCGCTGCTTTGGCGTTGAGCGTGTCGAAGATCGTCTCGATCATCAGGAAATCCACACCACCCTCTATGAGCGCGCCCGCCGCAGTTTCATAGGTATCTACAAGCTCGTCGAACTTGATGTTGCGAAACCCGGGATCGTTGACGTCAGGCGAAATCGATGCGGTACGATTGGTCGGCCCAAGCACGCCTGCAACGTAACGCTGCACACCGGTTTTTGCGCTGTACGCATCGGCCAGCTCGCGCGCGATACGCGCCGACGACAAATTCAGCTCGGCGACCAGTGACTCCATGCCATAGTCCGCCATCGACGGCGCGTTGGAGTTGAAGGTGTTGGTCTCGATGATGTCGGCGCCAGCCTCGAGAAACTTCGAGTGAATATCACGAATCACATCCGGTCGCGTGATCGACAGCAAGTCGTTATTGCCTTTCAGGTCGCGGCCGAAATCGGCAAAGCGTTCGCCGCGATAGTCTTCCTCGCTGAGGCCAAAGCCCTGGATCATGGTGCCCATCGCGCCGTCGAGCAGCAAAATGCGCTCGTCGAGTGCCTGCATCAATGTTGCTATTCGCTGTTTACGTTGCATCGCAGTCTCCTCAGGCAGCCACTTGCTTCGGGCGTACACCGAGCGCATGGCAGATCGCATACGTCAGCTCGGAACGGTTCAGCGTATAGAAATGAAAGTCCTCGATGCCTTCGTTTTCCAGCGCCCGTACCTGTTCGATGGCAACGCTTGCCGCGATCAACTGGCGGGTTGCCTCGTCGTCGTCCAGGCCATCGAATCGGTTGCGCAACCAGTCCGGAACGCTCGCGCCGCACATCTTGGCGAAGCGTTCGAGCTGCGGAAATCTCGTGATCGGGAGGATGCCGGGCACGATCAACGATTCGATACCGGCGGCGGCACAACCATCCCGGAATTTCAGGAACACGTCCGCATCGAAGAAGAACTGCGTGATCGCACGCGATGCGCCCGCGTCCAGCTTGCGCTTCAGATTGTCGAGATCGAAGTCCGCGCTCGATGCTTCGGGATGCACCTCCGGATAAGCTGCCACCGAGATGTCAAAGTCGGCGATATTCTTCAGGCCTTCGACGAGGTCGGCCGCATAGGCATAGCCGTCCGCATGTGGGACGTAACCATCCGTGCCTTTTGGTGCATCACCGCGCAACGCAACCAGATGCCGCACACCCATGTCCCAGTACTCACGCGCGATATCGTCGATCTCGCCGCGGCTTGCACCAACACAGGTCAGGTGCGGTGCGGGCGTCAACTTGGTATCGCTGATGATGCGTTGCACAGCCGCGTGCGTGCGCTCTCGCGTCGAACCGTCGGCGCCATAGGTTACGGAAACAAATGCGGGGTCGAGCTCAGCAAGCCGCTCGATCGAAGACCACAGCGTCGCCTCCATTGCTTCGGTGGTCGGCGGAAAAAATTCGAAAGACACAGACGGTCTTTCCACAGCGTTCGCGGTCATAACTATTTACCTGAGTCAGGCCGCGGCAATAGCGCGGTCGGCCGGTGTGGCTACGGCAAGCAACCAGTCCGGATTTTTTTCGGGAATCGAACGGGGTCGCGCGAGTCGCATGCCGGTCGCGGCCGCCCAGTCAGTAAATTTCTGCCGCAAATCGGCGACATCGTTGTTATCTGCAGATGCGAGTAGCAGCAGCCGCCCGCCGCGCCTGAGCACTCGTTGTGCCTCCAACAGCGCTTTTTCCGGCGCCTCGTCGGCTGCCAGAACGTCGTCGAGAATTATGGTGTCGAACTCACCGTCCTCGAATGGCAAATCGAGCATGTCGCCCTGTCGTAACGTGCAGTTCGGCAGGCCAGCAAGAAGCACCTCCGCGCGCGCCAGCCGGCGGGCAGCGGGATCTGTGTCGACGCCAACGACGCGATGTGCTCTTGAGGCCAGCAGCTTAAGAAGCCGCCCCTGACCACAGCCTATGTCGAGCAGGTCGCCCAGCGGATGCGAAACCGTCAGCTCAACCAGCGCGCGATGCAATCGCCGATCTGCATCCGACACGTGCCCCGGATCCTCAACGCTGCGAAGCTCGCGCAGGCGCTTCTTGTCGTTTTCAAATTGCGGCTCTTTGCCAGGCAGCAACGCCAACAGGCGACGCCGTGACATCGCGTCCGCTCCTTTCATTGGCACCCGGTAGTAGACGAAATGACCATCGCGAAAACGCCTTAGCAGGTTCACATCACAAAGCTGTTTCAGGTGCTGAGAGACGCGTGGCTGACTTTGGCCGGTGACGGCGGTCAGTTCGGACACACTGCACTCGGCTGCCGCGCACAGCGACACAATGCGCACCTTGATGGGGTCGGATAGTGCCTTGAATTGCCGCAACAGCTTGTCGGTGACAGGATTCATATAAATATATAAATATTAATGCATATTTAAGTCCCAAAAGTATAACCCAGTGGTTCGCCCTTCACCAGCCGCGAATTCGGACATGACGGTCAATTCCAGGAGCGCACCATTAGGCGCCAAGCAAGGCGGCAGGCTGCCGAGGGCTGCGGCTGGGGGCCGACTTCACAAGGTCCAGGCCATTCACTGGCCGGCGCCAGTATCGGCATATCGGACGAGCGCGCCTCTGCAGAAGATGCGTAGCGCCAGTCCTTAGGCTGCCAGGGCGCGCGGTTGGGAATCGTCGCTAAGGGTCAGATCGAGAGACCGGGCTAACTATTGAACCGAATCGGGACCCTTCATGGCGTGGTCTACGAACAACCGTTCGACATCCACGGCATCGAAAGTCCGCGCACGGCCGCAATATTGGCAGATAACTTCGATGACACTCTCAGCCGCCAGCGTCTCGCGTGCCTCGTCCTCGCCAAGCATCTTCAAGACGTCTTCGGTCCTGGCCTGCGAGCAGCGGCAATGAAAATTTACGGCGCGAGATTCGTAAACGCGAACATCATCTTCGGCGAACAACTTGCCGATGAGTGATAGGCCTGCCTCTCCCTCGAAATCTCGCGCGTTAAGGGTCTCGACGAGAAAATGCAGCCGATTCCAATCATCGTCTTCGAGCGGGTGACCCGGAACCTGCTGCAGCAAGACACCGCCGGCAAGGTCTTCGTTGGCGACCAGCGCGATGTGACTCGGCACTTGTACGGAACGCGAGAAATAATGTTCGAGGCTGGCCGCAAGCGAACTGTCTTCGAGATCGACGATGCCCTGGTACGGCCGCTGGCCGTTATCCACCGTGACGGCGCAATGCCCCTGTTCTGCTACAAGATCGCCGAATGTCTGTGCAAGGCTTGTGCTGCTGGCCGAGGCCATACCGCGCAGGTCAAGCTTACTTGTGCACTGCATCACCAGCATACGCAGGTCGCCGCGGCTCTGTATCTGCAGCGTTATGACGCCGTCGAACTTCAGGCTTTGCGCGATCAGACCGGTTGCGGCGGCGGCGTGTCCCAGCGTTTCGGTAATTAACGCACTGTAAGAATGATCACGAAGCATGCGCCGCCACGATCGTGACAGGTGGATGAGGGCCCCACGCACTGGCAGCGTTTCGAAACCGAATGGAATGACCGTGTCCGCCGACATACCCGGATGCCGATCCACTAATTACGCAGTTTTTCTTTGAGGATCTGGTTGACCTGTCCCGGGTTTGCCTGACCTTTGGTTGCCTGCATCACCTGGCCAACAAAGAAACCAATAAGCTTGTCTTTGCCCGCCTTGTACTCGGCTACCTGGCCGGGATTTGCGGCGATTACCTTGTCGACCGCCGCTTCGATGGCCGAACTGTCGGTTATCTGTTTCAGACCCTTCGACTCGATAACCGCATCGGCATCGCCCTCGCCCGCCCACATCGCTTCGAAAACCTGTTTGGCGATTTTTCCGGAAATCGTATTGTCGTGGATACGCGTCAGGAGTCCGGCAAGCGCTGCCGCTGAAATTCTGCTTTCACCGATGTCGAGGCCGTCACGATTAAGCGCGCCTGACAGATCACCGATTACCCAGTTAGCAACCAGTTGCGGCTTGGCTGCAGTCGCAGCGACGGCCGCTTCGAAATAATCCGCCAGCGGTCGGGACCCAGTCAGCAGGTCCGCATCGTCACCCTTTAGAGCAAATTGATCAACGAACCGTTGCTGCTTCGCGTCGGGCAGCTCCGGCAGCTGTTCGCGAACAGTCTCGATATAGTCAGCGCTTATTTCGATCGGTAGTAGATCCGGGTCCGGGAAATAGCGGTAATCATGCGACTCTTCCTTGGAGCGCATCGAGCGTGTTTCGTCCTTATCCGAATCATAAAGGCGTGTTTCCTGCACAACCTCACCGCCATCTTCGATCAGATCGATCTGCCGTTCGATCTCGAAGTTGATAGCGCGCTCGACAAATCGAAAAGAGTTGAGGTTCTTCAGCTCGGCTCGAGTGCCCAGTTCTTCCTGGCCCTGCGGCCGCACCGAGACGTTGGCGTCGCAGCGGAAAGACCCCTCCTGCATGTTGCCGTCCGAAATGCCGAGGTAGCGCACGATCGTGTGAATCTTGCGCATGTAGGCGACGGCCTCTTTGGCCGAGCGCAGATCCGGCTCGGAGACGATCTCCAGCAGCGGCGTGCCGGCCCGGTTAAGGTCGATACCCGAAGACCGGTCGAGCCCTTCATGAATCGACTTGCCCGCGTCCTCCTCGAGATGCGCTCGCGTAATACCGATGCGTTTCGACTCGCCATCGTCATTGTGAATAAAAAGTTCGCCGTGTTCGACGATCGGCAACTCGAACTGGCTTATCTGGTAACCCTTCGGCAGATCCGGGTAGAAGTAGTTTTTGCGCGCAAATACCGATCGCGGTGCGACCGTCGCGTTCACCGCAAGTCCGAACATCGCCGCCATATGGACCACTTCTTCGTTGAGCACCGGCAAGACGCCCGGGTAGCCGAGGTCGACAAGGCAGGCCTGCGTATTCGGCTCCGCGCCATAGGCGGTAGACGCCCCGGAAAAGATCTTTGAACGCGTCGCGAGCTGCGCATGGACCTCGAGTCCGATAACGACCTCCCACCCGGCCCTCACTTGAAGTCCTCCGGACAGGCCTTGTGCCAGTCGGTGTGCTGCTGGTACTGGTGAGAGCATCGCAGCAGAGTCTCCTCCGCAAAATGCGCGCCAACCAGGTGCAGCCCTACCGGCAAGTCGTCAACGAAACCGCAGGGAATGGACATGCCCGGCAGTCCGGCCAGGTTCGCACCAATCGTATAGATATCGTTCAAGTACATCGTGATCGGGTCGTCGACCTTGTCGCCCAGCCTGAACGCCGGTGTTGGTGATGTAGGTCCTGCGATCACGTCAACGTCAGCGAAGGCTTTCTTGAAGTCATCAGCGATCAGATGTCGTACCTGTTGCGCCTTCAAATAATAAGCATCGTAGTAGCCGGCAGAGAGAACATAAGTACCGGTCATGATGCGACGTTTCACTTCGTCGCCGAATCCCTCACCACGACTGCGACAGTAAAGATCCATCAGATCTTCGGCGTTCTCAGCACGATGACCAAATCGCACACCATCGAATCGCGACAGGTTGGAAGAACATTCAGCAGGAGCAACAACGTAGTAGGTGGGAACCGACAGGTCGATGTTCGGCAGATCAACTTCGACCGCCGTCGCGCCCAGCGATTCCAGCACCGCAATGGCTTCCTTGACACGCTCGCCGCATTGAGGGTCGAGCCCGGCATCGAAATGTTGCCGCACGATACCGACACGAAGTCCCTTGATCGGCTGGTTAATACTGCCCAGGTAATCGGGTACCGGTCGGTCAATCGACGTAGAGTCTCGTTTGTCGAAGCCTGCCATGACTCCCAGCAGGCGAGCCGCATCTTCGGCGGTCCGCGTAATCACGCCTGCCTGGTCCAGGCTCGATGCGAATGCGATCATGCCGTAGCGGGAAACGCGTCCGTAGGTTGGCTTGATACCAACGGTGCCGGTGAGTGCCGCTGGCTGACGAATGGATCCACCCGTGTCAGTGCCGGTTGCCGCCGGTGCCAGCCTTGCAGCAACGGCCGCGGAGGAGCCGCCTGACGAACCGCCCGGTGAACACTCGAGGTTCCACGGGTTGCGAACAGGACCGAAGAAACTCGTCTCGTTCGACGAGCCCATCGCAAACTCATCCATGTTGGACTTGCCCAGTACGACGGCGCCGGCATCTGCCATTTTTTCAACCACCGTCGCATCGTAAGGTGAAATAAAATTGTCCAGCATTTTCGAGCCGCAGGTCGTCTTCACGCCACGGGTGCAAAAAATATCTTTGTGAATAATTGGCAGACCATTGAGCGCGCCGGCGTCGCCTGCCGCCCTGGCCTTGTCAGCCTTGGCCGCGGCCGCGAGCGCTTGCTCGCCGGTGACTGTGATGAACGCGTTCAGCCTGGCGTCCTGCTCCGCAATGCGCGCAAGCAGGGACTCGGTCAGTTCAACTGACGTGAATTCGCCCTTGTCGAGTCCGGCGGCGAGTTCCGTCATCGACCGCGTATGCAGATCCGTGTGTTTGGCGCTCATTCGATTACTTTGGGGACGAGGTACAGACCTTCAGTCACGGCGGCCGCGTTCTGCTGAAAGTAGTCGCGCTGATCCGTCTCGATGACCACGTCGGGCCGCAGCCTTTGCGCCGTATCCAGCGGGTGCGCCATCGGCACGACGTCACGTGTGTCCGCCTGCGACAGCTGGTCGACGAAATCGACGATACTGGAGAGCTTTTTGACGCTTTCGGCGTACTCGTCTTCGCTGAGCTCGAGCCGCGCCAGCATCGCGATATGCTTGACCTGATCTTTGCTAAGAGACACGGGACTTTTCCAGCGTTGATTATTGAGTCTGAAGGTTACAAGAACCGCCGCTTTTCGGCGGGGACGCAATAATACATGGCGCCTTGTGGAATGTCCTGCGCATTGTTAGATTAGCCCGTTAATCTTGCAGCGAGACTCCGCCCCGACATGTTCAAGAATATCCTGGGTTATTTTTCCAATGACCTGTCCATCGACCTTGGCACCGCGAACACGCTTATTTACTCGCGCGGCCACGGTATTGTGCTCGACGAACCGTCCGTAGTGGCGATCCGCGAGGATTCCGGACGGGGCGGCCGCGTGGTTGAGGCGGTCGGCATGGAAGCCAAGAACATGCTGGGCCGTACGCCGGGCAATATCACGGCAATTCGGCCCCTGAAGGACGGCGTGATCGCCGACTTCACCGTGACCGAGAAGATGTTGCAGCACTTCATCCGCAAAGCCCACCAGTCGCGCTATTTCCGGCCGAGTCCAAGGGTCCTGATCTGCGTACCTTATGGCTCTACGCAGGTTGAGCGGCGCGCGATTCGAGAATCCGCCGAAGGCGCCGGTGCTCGCAAGGTGTACCTTATTGATGAGCCAATGGCAGCCGCCATCGGTGCGGGCATGCCCGTCCACGAGGCGCGTGGCTCGATGGTGCTCGACATTGGTGGTGGCACTTCGGAGGTCGCCGTAATTTCCCTGAACGGCATCGTCTACGCGGCTTCGGTCAGGATCGGCGGCGACCGGTTCGATGAAGCCATCACCAACTATGTGCGTCGCAACTACGGCATTCTCATTGGTGAAGCGACCGCTGAGCGCATCAAGCACGAGATCGGTTCGGCGTTCCCCGGTCAGGAAGTCCTCGAGATTTCCGTCAAAGGCAGAAACCTCTCCGAGGGCGTGCCCCGCAGCTTCACGCTAAACAGCAACGAGATTCTCGAAGCGTTGCAGGAGCCCTTGCAAGGCATCGTCGGTGCCGTCAAGGAAGCATTGGAGCAGACGCCGCCTGAACTCGGAGCCGACGTCGCCGAGCGTGGCATCGTTCTGACTGGCGGCGGCGCCATGTTGCGTGATCTGGACAAGCTGTTGATGGAAGAGACCGGATTGCCCGTTGTCATCGCTGACGATCCGCTGACCTGTGTCGCTCGCGGCGGTGGCCGTGTTATCGAACTCATGGACGAACACGGACCTTCCGTTTTTGGCCTGGAGTGATTAGCGGCCGAGCCGACTGATGACTGGGCTGCAACTGGGACTCAATTAGGCGATGGTCGATTCCCGCGGAAATAGCCGTAATCCAGCAAGGATCCCCGCGCTGGGTATGCGCGTGCTGGTGCTGATCCTGATCAGCATCCTGCTGATGTACTTCGACCATCGCGAAAATCATCTCGACGCTGTTCGCAGCGGCATTGGCGTTGCGGTCTACCCTATTCAGCTCATCGTTGATGCGCCGGTTCGCTTCTGGGCCTGGCTCGGCGAGTCGACAATCTCTCGCAACGACCTCGAGCGCGAACTCGGTCGGCTGAAGGCGGAGCGGCTACTGACCAATGCGCGCTTGCAGCGGCTGACGGCACTCGAAGCTGAGAATGCACGCCTGCGAGCGCTTCTCGATGCCCGCAGCAAAGTTCGGGACCAAGTCCGCGTCGCGGAAATCATGGCCGTTGACGCCAACCCGTATGAGCATAACCTGGTCATCGACATCGGCAGTCGCGACGGTGTTTATGATGGGCAGGCCATCGTCGACGCAGACGGCGTTGTTGGCCAGGTCATCAAGACCGGATTAATGACATCACAGGCAGTATTGATCAGCGATACCGATCATGCGCTGCCGGTCGAGGTTAACCGTAACGGCCTGCGCACAATAGCCGTTGGCACAGGTGAGATCGATCGGCTCGATCTGCCGTTCCTGCCAAACAACGCTGACATTCGGGCCGGCGACCTTCTCGTTACGTCCGGACTCGGCGGCACATTCCCGGCGGGATACCCGGTCGCGATTGTCGACACAGTGACACGAATTCCGCAGGAACCGTTTGCGGACGTCACGGCGAAACCCGCGGCCGCCCTGGATCAGGTTCGAGAGATCATGCTGGTCTGGTCGGCGCCGCCGACGAGCACAGCTGTAGATGCAGCGCCGGAGTCCGATGATGAGTAGGGGCAGAGCTTCGCGGCGCCTGCCGGTAATCATCACCCTGGTTGTCGGCCTGATGCTGTCCATTATGCCTCTGCCCGACTGGCTCGCTCCGTTCCGGCCCGACTGGCTGACATTGCTGGCGATTTTCTGGGCCATGCAGTTGCCGCGAACCTGGAGCGTTGGCAGCGCCTGGATCATAGGTATCATTCTCGACGTATCCTACGGTACGTTGATGGGCCAGCACGCGCTGGCACTGTGCGTCATTGTCTTTATTACTGTACGGTTTCACCTGTTGATGCGCGTATTCCCGTTATCGCAACTGACAGCGACCGTATTTGCACTGCTAGCGCTCTATCAGTTCCTGCTGTTCTGGATCAACGGCGTCGCCGGTGTTTCGTCTCTGGCCATCAATTACTGGGCTCCGGTAGTCACAGGAACAGTTATCTGGCCATTCCTGTACCTGTTCCTGTCCGGCGTACGTTACAGGGCCCGGGCTGGCGCCTAGCATCCGGTCTTTCATGCTAGTGCCACTCACCGAATCGTCATGAGCCTGCTGTCGCCAATCAAGGATCATCATTCCGAACGACGCCTCTTCGTGGGGCGGGTCCTGTGGTCCACCGGCATCGCTATAGCATTACTCGGAGTCGTGATCGCAAGGCTTGTGCAATTGCAGATCATCGATCACGAGCTGTTTGCTGAAAAGGCACAAGGTAATCGCGTGCGGATTGAACCCGTCCCGCCGATCCGCGGACTGATGTTCGACCGTAAAGGACGCGTTGTTGCCGAGAATCTGCCGGCATACCAGTTGGAACTCATTCCCGAACAGGTAGAGGATCTGGATGACACCCTAGCGAGGCTCGCAGCGCTGGGCCTCATCGAGGCTGAAGATATCGAGCGCATCAAGGCGCTCAGCCGCAGCGGCCCTCGATTTCGGCCCGTAACGCTAAAGTTTCGGCTTACTGAAGACGAAATCGCGAATTTCGCCATCCAGCGGCCGCGCTTTCCGGGCGTCGACTTTCAGCCACGCCTCGTTCGTCACTACCCGGATGGCGAGGCAGTCGCGCATGCCGTCGGTTATGTTGGCGCGCTCAGCACAGCCGATCTGCAGGTTCTCGACGCGGCGCGATACGCGGGAACTTCACATACAGGCAAGACAGGCGTCGAAAGCAGTTTCGAATCAAACCTGCATGGCGCTGCCGGGTATCGCCACCTGATTACCAATGCACGGGGTCGACAGATTCCCAGCGACTCCAGCGAGCTGCTGGACTCTTTGCCGATGGACGAGAAACCTGCTCCTGGCTCAAACCTCTATCTCAGTATCGATCTGGATTTGCAGAAGCTGGCCACACGATTGCTGCAAGATCGACGGGGTGCCCTTGTTGCGCTTGATCCTCAAAGCGGAGAAATCCTCGCGCTGGTAAGTGCCCCGTCGTTTGACCCCAACCTGTTCGCAGTCGGGATGAGCACGGCACAATACGGCGAACTGCAGAACAACCTTGATCTGCCATTGTTCAATCGCGCTGTCGTAGGCACCTACCCGCCCGGCTCAACTATTAAACCCATGCTGGCTCTCGCGGCGCTGGAAACCGGCGCGACAAACCTGACGCGAAAGGCGATATGCCGAGGGTATTTCATGCTGCCCGACACGACCCACCGTTACCGCGACTGGAAGCCGGAAGGTCACGGTCCGGTGGATCTGCATGACGCGATCGCGCAGTCCTGTGATGTGTACTTTTACGAAATCAGCCAGGATCTCGGCATCGACGCCATGCACGACTATCTCGACCGATTCGGTCTCGGCACAAAGACCGGGGTCGACGTCAACGGCGAAAAGCCGGGGCTGGTGCCTTCTCGTGAGTGGAAGCGGGCTGCCTTCAGTAACCGTGACGATAAGCGCTGGTACAACGGCGAAACGGTTATAGCGTCCATTGGTCAGGGCTACATGCTTGCCACGCCACTTCAACTCGCCGTCGCGGCGGCGACGTTGGGGGCTCGCGGCACTCACTATCGACCGCATATGGTCGCGGCAATCGAAGACCCGCTCACGGGCGAGCGCAGGCTGGTTCCGCGTGAGCGCCTGCCCAATGTTGAGATCAGCAACACCTTCTATTGGGACAACGTGATCCAAGCCATGCATGATGTCATGCAGGGCCCTCGTGGAACTGCGAGGGCTGTCGGTTTTGGTGCACCTTACAAAATGGCGGGAAAGAGCGGCACGGCGCAGGTCGTATCGATCGCGCAGGACGAGGAATACGACGAGGAAGAACTTCTGGAGCGGCAGCGTGACCACGCTTTGTTCATCAGCTTTGCGCCACTCGAAAACCCGCGCATCGCTGTCGCCGTCGTGATCGAGAATGGCAGCAGCGGCAGCGGCGTCGCGGCGCCTGTCGCACGAGCCATTATGGACGCATACCTGGGATACGGTGACGATGCGGCTGACTGATACGACACGTCTGCTGACGACGAAGGATGCGCCGCTATCGAATTTCACCGGGCTGCTGCGCCGCCTGCATATCGACGGCCCGTTGCTGGGTGGTCTGTTACTGGTGTGCGGCTTCGGCCTCTTCATCCTGTACAGCGCGGTAGGAGAAAGCAGCAGGCTGCTTGCAAACCAGGCGGTGCGACTCGGCGTCGCGTTCGTTGCGATGGTTGTCGTTGCGCAGATGCCGCCGGACTTCCTGCGCCGCTGGACCCCCTGGGGATACATTGCCGGCATTATCCTGCTGTTGCTCGTCCTGATTACCGGCGAAGTCAGTCAGGGCGCGCGCCGCTGGCTTGATGTGGGTATTCGCTTTCAGCCTTCCGAAGCGATGAAACTGGGCGTGCCAATGATGGCCGCCTGGTACCTGCATGATCGACAGATGCCGCCCAAGCTGTCACAGCTGCTCATCATCGCCGTGTTAATCGTGGTCCCGACCATCATGATCGCAAAACAACCGGACCTCGGCACCGCACTCCTGATCGCGGCGTCCGGCATTATTGCCATCATCCTTGCCGGCATGTCGTTTCGGCTGATCCTCGGCATGGGCGTTCTCGCGATCCCCGGCGCGCTGGTCTTGTGGAACGTCATGCAGGACTACCAGAAGCAACGCGTCCTTACTTTGCTGAATCCGGATAGCGACCCGCTCGGCGCCGGCTACAACATCATTCAGTCGAAAATAGCGATTGGTTCTGGCGGTCTTTTCGGCAAAGGCTGGACTAATGGCTCGCAGGCTCATCTTGAATTCCTGCCGGAGCGCGATACCGACTTTATCTTTGCCGTGCTCGGCGAGGAGTTTGGGCTGCTCGGCGTGCTCTCGCTGCTGGTGTTGTACATGTTCCTCATCGGTCGAGGTCTGTACATCGCCGTTCAGGCGCACGATACCTATTCTCGCTTGCTGGCCGGATCGATCAGCCTGACATTCCTTGTTTACGTTTTTGTTAACACGGCGATGGTAACCGGCCTGGTGCCGGTAGTCGGCGTGCCACTGCCGCTCGTCAGCTTCGGGGGAACCTCAATGGTGACCCTCATGGCTGGATTCGGTATTCTGATGTCGATTCACTCTCACCGAAAGTTGTTACCACACTAATGAAAAACCGAATACTGGTTGTTGCCGCTGTACTTTTCGTATCCGTGTCCTGTGCCAGGGCTGTTGAGGGTGTAACGCCAGTCGATGTCGATAGTCCGGCTGTCGCCGCATTCATCGATGAGATGGTGAGTACCCATGAATTCGACCGTGATGCCCTGCGCTCTTTGCTGGGCAAGGCACAGATCAAGCAGTCGATCATCAGGAAGATATCAACGCCTGCCGAGCGGACGCTGACCTGGGGCGAATACCGCAAGATCTTCATAACGAAAGAACGTATAAACGCGGGCGCCACATTCTGGCGGGAAAATCGTGAGATGCTGGAGCGCATCACGCGAGAAACAGGTGTTTCGACAGAAATGATCGTCGGGATCATCGGTGTGGAGACCTACTTCGGCCGCATTACCGGCAACGACCGCGTCCTCGATGCGCTCGCCACACTCGCCTTTGAATACCCGAAGCGGGCCAAGTTTTTTCGCAACGAACTCGTACAGTTCCTGATACTGACGCGGGAAGAGGAACTTGATGCGACGCAACCGATGGGCTCTTACGCAGGTGCAATGGGACGTCCACAATTCATGCCGTCGAGCTTTCGAGCCTATGCCGTGGACGCAACCGGAGACGGCAAACGGGATATCTGGAACAACTGGGCGGACGTCGCCGGCAGCGTCGCGAACTATTTCATTGAGCATGGCTGGCGGGCTGGCGAAGACGTCGCTTCACAGGCGACGCTCAACGGCCAATGGGCAGGGCCGGTGCCGACCCCGCGCAACACGCTGAAAGCAAGTGGCACCATCGAGTCTCTGAGCAAGAAAGGCGTGGTCTTTTCTACCGGGCTTTGTGCCGACAGCAAAGCTGAACTACTGACCTATGAGGGAGCCAACGGTATCGAACACTGGGTCGGCTTCCATAATTTCTTTGTCATCACGAAGTACAATCGCAGTGCCATGTACGCACTCGCCGCCTTTCAACTAGGACAGGAAATCTCGCTTCGGGTCACCGATGATGCAGGCTAGGCTCCCGCAGGTCATCCTGCCCCTGCTTTTTGTCGCCGCCTGCCACGGTGGCGGCATCCGCGGTGATGGACCACCGGCCGGCAGTACGCGCATACCCGAACTGCCAGGCGATGCGATTCCGCGCCGTGAACCACGAAGCAAATACGGTAACGGTCCGGTTTATGAAGTATTCGGCAAACGCTATACCGTCATGCAGAACGGTCGTGGTTATCAGGAGCGCGGCGTGGCCTCTTGGTACGGCAAGAAGTTTCACGGCAACCTCACCTCGAATCGTGAAACTTACGATATGCACGCGATGACGGCCGCGCACAAGACGCTGCCCTTACCCAGTTACGTACGCGTGCGGAATTTGCGAAATGACAAGAGTGTTGTCGTGCGCGTGAATGACCGTGGCCCCTTCGTCAGCAATCGTATTATCGACCTGTCGTACTCGGCCGCTATCAAGCTCGACATGATTCGGGACGGCACCAGCCTCGTCGAAGTTACTGTAATCGACCTCGATGCGCCCAGCGGTGATCGCCCATCTCGCGAAATAACGCCGCCCGAGCCCAAAGCGCCGCCGCTGGTGTCAGTGCCGTCGACGTCCACAGTACCAGCATCAACAACGACGCCGACAGTTGTGGAAGCGAGCACGGAGCACCAGATATTCATCCAGGTAGGCGCCTTTGGCGATCGTGCCAATGCCGAACGCCGCCTCGCCATGCTTGCCAGCGCCGGTATTGAAAATGCCTTCATTCATGAGGACCGGTCCACGAGCCCCGCCTTGCTGCGGGTGCGCATCGGGCCGGTGGCTGATGTACTCCAGTACGACATCCTCGTCGAAGAGCTGCAAAACGCCGGCATCGCAGATCCCTACCTTATCGCCGAATAGATGCTGCCGGATTAGATGAGCAGCAAATAGCCGCGTACAATACGCGGCCACATTCATTACAGATACCGAAAGAGGCCTCATGTTCCAACGTCTGACTCCAGTGCTCGCGTTAGTGGTGTTGCTATTCGCAGCCGCCTCCTCCTCCGCCCAGACAATGCCCGTGCCGGCACCGCCGATCATTGGCGCAAAGAGTTATCTCATTCTTGATGCCCGCACAGGCCACGAGCTCGCGTCACTGAACCCGGATACGGCGCTGGCGCCTGCCAGCCTGACCAAGCTGATGACGACCTATGTGGTATTTGCCGCCCTCCAGCAGGGACAGATCAGCCTGCAAGACGAAGTCACGGTTAGCGAAAAGGCCTGGCGCACTCAGGGTTCGAGGATGTTCATCGAGGTCGGATCACGCGTGACGATTGAGGACCTCGTGGCCGGTATGATCGTGCAGTCCGGTAACGACGCCAGTGTTGCGCTTGCCGAGCACGTCGCAGGAACCGAGAGCGTCTTTGCTGAACTGATGAATCAGTACGCCGCGAAGCTGGGCATGCTATCCAGCCATTTCGTCAACGCGACTGGCCTGCCGGCCGAAAGCCATGTTTCCACCGCTCGTGATCTCACGACGCTGGCGCGCGCTCTGATCGGGGATTTTCCGGAATACTACGGTCGCTGGCATTCGACGAAAGAATTCACTTACAACGGAATAAAGCAAAGCAACCGTAATTCGTTGCTTTGGCGTGATGATTCGGTGGACGGCCTCAAGACAGGACACACCGATGACGCCGGCTATTGCCTGGTCGCATCGGCAGTACGCGAAAACATGCGCGTTGTCTCAGCGGTCATGGGCACATCCAGCAGCAAGGCCCGTACCGACGGCAGCCAGGCGCTGATCAATTACGCATTTCGCTTCTTCGAGACGCGACTGCTATTCAAGGCGGGTGAAGAAATTACGACGGCGCGCGTCTGGAAATCGGCGAACGAGACTGCGCCTTTTGGCGTTCTGGAAGATCTCTACATCACGGTTCGTCGTGGCACCTATGACGAGCTCGAGTCTACGCTCGATATCCCGGCCATCATCGAGGCACCGATTGCCGCCGGGCAACCGGTCGCAGAGCTGAAAATCCGCTTCGGTGACGAGGAGCTGCTCAGCACACCGTTGCGTGCACTGAACGACAGCCCGGTTGGATCGATCTGGCAACGTACTCGCGACAGTGTCAGTCTCTGGTTCGAGTAGCCATGACCGAAGAATCCGCGCTGCAGTTTCCCTGCGAGTTTCCGATCAAGATGATGGGAAGGGACACCGACGAATTTCGCCTTTTGGCACGCAAACTTGTCGAGAATCACGTGGGTGCGATCGCAGATGAGTCTGTACAGGCGGTGGTGAGCCGTAATGCTCGATTCGTGTCGGTCACCGTGACGATCACAGCGACAAGCCGGCAGCAACTCGATGACATCTACCGTGACGCAAGCTCTCATGACGATGTTCTGATGGCGCTGTGACCGACGCCACCAATACCACGATCGTCAGCCGCTACCTGGGGCGGCAGGATTACGTTCCGCTCTGGCATGCGATGCAGGAATTCACCGATGCGCGCAACGACAAAACGGCCGACGAAATCTGGTTCACAGAGCATCCGCCGGTGTTTACGATGGGCCTCAATGCCGCCCAGGAGCATTTGCTGGCGCCGGGCGATATTCCGGTTGTGCAGATTGACCGCGGTGGCCAGGTCACGTTCCACGGACCCGGTCAGCTCATGATCTATCCGCTGCTCGATATTCGCCGTATTGGCATGGGTGTGCGCACGCTGGTAACAGCACTGGAGCAGAGCGTCGTAGATCTCGCCGCGGAATACGCTATCGCGGCGGCGAGCCGTGCCGACGCACCGGGCGTCTACGTCGCCGGCGATAAGCTCGCCAGTGTCGGGCTGCGTATTCGGCGTGGCTGTAGTTTCCACGGCATGGCGCTCAACATCGACATTGATCTCGAACCCTTTTCCCGTATCAATCCCTGTGGCTATGCCGAGCTTCAGATGACTGACCTGAACAGGCTGGGTGGGGACAAGGTACTGGAAAAGGTGTGGCCAAAATTGCTGCCGCACTTCCTGCGTCACCTGGGCCTGGAAAACGCGAACCTCGTGACCGGCGACCCTGAGCTGCCGATTCTGGCGCGCGCTAAGTTCGATTAAGCTCGTCGAGTCGTGCCTGGGTACCAACGTCTGCCCAGCGACCGTCATACAGCGAGCCCTGCAGCCGCCCGGCATCCGCCGCTTCGCGAAGCAACGGCGCCAGCGGGAATCGCCCCGCCTCGCAGCCTGCGAAAAACTCCGGCCGATAAACCGCAACCCCGCTAAACGTTAGTGAAGCGTGATCGCTGTTCCTGACCAGCCCATCGCGAAGATCGAAATCGCCATGGTCGCGGTAAGCCGGCGTCGGTACCAACACGAGATGGCCCAGGCTGTCGTCGGCGAGATCGACATCCGGAACGGGCATGTCGGTAAGAATGTCGGCATTAATTACCAGGAAGGGTTCGCTGCCCAGAAACGGCAGCGCTTTGTGAATACCACCTCCGGTCTCGAGAACACGGTCGCCCTCCTGGCTGTATATGACCTGCAAACCGTGACCAGAACCAGCGCCGATGCGAGCGACGATTTTCTCGCCCAGCCAGCCCAGGTTGATAACAACGGTCTTAATACCAGCCTCGTACAGGATCTCGAGGTGACGCTCGAGCAGGCTCCTGCCGCGAACCTCAACCAGGCTCTTCGGCACCGTGTCTGTCAGTGGGCGCAGGCGCTCGCCGCGCCCGGCAGCCAGTATCATCGCTCTCATGAGCCGGCGTCCATCCCCGGCAATACGCGCTCTTCGATTAGCCGAACAAGAAATTCCAGCTCCTCGTAATGCGGTCCAACCTCGATGATGTAGGACAGCGTTCGCGGTATATCGAGTAAGTACCCCGGCTTGCCGTCGCGGTGATTAAGACGTGCGAATATTCCGGCAGCCTTGATGTGTCTTTGCACGCCCATCAGTTCGAAATTGCGGCAAAACTGCAGCTCGTCTACCTGCGCGCGCATCGCATCATCGAGCCCGCGGTAGAATTGAAGTGCCCAGTTGCGCACGCGCTCCGCCGGCCACTTCACATAGCAATCCTTCAATAGAGACACAATGTCATACGTCAGCGGACCTTCTACTGCATCCTGAAAATCAAGAATCCCGGGATTGTCCTGGCCCATGACCATCAGGTTGCGCGCATGGTAATCACGATGAACGAAAACCTGTGGCTGGTGTAACGCATTTTCTGTCAGCACTTCGCAGCAGGATTGCCAGGCCGCCTCTTCTTCAGCATTGAACGACAGTCCGAGGTGTGTGCCGCACAGCCAGTCGTGAAACAGAGATAGCTCGAAGCGCAACAGCGCAAGGTCGTAAGGCGGCAGCGAAGATTGAAAAGCAACGCCATGCCGCTGCATCGTCAGGAGTGCGGAAATCGCATCCGCATAAAGTCGTTCGACGTCGTCGGGATTTTTCCGCAACACATCAAGATAGAGCTCGTTGCCAAGATCGCTAAGCAAAAGGAAACCGTCCTCAACGTTTGCTTCGACGATGCGAGGTGCGTTCAGATGCATCGACTCCAGGTAGCCTGCAATGCGTATGAATGGCAGGCAGTCCTCCCTGTCGGGCGGCGCGTCCATCACGATGTAGCTATCCGAGTCTGCGCGCAATCGGAAATAACGACGGAAGCTGGCATCATCTGACGCGGGCGCCAGCGTGCTGCCGGCAAGCATGTCGATACCTGCAATCCAGTCTTTCATCGCGACCAGACGTGGGTCGGCCGCGGCTTCAGGGGTATTGATGTGTGTTCTCCGTAACGCGTTGAAGCACCTCAAGAACTATGCGAAGGTAACAAATAGTAATGCCTGATAACATCCCGACTCTGAAGGCTTCGGCCCAAACCTGACCCGACCACCGCCTTGTCTGCGAAACAACTCATTCTCACGCTCTGCCTCCTCGCGACCGGCACCGCCTATGGAGCGGACCCGCGTGCCTGCCGCACGTCTCTGGGCGAGCCACTGGCTGCTGATTCCGCGCTGGCGCTTTTCGATCCCGGCAATCCTGACACGATCGTCTTTGAGGCCGGGCAATTCGAGGCGCAGCTGGGCGATAATCCGGCGGCATCGATGAGTGGCGGCGTGCTGCTGCGCAAGGATGACAAACTTGCGGGTGCCGATACGGCGCGCTACGACCCTGAGCAACAGGCGATATTGCTACAGGGAGGCGTTCGCTACGAAGACCCGGGCACACAGATTCACAGTGACTCGGCCGAGTTTGCCTACCTCAGCGGCCGTATCCGCTTCGAGGGCGCCAGGTTTTCGCTGGGCAGCAGCGACGCCCGCGGCGCCGCCGCGGCACTTGAAATCAATCAGGACGGTACGCTGATTCTCGACGGCGTCGAGTACACGACGTGTCCACCCGGTTCCGAGGATTGGCTACTGCAAGGCAAATCGATAAAGCTTGACACGAGCGAAGGCGTCGGCACGGCAAGAGGTATCAAGCTGCAGTTCAAGGGAGTGCCCATTCTTTACGCGCCGTACATTTCCTTTCCTATTAGCGATGCCAGAAAATCCGGCCTGCTAACTCCGGAAATCGGCAGCGCCGGTCGCAGCGGCAATGAGGTTCGCGTGCCCTATTACTGGAACATCGCACCGAATTATGATGCGACCATCACACCGCGATTACTAACGAACCGCGGGCTTCAGCTCGAGACACAGTTCCGTTACCTGACGCCGCGCAACGACGGCAACCTGCTCGCCGCCTATCTGCCGAATGACAGTATCCTCGACGACGCGCGTTACCAGCTCCGCTTCGATCATCGCACGCTGTTCGAATCGGGCTGGCGCAACCAGATCGCCTTGCGCGATGTTTCGGACAGTCAGTACTTCGAGGACCTGGGCGGCAGCCTTAGTATTTCCAGTATCACGCACCTCAACCGCAGTATTCGCTTCGACTACCATGCGGAACGGTTTTCGTTGCTGGGCCAGGTCCAGGACTACCAGACGATCGATGACGCGATACTCCCGGTCGACGAACCCTATCGCCGTGTTCCACAACTTCTGGCAAGGGGCTCATGGCCAATGCGATTCCTGCGCCTTGGTATCGAGGGCGAAATCGTGAATTTTGACCGGGATGTCGGCGTCACCGGTTGGCGCGTAAACGCGTCGCCGTCGATCAGGCTGCCCATAGCGAAGCCAGGCTGGTTTATTACGCCCGGAGTGTCACTTGACCATACTCGCTACCAGCTTGATGACACATTGCCCGGTGCCGAAACCGACCCGACCCGCACGGTGCCTATCGCAAGCCTCGATACCGGCATGATCCTGGAGCGCACCCTGAATGGCAGCGGACGCGTGCAAACGATCGAACCAAGGTTGTTGTACGTCAACATCCCGTTTCGGGATCAGAATAGCCTGCCCGTTTTCGATACGATCACTCCGGATATAAATCTGGTTCAGCTATACCGCGAGAATCGATTCCTCGGCATCGATCGCATCGGCGACACCGAACAATTGAGTATCGGCGTAACGTCGCGAATTCTCGATGTATCGTCGGGGCGCGAATTGATGACCGCTACGGTCGGTCAGACGCGCTATTTTGGCGACCGCGACGTCGTATTGCCCGGCACTAGCGCGTCTACTTTCGAATCGTCCGACTATATTGCGGAGCTACGGTTTCTTCTCGCGGAGAATATAAACTTCGACTTCGGCCACCAATGGGGCACCGGCGAAGACGGCACCACGCAGTCAGAGGCTCGACTGCAGTATCGACCCGCAAGCAAGAAGATCCTGAATCTTGCCTATCGCTTTCGCCGCGACTCTCTTGAGCAGGGTGACCTTTCCTGGTCCTGGCCCGTCAGCACACAGTGGAACTTCGTAGGCCGTTACAACTTTTCGTTCCGCGACGAAGAGGTGCTCGAGCAATTCTTCGGTCTCGAATACGAGAGCTGCTGCTGGGGACTTCGGCTGGTATCGCGGCGCTATATTTCGACGCGCGACGGAACTCGCGACTCCTCCTTCGGTCTGCAATTGGTATTGAAAGGCATGACCAGCGTCGGTACCGCGGCAGACAAACTGCTTGAACGTGGTATTCTTGGCTATTCTGCAGATCTTCGGTAAATAATAGTGATTAAAATCAATGCCTTATGCGCATTTGCCGCATTAGCGGCTGCGCCCGTCATGGCGGCCGATGAGCTCTCCGAAACGGGAGAATTCCTCGATGGCGTTGCGGCGATCGTCAATGACGGCGTCGTCCTGAAGAGCCAGTTCTACGAGCAGATGGAGATGATCAAGAAGCGAGCCGAGGATCAGGGCATGCAACTACCCCCTGCCGGCGTGCTGGAAGAGCAGATTCTCGAACGACTTATTGTCAGCGAGATTCAGCTACAGCGAGCGGCTCGTATCGGTCTCGCCGTTTCTGACGCAGTGCTGAATGACTCGATCAGGCGCCTCGCCGAACAAAGCGGCGCGCGCTTCGAAGATATGCCCGCTTTGCTCGCCTCAGACGGTATCAACTATGCCGACTTCCGCCGCAGCTTGCGCGACGAGATTACTATCGAACAGCTTCGCCGTATCGAAGTCGCCCAGAGCATTAGCGTTTCGGACCGTGAAATAGAGCAGTGCATCATTGATCTCGAAACCAACGTCGTCGTCAATTCGGATTGGGAGCTTTCGCACATCCTCTTACCCATTGATACGTCGGCCGTTGGCGGGGAAGCAGCCAACACGGAACAGCTCGCGAACGAGATTTACCAGCAGCTTCAGGACGGTGCCGATTTTCGCGAGCTGGCTGCGCGCTATTCCAAGGGTCCGACGGCGCTGGAAGGAGGGTCTCTCGGGCCATTGCAGGGTCAGGCCGTTCCAACCGTGTTCGCTGATATCCTGCCGGGAATGAAGGCCGGCGACGTGTCGGAGCCCTTTCGCCGCGGTAACAATCTGCATATCGTCAAAGTCGACAATCTCCGCAGCGCCGTCGAGCAGAGCCAGGTCGACCAGGTTAAAGTGCGTCACATCCTGGTAACGCCAAATGAGATTATTGACGACGATACCGCGAAGCAGCGGCTCGATGAGGCGCTGGCAAAAATTCGCGCGGGCGAGGACTTCGGCGAACAGGCAAAATTGTTGTCCGATGATCCGGGCAGCGCGAACCTGGGGGGAGACCTGGGTTGGTCCGGCCCGGGGACATTCGTTCCCGAGTTCGAAACGGTCGTTGATTCGCTGGAACTCGGCGTTATCAGCGAACCATTCCGCAGCCAGTTTGGCTGGCACATTCTTGAAGTGCTCGATCGTCGCGTCTACGACAACACCGAGGACCTCAAACGACGTAACTGCGATTCAAGAATTCGCAACAGCAAAATGGCAGAGGAATCGATGTTGTGGATACAGCGCCTTCGTGATGAGGCGTTCGTCGACTCGCGCATCTAGTGAGCAGCCCTGCAATACCACTTGCAAAACCGCTGGTAGTTACCGCCGGGGAACCTGCGGGCATCGGGCCTGAGCTATGCAACGCACTGGCAGACTCGCCCTATGCCGACGACATCGTCGTAGTCGGCGACAAGCGCCTCATCACCAGTAAACTTCGCGTCATTGATACGCCCTTTCCCGGACCTGTCGAACATGGCAGGCCAAGCCCCGATAATGCGCAAACGTTGATCGACGGAATCACACGGGCCGTAAACGGCTGCCTGCAAGGTGAATTCTCGGGCCTGGTCACCGCGCCACTTGCGAAAAGCGTGATCGCGGATGCCGGCATCACATTCTCCGGGCATACCGAACTGTTAGCTGAACTGACCGACGCGCCGCTACCCGTGATGATGCTTGTTGCCGGCGACCTGCGCGTTGCGCTTGCAACAACTCATATACCGCTAAGCGCGGTCCCCGGCAGCATCACGAAGGAACGCCTGAGTAAGGTGCTCGAGGTGCTCGACAAAGACCTGCGCACCAAATTTGGTATCGAAAATCCTGAAATCGTCGTATGTGGACTCAATCCACATGCCGGCGAAGGTGGCCACCTCGGTCACGAAGATCGCGACATCATTGCGCCGCTCATCGACCTGTTGGCGCGCGACGGCATGAACCTGCGAGGCCCGCTGCCAGCCGACACTGCGTTTACGCCGGCAGCAGGGCACCGCGACGTCGTCCTTGCCATGTATCACGACCAGGGTCTGCCAGTACTGAAATATGCAGGTTTCGGACACGCTGTGAACGTTACACTCGGTCTGCCGATTATCCGCACCTCGGTTGACCATGGCACAGCGTTCGATATTGCAGGTACAGGCAAGGCCGACACCGGCAGTCTGATGGCCGCTGTTGAACTTGCCCGCACTCTGGCTGCGCACTGATGGCCGGCCACCGCGCCCGCAAACGCTTCGGGCAGCATTTCCTGACTGACCCCGGCGTTATCGACGCAATCGTTCGCCATATCCACCCTGCACGGCAAGACGTCATCGTCGAGATCGGTCCGGGGCAAGGGGCAATTACGGATATTCTCGCGCGCCAGGCCGGCCACTTACATGCCGTTGAACTCGATCGTGACCTCGCGAAGGCTTTGCGCTTACGCTATGCCGGCAACGACGCCGTAACCATTCACGAAGCCGACGCGCTGGCCTTCGATTTCGCGAGCCTGGGTGAACAGCTGCGCATTGTTGGCAACCTGCCCTACAACATATCAACGCCGCTGTTGTTCCACCTGATGAATTTTCGTGAACGCATTCTCGATATGCATTTCATGCTGCAAAAAGAAGTCGTTGAACGCATGGCAGCCGGGCCCGGCAGCAAAGCCTACGGCCGCCTCGGTATCATGCTCGGGTGCCACCTGCATATTGAGTCCCTGTTCGACGTAGACCGCACAGCCTTCGATCCACCACCTGCCGTGACATCTGCCGTCGTTCGCCTTGATCCACTACCGCCGGGCACCTTTGTCATCGACAACGAAGCCGGCCTCTCTACGCTGGTCGCGACGGCCTTTATGCAGCGCCGCAAGACCCTGCGCAATTCCCTCAGGACACTGGCGGACGCGTCAGATTTCGAGATCGTCGGCATCGATGCCAGCTTGCGGCCCGAACAAATAAGCATCGCCGGGTATGTCGACCTCGCGAACCATCTTGCGCGCAAATCAAGGCGCCACCAATAATGCGCTTACGCTAGAATATCGGCATGGATGACAATGCATGCGATATTCGGATTCAGGTTGCGACCAATTACGTCGATGATCAATCCGAGCCCGATGCGGGCCGATACGTTTTTGCCTACACAATTACGATTTCCAATAATGGCGAGACCGCCGCAAAGCTCCTGAGTCGTCACTGGGTCATCACAGATGCGAACGGCAAGGTTCAGGAAGTCAGCGGTGATGGCGTTGTGGGCGAACAGCCTTACCTCGAACCCGGCGAGCGCTTTCGATACTCAAGCGGCGCGGTGATCGAAACCCCGGTCGGCGCGATGCAGGGCCTGTATCGCATGGTCGCCGATGACGGCATGAGTTTCGACGCACCCATTGCACCGTTCACGCTCGCAGTTCCGGGCCTGCTGCACTAATCGGTAACGCCATGGCCGTCTACGCAATTGGTGACATTCAGGGCTGCTACGACCCTTTTCGCCGGCTGCTCGATGAGATCAATTTCGATCCGTCCAAAGATACGCTGTGGCTGAGTGGCGACCTCGTAAATCGCGGGCCAAAATCCCTGAAAACCCTGCGCTTCGTGAAGAAACTGGGCGATTCGGTTGTGACGGTGCTGGGTAATCATGATCTGCACTTGCTCGCTCTTGAAGCGGGCGTCGTGCGATTCGGCAAACGCTTCGGATCTCTGCAGAAACTGCTGAACGCCCCGGACGTTGGCGAACTATGCGAATGGTTACGCCATCAGCCGCTGGCGCATTACGACGAAAAACTCAACACGCTGCTGGTGCACGCTGGCACACACCCGGACTGGAACGTCGATCAGACACTGGCGCGTGCGGCGGAGGTCGAAGACGCTTTACAGCGATACGACTATCCGACGCTGCTAGGCAAGATGTATGGCAACTCACCGAATGCCTGGTCTGGCAAACTATCGGGTTACAAACGACTGCGCTTTATCATCAATTGCCTGACACGCATGCGCATGCTGAGTGCCGACGCGCATCTCGACCTGAATTTTAGCGGCTCTCCCTGGCGGGCACGTAAAGGTCTGCGGCCATGGTACGAGGCTGTAGATCCGGCGTGGTACGGAACACGCATTGTGTTCGGCCATTGGTCGGCTCTGGGTCTCGTCGTACTGCCCGATCTGATCAGTCTCGATACAGGCTGCGTCTGGGGCCGACAACTCACGGCAGTACGTATCGACAAACGGCTGCCGCGCGTCATGCAGGTCGAGGGGGAGCGGCCTTGAAATCAGAAGCAACCGGCCTGTGGGACCGTAAAACGAAAACCCGTCACTCTTTAGGTCGTAATGTATTGAATTGCGGTGCACCCGAGCCATCAGAATACCAGGCTAACTCCGTTACTTTGCGTGACAAGCGGCAAGCCCTCGCCCTTTCTTTCCCCTCAGAGTGAGCGGCTGCTTTTCCCGAAACCTGCCGCTCGAGTGTCTGCCTTAGGGAGATCTTGACCGGTTGAGACCGCAGCCAATAGCGGCCGGTGAGGTCTCAACTAACCGGTCCGAAAAACGGTGCCATACCGGTCTGAGCCTCTTGATCGGCTTATTTGCCAGAAATACCAATAATGGCCGTCATAACAGGGTCTTCGCCTTTAAAGTACTGCTCGGAAGAAAGACTGACAGGTACATGTGGTGCGATCCAGATACGGTGATCCTCCGGCGCACCGTATTGGTGGAACTGAGACGATATCAACCCGGTTTGTTTGCTGTACGGCAGGTTAAACCATCCTGCTTCGCTGATGGCATTCGGCCTTGACCCGGAAGGTTCACCGACCAAAACAGCATCGGCTAACTCGGTAATGCTCATGACCAGATTGTGCGCGGCTGAAAACGTATTTCTACCAATCAATACGAACAATTTGCCCTTGGGTCTTAGTGCTTTGAACAATACTGTCGTTGCCACCATAGGTGCGTTTAGAGAACCGTCGCCACCACTATTGTGACGTAGATCCAATACCATGTCGGCAATTTCACCACTGATGATTTGTTGCTGAATTTGCTCACTGAACTGCTTGAGTGACTGTGATTCTTTGTTGGCCACATCATTGAACTGAACATACAACAGCTGCTCTGGCAGCTTTTTAAACCAGTAATTGTCGTTATTGTTGCGCAAGTACAGTGGTGAATCCCCTGTACTCAATCCGGGTAGTTTGGGAAACCCGGCAAAAGACATGGGCTTGATCTCTGGGCTGACTAAATGACGAGCGCCGCGGCTGTCGCTCAAGGTCAAACTCACTGCATCAGCCTTATCGACGATACCCAACCCTTCTAGCACAGATGGCAAACCAAGATAGTATGGCGCAAGCCAGCGCTGCTGCATTTCGTTGTCTCTCGGATTGACAGTTTTGATCAACTCCATCGCTTTCAGTGTCGACATATCGCCGACCTGTTCAACCTTGTGACCAATCCATTGGCGATAGGGCTCACTGGCGTTAACCACGAACAAACCGTCCGAAAACCAGTAGAACTGCATTGGTAACTGGTTAAACGATCCTTTTTCACCAAAGGCTGGGATAATAAAGTTATGACCATTACCCAACATGCCCAACAGCTGCATAAAGGCAAAAACGACTTGTTTGTCAGATAGCTCAGGGATGCGGCGGTTTATGTCATTCACCTTTTGCTCAAACGCCTCAGCGCTTGTCGCATGGTAGGGGTGAACGTGCAATCGTTCGATCTCACCCGCCAGATAGTTTAAGTCGTAACGCCAGCCCTCATCGCGGCTCAGCTCGTTTGGCATATATGAACCGGCCGCCCGTTGAAAGGCTTCGCTGGCTTCAAATGCCTTGAAATTGGGATTTTTGCCTTGTTGAAAGAAACTGGTGCCTGCCAGTTTTGGCCTGTCGTCCCAACGCGCGTTAAGTGCCTGGTTAATCCAGTATATTGCCCGCTCTTCATCGCTCATCTGCCCGTAAGCTTCGGCCAGTCTTATCATCATATCGTTGGGGTTAGCGCCACCGCCGGGCATACCAAACAGACGAGTTCCCAGCGCAAGGGCATTTTCAAGCGCCTCTGTCGCCTCTTGCCATTGTTCCAGCCCCAGGTACGTCAAGCCCAATGCAAACCATGTATCACCATCGTCTTTAAACTCAGTGGTCAATGTTTGCAGCAGAGGCTTCGCTTCCTGCCAGCTCTGGTTCTTGGCCAACTCAATAGCTTTTACTCTGTTCGCATAATACAAAACCGGATTGGCGACTTTGATTTCCGTGGGAGCGCGGCCAATGGCCGAATTGGTCATTTCGGTGGACTTGTTGGCGGCAAATTGATTGATGCCAAGGGCGCCAAAATGCGGCGTCGCGAGAATCAGCGCTTCGCTCAATTCTGCCGGCGCCGCGGCAGACAGTTGGGCGGGATCAATCAAGTCATTCTCTTCGGCGCTCGACACACCCATTCCAAGTAGGCCAGTCAAGAGCCACAGAACAACGCATCTTGGCAACAACCGACCGGAGTAAAAGAAGCATGAAAGCATCGCGTTCACCGTTGATAGGTAGGATTATTAGATCAGATGCATATCGTGCATCGTTTGGTTTCGCAAGTGAGTACATTAAAGGCGCGAGACTCCATGGTTTCGACATCCGCCAAGGAGTAGACAGCAATAGGGAGAAGATGCAAGTTGGCGAGGTAGACAGGAGCACGAATGGCAGAGTCTAGTTCCGTCCGAACTTTGCCATTAAGACCAGCGTCCGCCCTGTGGTATGGCCCCAGTAAATCGGACCATTTAAATAAGCCCTGATGTCTGGTTTTCATACTGTACAGGACTGAGATAGCCCAGGTAACTGTGGCTACGTGTACGGTTATAGAACCGCTCGACGTAATCGAAGATATCTGCCTTCGCGTCCTCCCTTGTTTTGTAAGTTCTGCCCCGTACACGCTCGCGTTTGAGCAACGAGAAGAAGCTCTCTAGTGGTGCGTTGTCGTAGCAGTGACCGCGTGCACTCATGCTGCATTCAATACCGTGCTTCTCAAGCACGTCACGGAAGTCATCGCTGGTGTACTGCGGTCCGCGATCGGAGTGATGCAGTAAGGCTCCTTCTGGCTGGCGATAGCCCAAGGCCATCGTCAACGCCTCGATCGGCAGGTGCCGAACGACACGACGATCCATCGCCCAGCCAACAATGCGCCTCGAGTACAGGTCCATTACGACCGCCAGGTACAGCCAGCCCTGCTTTGTCCAGAGCTGCGTGATGTCGGAGCCCCAACGTTGATTACGTTGGTCCGCCTTAAAGTCCTGATTAAGCACGTTCGCTGCAATGGGATGATCCGGGGCAGCACTAGACGGGCGCCTAAACCGACGCTTAGGACAGCCTTTCAGGTGATCTGCCTTCATGAGCCGTGCGACTCGGTTGAGCCCACGTCTTCGCCGAGGTCCAGCAGTACCCGCTGGATCTTACGAGCACCGTACACACCGTTGCTCTCGAGGTGGATCTGACGGATCAGCAACAGCAACTCGCGGTTGCGTAATGATCGTGCACTCT
>Ga0316201_10000052_pt1 | contig 45484 bp, 40 predicted proteins | sample CS6wburrow_MG_FD_204516 | JGI IMG/M metagenome (GOLD analysis project Ga0316201, IMG submission 204516) | Coastal sediment microbial communities from Delaware Bay, Delaware, United States - CS-6 worm burrow | ecosystem: Environmental > Aquatic > Marine > Coastal > Sediment | place: USA...
GATTCTATATAAAATGATTATAAATCAACGACTTATAAGTTAACGACAGACTCCTAGACAAACTCAAGAATGTAGGCATAACTATCTGAAATGATTATATTTAAAAACTTATGTCTAACGATGAGGGATTACCCCTGGAAGGTGAGTTTGCTAAAGCAGACTCACTCACCACAGTTCATGACTTGCTCATCGAATTTATACTTTAATGATCGTGCGCTTAGATAACCTTAATAAGAATAAGGGTGCGTAACATCAGTTAATGACTCTGAACCAAATGAGCTTGTTGAGCTTGGTTCTCTTGCATTTGCATTAGCGCACGTCGATAATCAACGGGCATCACTTTGACAAATTTGGGCAAATAGCCCTCCCAATTATCAAGAATCTGCTTGGCGCGATTGCTATTTGTATAATGCAGCTGCTTCTCAATCAAGGTTCTCAGGCGAAGGGCATCATGGCGCGTCATGTCGTGCATCACGTTAACTAAACCATGTGTTTCTAAATCACCGCCTTGATGATAGGCCTTCTCTAAAGCCACATCTTCTTCAGCTACCCCTTCTAATTCAACCATTGACAGGTTGCAACGCTGCTCAAAATCGCCGGCTTCATCTAGCACATAAGCAATACCACCACTCATGCCCGCTGCAAAATTACGGCCCGTCGAACCCAGAACCACGACAACGCCACCTGTCATATATTCGCAACCGTGATCGCCGACACCTTCAATCACCGCGATAGCGCCAGAATTACGCACGGCAAAGCGTTCACCCCCCACGCCTCTGAAATAACATTCTCCAGAAATGGCACCATAGAGAACGGTATTACCCACAACGATATTTTCTTCTGCGACTATCGGGCATTCAGAAGGCGGATAAATGATGAGGCGGCCGCCGCTTAAACCTTTGCCCACGTAGTCATTCGCTTCCCCTATCAGTTTAATGGTGACACCCTGCGCGACAAAGGCTCCAAAACTCTGGCCTGCACAGCCTGTGACTTGAATAGAAATCGTGTTTTTTGGCAAGCCTGCATGTCCATAACGTTTTGCCACTTCCCCTGACAGCATCGCACCAAAAGTCCGATTGCTATTATAAATGGGCATTTTAATTTGCACCGGTGTACCGTTTTCCAATGCCGGCTGTGCTTGCTTGATCAAGGCTTGATCAAGGGCCTTGTCTAAACCATGATCTTGTTTTTCACAATTGTAGGTTGCCACTTCTGGGCCGACTTCCGGTTTATATAAAATCTTTGAAAAATCAAGCCCTTTTGCCTTCCAGTGTGAAATCGCACTACGCATGTTAAGCTTATCAGAACGACCAATCATCTCGTTGACTGTGCGAAAGCCCAGTTTTGCCATCCATTCGCGTACTTCTTCAGCGACAAACATAAAATAATTAACCAAATGTTCTGGTTGCCCTGTGAAGTGTTTCCGCAATTCTGGATCTTGGGTGGCAATGCCTACCGGACAAGTATTGAGATGGCATTTACGCATCATCAAGCAACCCATCACGATCAGCGCGATGGTGGCAAAACCAAATTCATCGGCACCTAGCATGGCGGCGATGACGACATCACGGCCTGTGCGTAACCCCCCATCGGTTTGCACCGCAATGCGTCCACGTAAATTATTGAGGACTAAAGTTTGATGCGTTTCCGCTAAACCAATTTCCCACGGTGAACCGGCATGTTTTATAGACGTAATCGGACTGGCACCCGTGCCACCGTCATAACCGGAAATCGTGACATGATCAGCATGAGCTTTAGAAACACCCGCGGCTACCGTACCCACGCCCACTTCAGAAACCAATTTAACGCTGATACGCGCCTCTGGATTGACATTTTTTAAATCGTGAATCAATTGCGCCAAGTCTTCAATTGAATAAATGTCATGATGGGGTGGGGGTGAAATCAGCCCAACACCTGGCGTTGAGTGACGCACTCTGGCAATCGTTTTGTCCACTTTATGCCCCGGTAATTGTCCCCCTTCCCCCGGTTTCGCGCCTTGCGCGATTTTGATTTGAATATCATTAGAATTAACCAGATATTCCGTCGTCACACCAAAACGGCCTGATGCCACTTGTTTAATCGCGGAACGTTTGGAATCACCATTAGGCATGGGCTTAAAGCGTTCAGGTTCTTCGCCCCCTTCTCCCGTGTTTGATTTACCACCCAAGCGATTCATCGCAATCGCTAACGAAGTGTGTACTTCATAAGAAATGGAACCATAAGACATAGCCCCTGTCGCAAAACGTTTAACAATTTCAGAAACCGGTTCCACTTCGGAAAGCGGGATAGGTTGTTCGGCCAATTTCAATTCAAACAGGCCACGCAATGTCAAGAAACGTTCGTTTTGCTCATTGATGGTTTTCGCAAATTGATCATATAAAGCCCGATCATTTTGGCGGGTAGCCTGTTGTAATGTACTGATGCTTTGCGGTGTCCAAGCATGTTCTTCACCGCGCACCCGGTAAGCATATTCGCCCCCCACGTCTAAAGCGTTGCGATACAAAGGCGCGTTACTAAACGCTAAGCGATGCCGACGTACCGTTTCTTCAGCAATTTCCGTTAAACTCACGCCAGCCGTTTTACATTTTGTACCCGTAAAATAAGCTTGGAGAAATTCATCAGACAAGCCAATAGCATCAAAAATCTGCGCACCACAATAAGATTGATAGGTAGAAATCCCCATTTTTGACATCACTTTCAGGATGCCCTTATTCAGCGCCTTGATATAGCGTTTATGAACCTCTTCTGTCGTCAAGTCTTCTGGTAGCGAATCACCCAGTGTAGACAAAGTATCAAAAGCCAAATACGGATTAATGGCTTCTGCCCCATAACCGGCCAGCAAGCAAAAATGTTGAACTTCACGCGCTTCACCGGTTTCTATGACTAAACCCGATTCCGTGCGTAAACCTTTCCCAATCAAATGATGATGAACAGCAGAAGTGGCTAACAGGGCAGGAATCGCAATGTGATCTGCATCCATTTCCCGATCAGACAGTATTAAAATATTGTTGCCAGCCAACACAGCTTGTTCAGCTTGATCGCATAACTGACTGACAGCTTCTGCCATACCCGAAGCACCCTGTTCGGTTAGATAGCAGATACTCAAGGTTTTCGTCTTAAATGCGCCACCAGTACGGTTTTCAATCCGTCGTACCTTTTCTAAATCAGTGTTTGTCAGAATCGGTTGATGGACTTCTAAGCGCTGATGTAAATCTTCCGTGAACCCTAACAAATTGGGACGCGGCCCAATTAACGAAACTAAAGACATCACCAATTCTTCTCGAATCGGATCAATGGCCGGATTGGTGACTTGAGCAAAGTTTTGCTTAAAATAATCATACAACAATCGAGGGCGATTCGATAAAACGGCTAACGAAGCATCGACACCCATTGAGCCAATTGGATCTTGCCCCCCAACAACCATGGGTATTAAGAAGAATTTCAAATCTTCTTGGGTATAACCGAAGGCCTGTTGTCGATCTAAGAGCGTTTCCTGAGTCGGTAACATCGACGTGATTTCGGGCGGCAAGTGTTCCAAGATAATTTGGGTTTCATCTAACCACTGTTGATAAGGGGCCCGGTTTGCCAATTCCGCTTTTAATTCCGCATCATCAATAATGCGCCCTTGCTCGGTATCAATCAAAAACATCTTGCCCGGCTGCAAACGCCATTTCTTGATAATCTTTTCCTGCGGAATATCCAGCACCCCCATTTCCGAAGCCATCACCACCATATCATCATTGGTGATTAAATAACGCGCCGGGCGTAAACCGTTTCTATCCAATGTCGCCCCTATTTGGCTGCCATCAGTGAAAGCCACGGCCGCAGGGCCATCCCACGGTTCCATCAAAGCGGCACGGTATTCATAAAAGGCACGCCGTTTTTCATCCATTAATGGATTATCGGCCCAAGCTTCTGGAATCAACAACATCATCGCCTCGGCCAAGGAATAGCCGCCGGCTACGAGCAATTCAAGCGCATTATCAAAACAAGCCGAATCAGATTGCCCTTCAGCAATCAAAGGCCATAATTTATCTAAATCATCCCCCAGCCATTCGGAAGACATACCATGACGACGCGCTGCCATCCAATTAATATTACCGCGTAAAGTATTGATTTCACCGTTATGGCAAATCATGCGGAAAGGTTGGGCTAAATCCCAAGTTGGGAAAGTATTCGTCGAAAAACGTTGATGAACTAAAGCCAGTGCCGTCACCATCCGCTCATCTTGTAAATCAGGATAATAATCACCCACTTGAGCCGCGAGTAACATCCCTTTATAAAGCAAAGTGCGTGATGAAAAAGAAGGGATATAAAAATCAGCGTAATCAATATTCAATTGATGACGCACGGTATGCTCAATCACCTTGCGAATCACAAAGAGTTTACGTTCAAACGCATCCTGATCAACGCAATTATCACCTTTACCCACAAAGAGTTGTCGAATAACGGGCTCAATCGCTTTAACGCCTTCGCTCAACCCCCCATTATTGGTTGGCACATCCCGCCAACCCAGTACCGTTTGCCCTTCGGCCGCAATCACCTCGGCCATAATCTTTTCACACTCGGCGCGAAGTTGAGGCTCACGCGGCAAAAAGAGCATACCCACACCATAATCGCCTAACTTTGGTAAGGGTTGGCTGACTTCTTCACGTAAGAAGGCATCAGGAATTTGGATGATAATACCCGCACCATCCCCAGCGAGGGGATCGGCACCCACAGCACCACGGTGCGTAATATTTTTCAGTATTTCCAATCCTTGATTAATGATTTCATGACGTTTTTCGCCTTTAATATGAACAATAAAACCGACACCACAAGCATCGTGTTCCTGCTGTGGATCGTATAATCCCTGTTCGGGTGGCAAAGCCCTATGAGTCATAATGATGTCTCCTATGAACAATGAACAATGAACAATTATCAATTATCAGTTTCGACCGATTATTGAAAAAAGGCTAAAAAGGAATATTATAGCTAATTTGTTGTCATCTGTGATAATAAGGGAAAAGAGGAAGGGGAAAGAGAATTATGCGAAAACTTGAAAGTACAACGGATTTGTGGAATAAAGGCATTTTTTAGGCGTTTTTTAATTTTGAAAATCATCCTCTTATTAAGTATTTTTATATATTATGACCTACATTCATCACACCCTTCATAGCCGTTTTATATTTAAAAATAAAATTCAAATTATATTGGCTTGTCAAAAGATAAATTATTTAAATCAAAGAGTTATTCGTTTGGATACGCGATCCTAAAGAGTACGACATTTCCTTGGCTATTGGTAATTAAAAGATTTTTAAGTCAGATGAAAGAACAATTGTAAATAAGCATAAAACCCTTTTTAACCCGGCAAAAAATTAAATCTAAATAACCCTCTTGTACACATGTTATATAAGTTATTGAATTATGTAATAAGATTAAAATAATGTGAGAGACTTCGATGTTTTCGATTCTTTAATGATCAAAATCGATCTTAAGGTGTGATGAATGTTATTAAATAATGAAATTGATCTTAGCCTATCCAAAAATCCCCTTAGGGTGAGCAACGGTTTTTTAAAGTCCAGCATTCCCCCTAAAACGTACAACGAAACTGTGCTTCGCTAATGACGGGCCGATAAACGAATTAATCTTTATTAGTAGTGAGGCATAAAGGTGATATTGATAAAACCTTGATGTAAAAATACAATTCTTGTCGTTATTTATATGTCATGATCAGATTGATGTTAAAATTATTAAAGATTGAATCAGCGGAACCGAAGGTTCGCAAAGCCAAATCATGATAAATCAGCCGTCTTAGCCTTCTCTTTTTTATTTTTCGTTTCACTTCCTATTGTTCACGACAAAATTTAAAAATCAAATCGCTCGTTATGACTAAAAAACCAGTCAGACATATTATGGGGATATCAGGTGGTAAAGATAGTGCGGCATTAGCCATTTATATGCGTGACAAAGTGCCAGCAATGGAATACTTTTTTGCCGATACGGGGGCTGAATTACCAGAAACTTTAGAATTTATCGATATCATGGAAGATTATCTGGGTAAAAAAATCAAGAGATTAAATCAGCATCGTGGTTTTGAACATTATTTAAAATTGCATAATAACCTGTTACCCACCGCTAAATCACGCTGGTGTACTTTAAATTTAAAGCTGCTTCCTTTTGAAAAACTTGTCAAAAATGATGAAGCGATTACTTATGTTGCCATTCGTGCTGATGAACCTCAACGAGAAGGTTATTTGTCTAAAAAACCCAATATCAAAGCATGTTATCCTTTTAAGGAAGCGGGTTTAGTCAAAGACGATATTTTGCAGATTTTGAAAGAATCGGGTGTAGGTTTGCCTCAGTATTATCAGTGGCGTAGTCGCTCTGGTTGCTATTTTTGTTTTTTTCAACGCAAAGAAGAATGGGTGGGATTATCTGAAAATCATCCCGATTTGTTTGAAAAAGCAAGGTATTATGAACAATATCATAAAGAGAAAGGACATCGTTACACTTGGTCACCCGGTGAAAGCTTGGATGACTTGATTGCCCGTGCGAGTGAAATCAAACAAAAATCGGCATCACGCATCACGCAAAAAAAGGCTAAAAATTTAATGGAAGCCGTTTTGATGGCAGATGAAGATGATCCTGAAGATCAAGCTTGTCTGATTTGTCATCTCTAATTTTTATCGGTTTGTAGGGGCAATCCCTTGTGGTTGCCCAAATTTTTCTTAAATATTTATATATGACATGAGATAATTGAACATGGCGCTTATTGATAATCAAGGTGAGCCAATTTCGCGCTGGTGGGTGATGAAAAGCATTGAAGTTTTAGAAAAACAAAAGAATCTGTTTTCTTCAGCTCAAATGCGGCAAGCGCGAGTAGAATTGATTGCCGGCGCGAATCGGTTAAAAACAATAAAAAGTTGGCTACTTGCGGCTCAAATTATTGAAGGATGTGGTAGAGAGCATGTCATCACTGATTTTGGAAAAGCCATTATTGCTAATGATCCTCATCTCGAAAAGGCCTCAACATGGTGGGCCTTTCATTTATCTATTTGTTTTTCAAAACGAAAAGAACCTTATGCCCGTTTTTTTATAAGTTTAGAACCGATTGCTAAGGATTGGATGCCATGGGAAAAGATTATTAAGCAGGTTCGAGCGAAGGCAGAATTACAAAATTATGAAAAAAAAGTTATTGAATACTGCCTTAGCGGTATCAGAAGAATGTTTGTAGGAGATCGACCTTTAGCTGAATTAGGCCTCATTGAATCAAGAAAGGTTAGAGGGCAAGGTATTTATGTCCGTTTAGGTGAGCCTTTGGTAAGCGATGAAGTGATTAGACATGCCCTTGCTTTAATGCGTTTCCATCATTTTCGCAATCGGATAAGTGTTGATTTTTCAGAATTACTGAATGCAGGCCTAGATCGTTTTCTCTGTTTGTCTCCTGATACCTTACGCACTAAATTGAGGGGCATTAGTCGGATGGAACGCTGGCAAAATGAATTGAGTTTTACAGAAGCCGCTAATCTTGATTCAATTGCTTTTGGTGAGAATTTGATCCCAAAAAAGACATTGCTAGTGCTGTTGCAAGAAAGTCAAGATACTTGGTTGTAGGGTGGGGTGTTGAAGTTGCCTTCGTGCCCTATAAAAATACAAAATAAATAACGCAAAAGACGCAAAAGACGCAAAAGAATGCAAAAGATATTTATTAAAGGCCTCGAAAACGTATTTTAGCGTCTTTAGCGTTTATTTTTCTGTAATAGGCTGTCAACAAAATTCGTTATAATCAGGAATTTTCTTATTCTTCCGTTTCAAAAGTCACATTTGAACTGTCTTTCACACCTTCTAGCCCATCACCCATAGGTTCATTCAAACAACTAAAACCACGTAATTTGCCACTATCCAGAGTGACTTCTACGCCGCCTTCTGTTCCATCATCTTCTTCATACACCGTGTAGCGATGTTTATTCTTCAAAAAGGACAGCGTATATCCAGTATCGTCTTCTGTGAGACGAAATGGATTTTCAGCGCCACCATGCTCCAGTTCGACATCTCCAAGTCTGCCAAAGCGATAAAAGGCGTGACTACCCGCTAAGCAAACAGACAAGTTTTTTCCTTCCTCTACCAGACAATTAAATACCACCTTTTCGCCTTCCTGACAATGACTCGCCGCAGTCGCGACTATTGATGGTGACGGCATTGGTTTATCAACGGGGTTATCTATGCTGATCTCAGGCAAAGTGACTTCAGGCAAAGGCGCTTCTTTTGAAGCTTGCGACAGGCAACCCGATAGGACAAAAGCTAATGTGGGTGCAAGTACGAGTATTTTGTTCATTTAAAAAACTCTCCATATAACTACAAGGATTATTTATAAAAAAGGATAAGATCGTGACTTAAATTGAGTTCATCAACGGTGCCATAAAATATAACGACAAAGAATATAACGACAAGGATTATTTATAAAAAAGGATAAGATCGTGACTTAAGTTGAGTTCATCATCTCCACCATAAATCAAAACAATGCCAAATATCTTCAAGTCACTTTTCATTGATAAAAAGGCTTTTGATAATCACATAACGAACTCATAAACGCTATGATCTAATCCATTTCACGCAAAAATTTTTGCGTGAATATTATTAATAATCCTTGTAGTATATAAACGCGCGGGCATTATGCGCCCATTAACTAACGAATGCAAGACTTGTTAAACGCCGATTTTGAACGACGGATAATAATTCGCTATTCGATATTTCATTAATTAAAATAGTCAATAGATTAAATGGAATCTAAAGCTTTAGCTTTGGGCTTTATTTTGAAAATCAAAAATGGAAACGACACAGCTTAAAGCATCACTCAATCAAACACTTGCAGAACATCATACCCCCCGTGTGCGTTATCGTGGTTTAGGCATTTCTACTAATGCTGTTGAAGAGTTATCACTGATTAGCCAAACATTACAGACTTTATTGCCTCATTATACGTTATGGGAATTAGGCCAAAACGAGGCCCCTGAATTACCGATCCATCGCGTTGATTTTATTGAAAAAGCTTTTGAAATGCCTCAAACAGGATTAATCATTTCTTTACCTGAAAACTGGATGTTTGACTGGTCAAATCTTGAACAACGCGCTTTTTGGGCTGCTCTCAGCGAAACTTATGGACGACATACTGTCATTGCTGTTTTTGCTGATACCTTTGAAAATACTCGCCTAGTTGAACCTTATTTCAACGTTAAATCCTTATCATCACTGCCGCTTCGCGTCTGGGTTTCAAAATATCAATTTTGAATGTTGTCGTTATCAATTATCAGTGATCAATTATCTGCTTCATAAATTTTTGGGCAACCACAAGAGATTGCCCCTACAAGCCGCCCGTAGGGGGCAATCCTTTACCCTAGCCTTTTTGAAAATCATTTCTCCTTTTGAAAATAAAGTGAGATAAAATTTCTAAAAAACCTAAGAGATTATCATGTTTGAACTCAAAATCAGTAACTTAAGTCAGGCCCGTCACTTATCACAACATTGGGCAACCCATACCGTTAGTTTGCTTGATCCCGATTTTGTGGACGATGGCATTATAAAATGCCCCATTGCGAGTCAAGATAGCAATCTGCGACGTTACTATTTTCATGATATTGAACCGAGATATAAAGATCATTTTTTTCCGTTGTTGGGAGGAAAAGCCGTCATTGCAAGTCATCAACAAATGCAAGAAATTTTGGAATTTACGGCATCGCTTAAGTCTACGGATAAACTACTGGTTCATTGTCATGCTGGCATGTCACGCTCAACCGCTGTCGCTTGTGCTGTTCTTTGTCAACATGGATTAACACCGATTGAGGCAGTGAAACATGTTGTCTCAATACGCCCAATCGCTATGCCAAATCGACATCTCCTCAAGCTATTGGATGATCTGTTGGGGCTTGACGGTAAGCTGGTTGTTGCAGGTACAGAAGAACTTTTTATGAAATAAATAAGCCACTTTATCAATGATCAATGATTAATTATTAATGATCATATCAATATTAATGGTGGGCAAGCGAGCAATAAGCTCAGGGTTTATCTGAGAACAGACTGCCCCCTTACCCCGCATCGTTAGACATAGGTTGTAATAATTGGAGTTCAAACTTTAGTTTGAATTTTTATAAATTATACTGAAACAAACTTTTGGCAAACTAAAGTTGGAACGTAAAGCCACAATGATATTGATTTTTAAGATTGCTATGACTTTGTAGGGCAGTTAATATGATAACTGATAACTGATAACTGATAACTGATAACTGAAATTATGATTAGATTAGGCGATCTTGTTGAGTTAGATAAAACACATAGTCAAGACGCTGCTATTGTGTTGGATATGGGATTATTGAATCACAATTTAGTGAGTGCTTTTACACCGACTCAGGCTTCTGTCAATATTCTGAAACGGTTAGTGCGGGTGGTGCTACCTGGGGTTCCACCAGAACAAAGGGCTATGAATTGGTTCGGTAGTTATGGTTCGGGTAAAAGTCATCTTGGTGTCTTGATCGGACAATTATTACGTGATGGTGCCCATACAGCTGAATTTGCAGGATTTCTCCGTAAACTAGAAAACTTTGGGGAAAATGAACTCGCTGAAGAATTACGACGGGTTTTTCTGCCGCTGACTGATCCGGATGCGAGGCCTTATTTGTTAGTACCCTTGTATGCTTCACAAACGCCCTCTTTACAAGCCAAACTTTTAGAAGGGCTGTATAAAGCAATCAAAAATCAGGTCAAAGTTCATCCCGCCTTGACATTAGAAGCCATTTTGCCCCGTACCGAATATGAGGCCGCCTACCACCGTTTTGAAGAAATCGTTCAAAATGCCCCTCATTATCAAAATGCCGAGTTATCAGATTGGCAGTTGGAGGCAGATTATTTTACGACTGAGGAAATGGCATTAGGTTTAAAACACTATCAACCTCTCGCCTTGAAAACGTTTTGTCTCTGGCATCAACGTGTTTGTCATGGCGCAAAATTTCGGCCTGTCGATACGGATGGCAAAAATGTTGTCGAAGCTTATAAGGAAGCGGGTCAAAATTTGGCCACTCAGTATCATTATGGCGGAATTGCTGTCATTTGGGATGAATTAGGTCATGCTTTGGAAGACTTAATGCGTACTCCAGAACGCAATGCTGTGGAAGAAATCATTGAATTACAACGTTTTGTGGAAACGACTTGCCAACCTAATTTGGGTCATGTCTTATTTTTAGGATTGACACATGTCTCATTAGCAGAATACGGGGCGCGTTCTGAAGCGCCTCAAGATGTCCGAGATCGCTTGAAAACGATTGAAGGCCGTTTTACCAGTTTAAAAGTAGAATTAAAACCTTCAGAATCAGAAGGTTACCACTTATTAGGGGCACAGCGTTCTTGGACAGAAAGGGGGCACACTTACTTAGCACAGTCTCATACGGCTATTGATTCTCTTGCAGCTGTCTGTGGCAAATTGCCGTTATTCCAAAATATGAGTCAAGACTTACCCAAAATCATCCGTGATTGTTATCCCTTGCATGTGATAACGGCCGCTGCCTTATTTGCGATTTCTACCCGTTATGCTCAAGCCACGCGAACCGCTTTTACTTTTTTTCGAGATTTAAATGGGCAAACGTTTGAGCGTTCGATTAGTGAAGCGGGTTTATTTAGGCGTGAATTGATTCGTTTACCCGAATTGATTGAATATTATGGTGACAAAATGGAAAAAGAGGCCTCTGGCATGATGGAAATGTATCGTCGCGCCATTGCCGAGGTACGTGCCAAGGGGGATGAGTGCGAAAAGAAAGTCAATATTATAGGGGTATTGCTGCTTTCCAAAGTGCTTGGCGAGCATTTTCAAGCCACTGAAACGTTTATAGCGGCCGCATTATGGGATGAAAAGCTGAATCAGTCCACCATAGAAACCTTGCAAAAAGAGTTAGTCTGGTTAAAAGAGGCTGGATTAATCTGGAAAAATGAAGTGACGGAGTTATGGAGCTTAGCTGGTGAAGCTTGGGTTGATCCAGAATCCTTAATTAAGGAAAAGCAAGACTCTATTACATTAAGTGAGACATGGGCTTTGTTTACACAGTATCCAGACATGCGTGATGATTTGTTGCCGCTTCTCGGTAAGCATGATATCGAACCTTCACGTTGTGGTATTGTGCGTTCTTACTCAGTTGACTTGTTGACTTCGCCTTTTAAAATGTCAAGCACTCAATTAGACAATCCGTCTAAAGCAGCACAAGTGTTTTTAGTGATGGCAAAAGACAGTGAGGCGGCAATCCAAGCGCAACAAGTTTGTCAAACGGTGTCGTTTCATCAAGTTTATTATTGGATTCCACGCGAAGGCACACAACGTTTAAATGATAAATTGCGTCGTTATGTTGCCATTGAAGAGTTGTTAAAACAAAAAACAGATGGGGAGGGATTAAAACGACAATTTGAAGCCAGGTGGGAAGAAAATCGTCAAGCCTTGACTCATCAGATGAGTGAATTATTTGGACGACAAGGTTTAGTCTCAGGGCGGGCCCATATTTTTCGTGCAGGTGAAGATACGCCCTTGACTTGCAAAAGTTGGCATGATTTCAGAATTTTTCTGACTCAAGCGGTGCATCAAGAATACCCTAGCGAGATTTATGTGTGTAGTATGGGCTTAAACAATGTTGATGATGAAATCTATACCAGTCATTCAAAAGTGATTGATGTTGTGCATAAAATCTTAAATTTTGATAATAATGTGGCTTATCAAAATGATTTACTAGGTGAGAAAGAGACTAGTCAAACGGCGGCGATTATTGACGGTATTTTGGGCCAGTATGCTAATCAATTATTTATAGAACGTGAAAATGGATGGGATATCAAAACCGTTGATGAAACGAAAGGAGCAATGTATGACATTTTGAGCCTAATTCGCAATGAATTATTAAGAAAGCGAGAAAAACCTTATAAAATAAGTGAATTACGAAAAAAATTGTTGAAACCGCCTTATGGTTTACCCCCCAGTGCTTATGCCATACTCACAGCGGTTGCTTTGCGTAAAGACATTAAACGTTTAGCCTGGGTGAACCTGAAAACCAATGAACCTTTTGAAAAAACCTTAGCGAAAGCTTTTACGGCTAACAGTACACTTGAAATACGGCTGCAAGATTTTGCTAAGAAGCAATTGCTCATTCTCAGTTTATTAGCAGAAGTACTCAATGTTTCACGATTGCAGAAAACGGATGACAATGATTATGCGAGAGAAGCTGTTCAGACACTGAGACAGTTTATCAAACAACTGCCTGATACGGTTAAAGAAGCGCCAAAATTGGATGACAAAGCGCGTCAATTAGCGAAATTTTTTCGCGTCGTTGGAAAAACGCCGCATGATCTGGCTGATTTATTGATCCAGTTAACCGATATCCAAACGGAGCAAAAATCAGATTTTGGGGCCATGAACAATTATCCGCAAACCCAGCAACAACTTGCAGAGATTATTCACGCCTTTGAGAAGATTAAAAATGAACGTCTCCATGCCTTGCGTCAAGTCTTAAGGGAACAGGTTCCTGAATCAATCACTGAAAGAGAAGTTTTATTAGAACAATTGCACAACGTGGGTACAATACAAGCCATGAACTTGGCTGAAGTCATTGGCACAGAAGCGATAAATGAAAGCATGATTGAACGTATTGTCCAAAATGTTCTGCATAAAGCCTTTGATCAGTGTAGCGAAATTGAGATTGGACAACTGATTGGCGAACTCAAAGCCTTATTTGAAAACAGCCGAAAACCGAGGCAACCTGCCCCAATCCCACAACCATCAGTACAGCCCCCCTTACCTCAACAACGCCCTGCATCGGTGAATCTTTATCGGATTGCAGAACCTACTCTTGATCCTGATACATTAAATGTACTTAAAGAGTTACGAGAAGTGATTGCGGCTTACCAGCCGCGCCTTGATAAAAAAAGAATGCTGACAGCGATTCAACAACTGTATGCAGAAATTGAAAGGTTATCATTGTAAATGGTGATATTGTTTGGGATAGAACGCTGTCTGTCTAGTTAAACTGACGCCACGCAAAAGTTTTTGCGCGCAAAAACTTTTGCGTGGAACACTGATCAAAAATTATACACGCGGGCACAATTTAAACTTTTAGCTTTTAGTTTCCCGAGGGCAGAAAGTACAAAGGCAAATCGGCTCACACAGAGCCGCAGAGCCGCAGAGAATGAGAGAAGATTGATTAAAGGGTTAGACAAGTCAGCTTGTCTCAACTGAGCAAAACACCTCTGCGCCTCTGCGGCGAAGCTGGAAATTAAAATCTTTTAAAAATTAAAGACTTAAAAATGTACCTAGAGTAGGGTGCTTTCTTGGGTTGCCAAAAAATGATAAAAGTTAAGTTTATTCCCGAGTATAGTTAGAATTAATTTTACTCAGATCCCAATTATTTAGGCATGACTTATTCATTCTTCCGGGTCAAAAAATTCCAAGCCGATGCGCTGGCAAACGCATTTCATTTTGGCGAAAGTATCACCACGTTGTCCACCGCCGTCAGATGTCACCAAAATAACCTTTGGCTGCATGAGTTTGGCAATAGCGATATGAAGCGCATCATTAGTCCCGAGTTCACACTGTCCTCTCCTTGCGTGGCTTATCATTAATGCCCGTCCATACTGAAATACGCCATCTATTGTGGGTACTAATCGAAAACGATGCCGCGCTGTGGTACCAATGTCCTTTTTCAGACGTTCTCTTAAAAGATTCACTTCTCTACGACTCAGTTCCCATTTTCCATTACGCTGAGTACGCTCATGCCGCATCAAATTGCCCAAAAATTCAAGATAAGTCAAATTGGACACATAGATAGTTGCCGTACTACTGGACAAACGGCGCACAATTAAACCGCCCTTCATATCTTGATAATGTTGGTAATTTGGGTGTTTAGCCAGACTAACCATGTTATCTCGATAAAAAGCATACAGGGCATTGGTATCTAAGTAAAAATGTTCTGCCATGACGCTATACCTGAATAGTTGGCGGTAGTTTTGATAAAATCTTGCTGACTTCATCTAATGGTACACCTTCAGCCACTTCTTTGACACGCTGAGCAAACGCATCATCATCCAGAATTGGCTTATCAAACCATTCTTTGACGGTATTTTGCAAGCGTAATGCGGTGATGGCATCCTCTCTATCGCCGTGTCCGGTTAGAATCACCACGTAGGTATCAATCTCTTTCGCATCGGCTTTGCGGATCATCTCTAAGCCACCCATCTTGGGCATTTTCAAATCCACTACTGCGACATCAAATTCATCAGTCAGTAGTTTTTGTAAACCTTCTTCGCCATCAGCTGCGGTTTCAACCATAAAATGATGTTCTTGCAGCAAGAGTGCGAGTTCATCGCGCACTGGCACTTCATCGTCTACGATTAATGCGCGGAATGGATAGTCATTCATCGTTTTCTCCTCGCGCCGGTAATAAATGGACGGTAAAACACGCACCGCCTTTGGCGCGGTTTTGATAGAATATTGTACCGTTGATGCGTTCCAATGCACTTTTGGCGAGATGTAAACCTAAACCCATACCGTGTGCTTTAGTGCTATGAAACGGTGAAAACAGACGTTGTTCTTCCGATACGCCGGGGCCATTGTCTTCCACCTGAATGACGCTATGTTCCAGCGTTGCCCAGGTTTTCACCCATACCGCTGCATTCGGTTTTTTCTCCACTTCTTCCCGTGCATTAGTCACTAAATTAATCAACACTTCTTCTACCAAAAATTGATTAGCATAAGCTTGTGGGTTATTGTCCGATAATTCCAAATTGAGCACGACATCATGACTTTGAAACTGTCCATCGAAATACGCGGCTACTCGCGTAGCCAAATCATTTAAATCGACATTCTCACGTTTGTTGCGATCACCTCTGGCAAATGCCTGAAATTGTTTGATAAGACTTGTCAAATGCTTGACTTCGTGCATGATACCGGCAAATATTTCTTGTGCTTCTTGGTTGTTGATATCGCCTTTTTTAACCCGCCGTAAACCTCGCAAAGCTTTTAAGCTAATACCATTAATAGGGTTATTAATATTGTGAGCAATGCCGGTAGCCATACTGCCGAGATAGCTCAGTTTTTCGATTTCGGTCCGATTTAATGCTTTTTGAGTGTCTCTTAAATACGCCATAAGATGCTTACCACTCTGAGCTAAAAATTTAAAGTACTTATCAGTTTCTTTTGATTGGGAATAGAACGAGAAGAAATGACTAATTTGGGTAAATTTATTATTAAGTGCTCACCTCTTATCAACATCCACTCAATGTCATAACCGACTTCTCCATTTTCTATCTCACCTACTTTAAAACCCAATAAATTATTAGAACCCAATTATTTCTTTCTTAGGTAGTTTTTTGATAGTTATTGCTCCAGAAATAAAAACATTTTGAGTCATCGCTTTACCCTTGTTTTTGTCAAGGTCACTACATACACATCCTGCACCTTTCCTTTGCGATATAGTAATTTAGAAATTTCATTCAATGTTGAGCCTGATCTAAAAAGATCATCGAAAAGAAGAACTTTTTTATTCTGATATCTCATATCAACAATATCAAATGCGCCTTGCAAAATCTTCTGACGCTCTACTTGATCTACAATATTTTTTAACTGGCTAGTGTTACGAGTCTTTAAAAGATATTTGTTATCAATAGGAATATTTAGCCCTTGACTGACTCTCTTAGCTATTTCAAGAACAGGTTGAACAGTTCTTGTAGCTGATGATGGCGTTGGGATAATGGCACTAAGATAAGGAGTCACCAATCTCGTCTTTAGAAACGAGATTACAGTTTGAGCTAGTGGCTCAAGTTGTGAATAATCCGAGTGATACTTTAGCTTATTTAGTTGTTTGCCTATAGGAGTATAGGTTGTATCAAACCCCCCATCTGGAAGAGGTATGCTTTTTTCAGTGTGAATAGCTATTGCCCAACCGGCCTTCCAGAAGCCTTCTAAATAGTATGACATGCGATAATATTTCCTCACCTAATGCCCAGAGCGACATTTTCCACATAAATGGTCCACTCCAACACCTTGTTATCCTGAGTGAGTGACACTCGCCCGAAGCGCTGAACGGAATATTTCATCATAATTAATAACGAAAAAGTTGATCTGCATTTTTCATGAACGTTAAGTTAATTTTCCGCTACAACGCTACTCTATGTACAATTTTTAAGTATTTGATTTATAATAAAATTTTGGATTATATAGCATTTCATTTCAAATAAGCTATCTTTAACTTTATCTCTTAATTCTTGGCTAGATATCATAAAAGTGCCAGTTGAGTTGTCGCGCAGTCTAGGTTCACGTACTTTCCATTAATTGTTCGATCTATCACCCACTTGACCATCGGAGGTGGAACGGCATTGCCAAATAATGGATATTGATCATAAGCTGTGACAATCTGGCAATGATTGTCGGGGAAGCCTTGAATTCGTGCGTATTCAATATTGGTCAGTCTTCTGAATTCATTACCGATCTGATAACGTTCGTAATGCCGGCTTGTTGTAGAGGTTAATGTCGGTGCAACGCCAGAAGTGCCAAAGATGGAATACCCCATTCGGGCTCCCCCTTTTTGGTTATAGAGTATTTCTACGCCATTGATGAAGCGATTCACTTTTTCACTCTTTTTTATTCTTTCTAAGGTGTCTTTGGTAAAGAAGAAAGTCTCATCAGGTGAGTTTTCTAAAACAGATTTCAGTTTGACAGTTGTTTTTTTTTCTGAGAATAACTCTATTTTTGCATGGCAAAATTTGCCATTGGGCAATGCCATGCCCCAGTTTGAAAAGTGGGATGAATGATTTTCTATTTCTTTCCATCTGTCAAAATGTACAATATTGGAGAGCTGTCTATCAGAGAGTTCAGCCAAATCATCGTTTGTACATAAATATGATCTTGGGGTCAGTTCTCTGTGCCCAATGATGACTATTCTTTCTCTATTTTGTGGTAAACCAAAATGAATAGCATTCAAAAGACGCCATTCAACTAAATAATCAAGTCGAGATAGCGCCTCAAGTATTGTGGCAAAGTGTGCCCCTTTATCCATTGAAAGCAGTCTTTTAACATTTTCGAGGACGAAATATTTTGGTCTTTTTTTAGTTAGGATGTTTACAATTTTTTCAAAAAGTGTCCCTCTCTCATCCTCTATCCCTAATTTTTTTCCTGCACTTGAAAATGGCTGACAAGGAAATCCGCCCGTTAAAATATCATGAGGGGGAATGTCATCAATAAACTTCGCTATATCTCCCTCTTTGTGTACATCAGCACCAAATTGATTTCTGTAAACTTTTGAGGCTTTCGAGTCGATATCATTTGCCCAAATGGTCTCTATCCCTAATTCATCACAGGCTATGCGAAAACCACCAATACCAGCAAAGAGTTCTACTGCTTTCATTAATGACCACTTTATTTGTTATATTGAGGCGATTATACGTCTTGTTGAGCTAAAGCGCGATTTTTTCACATAATGCCTATGTTCAGCGGCATTTAATATGGACGTTAATTGGTAGTGAGAACGACTTGTTATCCTGAGTGACAGCTGCCCGCAGCGACTTGGACGAAGCGAGCGCAGTAGGGCGGCTCATTTCATCAGGATAACGCAAAAGTTGAGCGGCACTTTCCAAGGATGTAAATTGGTAGCGAGAACGCTTGGTTATCACCGTTCTTGAGCCGCGTATCTTGTAGCAACAGCTACAAGGCTTAGTTAGTCATTAATTTATCATTGTTTAGTCGGCAACGATAAACCGTGTTATCCACCTTAAGTTCTATCTGGCTATTTTGATCCATTAAGACGACTTTCCGGGCCAAAGAGAACGTAATCGATACTGATTCTGTTGTCAGCTATTGGGCGGAATTGCTCATTGGCGTAGGCAACATGATCTGGATGTTCTCGATAAGAGGCAATCACAGACTCATTGGCAAATCTAATTAACCAACACCACCGATACTTGGCATTTGAGTCGACGGATTCACCACGCCAAGTCGCTCTTACACCTGGAATCTTATCTAAAACCGTCGTGCCCATTTGCCCCGCTTCCCTTGTTTGTTCATCATTGACAGTCGAATTGTAAATAATCAGATGCTCAATGGGTGCGTATATTTTGCATTTATTTTTGGCATCAACCGCCATGCCTTTCGCTTTGATCTGTTCAAGACTATTTGACAATGAATTGATAACCGTATTTGTGACAACCCCTTCCAACTGATCCCAAGTGTTCACTTGTTCTGTCTCTTTCACGACTGAACCAAATTCAACAAGATGATCTATCTCCAGAAAATTGTTCGCAAGAGAGTCTTCTGCTTGAGTTATAATGCCACAGGCATTCGCTATCTCTTCTATCTCTCGCTTATCTTGTTCATTGCAATTGTTATTCAAAAAGAGTGCTTGACATCCTCTGCGTAATGCCTCAACGGCCTGATTTTTATCAGATATCTGTCTTGCTATGAGAGACGAGGCGATCTCTTCTTGTCTTAGCAACTCTTCAATTGATGGAATTAACCCCTTTTCAACTTGGGAACCCTCAATGGTTACGACGAATGGAACATCATGTTTCTTAGCCCATACAATGGCACCTTTCAAGACTGATAATGATTGTACATTAATAGCGGGCAATTGATAGTCATGCTCAACCGAGTGATTGATAAGTTCTGATAAGTTTAATACTGCCATAGTAGCAACCTATATAGTTAAAGGCTAACTGCTCCTAAAAAGTGAGACAAAGTTGGACATTTTTAGGTAATTCGCTCTCTGTTGATAATTCCAAGGAATTGCAACTAGATTCCTGGTTGAGCAGTCCCAACCGTAGTCGCTCGGTCCGTTCTAACAAGATGGATTTCACTTTTTGAAGTTAAACTTTCTCGTTCTGGTTTTACTATCAGGATAGAGGCATTTAATTTGCTCGTATTCATACAGCAATTCCCTTTCAGATAAAAAGTCTGCCAAAATTAACAACTTAAAAAATAGCTTTCGTAAAGGAAAAAATATGGTGCAAAAAAAATGACATCCAATCCCAAATAAAAATCAACTCAAATGGATGATAACCTTATTTTATAATAAGGTTATTCAACAGAATGTTTGGGATAGAACGCTGATTGTCATGATTAAACTGATTGACGCTGATTTTTGATCAGCGTCAATCAGGCCTTCATCAGTGTTATCAGTGTTCTATTCATAGCCTTATCAAGCCGACAATTTGATGACTTCTCGAATAACAGCTTCAACCGCTTGTTTATTCTCATCTTGAAGGGCGTGGCTGATTTCGTCGCCAATCGTTTTCTCTTCGTTGAACTTCTCCAAGAAAGTATCCAGTACTTTTAGTCCTTTAGCCATTAAAACGACACCATTGAAACAATTGTAATGGAGTTCTTGGTAGCGAATTAAGCTTTCTCGTTGCAAAAAACGAATGGTGGCAAAATAATTGTCTGTTTTCTCATCGTCAAGAGATTCGGCTAAGTCATCAACCACTATATTCGTTTCTCTCGGAAAGGCTTGATAAAGTAATCTTAAGACGAGTGCAGCACACTGGTTGAAATCATTTCTGTTGTGGTTAATCATTTTGATGGTTATTGATAAGTGTTAACTCACTTGGTTAAGGCGCTTTGCAAGGCTCGCAAAGCTTGCCCTCTATGGCTTAATTGATTTTTAACTTCGGAAGGCAATTGCGCTGCGGCACAGTGATGGGTTGGCACATAAAAAAAGGGGTCGTAACCAAAGCCATTTTGACCACGCGGTTCATGTAAAATCCGCCCTTCCCAAGTGCCTTGACAAATCAAGGGCATCGGATCGTTGGCATGCTGCATGTAAACAATGACACAGTGGTATCGTGCGGTGCGTTGTTCATTTGGTACGCCTTTTAATTTTTCTAATAGGAGGGCATTATTGTCGTCATCAGTTGCTTCCGCGCCAGCAAAGCGTGCTGAGTAAATACCGGGGGCCCCATTGAGCGCATCGATTTCAATGCCTGAATCATCTGACATCGCGGGTAAACTCGTGTATTGAGCGGCATTGCGTGCTTTGATTAAGGCATTTTCAACAAAACTCAGTCCCGTTTCCGGAACATCTGGCACATTAAATTGGCTTTGTGGCACAACATCTAAATGAAATTCGGACAGTATTTGAGCAAATTCGCGTAATTTGCCCGGATTGCCACTGGCTAAAACGATGGTTTTCACAGAATTTTAAATCCCTCAAGCCTTTTTAAAATGATAGTTTATCTAGGTTGCACCTAGGGCTGTTTACATTCAATTCCGAAGGGATGGCATACCGACAATTTTCCCTAGGTTGCATCTCATCGTTATATTGCAAACTAAAGTTTGCACTCCAAAAACGGCAAACTAAAGTTTGCACTCCAAAAACGGCAAACTAAAGTTTGCACTGCAACCTAACTAGCATGAAACTGATTAAAACGGTACGTCTTCATCAAAATTTTTATCGTTTGGCGGCGTAGTCGTGCCAGTTACGGGCGGCTGTGGCGGAATAGGTTGTCCCGTGTTTTGATTTGGGTAGGCGGGTGGCGGAACGGGTTGGCCTCCAGCTGGTTGAGTATAGGGCTGCGCGGGTACTTGCCCTGCGCCTTGAGCGGGCGGTACAGGGGCATAGCCACCACTGGATGCGCCATAGCTACCAGGGGCCCCATAACTGCTACCGCCACTGTCATTGCGACTGTCCAATATTTGCATTTCACGAGCAATAATTTTAGTTGTATAACGCTCTATACCATTTTGATCTTGCCATTTTTCTGTGCGGAGATTACCTTCGACATAAATTCGTGAACCTTTGTGTACATATTGTTTGACAACTTCAGCGAGGCGATCAAAAAAAACAACACGATGCCATTCTGTGCGTTCTTGGCGTTGTCCACTTTGTTTATCGACCCAACTATCATTAGTAGCCAAACTCACATTGGCAACGGAAGTGCCGGAGGGCATGGAACGCATGTCAGGCTCATTTCCCAAATAACCTATCAATATAACTTTATTCACACCTTTTGACATATCTATTTACCTTTTTGAGTTAATCAACGAATTAGCAGCGCACTTCATTCAGAACAGCGCATTCAGTCAACGCTGCCATGTCCAATATTTTGCGATCGACCTTCAGATAAGCAACCTCATCTTCAATAATAATCACAACTTCAGCCACGCCTGGCACTTGCATCAAACAATGGGTTAATTGATTGGCTTTTTGTTTGTCAAGTTGGCCAATGTTGAGTAAGTGGCTGGTTAAGTAATGCGGTTTTTGCATGGTTGCTGCCAGTATAAACCAAATCACCGTTAATGTGGCACAAAAAGCAAATACGGCGCTAATACTATAATGTTGATGCAACCAACCACCCATGACACCGCCTAAAAAGGCACCAAAAAATTGGGCGCTTGAATAGACACCCATTGCAGTGCCTTTACTTTCCGCCGGTGCGATTTTGCTGATGAGGGAAGGTAAGCTGGCTTCAAGTAAATTAATCGCTGTGAAGAATAAAAATAGCATGAGTATCATGCCAATCAAATCATGATGTAAGTAGCTCAAGCCCAATTGAGAGAGGCCTAGTAGCCCTATTGCGCCAACAAAGACGATTTTCATCTTGCGATATTTTTCAGCAATGATGATGAAAGGTATCATGGCGATGACAGAAGCAATGAGTACGGGTACATAAACCAGCCAATGGTGTTCAGCATCCACTTTTGTTTTTAAAACAATAGGCAATACGACAAACAGTGATGTCAGTAGTAAATGGAGTAATAAAATACCAAAATCTAGGCGTAATAATTGGGTGTCTTGTAAAACGCGTTTAAATTGTGTTGGGGCCGGTTCAGTATCACGGTGAAAACGACAACTTAGGGGTTGGGGTACAATCAAGTACAAGATAGCAATACCGATTAAGGCAAACATGGCTGTCAACCAGAAAATGCCGGGTACACTTATCCAACGGTAGAATAAAGGGCCGAGTGCTAAAGCTAAAATAAATGAACTGCCGATGCTCATACCCATGATAGCCATCGCTTTAGTACGGTGTTCTTCACGGGTTAAATCGGCCATCATCGCAAGTATGACGGAGGCAATGGCACCACAGCCTTGTATGGCGCGGCCTATAATAATACCAATAATGGAAGTCGAAAGCGCTGCTATAACACTACCCAGCGCGAATAACAGTAAACCAATATAAATCATAGGCTTACGTCCAAAACGGTCAGATAACATGCCAAAGGGAATTTGGAAAATCGCTTGAGTCAGGCCATAGATTCCTATTGCGAGCCCAACCAAAGTAGGCGTTGTATCGGGTAAATCTTGTGCAAAAATGGCGAAAACGGGGAGAATCATAAATAAGCCCATCATTCTGATGGACATAATACTGGCGAGTGCCATAGTGGCACGTCGTTCGCCATGAGTCATATTATTGTTAGGAATCATAAATTTTAATGATAAAGCTAAAACTCTCTGCTAGAATTATCCAAAATTTGAAACATTTGGAAAGAAGAAAATCAATTTTTCTATCTATAAAGGCACGCAAGGGCTGCCCCTACGTCAAATCTTATTAATAAAAGGGCGAGAACAAAAGTTCGCCCTCCCCCGCCGTTATAATCCGTTTTTTCTAGGAATAATTTTTGCGGGTACACCAACTGCAATAGAGTTTGCAGGCACATCTTTGATCACAACAGCATTGGCACCAATAGCGACATCATCACCAATCTGTATGGGGCCCAGTAATTTGGCACCTACACCAATATCAACTCTGTTGCCAATAGTGGGAGAGCCACGTATTCCGGTCTGTTTTAAACCGACTGTCACACCGTTACGAATAATCACATCATCACCAAAGACGGCATCACCGCTTACGATGATATTGCCAAAATGTTCAATGGTAAAACGTTTACCTACTTTGGCTTCACAGGGTAATTCAATCCCGGTAATGATTTGAATAAAAAGAAATAAGATTTTGTATAGAAAAGAAAAGGGCATGCGTAACCCTCTTCTTTTAATTGTATAACGCCATCGTCCAAAACGATAGACTAATATAACCCAAAAACCTTGGCGAGTGATATCATGTTGATAGGTACGCCAATCCTCACGAATATTTTCAAACACGGCGTTGTGTTCTCCCCCTTTCTATTTGTATTCAATCAAACGACGACGTTGTCCGCGCCAGCGGTGGTAGTAGTAAGATAATTGTCCAATGACAATGGGTAAGCACTGAAATTGTGAGTGTAGCCCATACAAAAACAAGGTAAGCGGATTGCTTGATTTCCAGCGTGCTTTGATAGCAGTACGCACACTGAGCAATAGAAACACTAGCACACTTAAAGCTAAGGGCCACCACGTTCTCATGAGAAATGTGGCAATCAGTCCAACCATGAAAATGCCGGTTAACACACTGGCTTTAAAAAAATTTTTGCGTAATTCAGATTGCCATAAAGGTGTCGTTGTATTGCGAAACAGTGTTGAGACTTCAGCATAAGCGTGGCCGGCTCGTACCGCTCGCTGCCAATATTGTGACCAGCGGTTCATAGCTAAATCATGTAAGGCCATCTTTTGATCTAGGTGTAGTATGATATAGTCGTTTGCGCGAATACGTTGACACATTTCTGGCTCTTCACCCGCAATTAACTGCGAATGATATCCATCGACTTCTTCTAGCACTTGACGACGCATTAAAGCAATGCCTCCGCAAAATTCTGATGGCCCAGGTGGATATATCCAATCTAAATCCAATACCCGTTGATACACAGAGGCGTGTGGATACCGTTCACGCAGATGTCCCCATACAATAGCTACTTTTGGATCGTTAAAACTGGGCAAGGCAACATTGACGAAATCAGGGTGCAGAATCGTATCACCATCAAGAAATAACACCAGTGGGGCTTGAGCAACACGCCATCCCGCATTGCGACCAATAGCCGCAGCCGGGCGTTCTGGATGCACAACCCGTACTTTAGCCCCTAAGGCTTTCGCCTGGGCCGGACTGCCATCAGTGGAATCCGAATCGACATAAATGATTTCCACATTTTCAGGCGGATCGTTTATCGCTTGTACTGAGCGAATGCAATCCACTAAGCGTTGACCTTCGTTGCGTCCAATTATGACGACAGATAATTGTGGTGTTTTCATTTGGCATCTCACATTTATGATGTTGTCTTTTGGTACAATTTAAAGCGCTGATTAAATGAACAGCTTTGCCAATGGCGAATATATTGTGAATGCATGAATTTCGATTTTAAATAACCTATTAATTAAGTAAGTATGAATTGATGAACGTTCAATGCCAAAGTAATCGCTTAAGCAATCCCCGTCTTAATTTTCCTCCCGTTTCATATTCTTCAAGGAGTTCCGAAAAATACCCCCCTCCTCGAAAGACTTCAACCCGATTAAGTACCGAGCCAACCACTGGCGGATTTAAACGCTCCAATAATTGTGCCGCTCGCTTGAGTTCACCTGGCATAACGACTCCTGCTTCAACTACCAATAAGACACCGCCAGCAATTTCGCCCAACAATTCGGCATCTGCTGATAACAACAGAGGCGGGGTGTCCATCAGTATCAGATCATAATGGGCATTGAGTTGTTTAAGCACAGAACGCAATTTACCATAAGTAGCTAAATGACGCTTTGGTGTATCACCAACAGGCAAGCGATCCGGTAAATCTCCCATAGCAGGTACGATCAACATTTCGGGTGATAGCACCCTATCACTGTCTTGGTTTAATAAGGTTGTCAATCCTTGAGAAGAGGTTGCACCGCCATAACGGGGATCGGGTTGAAACGCATTCAGTTCCACCGCTAAGGTATGCACCCCTAACTCACTTAGCAAATGTGCTAATTCTAAAGTCAGCGTTGTGGTGCCACCACCTGGTTTAACCGAAGTGATAACAAAACCAGTCGTTTCATGGGTATGCCAATCTCGTTCTAATGCCAATGCCATACGACGCAGGTAATCCGTCGCCAGTTGTTCAGTACTCAGGTTGTGACGCTCTAAAATCCAAGTCATAGGTGGAAAACCTAGAATTTTATGCACTTCCCCTGGTGTGCGTATGCGCTGATCTAGCATATCTATCAGGATTGGCACAGCTATCCCTAAACCAAGGGCCGCTATGACGAATATTAAAACAATTTGTTTGCGTCCGCCTTTGATTGGATAGCGCGGTGGTGTGGCAGACGTGTTTAAGCGTACAAATCCTGGGGCAGTTGCTTCAACGGTCAAAAAGTCAATGCGGTTATTGATTTTATCCAACTGTTTGTAAGTACGCAAAATCTCTTTATTGAGTACCAGTGCTTTATTATAGAGATTGGCATAGTGGATGGCTTTTGTACGTTGTAGTTCTAATTCGCCGGCCAAGGCTTGCTCAATACGTTGTGTTTGATAAATTTCAGCTTGACCTTTTTCCAATAAACGGTCATGGATTTCTTGATACAAATCACGAGTTGCGCGTTCAATTTCTTGATCGATTTGAGCAATTTCTCTTTCGGCACGGCGCTTACTTGGATGTTTTGAAGTTAAACCTAAAGTTTGGGTCAATAATTCTGTACGTCGTTCAATCAATTTTGTTTTATAACTGGTGAGTACCCTATCATTAGCAACCATTTCTCTGACAAGTGTATCTAACGTCGTTTTACCCTGAATAAGTTGTTTTTTCAAAGCGGCTAAACGGGTTTCTGCCTCAACGCGTTGACGACGTGCGAGCGTAAAAGCAGAGGTATTTTCAATTAAAATGTCATCATAAGGATTGAGGCGGTTTTCTTGAAAGGTTGTCACACCCAGTTCTTCAGCAATTTCCATACGGTGTTTATGATTTTCTGAAATCAAACGATCTAATTTCTCCCGACGTTTGTTCAATTTTTCAATTTGACCATCACTATCATAAAATAGCTCCGCCTTAGCTTTTTTCAAATAAACGTCTACAACATTATTGACGACAATATCCAATCCTTTTGCACTCGAACCCGTGAGTTGAACAGTAATAAATGGGTTATTACGTTTACTTTTGACTTCCAAGGCTATTTTTAAACGGCTCTGAGCTTGCTTGTCAGTTTCTTCGGGCAGTAACCAATTTTTTCGGACTTCAGGCCTTTGTAACGTTTCTTGCAAAACATCGCTGCGCTTGAGCATGTTAATCTGTTGCTTAACAAATAATATGTAATCATTACGATTTAAATCCATCCTTCTATCTGAATCAAGCGTGGGGATAAATTTGGGTGACACAAGCACCACCACTTGCGCCATGTAAACCGGTTTACCGGTTTTCAACGCAACCGGCACACCAAGTGCACTGACTATAACAAAGATAAGTAATGCCAGCCGTTTGTGTTTTAAAAGGCTAACTAGGGGTTTGAATCGACCAGTAGAAATAGAGTGTTCTTCTGTAGATGAGGCTGTAGATACAGGAGGAGGCATATTATCAGTTATCAGTTATCAGTTATCAGTTATCAGTTATCAGTTATCTTATATAATTATCAATCAGTTATCACGGATAGAACGCTGATTTAACTGATTTAACTGATTTCGATGCAAAAATTTTTGCACGCCATTCGATGCAAAAGTTTTTGTACACAATTCCAAGCAAAGTTTTTGCACCGCCATTTTGCTTGGAATACTTTTGCAGCGAACGCAGTAAACAGATGAGTGTTAATCCGTTTACGGTGGTGTACTAATAACTTATTGAAAAATATTGTTTTATTTATTATTTGAGGTATTTTCTTGGCGAAGGGGTGGCTAAATCGGGTTACTCAATGCTTTTTTAATAAAATACTAAAATACGCCTTAAAGAAGTTTAAATAAATGAACTAATGAACATTTATCTATAAAGTTTATCATGAAAATCAGTGTTCTAAAACATTGATTCTCATGATAACTTTTAACCCTATAAACGCGCTATTAAGAATTATAATGATTGTCACTTAAAAACAATCAGTGTTCGAGACAAAAATTGCTCTACATTTTAGGTAAAAGTTTTTGTATGCAAAAATTTTTGCTTGGAATACTTTAACCTAAAATGGATAACTGAACACTGATAACTGAACACTGATATTTATTCTAAGCCCGAACTCGCCGCTTGTTCCGCTTCAATCGCAGCCCGTTCAGCTCTTAATTCTTCTTCTTCTTGATCAAGTTTACGGCGTTGATTATCAGCTTGAATCGATACGATATCGGCATAAATGCCCAACATTGTTGTAAAAGGGTTTAGAAATTGTATAGCATAGTTGATTTTGGCAATCGTATTGGTTGGCACGTAGATAATATCACCTTCTTGAAGGGCCACATTCATTTTTTGATTAGGTGTTATTAATTCATTTAGTGCCATGGGCTGATTGAGTCCTTCTTCAGGGCGGATGACATTAATTTTATTGGGCGCGGCATCTCTAGTTGGGCCCCCGGCCCTTGCAAGTAATTCAATAAAAGACATATTGGGAGTGAGGCGAAAAGCGCCTGGACGACGGACTTCACCGAGTACATACACTAATTTTTCTTCTATATCAGGAATATAGACAATATCATTGCGTTGCAATTTAAGATTGAGGGATAAATCTTTGCCCGTCAACAACGGTTCAAGTTCAATCCACACCACCTGATCACGCCCCCGAAATATAGCACAGTGCGTAAAGGGCAAAGTTTGTGCCTCTCCTTGCAAACCACTGGCCTCGGCAAAACCACCCGCTAACGAAATCGCTTCAAGCAAGCTGGGTGTCGTCATACCAAAGTGTACTTCGCCAGGGTGAGCCACGCGCCCTAATACTAATACCCGGTTGGACGTATAACGATCTACTCGCACAGCGACAGATAAATCCAGATAATAGGGGGCCAGTTTTGCGGTAATGGTTTTGGCCGCCTGTTCGCGGGATAAATTAGTCAATTCAATAGGCCCGACAAGTGGCAAAGTAATCTTGCCATCAGGGCCCACAGTATGTTTGCCGGATAATTCTGGATAGCCCCAAACTTCGACGGTCATTTCGTCGCCGGTACCCAAATGATAATTTTCGTCGTTTTCTGTCACAGCGGCTTGAAAGCCAGTTAAAGTGCCAGAGGGAGTCACCATGATTTCCTGACGGGCAAACGGGCGCACAAAATTATCGGGAATGGAAACCGTTGAGCTACAGCCGATTAGCAATGCCACGCACATCCATAACGGCAATCGCCAATAAACTTTAAAATAATAGTGTATTTTTGGGATAGGGATAAGAGATTTGATTAAGTTTGACATAAAGATTGAGTACAGTGCGCCAAAGCGGCAGCCTCGTCAATATAAATACTGAAAATGTCTTGTAAGTGTATTAGTTCAATCAAGGTACGCACGGGTGGTGTGGGATTAAGTAATAAAACATCGCCTTGATGTTGTTGTGCCGTTTTGAGGGCCGAAACAAACACCGAAAGGGCTTTCGCATCAATAACATTTAACGGTGTGAGGTCAATAATTAAATAAGGCGATATCTTTTCAATAAGATCAATCAGTTGTCTTCGTACAAGTGCCGTATCAATGTTGATTAAACTCCCTGACAGCGTGACAATGGGTATCCCTTGTTTTGTTTGATAAGTCAATGCCATATTTTGAAATACTTTAGAATTTTGCAAGATTGAATTTTCCGGATATCAACTGTTCAAATGTTCTTACGTTCATTATTTAATAAAAAACATGAAATAGACTTTAGAAAGCAAAGTTTTTTTAATGAGCGGCACAAATTTGCAAAAATAAAAATGAAAACCAAAATTTAAAATTTGAACGGCTATCGTTATTATACTTATGAAATTTTTTTTCATATTGAATGTGACTTGCAAAGTCTTGAGTCTTCGCCTTTTATTTCTGATAATCAAAAAAAGGTTTGACGACATCTTGAACTCTTCATAAAAAAAAGGTATGGTGCTATCACATAACACGAATATTTCATAAACCACTTGAAGTGTTTAATAATAATTTTATTTTAATAAAATTTAACAAAGTTCGTAAAAACATTTTTCGTTTAAAAAGCAAAATAATCCGCTAATTCGGCTCAATTCACAAAATCAGCGATATATTTTTCGCCCGTTTTTTGCTTTTAATAGGAATCAATGATGAAAATACTTGATGTTAAGTCTTTGGCGATTGAATCGGTCAAAGTGATACGTTTTGCACGTTTTTGTGATGAACGTGGCTATTTTACTGAAACCTTCAGAAAGAGTGATTTGTTGAACAATTCTCAAATAGATTCTATGACGAATGTTGAATTTGTTCAAGCCAATGAAAGTCTTTCAAAAAAAGGCGTGATCAGAGGTTTGCATTTTCAATGGAATCCTTATATGGGAAAATTAGTCCGAACGATCAAGGGGAGAATGGTGGATATCGTGTTAGATATCAGAAAAGGTTCTCCAACATTGGGCAAGAGCATAGCTTATGATATGCCGGCTAATCTTGATGCAAACGCCAGTGAGTGGATTTGGGTTCCTCCCGGCTTTGCACATGGGAATTTCTTCACAGAAGACAGCATGATTGAATACTTTTGTTCGGGTGAATATAGCCCAGGCTGTGAGGCCGGTATTTCACCCCTAGCCAAGGATATTGATTGGTCATTATGTGATCCAACACTGAAGAAAGCCTTTGATGAAATGGCTTATTCTACTCAATTAATGACGGATAAAGACAAAAACGGTTTTTCACTCCAAACGTGGTTGGCCGATGAACGTTCTGATAATTTCTTGTACGAACAGCTCAAATAAGGAAAACGTTTAATGCAAGAAGAACACATCTTATTGACCGGTGGCAGTGGTTTATTGGGTGGCGAAATGAAACAATTGTTACCCAAGGCGTGGTATCCCACGTCATCAGAATTTAATGTTACCCATTATCAGCAAATGCATGATTTTATGGCGGATAAAAGTATTCGTCTTATCATTCATGCAGCGGCTTTTACCTCACCCCCGTTAATAGATAAAGAGCCTGAAAAAGCCATTGATACCAATATAGTTGGTACGGCTAATATTGTCAAATTATGTATGGCTTATCAGGCACGCTTGATCTATATTTCCACAGACTATGTTTTTAAAGGTGAGCAGGGAAACTATAAGGAAGATGCCCCAGTCTATCCCGTGAATAAATATGCCCAGTCAAAACTGGGTGGCGAATGCGCTGTTAAGATGTATGATAATACTTTAATTGTGCGTACTTCTTTTGGGCCTAATGACTTTCCTTTCCCAAAAGCTTTTATTGATCAATGGACAAGCCGAGAAAGTGTGCGCGATATTGCTGCCAAAATAGTTGCCCTTGTGAATACACAAGTCACTGGGATTGTCCATGTAGGTGGCAAACGCAGGACAGTTTATGACTATGCCAAAAGTTTAGATGACTCAAAAGAGATCGGCCAGTTATCTATTAATGAGGTTTCATTTACGCCACCAAAAGACACTTCTTTAGATTGTCGTTATTACGATGAAATCGTGACAACAAATAGTTAACCTTCAGGAGAACAAATCAATATGAAAATCTTATTAGCCGGTGGGGCTGGCTATATTGGTTCTTTGTTAGCACCAACCTTATTGGAACGGGGTTATGAAGTTGAAGTGATAGATTTACTCTGGTTTGGTAATCATTTACCCAAAGAAGTCAAAGTGATCAAAAAAGATCTGTTTGATTGTCAAAAAGAAGATTTGATCGGTTATGATCAAGTGATCTTTTTGGGCGGATTATCTAATGATCCCATGGCAGAATTTAACCCCGCTCTGAACTTTATTTCTAATGGGGCACAGCCTTCTTATCTCGCCTATATTGCCAAATTAGCTGGCGTTAAACGTTTTATTTATGGCAGCTCATGTTCCGTTTACGGGTATACGGTGAATGAGCTTTATGATGAAGATTCCCCCGTGACTTGCGCTTATCCTTACGGTATTTCCAAATTACAAGGTGAACGTGGTGTTCTCCAGATGCAAGATGAGCATTTATCGGTCATTGCCTTACGACAAGGTACCGTTTGCGGTTACAGTCCACGAATGCGCTTTGATCTGATTGTGAATACCATGTACAAATCTTGTCTGGTTGATGGCAAAGTCACGGTAAATAATGCCTCTATTTGGCGACCGATTCTGGATATTCGCGATGCTGTGAATGGTTATTTAAGAGCGGTACAGGCCGATCTCCATATCAGTGGCGTTTTCAATATCGCTTCTGACAATTATACCGTCGGCCAAGTAGGTGATTTGGTTAAAGAGCAAGTGGAAACACTCACTGGTCGGAAAATGGGTATTGAAATCAAGCAAATTCAAGACTTTAGAAATTATAAAGTCACTTGGCAAAAGACCAAAACCATCTTGGGTTATGAACCAAAACATACGGTATCTGATATCATTGTGGATGTGCATAAACATCGCGATGAATATGGCGACTTTGAAAATGACAGTTATTACAATATTAGGACTTTTAAAAAGTTAAAACTTTAACTGACTTTCCACTGTTCAGCTATCCGTTTTCAACTCTTCAACCAAATGTAACAAAACCGCTCGACAAGTCGTCTTCCGGTAAGACTTGAAAAGCATTTGATAAACCGAAAGAGGGCAACCACAACGGATTGCCCCTACTAATAGGTGCTAAATAACTTTCCATTTGAGATTGAATAACTATGGATTCATCAACCCATAAAACACAGGTCGATATCTCGATCATTGTCGTCGCTTGTAGTGTTAAGGAACTCATAGATGAGTGTTTTACGGCTGTCAAAAATTCTAAAGATCGGCTCAATAAAGAAATCATTTATGTCGATAATGGTTCAACGGATGGCACCGTACAGATGGTCAAAGAAAAGTTTCCAGAAACCGTTATTATTGAAAGCCCAACCAACTTAGGATTCATCAGGGCCAATAATTTAGGCTACCCTAAAGCCAATGGAAAATATGTCTTGATGCTCAACTCTGACGCTTTTGTCGGTATCGATAGTCTACAAGAAAGCTATGACTTTATGGAACAACACCCAGAATGTGGCGTACTGGGTTGTCGTCTCATTGATAGAGAAGGCACTATGCAACCTTCTGCGAGATATTTTCCGACACCTTGGAATTTATTTTTAACCAACATGGGCATGGTCAAGAATACTATCCCTTTTTTAAAAGGTGTTGATAACATGGAAGTCGATCACAGTCGTATTTTTGAATGTGATTGGGTGATCGGATGTTACCTGTTTACCCGTAAAGAAATTATTGACGAACTTGATTTTTTTCTCCGCGAAGATTTTTTCATGTATTTCGATGATGCCGATCTTTGCTTAAGGATAAAGCGGAAAAATTGGAAAGTGTTTTTTTACCCAAACGATGTGATTCATCTCGGTGGTATTAATAGTGCCAAGCTGACAGAAGTTACTGAAAAAGGTAAGTTCACTGAAAAGTACAATTTAGAAAGTGAATATCTCTACTTTAGAAAAAATTACAATGTGTTTTATGTTTTGGCAGATTTCTTTTTGATTGTGCTCGCTGCTTTTCTCCGAGTGATTAAAAAAGTCTTTTTTTTCAAGAAAAATATTGTTATCAAAAAGACTTTAGGTCGTGTTGCTTTGGCTTTTAACATTTTGGTTAAAACACGTTTTGGGAAAGTGCCTATACATTAATTCAAACTGCCCTCAGGAGCGCAGAGGTCACCTTTAATGAGCATGATCGTACTGATACCGGGTTTTATTGCCGCCTATTTTGCTTTTACTCGCTCTCCCCATTGGGCTTTCATAAATGTCTACATTCCTGCATTTTTTCTATTTCCAAGCTACTATCATTGGAAGCCCAAACTCATACCCGATCCTAACTTTGCTCAAGCGGCCATCATGCCTATTATGTTGGCTTTTTTGCTCCGCAATCTACCTGGTTGGCGATTTTCATTCACCGATATTTTAGTCATTGTATTTGCATTATTTGTCAGCGTGTCAGAATATCTGAATTTTGGCTATAAAGAGGCCCAAAATTTGATGTTTAATATGCTGGTATCGGTGCTATTTCCCTATATTCTGACTAAAAGTTTGGTTGAACCGGCCGGTTTACGAGAAGAGTTTGCTAAACGTATTGTACTGATGCTTTGTATCATTGCCTTACTTATGGCTTACGAATCGCTATTTCGATCAGGTTATACTATTTGGCATAAAGTACTGGGACGTTTTTTTGATGGCCAAGGCTGGCATATCCGTACAAACTATCGTTGGGGTTTGGTACGTGCTAATGGCCCGTTTTATCATCCTATTCCGGCCGCTATTACTATAGGAGTGGGTATGAGCCTACAAAATTGGCTAAACTGGAGTCAGGCGGGATTTTCACGAATTAGAGGTATAGCTATACCCAAATTGTCGTATCTTATCACCCTAATTCTTTTGGCCGGTTTGATTGCGCCACTTTCAAGGGCACCGTGGATAGGTGCCATACTAGCACTGATGGCTGTTTTATTCTTGTCAACGCTTATCAGTTTGACCCGTCAACCCAAAACCCGCTATTTGCTCGTCGTTGCTATAGTGAGTAGTATCGTTATAGGCGGTATTATCTCAGCTAAAGCATTTAAAGAATTTGCATCTGTCGGTAGGGAAGAAGCGACAGAAAGTTCCCAAGAGCGTGAAACCATTGCTTATCGTTTTGAATTGTATACCACATACGGAAAGATTATCATGGAAAGACCGATATTCGGATGGGGACAACTAGGCTGGCCTAAGGATGCCGCTCAAAAATCCATTGATAACCAGTTTCTTTTTCTGGCTTTAAATCATGGTTTGGTAGCCGTTTTTTCCCAATTGATACTCTTTTTTTATCTGATGACGCGCTTATTCATACACGCTATGAATCGTCCCGCTGCCAATCCCCCTAAAAGCGCAATGGATTTAACACTACTGAGTATTCTGGTGTTGATATTCTGGTGTGCTACCACCGTCAGCCTGATTGGAAAGGTTACACCCTTATTGTTTATCATTTTTGGTTGGTGCGATGGCTATTTATGCAATCGTCAAGACAATAAGCCTATTGCATCCACAACAATTTCTTCTGATAACAAGTTACCTTTTCATTTTAAGCGAGTATTAACATAAACCGATTTTTATGACGGAAATCAGCCTGATGACCGTTTTTTTAGACCCTTTTTTCAGATGTAGAAGGGCAACCACAAGGGATTGCCGCTACATCTAATTAATTTATGTAGGGGCAATCCGTAGGGTTGCCTTGCCCAGTTCTATTGACTACGCAACGCCTCAATCCGATCTTCAAGTGGCGGATGGCTCATAAACAATAGTTGTATTAAGCTTGTTCCCTTGCTACCATGGATACCAAAGGCTGACAATTGAGTCGGTAGTTCACCGGCTTGTGCCATTTGGAGGCGTTGTAAAGCACGAATCATTTTATCAGCCCCCTCTATTTGCGCGGAACCGGCATCGGCGCGAAATTCACGTTGTCGCGAAAACCACATCACAATAACGCTGGCCAGAATACCTAGCACAATTTCCGCAACCATACTGGTGACAAAATAACCTATCCCATATCCCTGCTCATTTTTAAACACTGCCTTATCAACAATGTTACCCACGACACGCGCAATGACAATCACAAAAGCATTGATCACGCCTTGAATCAAAGCCAATGTCACCATATCACCATTAGCAATATGACTGACTTCATGCCCTAACACCGCCTCCACTTCATCTTGCTCCATCGCATAAAGCAAACCCGTACTCACCGCCACTAGCGCATCATCACGATTCATCCCCGTCGCAAACGCATTGATATCAGGAGAATCATAAATAGCCACTTCTGGCATACCAATTCCCGCAGCACTCGCTTGACGCTGCACCGTTTCCACTAACCACTCTTCAGCCGGCGTACTGGGCTGTTCTATCACCTGTGCCCCGGTACTCGTTTTCGCCATCCATTTGGACAAAGCTAACGAGATAAACGAACCGCCCATGCCAAATATCAATGCCAAAACCAGTAAACCACCGGTATGTGTCACCCCCAATATTTTCAAAGTAAAACTCAGCACTATCAAAACAGCAAGATTAGTCACAAGAAATAAAATGATGATTTTCATCGTGTTATTCACTTCAAGCCCATGTTCATTTAGGAAAGCTTCTATTTATTAATGCTACTGGATTGTAATTGGATCATGTCAAATCAATAGTTTAGCACCCTTCAATTATCCAGAAAATGGGCTCGCGCGTGGGATTGCCCCTACATGCCACAATAATCCATTTATCTGTCGTTATCTTGTTCTAACAAAACAATCCTTTGTTCTCCAGCATCAATATGCACTTGTAAAATCTGGCGAAATACGCTTGGATCCTTGATTTGTGTTATTTCCCCAAGACGTGGAAAGTAGAAATCCTCTAAACGCGACAACCAAAACCGTAGTGCGGCAGCCCGTAACATCACAGGCCAAACTTGATATTCAACTGGTGTCAGTGTTCGATTATTGCTGTAACCCTCAAACATAGCTTGTGTACGTTGTACATCTAAATCCCCATCAGCCAAACTACACCAATCATTGACGGTGATAGCCAAATCATAAATTAAAACATCGTTGCAGGCATAATAAAGATCAATAATACCGCACAATTTATCCCCTTCAAATAAAGCATTATCGCGGAACAAATCAGCATGAATCACACCACGCGGTAAGTCCAAATCTTGATAACTCGCCTGAAAATGTAATTCTTCTTGTAATAACCTAGCCTCATCCCTTTCCATAAAGGGCAATACACGCTCAGCGGTGATTTTCCACCAATGAGGCCCATGTTCATTAGCCCGGTGCTGATGAAAATGAGGGCTGACTGTATGCAAACGGCCCAGCGAATCACCTAATGCACGACATTGTGCCAAAGTGGGCATATCAACATCTTTGCCACACAAACATTCAACCAAAGCGGCTGGTTTACCATTGAGTTGACGTGAATAATGCCCTTTTTCCTCCGCCAATGGGTGAGCCGTAGGAATACCCTGCTCTGCCAAATAAGCCATTAATTCAAGAAAATAGGGTAATTCATCATGATTCAATTGTTCAAATAACGTCAACACAAATTTGCCGCTAGTGGTTGTCACAAAATAATTCGTATTGACAATACCAGCATTGATACCTTGATAGGCGACTAAATCGCCTAAATTATAATGTGTTAAAAATTCTTCTAATTGATAGTGCTCAACGCGAGTATAGACAGACATGTAGAAACTTAAATTTTGATTGAGTAAATTATGCAGTTTATCTAAAAGTGATATTTTATGCTATAGCTTTTCAGACCCTTATTTTATAAAAGGGCTCAAATTATTGAAATCAATTAGCAAAAATCAGCACTTATCGTTTTGCCCTTCAGAGTTGCGCTTCTTGTAATAATTCAAAATCGTGTCTAACACTTCTTTTGGTTTCTCAACGACTGTTATTAAGTTTAAATCTTCAGGGCTGATAGTGTCATCTGCTAACAGCCTGTCTTTAAACCAATTGAGTAAACCTTGCCAAAATGCCTTTTGCACTAAAATAACCGGGACTTTTTGCGTTTTACTGGTTTGTACCAAGGTGAGGATTTCAGACAATTCATCTAAAGTACCAAATCCCCCTGGCAGTATCACGTAAGCTGACGCATACTTAACCAACATCACTTTACGAACAAAAAAATGTTTAAAATTCAATGATATATCTTGATACTGATTAGCACTTTGTTCGTGTGGCAAAATGATATTGATGCCAATACTCTGTGAGCGCCCTGCAAAGGCCCCTTTATTAGCCGCTTCCATAATACCCGGCCCCCCTCCTGTCATAACTGAATAGCCTGCATCGGATAATTCACGAGCAATTTGTTCTGCTAAGAGACAGTATGGATGATCGGCCGGAAAGCGGGCTGAACCAAATAAACTGACAGATTGCCTAATATTCGATAACTGCTTAAAGCCTTTAACGAATTCCACCATAATTTGAAAAACGCGCGAAGATTCTTGCCGTAAATTCAATAACTTCTCTTGGCGGGTAAAAGAGGCTGATTTTGGTTCACTCATAATTAGGGTAATAAATCATAATGGGAATTGAGAATAGGAAAACGGTGTTTCTATACAAAGCGATGTTTCTCAAAAATCGCCTTGTTTCCATTTTCCGTTTTCAATGTTTCATACCAACGTTCAAGATCCTCAGGCCTATCGATATCCCATTGTGTCGGTAATTTTTTCCAAGGTCGCTTTAAATCCTGTAAACGTGCCAGTGTCAACGCTAACACTTGTGAACTACCCCAAGGTATATCAATAAATAATTCGGGTATCACTTGTTGCAGTCCTATCAAGACATACCCCCCATCTTCAGCCGGAGCCAGTACAACTGGATAGTGTTGTAAAGCGGCAAAAGCGTCATCAATTGTTTCAACAGTCAAACTCGGACAATCACTGCCTATCAACACCGCAGGCGCACTACTGGCTAACGCATAAGCCATACGTTCTCCCAAATCTGAACCCATTTGACGATGCAAACTGACACCAAACTCGGCCTGGCAGGTTTGGAAAAACGGATGAGATTCATCAGGGGCGCACCACAATTGGGTAGAAAACACATTACTGAATTTTTGCAAACAATGCTTGACTAATTGTTGATGCAAATCCGCCGCACCTTGCTCTCCTAACCTATTGATTAATCTTGTTTTAACCTGACCGAGTCGAGGTGCTTTGGCAAACACCAATAAATCTCTCCTCCCTTTTTGAAAAGGAGTCAACCCTTGTGTATTGATTTTATTCTTAATTCTTTTCTCCTCGTAGAGACGCGATGCCTCGCGTCTCTGCCTCGCGTCTTTGCATCCCGTCTTTGCCTCGCGTCTTTGCATCGAGAGACGCGAAGCATCGCGTCTCTACTTAATAATATTTCTTCAAAACATGCGGACTCACACCTAACGCATAGCCCAAACGCAAGAACCACATCAGCAAAATGGTGCGGATAATACCGCGTTGTTCCCAGCGGCGGCTAGACGTTATCGCAGCTGTGCCGATGCACACAGGCTGACTCAATTCTTTCAAGAGGCGACTCATAGCGACATCTTCCATTAACGGCATATCAGGAAAACCTTGCATTTGTTGATACAAACGACGTTCCATAAAAATCGCTTGATCACCCGTAGCAATCCCTGTGAAGCATGAACGCCAATTCATAAAACGCTCAATCACACGCAATAGCCATTTTTGCCCCGATAAACGCACATTAAATCGTCCCCATCTTCGCCCACTTTCTGTTAACCCTTTGATTATCAATTCATCAGCTTGGGCCGGTAAAACAGTGTCAGCGTGTAAAAACACCAACATGTCATGATGAGCGAATCGGACACCAAAATTCATTTGCCGCGCCCGCCCACATTCTGTCAATAAAACGCTATCCGCTAACGGGCCAGCTAAATTGCGCGTTTTATCAACGCTACCCCCATCAACGACAATCACTTGATGCCCTGCTTGACGCAACGGTTGCAACACTTGCAATGTGTCAACAATAACCGCTTGTTCATTCAACGTCGGAATAATAATAGACAAGAATCCGTTCAAGATAAAGCCCCTCCACAACTACTACCTTGCCCTGCTGTGCACCCATAACAATGATCTGCGACAATAATCGGATTACCTTTTAAATCAACCTCAAGTAATTCGGAGATATGGCGTTGTCTTGAACTTTGCAGATGCAAAGGCAATCCTAACATTTGGTTAAAATCGCAGTCATACACATACCCTTGCCAATCAATACTGATTAAATTGCGGCACATCACCGTTTCTAGGTTTTCCTCACAATAGGCATCACGTAATAACTGCATATAATTCTTAAATTCTCCCTTTGAAATCAACTGGCTACCAAACCGCTGTATTGGCATATTGCAAATAGTATACAACTGATTAAAAACAATCCCATACTGTTTTTCTAAAAAATTTTTATAATCCGCTTCTAAAGCAGCTTGCGGTGCCGGTAAATCCGGCCCTTGGGGATTAAACACAAGATTTAATAGCAACCCAGAGCTTTGTTGTCCATAACCCAAAGCATTTAATTTACGCAAACCGGCAATACTATTTTGAAATACGCCTTTACCGCGTTGCCTATCAACATTTCCTTCCAAATAACAAGGTAAAGAGGCAAAAATTTCAACGGCTTGTTTTGCAAAAAAATTTGCCAGTTCTTCTTGGCCGGGAACCTGTAAAATAGTCAAATTACATCGATCAATGATATGTATACCCAATTGTCGTGCCATTTCAACTAAATAGCGAAAATGCGGATTTAATTCTGGTGCGCCACCAGTGAGATCCAAAGTTTGAATAGAAGGTGTCGCCCGTAAATAAGTTAACACTTGTTCACAAGTGTCACGCGCCATGATTTCAGTACGATTTGGGCCTGCATTGACATGGCAATGGAGACACTGTTGATTACACACATAACCCAGATTGACTTGTAAAGTATCTAAGGTTTGACGTGTGATAGAGGGAAAATACGTTTTTTCTAGTAAAGGTAAAGTGGCAAGCATGAGAATCTCTACGATGACAAATCAATTTTAAGGTGGGCTTTGTATTTTGTTGCCCACCAATATCAATTATCAAAACATTCTTCTAAACGATAAGGTTCTTAAAATAACAAGAATTGCTCTGCAAAAAAAAAAGTGTGGAATTGATAATTTATAATGAGTGATTGTTTATTATTAATCTCGTCATCCCGAAAAAATAGACTGAAAAATCAATGACTTGGTTTTATAACCGATTAAAAATTATCAGCGCAAAGGCGCTTTAGTAGCCAAAATTCGCAAAATAGAGGTGATATTTTATATTCACCTCCTTACGTTTTTGAAAATGAGTTAAAATTTAAATTATGCTCATTTTAGCATTGAAAAATTTTTTGACAAATAACGCCTTATTATAATAGAGCCGTTTAAGCACTGATTTGACTCAATTCAAAAAATACACCAGGCATTACACTAGGCTATGTTCAAAGTGATGTTGAGAGAGTACAACTCATTATTATAGATGTTCAAAAAATAATTATTAGGGCGATAACAAAGCTTCGCCCCGACTATAGAATAAATCAAATCACATAAGCTTTTTCGAGATTGATTCGTTTATTCCCGTAATTAGCTGTACTGTACTGACGTTTATCCCCATAATTAGCTTCGCTTAACGAAGTATCGCTAGACTGACGTTTATCCCCGTAATTAGTTTCGCGTAACGAAGTATTCATTGTATTGTACTGATATATACGGATAAGTTGTAAGCGTTTTAGGATTAGTGAGTTGACAGCTAAGAATTAAAAGCAGTAGCATCAGTTTGTTTATGAATTAAATGGCTCATAATGATTTGAAACCCAACCACAAAGGATAGATGATGAAAAAGCTATTATTAATCTTATGCTTATCAGCATTCGCCAGTTTGGCCGCTGCAAAAGATATTGAATTTACGGATATCATTTCACAGGAAGATTTTAAGGACTTTGTCAAGGAATTTGGCGCATCGCTGTTGTTCAATCCGATGGCCCCAGCCGAAACGTTGGGTATGACTGGATTTGATGTCTCCCTTGAAGTCGTGACAACCGATATCAACGACGGTAAGCGGTACTGGGAGATACTGGTTGATGACAATGATCCCTTTTCCCAACTTCCCGTTCCTCGGCTGCATGTTCAGAAAGGTTTGCCCTTTGGGATCGACGTGGGGGCGATGTATGTGAACGTGCCGGATACCAATATTGATTTGTGGGGCATTGAGGCCAAATATGCCCTGCTTGAAGGCGGGATATTAACCCCTGCCCTGAGTATCAGAGGCAGTTACAGTCAATTGTCTGGCGTTGATGATATTGATCTGAACACACAATCGCTTGATCTGTTGATTAGCAAGGGATTTCTAATGTTAACGCCTTATGCGGGTGCCTCCATTACCAGAGTGAGAGGCAGTGAAAATAGCAGTCTGGTAGAACTTGATGAGGTTAATGAAACCGATTACCGGGGCATTGCGGGTGTACAATTTTCACCTTTTCCACTGTTGGTTATCAATGGTGAGGTAACGTTTTTAGGTGAAGTCAGGCAATATGGCCTCAAAATCGGATTAAGGTTTTAATTCCGCTATCACCGCTTCTGGCTTCAAAAAGCCGCGTTTCGCGAAGTATCAACATCACTTGAAATCACCTGCATGAGTTTGTAGGATGATCCACGGATTGATAAAAATCATGATTAAAACCCCTTCCTCTTCAGAATCATTTTCAAATAAAATTTTTTGGTGGTTGCCATTTGGATCGGTGCCGGAAGTGTTGCCAAGTGAACTTGCAGAAAAGCTGCAAAACCCAGCATTATCTCCTCAGTTGCTTGATGTCCGTACTCACACAGAATGGCAAAAGGGACATTTGCCGGGAGCAATCAATATCCCTATAACCATATTACGTTCTAAAATAGAGACGCTGAATTTCGATAAAGAGCAGCCGGTTATAACGATTTGTCTCAGTGCTCATCGTAGTATTCCAGCAGTGAGACTGTTGCGCCGTTCTGGATTTCAAAACGTCACTCAATTGGCAGGCGGTATGATTGCTTGGCGTCGTCACGGCTTGCCTGAACAAACTGAGGAAAAGTGATGAAAGAAAAAGAATATCGTATGGCTTCGGCAATACGCGATGCTTTACTATTTTTACGTGGTGTTCCGAATGTCGCGCTGGGAGATCGGGTGCAAGTTCGTGATCACAGTGGGCGTAAGCGTAATGGACAAGTCATACAAACGACTCAAGAAATGGTACTGGTGCAAGTTTTTGAAGGCACCAGCGATCTGGATATCGACAGTACTTGGGTACGTTTCTTAGAAGAACCCTTTGAATTGCCACTTTCCCCAGATATATTGGGACGAATGTTTAATGGCATTGGGCAAGCGCGTGATGGACGGCCGCCATTGATTTCTAACTTAAAACGCAATGTCAACGGTTCCTCAGTCAATCCCGCAGCACGAGCCTATCCCAGTGAATTTATTCAAACCGGTATTTCCACTATAGATGGCTTAAATTCGTTAGTGCGTGGGCAAAAATTGCCCATTTTTTCAGGTTCCGGTTTACCGCATAATCGCCTAGCCGCGCAAATTGTCCGTCAAGCGAAATTACCAGGGCAAGAATCACAATTCGCCGTCGTGTTTGCCGCCATGGGGGTTTCTTATGCCGATGCGCGTTTTTTTGAAGAAGAATTTGAATCCAGTGGCGTACTGAACAATGTCGTCATGTTCATCAATCACGCAGATGATCCCCCCATGGAGCGACTGATACTACCGCGTACCGCGCTCACAGCAGCAGAATATCTCGCTTATGATCTTGATCTACATGTACTCGTCGTGATCACGGATATGACGCACTATGCAGAAGCTTTACGGGAAGTCGCGACAGCCAAGGGTGACGTGCCGGCCCGTAAAGGTTATCCAGGCTATTTATATTCTGATCTAGCCGAAATCTATGAACGTGCCGGGCGAATCAAAAACCGACATGGTTCTATCACCATGGTACCCGTCGTGAGTATGCCAAGTGATGACATTACTCACCCGATTCCTGATTTAACCGGCTATATCACAGAAGGCCAAATCGTTCTCAGCCGTGAATTGCACAACCAAGGGATTTATCCACCGGTTAACGTACCCCCCTCCTTATCACGGTTAATGAAAGACGGTATAGGCAAAGATCATACGCGAGCCGATCATGGGCGTATTGCGAACCAAATTTATGCGGCTTACACCCGCGCATTAGATGCGCGTAATCTGGCCTCTATTATTGGGGCTGAAGAACTGTCAGAACAAGATCGGAGTTACCTCGATTTTGCAGAAGCGTTTGAAAAACGCTTTGTTGGACAAGGCGAAACCAGTGAACGTAGTATTTTAGAAACGCTTGATTTATCTTGGGAATTATTGTCTATTTTGCCAAAAGATGCCTTAACGCGGGTCAGTGAAGAAGATATTGCTAAATACTATTCAAAGGCCCAAGAACCTGAAATAGCGGTTGCGGCTTGATAAAATTTAGGTGGGCAACGTTGTTGCCCACTTTAAGCTATAGGTATTAATATTAGTCAAAATAGAAACCTTACCGATTACTTTTTGGCTTGATACAGTGATTAGGAATTTAGAAGTTCAAAAATTATGAAGTTCAGAAGTTTATTTTAAATATTATTTTTAACGGTGCTTTTGGGCACGAAGGCAATTTAGACTGCGTTAGTCATAATGCCCGATTAAAGCTGCCCCCTTCAAATAATTTCGCCAAAAGAGGATAAAAAAATAAAAACGTAGCTATTTTGAAATTTTTTATGAAAATCGCTCTGTCAACTTGAGTTATCAGGAATCCTCATAAAATGAGTATAAAGAATACTATCTTATTAACACCAGAAGAATATGAGAAACAAGCGCAACATGTTAATATCAAAAGCATAATAGATAACGGTTTTCACAGCATTGAAACGCCCATAAAACTTTATACTAGCCCCACAGATATAACGCTATTTACAGAAACACCCAGTAAGCTTTATCGTGCTGGTAATGCCAGCGTTCCTAGACTTGATAATGCTAGAATTCCAAAGGATATTGAGGTATTTTATGCACACGAAATAGACTTAGCCTATCTGATAAAGATAGAGGCATTTATATCAAGCCTGAACATAATTTATAAATTGAAAAGTCAAACCGAATGGGTGCATAAATACGGAAGAAATCTGTGGCTAGAAGAAGGTGTTGGTGGTGTATCAAGCTTTGACAGCTTGAAAGGGCCGAAAAATTGGTATGCTTGTGAAGCCAATCAATCAATTCCTGATGAACTGGTCATCATAAATGATCGCCCCGGTCATTATTTGTGGTCGCCTAAAATAGAGATGCCTTTGGCACTTTATTTAATACTCCTCAAAAAATCCCAAAGTCTTTTTTTAAAAATCAATTAGAGGTTCAAATGAAATTTTCAACCAGAGAAATCTACTTTTTAATAGAGGCTTGTGAGTATCGTATTCAATCTTATGAAAAAGCCTTAGAAAGCAATGAACTAGATGATGATGAGTATTCAGACATCATCAATGATAAGGGGGTGCTAGAAATCTTACTCAGTTCTCTAAAAAAAGCACTTCCCAATAAACAAACTGTTGAAACAATCAGTGGTATAATGATATGTCTACAAGATACCACTGAATATTTACTTTCAACCATAGCTAACCGTAAACAACTCAATGCTGCCTTAGACGGTTTAAAAAAACGGGAAATTTATATTTATATCAACCAGACGGAGCTATAAGATGAGACGAATAGCTTTTCTACCATCAGCTTTTGAAGATATGAAACGTTGGTCAACCCAAGACCCTAAAATTTACCAAAAAATCAAAGTATTCCTCAAAGACATGGAACGTGATCCATTTTCTCAATTAGGTGCTGAACCAGAACCATTGAAACACGATTTAAAGGGTTTGTGGGCCAAACGTATCAATGATGAGCATTATTTGATCTATAAAGTAACAAATGAGGAAATTATTATCGTTTCCTGTTGTTTTTACTACCAATAGAATTGTTATGTCAAATGTTCAGATCAAATTATTTCCCCTATATAGCATCTGTTATTATAGGGGTA
>Ga0316201_10000053_pt1 | contig 44965 bp, 54 predicted proteins | sample CS6wburrow_MG_FD_204516 | JGI IMG/M metagenome (GOLD analysis project Ga0316201, IMG submission 204516) | Coastal sediment microbial communities from Delaware Bay, Delaware, United States - CS-6 worm burrow | ecosystem: Environmental > Aquatic > Marine > Coastal > Sediment | place: USA...
GCGTGTAAACATCAACCGCATAAATCGGCGCACCTTCCTCGTCGACCCCCGTGCGAACTTTGTGAGCCGACTGCCCGGCGACATACTCCCAGGCATAGGCCACATTGTAGGCCGTGATCATCTCGCACAGCAGGGCGATCTCGTCCGGCTCGGCACTGTGCGCGGCATAGACGGGGAACTTGCCGTTATAGCTACGGCTGCCAAGAAGCTGCCGCGCCGTCGCCTGGAACTCGACGCCCAAGCGTTGTACGACGATGCGCTGAATCGCCTCGGGCAGGGTGTCGAAGTCGGTACCATCGGGGACCAAAATAATGCTTTGCGAAGTCATCAGTAACGGTCCTCGATCCAGGTGAATGTCAGTGCTTCGTCGTAGAGGGTGAGAGAGTAGAAGGCGACGGGGACTTTTATTGAAGGTGCCAAGTCAATCGTAGTCGTGTCATAAGTGTCAGCAGGATAAGTACCAACCGACGACCACGACCAATCTCCCGCATCAGTGACGTTATACCCTCCGATCTTGGCTCCTACTCCATCTTCCCAACGCGTCGCAAATGTATAGACATCCCCGGCATCTGGGATAATTTGCGTAGTCGGATAATTTGCACCGGCAGACAACGCTACTTTTTGGCTTACGTGGGAGATATAGAACGGCCTACCGTCTGTCTCAAACTGAACCAAATTCGAGGTTTCAGTAAGTGGAGACCCCGCAGGGAATGCCATCTGTGCAATGACCGTCCCTTCCGCCCCATTAACCGCCTGAGCATAAGTCAGCGCAGGGGTGGCCCGCGTCGCCGTGCTACCGCTGGTCTCAATGTAGTTGGTCGCAAACGGACCCTCCTCAAGCTGTACACCGATGAACCAGAGGCTGCGCTGCAAGTTGTCACGGTCTGGCTGGATAAGTACGCGCCCGACAGTATCCGTTGCGTGACTCGTCAACGTAAATTGCACCCGATACCAACCGTCGGCCATTTCAGTAAAGATCAGATTTGAGTCCCCTGAGTGGACTGTTCCTTGTGACGGGACTCCTCCGCTCCAGTCGATATCGGTATAAGCGTGCCATGTTGATGCGGTTGGTGCATAAATACCAAAACGACATGTTGCTGTGTCGTCTGGTTTCATATATGCCGAGATTGTGTACTCGGTGGAAACCACAACCGTTGTGTCTTTATATTTGCCGTCGTGAACCGCCGACACACCAGTCAGCTTATCGGCATAATGCCCGGCAATACAGCTCACGGTATCATTAGGAGCGACAGTGCAGGCAGTGTTATTAGCCCACGAATCTATATCGGTCGATTCAGGAACGAGGTTATCGGCGGTCGGTTCAAGGAGCAGGTGTCCGCCTGTGATGGGCGCACCAGTGCCTTCGGTAACAACCCCGTTCGCGTCGACACTGTTGCCGTTGGTCGTGCTGAAGAAGCGGGTGCGGTTTATCCCGGTGCCATAATCTTCGTCGTCCACAAACTCACTCGGCACGGTCATGTCGGCACGACCGCTGACCTCTTCGATCATCGTCTTTCCGACGGTGACACGAGTGGCCGTGTGCTCGGTACGTCGCACAATATAAACAGTCGGCCCCCATCCCCAATCTTCATCGGGGTTATCTATTTCAAGAGGCCCAACTACATACCTTGTAAGGGTGTCGGTCAGAGTAATATCTTCAAATAAGGCAGGCGGTATTCCATCAGAATGTACCTGAATCCGTAGTGTTTCACCCGGTACGCCAGACAGTTCTACCGAAAACAGCACTTGATTGCCATTTTGCCGAAGCGCAATATTGCTAAAGTTTAGTGCCCCATATTCGCCCCAAGGAGCATTAGCACGAGCGGGTGAGAACTCGACAGTAGTAGCGTCAATCTTAGTAACTAAGTCAAGCGTTGCTGACCAATCCGTTATGTCATTTGGAGAAGTACACCAGTTCCGCACGTACCGCAGACCGCTGAAAGTTGCGCAATTCTCCGGCACCGTCTGTACGATTCCCTCGTGATCGACGACCGTAGCTTCGCCTGTGCGGGTGTAAGTAGCCCCGTTTCCCAAAACGCCAGTAGAAAACTGACGCACAAAAGAGCTAACAAAGCTTGCTAACGGCTTCGATAACGCAACGGCAAGAGCAAGTCCCAATGCAGGCATATTATCACCAACTCAAAGCAACAAGCTTTGTCGCCGTTGTACCATTGGCGGAACTGTTTACCATAAAAGGTTGGCCACTTTTAGAGCCAACCTGCAGAACAGAGCCGGTAGGAACTCCATAGAAAACAACATCAGTCGTACCACCATCCCGACTTATGGAAATATCTCCACCACTTCCGACATAAATTGCACAGCAAGTGATAGAAGCCTCGGCGCCGTCTGCAATGACTTCTTCTTCTGTTGATGAACCATAGACAATAGCCATAAAAACCTCTAGGTAAAAAGGGTGTTAAATATTAACCAATACATGGCGCCAAAAACTACCCCACATCTAGCCCTAGTCTAACTCCAACCCAACCAGATGTCAAGTCGAATTTACCTTAACCGAACGCGACTCCGGCGCAGGAAGCTCATGATCAATAAGGTTCGAGTGATATTGCAGCTTTCCAACGTGGCGAAGTTGCTTGCTGAGATCATGATCCACCCAAATGTCTTCCTCAGCTTCTTTCTGAATCTTAGCGCAGAAATAAACATCTTCGCCACAAAATCCTGGAATATCCGGAATCCATTCCATCATGAACAAGGGAACGGAAAGTTTTTCCAAAACACTCCTCCGCACCATAAGCATACCGCAGCCAAGATACTGAACCTTCTGAAGCCCATGTTTTTTCTTAGAAGAAATCGGTTTACCATCAAATCCTTGCCCGACCCAATTCACGGGAAAAGACCGAGTAGTATAATTTCCCCCGATCGCCGGTTTTCCTGAGCTAAGAAGCCGAATTAAAGCATCCTTTGGAAAAACCATATCGTCATCTATGAACAAAATATGCGTGCAATTATCTTTCAACGCCTGGGCAATTAATTTCTGCCGATTGGTTACCAGCATACTTCCCGAAAGACAATAAAGATTCACGGACATTCTTTCACACCCCAGGGCCGGGTCCGGGCGCCAATGGAGTGTATGAGCGAAAAGACTAACTAAAGCTCGACCGAATTCCATTTCCCACATGCCAGCCGATGGTACGAGCACTCCTACTTTAACTGTTGGCTCGAGGATCTTCTCCTGTTTCTTCACAATAATTCTCCCAAAAAGTATTAGTCGGCGAGGAAGTTTCCTTATATCTTCCGCGAATTTCAGCAAAAGCCCCTTCCGTATCTAATCCACGGGAAAGGATTTTTAGCAAATATTTCCGAACCAAATGAGTCTGGATTGCTAAGCCCTTATATGCTCCTGGAACAAAGCGACCATTTTGCTGGTGCATGGTTACCTCCTGCACCACGCCATCATTGTCCTCGACGAAGCTCCCGATTTCAAAAAACGGGTTCGGCAGCATTACTCTAAACAACGTCGACATTCTGTTTCCTTAAAAAGGAGGGAGGGACCGGAGCCAAGTCCCTCCCCCAAAGCCTCACCAAGGGCAGATTTTAGTTTTACTCAACAGCCAGATAACGCATGGCCCGGAGGTGATTATATTCCACACCGGCCTCCGAGATCCACTGGCCTTTCCGCGAGTCCTCGTCGTTGGCCTGAATGTTATCCTTAAACGTGGTGTCTCGGGACTTCATCGGCCGATAACGGAGGCAACCAGGATCAACCACAAAGGCGCCGTTCGTGAACCTGGAGTTCACATTCATCAGCGGATGCGTTTTGATATACATCGTGCCTTGCGGAATGACCCAACGCTGGAGCTTCATGCCATAAACATCGACAATCGAATCAAAATTGATCCGCGTCGAGCCGGCATCCCGCGCCCACTTGTTCAGGTAATTCATGAACCCATTACCGGCAAAGACGATTCGCTCATCCCCGGCCATGTCCATGTTATAGTCGAACACCTGATACGTTGCGTTGAGAAAGTCATCTTCCCCGGTTGTGGTGGCACTGGAAATCGTGGCAATCGTGGGCTTATCAGTCGCATGATAATCTGCGCCCAAGTATTCCATCAACCCGCCAGTGTACCGAATCGGCTTTCCATTCGAGCCGGTGGTTTCGTACTTATGCCCGAACATGAACGCCTGTTCCATCGCAACGGAATGGTCGAACATTTTCCGCTTCTTGTCGTTCTTGATCGGGTCACCAGTACGAGTCCGCGTCACCGCAGCGGTTCCGGTAAGTTCATACACAGTTTTGAAGATCTGCGTATAGTTCGTTTTCTTCGTCGGGTTGCGGCTAGAAGCCTCTGGGCTTGCCGTACCCTCGGCAAACGCATTGCCGATTTTCAAAAGAAACGAATTATCCGGAATCGTTGCGGCAGTCGTTCCCGCCGCGCCACGACTTACGGCAAATTGCGTCGCCGAAGTAATCGCAGTGACTTGCAGGATTTCATACGAGTAAGTTGTCACCGCGGCCTTTTCCACCATCAGCAGATCGCCGATAACCAGATCCTCGGCATCCCCGCTGTCGATTGCAACAGTCGTCACTGCAGTTGCTGCCGTCGCGGCCACCTGCAAACGAATCGGATTCAGTTCTTCCTCCCACCACGAAAATTCCGGGTCATCCGTCGACTCGGTTTTCATCTTAGACATCAGAGCAGTCAGCGGCGCCGAGCCATTCGGATTCCGCCAAAGGATCATCTCCCGAAAATTCTTCGGGCGCTCATCAGTGCCCCAATCACCAGTACCACGCAGTCCTGCTACAGCCATTTTAATTCACCTCAAAAGTTGTCAGGGTCTTTTTCCATCTCCACGGCCATGGCTTCCCATGGATTATGCGGAGCGGAGTTTGCACGAGGATTAAGCGGAGGCGCCTGCGGCGGGGTCATCGGGGCCGAGGGGGTTTCAGCAGGAGCCGAAGCAACCTGGGGGTCGCCTAGTCCTACTGCCGCGCGAGCAAACTTTGCGATCTCACGACGTTTTTCCTCGACAGAAATCTGCCGATTCGCGTTCATCTGATTCCACATAGTTGCTACTTGCGTAACCTGATCCCGATAATTGCGAAGGTCGGAGTATTCATTGAAAAACTCTTCTTCGGCGCTTTGCCGCGTCTGACGTTGTTCAATGATCTGGCCGATATAGTTCGGCAGCTGAGCCATAACGGTTTGCACCACTTGCTCATAAGCCGCCAACTGAACCTTCGCCGCCATTTGAGGAAGAACCTTTCCAGGATTTTCTTCAAACGCCAAGGCGTCCTCATCACTCATCACATAACTTTTTTCGAGTTCAGTCAGCGCTTGCTGCCGAAGCTCGGCCCGTTGCTCTGCCGACAGCCCGGCGGGGGTTTCTTCCACCTGGGCCTGAGGGGTTTGCGGGCTTGTAGGAGTCTCCGAAACCACCGGGGTTTCCTGGACGACTTCCTCTGGCTTTGGCTGATCCGAGGGTTCTTCCACCTTGGCTTCGGGGCTTTCGGGCTTTCCGTCGTCATCCGAGGTTTCCTCGGGCTTTTCTGCGGGTTCAGCCGGCGGCGCCGAAGCCTGGGCGTCAGGCTCGGTTTCAGCAACTTCCGTTTCGTCGATATCGAAATCGGCAACAAAGCCATTCCATTCTGAATTCTCAGAAACTTCAGAAACTTCAGTCTCCGGAACGGTGTTTTCAATTTCCTCGGTCTCAGGAACCGGATTCGTCTGTGTCGTCATCTTCTATTTCCTCGGTTAAAGAATCAATAATTGCCTGAGGAAAATCCCGGGCAAGTTGAAAGGCAAAGCGCTCGGAGCGGAGTTGGATCAAAGATCCCAAGGGATTATCCCCATGGATTAAATCTATAGATTCCTCTTGCGCTTTTCGCAAATTAATCTGGGCATCCAAGAATTCAATATATTGATCCCAGCCAGCATGGGCCAAAAGGGATCGAAAAATTTGCCTCTGGTCAATAAGATCGGAAACGGATTCTTCGGAAAAGTCATCTTGATTCTCAATCATCCTGTGCTCCCCATTCCGGGCATTTGACCAGGTTCAGGAACTGCCGTTAGATCCCGCGTTGCCTCGGACATAGGAACAACATTCCCAGCGGCGACTTGCCCAGGCACCATGCCATCGGGCATGACTTGGACTTCGAATTGCTTGATATTTTTTAACCCTCCAAGCTGCGCCATCCAGCCGAACATCTTGGCCAAGTCATACTTCTGGGCAATGAAGGGCATCTTTTGAGCGCCCATGAGAATTTCGCGGAAGAGATTCGCCTGGGCATAGCGGTCAATGGGCATAGTTCCATCAACGGCGACGAAATCGAATTGCCCAGTAATCATATCCGGCGAAACTGCAATTGGCCCGGCATCTTGCGAAAGATCCCCGGCAATACGGAATTGCTGTTCTTGGTCGTAATATTGCTGAGTATTCGAAAGCATCCTTTGGCCAAGCGGCGTCATGGCAATCGCAGACCAATATTCTGCTACAGTTTTCAGGCGATTAATTCCCATGCTTGAGGAAGTCCTAATCTCCGTGGCAGATTTTCGCCCACCTTGATGAACCTGGCCCATGAGGTTATCATTAACTCCAAAGGCCCGAGCAGCATATTCGGCCAACTCCTGCATGTCGGGAATATTGCCGCGAGTAACATCACTGACCGGAATTTGCTGAATAAGACTCCGAACATCCTGGCCATAGGCATTCGGTTTCAGGCGGATGAGTTTAGAAGTTCCTCGCCGGGTTAGATCCTTATACGTTACGCGAGACGGATCATAGATAAAATTATTCCCAAGACTCGAACGGACGTTGAAGAAATGCTGATTAAGCAGCCAAGTCATTGCATCATTCAGAGGCATCAGGCGATCGAGCATAGAAGTCGAGTAGGACTTATACGCGTCGAAATCCATGGGAAGCAGGGCCACGGGAAACTCATCATGATACCGGCCATAGGGGCGAGCGGCGATAATGATCTTATCATCCACTACTTCAAAAACCCATTTTTCCGGATAAGTCGAGCTTCCGAGTTTCCAATCCTTGGGAATCAAATCAATGACAATCTCGAACCCAGTCGCCCCGTCAACGGCCGTGATGTGGGAGATATATTCCCGGTCTTCCTTCGGCAACTCCTGCCACGCGCCCCCGGAGTAACTGGATTCATTCTTCCGCGCGCCATTGGCGAGTTTCTTAGCTTCCTCTATATTCTGATATCGGCCCTGAGTCTCCCCGCGGACAAGGTCGTTCCAGTTGTATTCCACCATCCGAGCGACGAATTCCCCGCGCTGGTAATCCGTCAGCGGTACGCGCCAATCAGGCCAGAAATGCGAAGGATGGACATTGAAAATTTTATTCCCCATATATCCCTTGGTTCGAATGGTTTTCCGGATTTTCTTACTTTCCCCTGGCATGGGCATACCGAAAAAGGTCGAGGGCACTTCCTCCACCACCGAGGTTTGAACCCATTCCTCGTCCCAATAATCCCAGAGAATCCCATAACCATACTTCGGGGCGTCATGGAGCCACTGATAAATCGGCGCCGCCATATGGCCGACCTGAAATTGATAATCCATCAGGGCCTCGACGCTTTGAACCTTCATCTGAGGTTCGCCGTGGCGGCCTGTGAACTGAAACACGGGCGTCCGGCCAAGAAAGACTGAGGACCAGTAAGTATGGGCAGAGAGCAGCGTCGCATAAGAATACGGAATATAAACCGTATAATAATCTGGCTCCCCGGATTGATATCTTTGTTTCCGAAGTTTCGTATCCTCCGTATCAGCCAGATAGCAATCATAAAGATCATCATGGCGCTCGAAATCACTTACCCGATCTTCGATCTTGTTTTTCGCTGGAGTCTTCCGGGCCAACAAAGCTTGAAGAATAAACTTATGCTGCTTTGAGTCCACGGGCAACCGGACGTTCAGGCTTTGTTTCATGGGCATATTCTAATATCCGGTATGTCAGGGAGGTCGCGCTCGGCCTCAAGAATGTCGTCAAAATCACCAAGGAAATGACCCGAGAGATCCAAGACCGCGGCGACGGCGACGGCAAGGGCCTCGATCCGGTCATCATGGGAAACCGAAGGATAATTGACAATTTGAGAAATTAATTCATGCTGGCTTTCATGAAAATACAAAAGCCCCTCGGCCAAGGCGTCGCCCAGGGTATCAATAATTCGATAAGACTTCTTCCGGCGCTCGGGAATATAAGCATCAATCCGCATGAACTGCCCCTTCGCCCGCATGGCTTTTTCCAAGAGCCAAGCCAAGGTTCTCTGATAGTTCACAGATTCTGCTTTGAGAATCTCGGGCATCCAAGTATTTTTCATACTTAGAAATGTCGAAATACTCCAATCCGGGGTATGGCCTTTATTTGCTCGGAGATCCAGGACATAAATCCGGCGTTCCTTCGTAGTCCGATCTTTCCATAATCCCACGGCAATCCAGACTTCTTCATCCTTTCCTTTCAGCCCGCGTTCAATCTCCCGCTCCGACGGCGGGGGCACCGGGTCAACGGCCATCGCGACCATCATAGACCCTGGCGAAGGCGGGACCTGATAATACCTGATCTGATCCGAGGCCGAAGGGAAGGAAAGATCCGCAGAGCCAATAACCTGACATTCCATCTCCCGCATCCAGAGATAAAGCTTCCCCCGATCGGTGTAGGCTTTCTTCTCGGCCAGAAGATCCTCATACGACCAGCGCTCAGGCCAGGCGCTTTGGTTATTCATTATGATCGGGAATTTTGCACTGGCCCAGGTCGGGTCTTTCATGCAAGCGGAGATCGCATCTTCTGGATGCAGAAGAGTTTGAAGAAATGCTATTTTAGCCAGGGGTTCTTCACTTGCCGGGGCAAGAGAATTATATAACGAACCCAAGATATAATCTTCAGTCTTTGTCCTCTGATCCGCGGTGGCCGTGTTTTCCTCGTCCGACGGGTCGTCGACGACGATCAGATCCGGGCGATAATCATCAACGTTAATCCCCCTGGTCGAGCCGGTTATACCAAGAGCCAGAATTGTCACCGGCGTTTGGCTCGGACCTACGAGGATTTGGCAAACCTCCGACGTCCACGGCACTCCGGGGCGGAGCTGAAACGCATCGCGATAGAGGGAATTAAACTCTACCTGCCGCATGATCCAGGCCAAGGATCGCCGGGCATGGTCCTGGCTTTTTCCAACAAAAAGAACTGTTCGGGAAATAAGGAACGCAACTCGCTTGGCCAGATACAATCGGAGCAAAGTTGTCTTCGCCCCTCCGCGGAAGACCTCAAAGGCCACCTTGCGCTCGGCGGAATCCAGGTGACTCCACATCTCTCTGTGAAAATCTGGCGTCCCCTGGCGAACAGTCTTCGGGAAAAAATAATGCGAGAAGAAAACACTATCTGCGGCGGCGAGCTGAACCGCCTCGGCCAAAGGAAGTTGCTGAGTTTTCAGGGCTTCCATATATGAACCCCGATGCGCTCGATCCTACAGTTTTCTATTTTCGGAATCATGTCTATTTGTTCAGGAAAATAAATCGCCGGATCGTACCACTTGCAAACTTCAACTAAATGAATTGAATAGCTCGGGAAAAGATACTCAACCACGGGGAAATATAATTGCCTTAACTGCCACCAAGCATCCGAGGTATGTTGATACTTTGCCTCGATAATTATGATCCGACCATTCCAGGGATCAAAAGCCAAGCAATCGGGCTGACACCAGCGGAATCTATCTTCTCCCTTTTCTTGAAACTGAATCCATGGCCACGGAAGGATAGGAGATTCTAAGGATTCTTCAAGAAACTCCATCAACCGGCGTTCGTATTTAATCCCCTGCGCTTTTCGGCCCCTGGGCTTCCTCTTTTTCAAAAATCCCGGCGCCGTCGATAAGCGTGCCCACGCGATCGGTTTGGATATTGGCCGGAAGCCTGGCGGGGGCCGCGGGGTTTTGGGCGTTATCTCTCCCGTGTCCTGCCAAAGCATAGACCTTTTCCCTTGCTTGATTAATCACAGTAATATCCACATGCGTATGCGTCGACGCGGCGGGCAGGGGCCCTCCAGCCTGGACATTAACCTGTGCGCCTTTGGCCCCGTATCCAAGGCGCCCAAGGGTTTTATCCGCCACGGCAAGGATGAAGGCCGGATCCTGGGAATCGTCCACGGCGTCGCCGAGTTTTTCCACCGCCCTATGCGCAATTCCTACAACCTTTTCCTGCAGCGAAAGATGAATCGTATCCGCAATCTCCCGATTCCTTTGCTGCAAGTATTCGCGAAAAACTTCGGAATTCGTCACAATGGAAACCCAGGAAACACTCATCCCCACGGCCGCCGCGATTTCTTTTAACCTCGCCGACGGGTTCGCCAGGAGATATTCCGCGATCGCCATGTGCCGGTGATTTAATTCGACTAATTGAACCTGCGCCATGAGCTTTTCTTAAAACATCCTCCACATGGCTATATTATATCTCCGAACCTTCCAGGTGTCAAGTTTTTTCGGCAAGGGGGAAGCGGCGACTCTGGGGAGGCGACTATGGGGGAAGGCGAAGGCTGGGGGAATAAACGTCACCATTTATTCTCTAATTTTTAGCACCCCCACCTGTCGCCATAAGATATAGGGGGAGGGGGCCATCATGGGGAGGGGGCGGGGGTCGAGGGAATGGCAAATAGCTGGAAATCGGGAGGAATTTATGTAGGTCATAAAAAAATTTGATTGGCATCTGTGCCGATGTGTGCTAAGATTAGATTGAGGGTGGCGGATGGGCCGCTATCCAGTGAGCCGGACTGGCCGCGGGTGTTCCCGCGATTCTTTAACAAGTTGGTGTGCGGTTGGCAGATAGCTTTGGGCTATCGCCTAGACGCCATTGTGATGTTTAATTTAACGCAATGGAGTTGATTATGAAAATCGCAAAGAAAGAAGTGGTGTTCGAAAATGGTACGCCTATCACGGTTCTGTTCAAATGGACCGACGGTGCGCCGCCGACAAGGATCGACCTTGATCAGTTGAATGGCATGGATGATTGGTTCAAGGCCATGGGCGTGCAACAGAAGTTCGGGGACGCCTATTCGGGGCTGAATGATATCCCGGCGGATCGTCGGGTAGCTGAAGCTCGGAAGATTGTCGAGGATCTGATTCAACAGGTCATCGGGAATCGGGAATGGGCTAAGAAAGGACCACGTGGCGAATCGAAGGATATTCTCGCCGAGGCTATTCATCGTTGCATGGAAGACAATCCGGCCACGAAATCGCCTGGGGTGGATACCATCCGGGGTAAATTGGATACCATGGACGCGGATGAAATCAAAGCCATGAAGGCGAAATGGAAAACGATCGACCTCGAGATCGAAAAGATCAAAGTCGAACGAAAGGAGCGGAAGCTGAAAGGCGCGGAAGATGATGTCGCCGGGGTGGAGGATGTCGCGGCGATGTTTGAATAAGGATTGAATTCGGCCATGGATGGCCTTTTCTTAGGAGACGACTATGGATAAAGCAAAAATCAAAGAATTGATCACGCTTTCTGATAAAACTTTGATCGAATACGCGCTGCGGCAACAGATTTCCGACATGCTGCTTAATGCAGAATTCCAAAGCAAAGCAGAGCGGAAAGAAAAGATTTCTGCCATTGTGGCGAAACTTTTAGAATTACGCGAACAACATCAACAAATGGGAATAGACGCCGAATGGAAACAATACCTCGGCAGCAGGAAGTAACCCCCATGGGCCATGGATGGCCAATTTTAAGGAGATCAATATGAACATCATTGATACCCTATCCAAACAAGACTGGATGGAAATCTGGTTATACCTTGAAGATAACGAGGACGGCCCACACATCGTATTTGACGACTATCAAAGTGAACTATTGAATACTTGGTATAAAGACCTGCCGGATTATCCGGATTAGACAGAAACCCCCCCCCCCATGGGCGGCCCACGCGGTCGCCTTTTTTTTTTTTAATTTTCCCCCCTTAAGTATTCAACCATTTGGAGGTTTTTCTCGGCGGGGCTCCGGGGAAGAAAGGGGATATGGCTGAGAAGGCTGGAATGGCTGGAATGGCTGGGATAAAGGGAATTGGCTAGGGATGTTCTCGGGGGTTTCTGAAAAGTTCTGTTATCCCTGTGCAACGGCGTCCACGGGGCATATCTTTGGGGATATATGTCGTTAAATATTCCCCCATCCCCTCCATTGATTCCCCATATACTCCACTTTAATTTTCTTCTTTTTATTTTTATTTTTTTTTTATAAGATAGATATTAGGGGGAGGGGGAAAAGAGAATGTGCCAAGGTTAGAAGAAGGCTGGGAATATATAATGCCATTTATCCCCGTCGACGCCGATTTATGCCCCGTGGACGGCCGTATACAGCCACAACAGAACTTCACAGCCCACCCCCAGACCATCCCCAGCCACGCCCCACCAACCACGGCACATCCGAGGCCAGCTAAAAAAAGTCTTGACACCTGGGATATGGATATGCCATAATGGATTCACGGTGGGGGAAATAAGTCCTTCGCCGGTTTATTGATTTAGGAGATTCTAAAATGCCCAAGGGTAAAGCGGTTTGTAAAAAAGCGGTGCTGGAAGATTCGAGCGGAGTTGATTTTAATTTCGAAAACGGAAATAGTCTGAATGCTCGGCTGGCCGAATTGCCAGAGGAAATCGTAGTCCAACTGGCCTTGTACGGGCTGAGCCAGAAGGTTGGAGATTCCTATTCCGGTGTGGATGGGAATATTGAGGAAGCCGAGGAGCTGGCCAATGGGGTCTATGATCGGCTGAAGAAAGGCGAGTTCAAAGCGAGTCGCGAATCCTCGGGTTCAGGGCGGGTTAGCGATCTTGCCCGGGCTTTGGCGCAGGTGGCGGGAGTTGACCTTTCGGCGGCGGTTGAGAAGCTGGCCGAGATGGACAAGGATGCAAAGAAGGGGCTGAAGGAGAATCTGCACATCCAGCGCGCGCTGACCGAAATTCAGAAAGCAAAATTGGCGGAAAAAGAGGCCAAGCTGGCCGAGGAAGCCAAGGATATGGATGTGGAAGATCTCGGCGCCATGTTCAGTTAAAAGCACCATGTAGCCTCTCGGAGGTTAAGGAAAGGAGGATGGGGAAACCTGTCCTCCTTTTTTTGGGAGGGAAGAAAAATAAACGGGGGGAAATATTATTTAATAAACACCATTAAATAATGCTTGCAACCTCCCCCAACATATGCCATAATCCGATTATGGCCGAAATATTTTTCCGCCATGTTGATTACCTGAATAAAAGGTCAAGATAATATGAACGCAATCGAAAAACTCGCCCAAGACTTTGGCTGGATCGAAGATCAAGATTCAGCTTTTTCCTTTTTAGAAATGGTGGATTCTGAAATCGTAGACATCCTGGACGCATACGAAGATGAATATTCATTTTTTCCTTATGACGAATGCCCATTGAATCCAAAACAAACCTGGATCGAATGGGCCGTAAGTTTGGTAAAGCAAAGAGCAGAAATTCACGATGTGCTTTATCCTGAAGAAACGAAGAAATTGCTAAGTCTTTTTTAAGTAAGAGGAATTCAAAATGAACTTAATTGAAATACTTGAAACCAATATGGTCTTCGAAGATGGAGATATGGGAACCTGGGTCACAGATGTTAAAATCAAAGGTTCGAATAATGGAGAGGAAATCTTCCTCACCGTCCGGGTTCTTATGGACACCCAGGATATCAATGTCAAGCTCCTGGAATACGAGGACTCATTCAGCGCAGAAAAAGATCAAACAAACATCGTTCCTGAGTTCAATAACAACATTTCCCGGAACCTTTTCCACTGGAATGATTTTATGCTCCAGAACGTTGGAGCAAATGTGCAAAAAGCCGCAATCCTAGTCGCCATGAGTCTGATTCTTGGCGATGATCTTTTGCCTCCTGTTTTGGTTAATTAAGAGGAATTCAAAATGAATCTAAATCTAAACAGCCATATCGACGCCCTTGCCGAGCGCGAGAAACATAATCGCAAGCAAAACATTCTCCTCGCCAAGGCGCAACAAAGCCTCGCAGCCAATGAGGATAAGATTAAGAAACTAATCGAATTCACCGAGTTGCCAATCACCTCTATCGCGGTGAGCAATGTTTGGCCTTATCGAGATCAAATCGTTTCGGGAATAAGTTTCCTCGAAATCCGAGCCTATTGCGCCTTGGACGAGGAAACCTTCTTCGCCATGAGCCCATGGATGGAGTGGCAATCAATCAACGTGCTCTGGAATATCCCCGAATATCAAGGATTGATTCGAATCGCCGACGGCGAGATTATGCTCAGCATAAATATTTCGGCAAAAGTGGCAGAGGAAGATGTTAAAACCCTAGAGAATATGGAAAAAATCATCTACGAATCCCCGGCCACTCCTGAACCCGAAATGCGGGTAAATTGCCAAGTCTAGTCCAGACCGGGGCGTCTTCAAGGAGGGCGCCCTAGCCTGGGTTAGCCAGGAAAACAAAACGGAGACCAGAATGTTATCCAAAACGCAAATTAATATCCTTCTCCTCGCAAAAGGCGGGCAAGTTATTCCCTACCGCCGGAGCTGGAAACCGCAAACCCTGGCTTCTCTCGAGCGCCGGGGATTTATTTTCCTTTATCGAGAGGGAATCCGGGTCACTCGCGCCGGGGATCAAGTTCTTGAAATGGAACTTAAACACGAGTTTGCCGAATGGCGCGAGCATCTTAACCGCGCCGTCTCGTTTCGGAAGAATAGCTTGAGGAAATAACCATGTGCAAAGAAACTAACGCAACGCAAATCCCGGAATTGCTCCAGTCCGCCCTTAACCTGGCCGAGGAGCATTATTGGCTCGTCAACAAAGCCGAGAAATATTATAATGATCTCGATTATCGGCTGCAGAATATTCTCGATAATTATTTGAAAAACCCGAGCCTTACCCATCGCCAAGCCAATTGGCTGGAAAACGAATTAGCCAAATTCACCGAAATCAAGCCCTTATACGGCGATTTCAAGGCGGTGCAAGTGATGTTCACCATCGCCTCGAATCACTTAAAACGGCCAAAGATTCGCCTCCTGACCAAGGAAAACACTTTTATCCAGTTAACCTTTATCCCTGGAGAAAAGACCATTATCCTCCATCGCGGCGGCTGGGCCGGGCATGGGCAAAGAGTCTATCTTGGCAAAATAACCCCAGAGAATCAAATCATTCCCAAATTTTCCGGGGCGATTACGGAGGATATCGAAAATTGCCTCCAAGAATTTTCCCTCAATCCCGCCGCCGTGGCTAAGGCCAGTGCCTTGAAGCTCGGAGCTTGCGGCTTCTGCGGCCAAAGGTTAACGGATCAAGAAAGCAAATCCAAGGGCTATGGGCCAATATGCGCCGATCACTTTGGCCTCCCTTGGGGGAAAACTAATGAAGCTGCCATTGCCCGGCGGAACAAGACCGCCCAAGCAGATGATCTTTCCAGCCTTTTTGCATAAGGAGACATAAAATGAATAGAACCATTCACTCTTTCCATGGCAATCATCGGACTTTTGATTTTGAGCAAATCGAAGCCGGAGTTATTATTACCATTTATCCTCCGATCTGCTTTAACCAAGGGCGCAAAGTCCATCTTTTCCCCAATGAAACCCTGCCGGATATTGAAAAAACCCAACAATGGGCCGAGGGAATTGGACATATCCAAGATATGCTAAAACCCCTATCCGCCAACGCGATGGAGTTTCTTATCTCCGGCATGACGCCCGAGGAATGGAATCTGCTTTTTCCCGAGGAAGAAACCGAGTGAAAAAGATAATAGCTATGCTGGCAATAACCGCGGCGACTGGGCCAATTCATGCCGAATGCGTCGACTGGCTGCCGGTATTCATCAAAGTCCCAAGTGAATGCCCAATGTGCCCGGATCTGCCAGCCGTACCGGAGGGCTGCACCCATTACACCCAGATCACGCCGTCGATTTCGGTGGTCAACTGGCGCACGCTGCAGTTCCAAGCTGGCCCCTGGCTGCAGGAAGTGCAACACGTTATCGAGGTTGATCAAAGCCAGTGCCAATGGGATTCCTGGTCAAGCAGGTGGAATTGCACCGTATCGTGGGACGTTCCCCCGGGCGCATGGTGGTGGCAGTGGACAGACAGCCAGTACCCCCTGGGGACGCAGCGGTGCCTTTGGAATTTTTAACAAAGGAGCAACTTTTAATGCCCAAACTACTAACCTATTCCGGCGAGTTGCCTAACGGATCTCGCCTTCCGATTCTTGTAAAATATATCCGAGATTCGGCCATGGCGGAAACCTTGGAATATCCCGCCGAGGTTGCGGAGATTGAAATAAGTTATGTTCATGTAATTTGCATGAGCAAAACTTTCGAAATCACCGACGCCTTGAGCCAGGAAACCCTAGACCAAATCATGCAGGACATTGAACTCCATCACCAAGCCCTGCGGGAGGAATATTTCTATGCCCTCTAATTCTTTCCGCAATAAATCCGGGCAATATACTCCGGGCGGAAACCTTACCTTAAACGACCTCCGCAGTTGGATCTGGCGGACACCAGGGGATCATTGGCTCCCGCCGCCGACTCTGCCTATCGGAGGAGGAAAACCCTGGCGCATCCCGAGAAACAGGTTTCCTGAATTAGTCGGAATCTTTCCTCCCGATTCTCGCCCCTCGGTGAGGAAGGTTTTCTGGACCACAAAACACAACCATATCCCCGAGCGCCTTCGCACGACTTGCACTTGCAAAGGCTGCCTTAACCCTGACCATCAAGAGGAAATTTACATGACCCCCGAGGAAGTTTATTTTACCTATTTCATCAAGGCTTTTGAATTCGCCGAAAAAGGAGAAGTTCTTTCCCTGAATTTCGCCAACGAGGGAGAAGCTGTGACCTATCGCCAGCGCCTCAATGCCTTCCGCCATAGAGGGCTTTCCGAGCATCGACTTCCCGAATCTTGGAAAGATCTTTCCCTCCGAATTCGAAAAGATGGAGAGCAATTTATCCTCTTCGCCGATTTGCCGTCTTCTTCCCTCGAAACCGCCTTGGCCGCGGCACTGGGAGTCGAATCCCTAGAGGAGAATAGTCAGCCCAGCGCCCTTGATCTTTTGAATGAACTGGAATAAACTGCTTGACAACTGGTGCCGTTTATTGCATAATAAATAGCACCATCAAACCCCGGAGACCTTTCATGATCCCAGCCAAACATCTTTACCTCTACCTCGTAACCCAGAGCGCAAACAGAGAATACGACACCTACGACGCCTTCGTAGTTTGCGCCGAGAATGCCGAGGAGGCCAAGCACACCCATCCGACAGGAGAACCCCTCACCCCCGAGTGGCGGCCAGATATCTATGATCCCTGGACTTCATTGGAAAATGTCCATGTCCAGTATCTTGGTAAAGCCGACCCGATTCTAACCAAGGGCATTCTTTGCGCCTCCTATAACGCAGGATAAAAAAATGAACATCTTCCGCGTAGCATATACTCCAATAAGATGCGCCCAATGCCTCGACGATCTTAGGTTAAATAAAATGATCCTCGAAACGGCGCAGTTACTTTCCACCGCCGTTTGGCACCATGCGCCTCAGCAAGCCCGCCTATGGGGCCTCTATCGCCCGACGCATCGGAATCATCCAGTCACCCTTTGGGTCAAACATTCGGAAAGCAATTATCGCTGGACCACGGACCTCTTATACCACCTCCTCCGCGAGCGCGAGTTCCGGACAAACAAAACCCATGCGACGCAAATATACCTCCGCCGCCTAACCGACGGAGTAGAGTTTATCCCCTGGGCAAAACCAATTCCAAGCCCTAATTGCTCCGCCTATCCGGAAGTCGAGCATTTCCTCGCCTATCGCCTTACCTTGCGCGACAAGTGGGTTAATGATATTCGAACTCCGACCTGGACCAAGCGCGGTTCGCCTGAATGGCTTAAAAAAATCAGCGATTTAGATTGCTAAGGAGATAAACTCATGAATTCAAAATCCACCCTCGCCGGCCAGGATCTCTGGTCCTTCCTTTGCGCCACGAAACCCGAGAGGCAGGCTTTAACCAACGCCGAAAAACGGAGGAGAAAAAAGGAGCAAAAATCCAAAGAATTCGAAAAACTTAAACAAACCCTCCACCAAGCCGCCGAAGCGATGAATCTATGGACTCCCATCGCTCGGATATACGTTACATTTCAAGTAACTTGCCACTGCGGCAACGAGTTTTGTCAACCGGAACTTCATATATCCGACAAACCGCTGATCGAATTCCAGCATAAACGGACTAAGGAAACTAAAATTTCCCGCGCGGATTGGAGCGAAATCCCAGCCAACCTTCCGGGAAAGAATAAATTCCTCCCGGCAAAATCCTGCCATTGCCCCGAGTGCATTGGTTTACTTACCCAGCATCTTCCCAGTCCTCCGCCCATTCAACTTGAACTATTTGGAGAATCTCATGGCAGTCATTAAATCCACTATGATCCGAGGGCGCCGAGGTCGGCCGAGAAATCTCGAGCCCATGTCCCGGTGGACATTGCGAATCCCTGAGTCCATTGCCGCTCAATGGGATGCCTTATTCCTCGACCCAACGGGGACCAAGGTCAAGCATAACACTCGCAACGATATAGTCAAGGCTCTGCTTTCTCTAACCATGGAGAGCTTTATCCAAGGCGAGCCGATAGTCAATATCTCCCACGTCCACCAGCTTATCCGCGACAAAGCTCAACAGGCCGGATTAGCTGTGGAGGAAATCGACGCCGAGGACATTCTTCTCCCAGAGGATTTTGAAGAAAAGTCTTGACAACTGGCCACTATTATGGCATACTACCCATCCTAGCCACGGAGATCAAACCATGAATACCCCACAAGAGGTAACCTTCCAACTCGAAGATTATCGCCAGAGAGTCCTCGCCGCCGACAAGCTTCGCCTTGCTGGAGACGAAGAAGGCGCGAGGAAACTTATGCCGACAAGGGAGGAAATCATCCAATCCATTAAAGCCTATCGAAAACTCATGACCACGAAACAGACGAAACGGGCGACTTCCTCGGAAGGCAAAGCCAAGGCCAATAAGATCAAGACCATGGATAACCTGGCTGATCTTTTCAAATCGTAGGATTTCCTCATGTCCCGCCAGCGGCCCGAAGACTTCAGCCAAAACTTTGTAATCCTTGTTCAAAGAGCTTATGACGAGGGGGAGGTAAAAATCCCTCTCCCCATTTCCGAGGCAAAAGCTTTGCGCAGTAATTTCTATCATTTTCGCAAAGTCTTGAAAGATTGCGAAGATCCTTTTTATAAGATTACCAAGGAAATCAAGTTCTTTATCGAAGGCGGATTAACCCTTCGGCGCCGCGGGCTCGACGCCCCTCTTCCCGAGGATTTCGAGAAGTAATATTTCTTTCTTCTGGAGACCACTTAACATGATTGACTCTCACCCTCGCTTCCCGGAGGTCATAGATTCCTCCATCCGGGGCGCCTTTGTTTCTTGCCCGAGGCAATTCTACTACGGCTATCTTCGAGGCTTGTCCTCCAAGCGCCTTTCGATTCACCTCCATTTCGGCGCCTGTTTCGCCGCAGGGTTAGAATCCTATCGCCGAGCCTTTTATGACGAGGAACGATTGGCGCACGAGCTTTCCTCCTGGCATGACCATGCGCTTTATCTCGGCCTCATCCGCATTATCCGCGAATGGGGGGAGTATCCCACCGAGGAGGAAGAACCCAAAACTTTGTGGAATTGCCTCGGAGCCCTGGATTATTATTTCGAAACCCATCCTCCGGCCACGGATATCCTCCAACCATATATCAAACAAAACGGGGAACCGGCGGTAGAGTTTTCCTTCACCTTGCCGATGGAAGTCCTCCATCCTGAAACCGCGGAGCCATTGATCTACGCTGGCCGGTTCGATATGCTCGGCCTATACCAGGGCCAGCTTGCCGTTATTGACGAGAAGACCACAAAACAACTCGGGGCCAGTTGGAGTTCTTCCTGGGATCTCCGCGCACAATTCAAGGGCTACGCCTATGCCGCGCATCAATTTGGCTATCCTGTAATCGGCACCGTAGTTCGCGGAATTGCTCTCCGCAAACTCGGCTTCGACCACGCCGAGGCTTATATTCCCGTCGCCAAGTGGGATCTTGAACGCTGGTGGGAGCAACTCCAACACGATGCAAATCGCATGGTTACCTCGTGGAAAAACCGCTACTGGGATATGAATCTAGATTCTTCCTGCACTTCCTACGGCGGTTGCGCCTTTACCCCGCTGTGCAAACTTTCCAACCCCGAGCCCTGGATCGAATCCAGCTATGTCGTGCGCCGGTGGAATCCATTAGACCGCGACCCCTTATCCGAGGATCGCAAACGCGAGGCAAATTCAATCACCGAATTCGGAGCCCTGCTATGAAGGCCGGGTTTCTCTTAACCTTCCCCGACGGGAATACCAAGGACCTTGGCGAATTCCATTTAAAATCCATCCAGGGCCTCCCACACCTCCCGCACTTTTTCTGCCCCCGATGCGGAGAAGAATGGGGAACCGCCTATGCCTTGGATTCCCAGGAACACCGCCACGTTGTTCATCACGCTCTTTGCCTTAACCATGGAGGAGGAAGCCTAATCCTATGGGGAGATTATCCCCTCGACCAGTTTAATTATCAAATGCTTTTACACGAAATAACCCTTATCCTCGCCTACGGAGACCATTATGACTTCTGCAACTACAGCACCAGCCGTCGAAACCAAGAAACCTGTGCAACATCCTGGCAGCAATACCTTGCTTCTAGGAGCAACCGGCACGGGGAAAACTTACTCCATCAGAACCTTTCTTGACGCCGGGATTACTCCCTTCGTCCTCGCCACGGAGCCGGGGATTGAATCGACTCTCGGCGACCTTCCTCCGGAAAAATGCCACTGGCATTACATTGCCCCGGCGGCGTCGAGCTGGGAGGACATGATCGACTCGGCCAAGAAGATCAACATGCTGGATCAAAAAGCCCTGGCCCAGATGCCAGGAATTAATAAGCGAAAATTTACTCAATTCATCGACGTCTTAACCACTTGCAATGATTTCGTCTGCGACCGAACCGGAGAATCTTTCGGCGACGTTTCAACCTGGGGGCCAGATCGAGTCCTGGTTATCGACTCCCTCAGCGGCCTGAATATCATGGCCATGAACCTCGTCGTCGGCTCGAAACCGATGAAATCCATGCCTGACTGGGGCATGGCAATGGATAATCTCGAGCGCCTTATCATCACTCTAACCACAGGAACAAAATGCTATTTCGTTCTAACCGCTCATCTTGAACGAGAAGTGGATGAGGTAACCGGCGGAACGACCATAACCGCCTCCACCCTTGGCCGCAAACTAGCCCCTCGAATCCCTCGCTTCTTCGACGACGTGATCATGGCGCAACGAGAAGGCAAGACCTTTACCTGGACCACGACGGCCATGAATGCTGATCTCAAGGCCCGAAACCTTCCTTGGGATTCCAAACTCAAACCCACGTTTAGGCAAATCGTGGAGAGCCGGAATGTTTGAGCGCCTTCTCGTCATCATCGGAGTAATTGTTTTTATCCTTGTTTTCTCCTGGATAATATTTAAAAAACTCTAAGTCGAAACGGGGCGGGGTGTGGCTCTCCCCAGCTGTTTGCTTCCCAGGATTGGTCTCCTCCTCCGCAAACAGAAACCACATTCCGCCTCGTCTGCCAGGGCTGGGTTCCCTGGTATTGATAAGACAACCTGAAACATAGAGGAAAAATCACATGTTTGATCCTACAACTTTCGCTGACACCACGATCGAAGATTCGTTTGAGGAAAAGCGTTCGCTCATCCCGCCGGGGGAGTATATGATGACCCTGGAGGAAGTCGAACCCCGCGTAGTTGGTGAGCGGAATCTTCCAATTCTCTCCGTCCGGCTGCGGATCGTCAACTCCGGGGACGAGGAGGCCGACAACCGCGTAATCTATCACACCGTTTGGCTGGACATGGACGACGCCGGGTCGCTTCTCACTGGCCCGAATAAGAACATTAACCTCGGGCAGTTGCTTTCCGCCCTGGGGCTTAATGGCAAGCCCTGGTCGCCGAACCAGTTGGCCGGGAATGTTGTCCTCGGGAATCTTTCCCATACCTTGAACAAGCGCAGTGGAGAAATGGAAGAGCGGATCACCCGCTTCGCCAAGGCGTCGTAAGGCGGTAGGCCCAGGGAGGTGCCAAGGACGGTGCTTTCTCTGGGTTTTTTAAAAGGAGAGTAACAATGCCTAAATGTATCCATTGCCACAGCTCAGGACTTGGAGAATTTTGCTTTGATGATTGCGAAGCATGTGATGGAACAGGAGAACAAGAGATGTCTGATAAAACAATCTGGGATAGCCCTAAAGCACCTGACTTCAGACCTGTAAATGCCATAATTGCAGAACTTATCAATACAAAAAAAGAAGCTGATAAATATTACCAGCTTTGGCAAGCGGAGCGCCGGCAGTTGCAAGGTAAATTAGATGCCTCACGACTTGTAGTTACCGAACTCCGCGCCGAAAACGCACAGCTGTTAAACCTTATCAAAGAACACAATACATATGTTCAATGTGGAGGAGGATCAGACAATCCTGATGATCTTATAATCTTTCTCCCCGGAGCCTCTTCTAATGCCCATGATTAAACCATATTTCCTCCCCCTTTCCGAAGTATCTCTATCCGACAGGCAAAGAAAATACTTCGACGAATCCAAGATCATCGACCTGGCCGAGGATATTAAACTCCATGGCCTGATCCATGCTCCTGCCGTTACCTCCCTCGGTCGCCTTATTGTCGGCGAGCGGCGCCTTCGCGCCATGCAGATGCTGCATCGGAAAGAAACGCCTTTTACTTACCAAGGCGCCGTCTGCCCGCCGGAGCACATTCCAGTAACCTTCATCCCCGTCGAAAAAAACCTCTCCGACGAAGAGATTGAAATCCAACTCAAGGAAATCGAACTCGCCGAAAATCTTCTCCGCGAAAACCTTTCCTGGCAAGAGCGAGCCCAAGCCGAGCGCGAACTCCATATCCTCCGAAAAGAACAAACCGGGGGGAAGCAAACCTTAGAGCAAACGGCCGAAGAAATCAAAGGTTCTAAACCAACAAACTTAGACAAAGGAAATCTAAAGGAAAACCTTTTCCTCGCCGAGCATCTCACCGATCCCGAGATTTCCAAAGTCAAGAATCGCAAAGACGCTCTCCGCATTGCCAAGGAAAAAGTCCTCCGCGAACGCCGAGCGGCTTTGGCCGAGGAATATAAAATAAATCCTAAAAAATCCGAAAGTCCGCATATGCTTATCCTCGGGGATTGTTTAGAACAATGGAATAAAATCCCTGAATTTTCACTTCTCCTCACCGATCCTCCCTATGGCATGGACGCGGGAGAATTCAACTCTCAATTCACCATAGCTCATGAGTATGAAGATTCCTCCACCTCTTGGCCAGAGCTTATGGAATCCTTGGCAATTAATTCTTATAAACATTCCAAAGACCTTGCCCATGCATTTGTCTTTTGTCATATTCTTAATTTCCCCGAGCTTGCCGCTAAGTTTTCCTCTGCCGGCTGGGACGTTTGGCCGAGGCCATTAATCTGGGACAAGGGTTCCCTGGGTTCTCTCCCAAAACCTCATCATGGTCCGCGGTTCTGCTACGAGGCAATCCTTTTCGCTAACAAGGGAAATAAACCCGTCCTCCGCACGGGCCGAGATGTTTTGCCTATAACCAACCCGAGCAAAACTTTCCACGCCGCCGAGAAGCCGGTGGAGCTTTTCTCTGAACTTATTTCCCGAACCTTGGAACCTGGAGAAATCGTCCTTGATCCATTTTGCGGAAGTGGGACTATCTTCCCCGCAGCGACGAGGCAAGCCGTCAAAGCCGTTGGGATTGAGAAATCCTCCACCCATCACGACACGGCTTTGATTCGCCTTCGCGAGGGATTATAACCATGGATCTCGAAAAGCTTCCCCGTTGCTATCCTTCCGGCCCGGTTCCAGCTAAGATCCTCATCGTCGGAGAATTCCCCACGGCTGAGGAAATCCACCGCAAGGAACCCTTCGTCGGCGCGTCGGGCAGAGTCCTCACCGACATTCTTCATGAATTAGATATCCTCCGCACCGAGTGCCGGTTGACCAATGTATCCCCCTGGCGCCCTCCGCGAAATGATATCTCTAAATTCTTTCTAACCAAAACCGAGGCAACAAAGAATGGCTTTCTTCCTCTTGGAGGAAAATACCCAAACCAAGCCCTTCGCCAGGGGCTTAAAGAACTCGCCATCGAGGTGGCAAAAACCCAGCCGGAAATAATCATTGCTCTTGGCAACACGGCATTATGGGCGCTGACCTCCGAGTGGGGGATAACTAAATGGCGAGGAAGTGCGCTTACCCTTAACCCGGCTTGGGAGCAACCTTATGATCCTGATATCCGAGTCATAGCTACTTATAATCCCCTAGGCATCATGCGCTCTTGGGATTGGCGGCCGGTTGCTTGTTATGATATTTCCAAAGCAAAGGAACCAAAACCTAAGGAACCTGAATGGGACTGGAAGATATCTACCTCCTTCCGCTCCGTTATGATTCAACTTTATCTTCTCAAACGATCCTTGGATCAAGATAAACTCTCTTGGATCGCCGCGGATATTGAAACCCGAGAACGAACCTTTGTCGACTGTATCGGCCTGGCATGGTCCGAAACCGAGGCCATTTGTATCCCCTTTTTCCGCGCCTCAGATTATTCCTTCCTCTGGACCGAGGAGCAAGAGGCTGAGATTGTTCTTTTTCTCAGGGAAATCTTTCTTCATCCTCGAACAAAGCTCATTGGGCAAAACTGGTATTATGATGCTCAATATATCGCTCGCATCTGGGGCATCTTTCCAATCCCTGAATTCGACACCATGGTCGCTCACGCCGTCGCCTATCCAGGTACACCAAAAAGCCTAGATTATCTTTCATCCATTTATCTCCCATGGCATCGCTATTGGAAGGACGACACTGCCGAAGCCGAGGCCGAGGCCGATGACAATAAGCGCTGGGAATATAACTGCAAAGATTGCTGCGCCACGTGGGCTCTACGCGAGCCGATTGAACAAACCCTTAGATCTCAGAATCTTTGGCAACCTTGGGAATTCGAGCGAGATCTCTTCCGCCCATTGATGGCAATGATTATGAAAGGCGTTCGATTGCATGAAAAGCGGAGGCAAGAATACCTTCCCTTGGTCCTCGACCAGCAAGCCGATTTGGAAACCTTTTTCCAACAAGTCCAAGCCGAGGCCTTCCCGGATCTTGAACTCGCCAAGACTAAAACTGCAAAACCCTGGTATCGTTCCCCAACCCAGATGGTGAAACTTCTCTACCAACACCTCCACCTCCCGACCCAATATCATAAAAAAACCAAGCGCCCGACGACCGACGAAGCGGCCCTCGCCGCCTTGATGAAAAAGGAGCCAATCTTTGCTCCCTTATTTTCCCTTATTCTTGACTACCGATCCCTCGGAGTCTTTCTAACAACCTTCCTCCTCATGCCCATGGACCGGGATAGAAGATGGCGGACCTCCTACAACCCCGTAGGAACGGAAACCTTCCGCCTGAACTCTAAATCCGATTCATTCGGAATGGGAGGTAATCTACAAAACATTCCAACTGGAGACGACTGATGACCTGCGAAGAGCAACAAGAACTTCTTAGTGGATATCTGACCATGATCGAATCCAATACCCAGCGGCTTTATAAAACCGGCCAAGCCACTCCCGAGCGCATGGCCCTGCATCATGATACCATCAGCCTCTTCAACCGTTGCCGGGAGATCTTGAACCGTGACTGCCAGACTTCCGAATATTCGTAAATTATTTATCCCTGATCCAGGATATATTATCTGCGATACTGACCTTGATCGCGCCGATTTGCAAGTTGTAGTATGGGAGGCCAATGACGATGATCTTAAATCCAAACTCCGTGAAGGAGCTGACATTCACCTGGAAAACGCAAAGGACATTTTTGGAGAGCGAGCTGCAAAAGAAAAACGACCACTCGCCAAGGCTGGAGTCCATGCAACTAACTACTACGCTTCTCCAAGAACTCTTGCGCGAGCACTGGGAATCACTATTAAAGAAGCCGAGTATTTTCAATCCCGATGGTTCGCAGCTCACCCAGGTATATCAGATTGGCACGACAGTGTCGAGGCGAGTCTACGCGCGAGCCGAAGTGTCCGGAATCCCTTTGGATTCAGACGTTATTATTTCGATCGAATCGACGCTGTGTTACCAGAAGCCTTAGCCTGGATTCCACAATCCACAGTTGCGATTGTAACTAATCAAGGGATTAAAAACCTATACCACAACGTACCGGCCGTGGATATTTTACTCCAAGTCCACGACTCCGTTGTTTGGCAGATAAAAAAGGCCTTGTTTAATTTCAGGTTGAAGGAAATCTACCAGGCTCTTCACATAACAATTCCATATCCTGATCCCCTGACCATCCCGGTCGGGCTTAAGGTTAGTGAATCTTCTTGGGGAGAGTGTAAGGAAATGGATTGGAAGGCTGTGGTGGAGGGAGGGGAAGGTTTAAGGGCGACGAATATTTAACCATATTCCGCACCCTTTAATTGGAGACCCCCATATGCCACGCAAATTAAAAAACTGGATAGATTCCTATTTATCCTATTCCTCCACTTCCGAAGCCCCGGAGAGCTTTCATTTCTGGACCGCGGTTTCCACAATCGCCGGGGCTCTTCGCCGCCGAGTTTGGATTGATATGGCGTATTTCCAGTGGACTCCAAATATGTACATTGTCCTCGTCGCGCCGCCAGGAATTGTTTCAAAATCAACGACAATCTCCATCGGCATGAAGCTTCTTCGAGAAATAGATGATGTCGTATTTGGCCCTGACGCCGTGACATGGCAAGCCCTGACGGAAAGCCTTGCCGAGGCTTCTAAAGATGTCCTCATCGGAGATCAATTCCACCCCATGAGTTGCATCACCATTGCCTCTTCCGAATTCGGAACCTTTCTAAATCCTCACGACCGCGAGATGGTGGATGTAATGGTCTCTCTTTGGGACGGGCAAATCGGAGTATGGGAGAAGCGAACCAAAACCCAGGGCAGTGATTCCATTGTCAACCCTTGGATTAACATGATCGCTTGCACGACGCCGTCATGGATTGCTGGAAACTTCCCCGAATACATGATCGGCGGAGGCTTTACCTCCCGCTGCGTTTTAGTCTATGCTGAGGAAAAGCGCCATCTCGTCGCCTATCCCGGCGCGTCAGTGCCAAAGGATTTCAAAACCCTGCAGCATAATCTCATCCATGATTTAGAAATCATCAGCCAACTTGCCGGGGAATATAAAATAACCCCCGAGGCATTAACCTGGGGCACCGAATGGTATGAAAAACATTATGAGGAAACCAAGGCGGGGAAATTCGATCAAGCCCGATTCGGCGGATACATGGCGAGGAAGCAAACTCATATCCACAAACTAGCTCTTGTCCTCGCCGCGGCAAAAAGAAATGAATTAGAAATCCGAAGGGAAGATCTGATCGAGGCTAATGAACATGTCAGTCTTCTTGAATCCAATATGCCCAAAGTCTTCAGCCTCATCGGCCGAAGTGCAGAGGCAAAGATCAGCGAAGATGTTTACAGAATAGTGAGGGAAAACAGCGCCATAGACAAACCGGCGCTGTTCCAAACCCTAAGATCAACCTATGGAGTCGATGAAATTGAGCGCGGATTACGAGGATGCCTTGAAGCCAAACTCGTAACCCAGATTCAAAAGGCCGGAAGGATTATCCTCGTCGACGCCGATTACCTTCTCCGCCAGCGGGCTCAGCGCGAAGGCTCTTCCCAGGTCCAGTCTGGATAAGATTCCATAATATCGGAATAGATTCTTTGCTCCCCTTTCGTCGGCGCCAAGCCCATTTCCGTCCGCCGCATTTTCACATATCGGCTCTTGAAACTTTTCGAAAGATCCTCTGGCCCGATCCCTCGAACTCCCTCAGGTCGATTCTTATTATATTCATCAATTGCCTTTCGAACATCAGCAATCCCTTCGCGATCCTTAGTAACTCTAGCAACATAATATTGCGAGTAAAGCTTAGCCCTCCGAGCTTGATAGAACCGAGCAGTCTGCTTAGCTTCCCACCGCATTTCCTGTTTCCGGGTTAGTTCAACCGGCGTGAAACCTCCAGCCATTCCCCCGATTTCATATAAACTCATCGGATCTTGGGCGTCATATTCGGCTAACGTGGCTAGATTGTATGCGTCGATTTCTTCGCCCGTCACGGCCGTTCGTGTGGCCCGTGACACGGCTTTTAACGCCGCAGGCATGGTCCGTTCCCACCGTTTCCATTGATCGCCCTCATCCGATCCGGCAGCTTTCCATGCGTTGAAAAACAACGACGCCACCGGCCCCCCGGCTGCCTCCAACATATGCCCGGCCGTTGAATAGGTATCGGACATTATGTTGCTCCGATTCAAGGCTTCCGTACCGGGGACCATCGTTCCTAGGGATAGAGACATATGCAGATCAAACGGGAACAACGCGCCAAAACCATTATGACTTGCTCCACGGAGAATCAAATCCGGAGCGCCGTCGATGGCGCCAAAGGTTTCCTCTGCCGCAAGGCGCATTTCTTTCTTAACATCGACTTTCTCATCATCGCCCTCCATTGCTTGCAAAAAGAATTGCATGATATCAATTACATTCTGGGCAAAAGGAAGTCCAAGGATTCCGCCAAGAGCAAACATATTCCTCATCACGCGTCGACCAGCGGGATCCTTAAGAACAAGATAACCCATGTGTTGCTGATAAAGCTTGAAAAGAAAAAGAATCGAAGCTTTTCCTTTCATAAGATTTGGCCGAGCCCAGCGAGCATATTCTCCCTGAGTTATTTCCACAGCTTCTCGGGCAAGAACAAAGGCTTCTTGTTTAATCCGCTCGGCATCTGTAGGGGCAAGATCAGCAAGCTTCTGGTCACCAAGGAGTTTATTCCTATGCAGCCGATACGACGCCATGAATGTTGTCAAGCGGTTAACTCTCTCCGCCCCCTGGAACATGGCCATGGACCAGCGTTGCCATTGTCGGATATTTCTATTAACCCCGGCATCTTTTCCTCCCGGCAACCAATCCGGGAGAATGCGCTGAAGATTAGATCCCTCGGCATAACCGCCGAGTTCAGAAGCCAGGCTTTCTTCTAGAAACTCTGCCTCGTATCCTTTTTCTAAGGCCTCGACCAGATCCGCTTCGACGGAACCTTTCTTCCCTCTTGTCCACGCCGCGCGAAGATCCTTAGTCGCCTTAGCCATTTGGGCAATGCTTTGAGTAAACCCATATCTTTCCTCTAACCAAGGCTGCGTAGCGATGAACGGCTGGGTCAGGTTAACAAACGCACTTCGAGGAACAAACCCAAGATACCAAATTGTAACGGCAGAGCGAATATTCGCCCACTCATTCTGCGGGGTCATCAGATACTCATAATGATCCGCCAAATATTGCCGCAGTTTATCCAGCCTAACCGATTCATCCGGGCCAAGTTTCCTTTTCGCGTGCCCATTAAAATCCCTCATCTGATCCAGGCCATCAAGAATCTGATGCCGGTGTTCGGCCCGAGCAATAAAGTTCCCAAAGTTCTGCATAAACGCAGCATAGGATCGCAGGGCATCGGAGGAAAATCCAGGGGTTCCTTTCCTCCTTGTCAAACGCTTTTTGAAACTAGATCCAGGAGAATACTCAAGCTTAACGTTTTGAATCCCTCGATTAACATTCGTGATAAAGGTTGCTAGTTCCTCGGGCGACGCGTCAGGTTTCAGAACTTTAGCTTCTTCTATCGACATCTCGGCAATCTTATCCAGAATAATATCTGGCATCTGATTAATCCCGCCCTCGGTTTCATCCAAGTAACCGGAAGAAATATCAAAATCACTTGAACTAAAATTCTTCTGAATCCACGCCCATTCGCTTGCTTGTTTTTTCTTATTCTCATTCGTTCCGAACCAAACTATCTCTCCGGTTTTAAACTCCCGCCCATCAACGGTGACTGGTTTCTCAGCCTTGACTTTAGTATAATATCTCCCAAATCGCATAAGAGGAAAATAATCCCGATTAAGCATTTCTTTTTTCTGCTTAAGCAAAGCCGCCTCTCGCATCTTATAAGCCACGGGATCATTGGCTAGGGCTTTTTGCGCATCCTTAATCAACACTTCAAACAATTTATTCAAGGCATCAGAGAAATCCTTCTCCATCCTTTTCCAAACATCAAGCCCTTCGGGGCTGATTCTACTTTGCTGAATTAGCTTTTGCGTTTCGCTAGGATTATTCTTCCTCTGCAATTTATCCGATTGCAGAGTCATCATAAAGGCAAATTGCTCAAATGCTTTAAGTTTCTGCTTATCCCGTTCGATCAGTTGATAGGCATATTCCAGCGTATCCACAGCCCGGCTGACCCAAGTTCCTTTCGCCGCCCACCAGTTTCGAATCCCCTCAACCGTTGTCACCATTCCGGGAATATTTTTAAACTCCCTTTCCAATTGCGGAATGGTATAGATTTGCTTCATATGCGCGCGATATTTAGGGATATGCCCGAGAACACTTCGAATAGTTTTCGCCGTCGGAGACTTCTTCGGAATCTTAGCTGCCGCCGTGATGCGGTTTGCGGTTTGCTCCAGCATCTTCTCATCGCCGACGATAAGAGCCTTAGACCCCAGGGTCTTTTCAGTCTTCGCCATGTCTTGCATTTCAAGGCGCAGGCGCTCGTTTCGAAAACGCAGTGAATCTAACCACGCGTCGACGCCGGGGTAAGTCTTCTTAAGCTCCGGCCATTTTTTAACCAAGTTCTCATACATCTGAACCATCTGGTTCCAGATCTTTTGATAAAACGGTTTGGCAATTTCGCTCTGCATCGGCCCTTGCTTGTACATGGACTTCGCCACGCTTTCAGCAATGAACTCGTTAAAGGAATACCAATAATCTATTCCAGGGCCAAAATGTGTTTTAGCCTTATGAGTTTGATCCGAGCCATAAGCTAAACCTTCTAGCATAAATGGCGCACGCCAAGAGGAGAGAAACTCAGCAGAAGATTCATCCCAGTTTCGATCCCTTAACCACCGGCGATAATCGTTCAGGATTGCAATCTGCGTCAATTTATCCGCGCGTTTGAATTCACTAAAGCTAAGCAAATGCCCGAGTTCATGGTGCATTACCTCAGCAATAGCTGCATCTTCGGATAGGTTATAATCCTTTGCTCGTTCTGCTATGCGTTCGTTGTTTAGATATATTGAAAAAACTCTTTCCGTAGTTCCATCAAAATTCTGCGCGTCGACGAAACTTACTTCTCCGAAATTCTTCTGACTTCCCGGAGCCGTTTGCGAAGCATGGGGAAGGATTGCCAAGCGCGTATTTGGCGCATATCGTTGAAGAAAATTATCCGCAACAAGTTTGGCTACTTGGAGTCTCTTAGCTTCTATCCGACGGTTTTGTTTATCCGTCTTGGACATAAAGTTAGTTTCATAGCCAAAACCCAGGATCTTAGATTCTCCAAGCGGAAGCTCAGATAACCCCGTGGCGGCTACAGTTTCGCCAACAGCACCGGCCATTTCGCGAAGAGTGTTTCTTACCTTAGCTTCATCCTTAGCCCGACTGGTTCGAATCTCACTTTGCAGCCGCCCAAAAGCCCCTTGCAAATCTCCGCGAGTAATAAGCTGAGCGGTTTCTATAGCCCAAAGCTTCGGAACACCATTCGCCATCTTAGCGCCGTCGGAGGCAAGAATTCCTTCAACAAGAGCCTTCTGCATCTCCGGATTCGCCGCGGCGTTTCGCATGGCACGAGGCGTCGGGTAGGAGAACAAAGTTTCCTGTCCAAAGTCTCCTATATTTTTATAACTATCATCCAGCCCCCGGCGCTCTTCCATGATCCTGGAGCCAACGCTATCCTCGTCTTGAAGGAATATATCCTCTAAGACTTCATCATTCGCCAGTCGGGCAATTGTTTCATTCGCTTTTCGTTCCTCCTCTACTATGTAATTGAAATAATCATCCTCCATATCCGGGGTCTTTTCCAACTCCGGCATGGGGGTGATCGGTTCTTCTTCGAGCTTTTTCTTATCCAATTCTTGGCGAAAGAGTTCAAGGCGTCGATCTTGTTCCTCGCGAATAGCTTCAGGGGTTAGAGTCGGATCAGCGGAAAGAACACCAGATCCCCCGCCAACGACCCCACCCACGGCGGCGCCTGCACCAGCCGCTTGGCCAGCGCCTTCAAAGGCTGCTTGGTTCGGATCAACCTGCCCGACGGCGAGGTTGCCAGCGACTTTTCCACCGCCTTCCTCTAATCCTTCAGACAAGGTTTCCCCAGCAAGGCCTTTCGCTCCGGCTACTATTTTACCCCCAGCCGTCTTTCCCCCAACCATGGCCTTTTCAAATACACGCCCAAAGGGAAGGAATTGCGCTCCGACAGAAATTCCACCGGCCGCGGCGCCGGCTTGTTGGGAAAGCTTCTCGGCAATTTGCTTCTTAGCTTCTTCGGCTCCAACGGTTTTGGAAAGTTCCTGAAACTCCGGATTTTGATTCCAAAGTTTGTCAGGAAGTTTAAGCAAATCCTTATACGCTTCCCCAGCAACATCGGCACCTTGGAGTCCTGCTCCAGTTCCCACGGCCACCCCGGTTCCAAGGGCAATGGATTTAGAAACTCCGGCAACAAGACGCCCGGCCCCTCCACCGACAACCATAGAGGGAGCTGATTCCATAATGGCCCCGGCAAGGAGATAGCCATCATTTAAATATTCCCAATACGTCGCGCCGAGTTGACTCCATTCGCCATCTACGGCTTTGACTCGTTCTTGCATCTCCCTTTGCCGAGTCTTATATTCATCCGAAATTCCCTCTTGCCAATACTCGGCACCCTGCTCCCCTATACGGGTCAGGGCATTCTCAGCATCTACTCCGGGCAAATATCCCGCTATGGTTCCGATATTAGAAAGCAAACGGTTTGAGCCGACGCCGTAGAGCCGGGTCATATCCCCTGCAATTGAACCTTCTACTTTTGGCTGCTTTGGCTCTTGCATCGAAGGATCTATAGTTTCCTCTTGCCCCTGCGCAGCCATTGGCACCAAGGGAGGCAAACCAAACTCCGCCAATGGATTCGATTCCACGGGCTTAGTTTGTTTCGGCTCCTCACCACGAAGAGGCACCAACTCCGGAAGACCAAATTCAGCAAGAGGATTAGCCATAACTATTCCTTAAAATCCACCCGTTGCACTAGTACCATCAATTGATATTCCAGCGGCTTGGAGCATATCAGCTATTTTAGAATCCGTCGTTGCGCGCTGAAGAACTTTTTGTTGGGCCTCTGCAGACATCTGCGACCAAGCAGATTTGAATTGAGCAATGGATTCTGGAGTATAGCCAGTGGTTGCCGCTCCTGGAGTTGCCCCTTCCGGCGCCGCTTCCTGTCGCTGATACCTTGCTTTCAACTGCGCATCATATTCCTTTTGCGCGTCCGTAATCGCAGCATTGACATCAAACGGACCAATAGAAGCCCCATCACCATATGGGTTTTTCAGCACATCGCCATGCGCTTTCCTCGCCATTTCCACGCGAGCATTAACCCACTCATCCCGGCTCTGCGTCCGGCTTCGATATTCAACCTCTGTCATCGCATCTTCTTCTGACATCCAGGGAGATTGCGTCCGAATCGCGGCGGCATAACGCCTATTCGCAGCCTCTTGGCGCAAGGCAACATTATCTGCCCCAGGACCTCCACTGCCTCCAGCCTTTGCTTGGCGAAGCCTTTCACGCTGAAACTTCAATTCTTCCTGTTGCCATTTCTGCTGCGCCTGGAACTTTTCCTTCTCCCATTGCAATCTTTGCGCTTCCATATCTCGGCCACGAGTAGCATTATCGAGACTGCTTTGTTCCCGTTCCTCCGCCCTTCTTTTTGCCTCTTTATCCTCTCGCCCTTTACTCATCCGGCCTTTCATAGCTGCAGCTTCGGCCATGGCGCCGCTAATTCTACTCGCCGGATTACCTTGACTTGAAGCCAGACTAGTCCCGAATTGCAGAAGCATCGCGGCATTTTCCGGGTCACTCGCCATTTCCTGTAACGCAGAAAGCCAGCCTTGTTTCCGCTGTTGAAATCCCGAATCTTGCTGGTTTGCCGAAGGAATCGGGGCCTGCGGTTGAGGCACATTCGGAGCCGGAGCGGAATTAGATTGCGAGGGATTATACCCCGCAACCCCGGACATAATGGAATTTAGATCGGCCATGATTTATCTCCCAAGAAGTTGCCCCAAAGTTGGAGGCATAAGTTGCATACCAACTGGAACAGGCTGTGGGGGTTTCAAACCTGGAGCAAGTTGCGCTTGGCCAGTTACTGGGGGATTAAAATACGTCGACGCCTGCGGCGTAGGAGTCTTGGCGTTAGAGGAAGTGTTAAGATATTGCAGAGCATCGCCTAAGGCCCCAGGGTTCATTCCCGCCGCTTGTGGGCCAGGATTTAGATAACTCCCCGTAGAACCAAAAAGCACATCCTCTTGCGGCATGTTCACAACATTGGCCGGAGGTGTTGCCGTAACATTAGGCATTGGAGTTGATGGTTGAAGCAAAGCTCCGAGCGAAGGAGTCATCCCTCCCCCAGTCATAGGTCCAGGAGCATTATTAACTTCCCCTGGAACCATGGGCGCGTTTGCCTCAAGCATTGCAGAATTAACTGATTGCTTAAAAGTTCCCGGAGCCGGAGGGGGAATATTCATTCCAGCGAGTTGAGTAGCCGCTTGGTCCATCATTTGCGGATTCATCAAAGCCTGACGAAGAAGCGCAGGATCAAACATTTAAAGTCTCCTTAACTGAAGAGAGAAAGCAAGGCAAGGCCACCCGCAGCCCATGGCGCAGCAGCTGCCATAGGCCCACCAAGCGCCATCATCCCGCCATATGTTGAAAGCCCTGTTCCAGCGGCGCCAAGTAGATTTCCGGCCATGCTAGAAGAATTAACACCTGTTGAACTTGCTGTTCCGGTGCCGCCATATTGACCCTGGACTAAATTCTGATAAGCCGCGAGTTTATTATACGGAAGCTGTTGTTCGTATTCATATCTCCGAGCTTCATCGTCAAGAAGGGCTTGTTCATAAGATCGAATCTGCCCCCCGACGGCGCCCATAGTTTGCGCTGGCGTTGTTGCAAGTTGGGCGGTACCTGGAGCAAGCGCCAAACCTTTCTGCATGGCCTCAAGATTCCTGCCATACATATCCGAATACATCTGGGAAGTTGTATTCAAAGCATTTTGTGATGCTCGATCAATCGCCATAGTTTCGCCAATGCGTTGACCGGCACCCCCAAATTGTCCAGAAGCAATTGCCCCACTTCTAACGGCCGGAAGAGCTTGTTCAGTTAATGCCTCCATAACCGGGCTAATAGCTCCACGAGCATAATCGGCCATATAAGGATTTGAATCTGCCCGTAAAACATCAGAAGTCAAGAATCTATTTGCAGCCGTGGCATCTTGGGCCAGGGGCTGCTGTTGATTCATCGCAGCGCTAGTAGCATACGCTTGAGCATATCGTTCTTCTGGAGTGAATTGGGCGATAGTTTGCCCAGGATAAAGATTCGGCCCAGGAGTTTCATTAAGAGCTTTGGCTTGTTCAAAGATATCTATAAGATACGGTTCTTGTTCTTTCCAAGGGTCTGCTTTTTGAACCGTATTAGTAGTAGTACCTCCCCCGCCTCCTTCCAAAAGATGAAGAACCTTCCCGGTATATTGAAAAGATTCTTCCTCTAAAACATTTCCGTCCCAATCAAGAACGAGCTTAGTGTATATTTTCATTTAAAATCTCCCACTCATACAGAGCCCATTGACGAGACGGCCGCGTTACTCGCGCCCAACCAGCACGACCTTGAGTCTGAATAGCCTCACAATTATATTTTCGTGCAAACTGCCATAAAGTCTTGTGCATTTTAAGACCGGTTTTAAAATCCTTACTCAGAAGACCTTTTTTTGCGCCCCCTGCAAAAATATTCAAAACTTTCCGACGTGGATAAGTTAGTATCTCAGTGATAATAAATGCTAAAACTGTGGTTTGTTTTAGTAAAACCCAGCATTGCATATCTTTGGCTTGCAAGAATTTAAGAATATCTTCAGGAAGATAATTTTTTATCCCACCAGTTTTATTTAGCGCAGGGATAAGTAGGTCTTCTACCTGATCCCAAACAAGATCAAGTTGAGAGCTTGGAACGGGGTATAAAATTTCTTCAGCCGCCCCCATAGCTATCCTCCCGATTTGTCATTTCCCTTGCTACGTTATCCGTTATGATTTGCTGAGCAGCCAAGGCCGCCATTTCATCGAATCGAGGTTTAATATCCAAGGCTCGAAATGCGGTACAGGCACTTTGCCCGGCAAGGCCGATAAGAAGGTCGGGATAATAAGTACTCCAAAGATTACCAGAATCGCCCGTGGCTAGGGTTGAATCCTTACTGGCATAATGCATGGATACAGTATATTCTGCATCCGGTTTTGGATAGCACCAAAGATAGCTGCCAAGAATGGCATAATATTCAGGAAGCCCGCTTTCTTCATCTTCGTATTTGCTGCGAAGGGTAGCGAGGTCTTCTTTTTTTAATGCTATATATTCCCCCGTAGTTGTCACCACAAAATAATGACTCTCCTCCGTCTCCCTCAAAAACCCTGTTGGAAGCTCTACTCGAGGTTCATCAATTGTCGTAGTTGTGGTTTCTTCGAGGAAAAGAAACCATGGAAGTTCCGGGCTTCGTTCAGCCTTAATTTGTGCAAGCTTAAGTTCGGTTAGCAGCGTTGAGTCCATAACCGTGCCGATATCGCCCAGCAAAGATTGCAAACTTTCAATCATTTCATCAGTAGTCATTATCGCCTCCCCACTGGAGCAAAATCAACTTCAAAACCTTCAAGGGTCCAACTCACATCGGCATTAGAGTAAAACTCAATCGCATGAAGCCGACCTGTGGTTCGAAAATTAAGTTTATAATCTGTTCCGGGTGTGAAAGTTTGATACGAACCCCAGGAATAAGATCCATCTAAAATGTTTAAAGTTCCCAAACGAACTTGAAAGGCATCACCAGAGGCTTTAGGATAAACCGTAGTAACCATATGCCAGTCCGCTTTATCGCCAAGATCAACTCCCGTACGCCGAGCATAGCATTCAAGATTAGAGCCATTAGCTTGATTTCCTGAATCCATTTCCCAAAGTTTTTCATCTCCGCCAAGGATAAGGGAGTCAAATATCGGAGCGGTTTCTAACGGTTCCCCCCAACGGGTCCACTGAGGAACCGCGGGCGTCGTGCCCCAATCTCCCCAAGTAGCATACGGTAAGGTAGCCCAGGTATAACTTGAACTCCGATCGACTACCGCAAACACTGCGCAACGAGAGTCAGGGATATCTCTTTGGCTCCAGGTGTTATCTTCAACATTAAAAACCAAAGCTTTATTACAATCTAAATTTCCCGCTTCTGGGTAACAAAGCCAAACTTCCTGAGTTTTATGATAAAAGGCACAAAAAACCTTATCATAAGTTGTTCTATTTACATTATCAAAAAAGGTTTCCTTAACTCGTTCGTCAGCAATTGAAATGAAATTCGTGCCATCGTAGAGGTATATATCCCCATCACTTACGAGGAAATGCTTACCCCCAACATCGCAAACACAATTACGAGAATAAATCCCCTTAGAAGTAGTAACGTTGCGAAAGTTAAAAACTTGACGATCTTGCCGGCCAGTGAAAGTTACAGAATATATCGCATCGGTGAGATAGATTTGCAATGAGTCCTTGAGTTGCAAGGCATCCAGAATATAGCCTGAAGTTTCCGTAAGTTCCGTATCGCGGGCATCAAAGTCTGCATTATTAATATCCCAAGTAATCGGCACTGTCCCAGGTTCCGCTGGATGACTCCACCACACTCGGCGTCGATTCCGACCCATGCATGGCTCAGTAATATCCATGGCAAACAAATGATACTTAAAGGATCGAATCAACCTTGCTGTCATTGGAATATCTTTCCAATAGCAAGTATTAGATTCATCCGTGGAATCATAGGGAAGATCCTGGGCTAATCCAGCTCCACCCCAATATTGGGGATTATCATATCCATTATTTAAAACCGCTACGCCGCCAAGAATAGTTGAATCCCAGCGCCCAGCGGAAGTATACCCATATCCACTAATATCTGTTTCCGTTCCGGCGGAAAAGCTATGGATTTGCGTATCATCAGCATAGACAAAATAAGTCTGAAGCCCAGAGCGAACAGCTGTTAAAGTTTGTGGGGCGCCGGTGATCGAAGCTAACTCCGTATGCCCAGAGAAAGCCTTAATAGACTTATCCACACAACGCATGTTTTTTAATTCAGACCAAGCTTCCGGCGGAAGAGTATGATCCTCCCGATCCTTAACTAATCCGATTGACCCAGCTTTAGAAACAGCAAGTGAGGGCATTAGCTAACACTCGATTGAATTACAAGAGAGACAAGAAGTTTAGCCGCGGTAGTTGAGTTTCCGTTTGTAGCAAGCTTAAGATAATCGCCGGCAGTTACAGAAGCATTACTAATTGAAGTATCCGAATCAATGTCTCCTGCCGCAGAACCGGAAAAAGCAACCGTAATACTTGCCATAACCGAATCATCAGATTGGGTTAGAATAACCGTAGCATCGGCCACGGTAATAGCTCCTTGTAAACAAGTATCCACTCGAACCACGGTTCCTGTTACAGGGACAGGGATATAAACTGTCTCTGCGGTGGAAATATCAGCAATTTCATGTGTGAGAATGGTGTTTGTGAAAGAGCTAGAATCTACCAATTCCGCGGTACCTGACCCAGTATACCGGATCATCTTATCTGCAGCCGAAGTTAACCCGGCAATGGCCGCGAGATCGGCATCATAAGCTTGAACATCAGTTCCCAGAACAATGCCCAGATTCGTCCGCGCCGCCGAGGCTGTGCTCGCCCCGGTCCCGCCATCTGCTACGGCTAGATCTGTTATTCCGGTAATCGTTCCTCCATTAATAACCGCAGTTGTTATGGTTCCCAAATTCGTCCACGTGAGAGTTCCTGCATCAACATTACTCAAAGCATCCGCAGTTAAAGCCTTAGAAGCCTCACCCGTTCCAAGAGTCGTGATATCCAAATAGTTCAACTCCGCAGCCGTGGCGGTTACTTGAGCATCCAGATTAATCGTACTTTGAAGAACTGTTTTAATCAGAGCAATCTGATCTCCACCTTCGGCAGGATCGGTAGTAGAGCTTGTATTAGCCGGAACCAAGTCATCAATATATGTAGCGGATTCAACAGTCATTTAATTAACCCTTAGGTAAAGAAAGAGACGGCGCCGCGGTTGAGAGTGCCAAATTGATAAGGAATAGTAGTCATGGCAACAATACCACTTACACCTTCATACACCACATCCATTCCACTATACCCACCGCCTTCTGCCGTTTCTAAATGAGGAACGTAATTACAATACTCATAGTCCCAAGTTTCAAAATTCATTCCATAGATAAACGTAGCCCCTTTCGGCGCCCGAGGACTTCCATGGGTAAATTGACCAGAATAAATAAAGAGACTATATCCATCCTCACTAAAAGCTACATCACCGCCAAAATAGGAAGTATTTGAGTCAAACCACTCGCCGTCAATATCTTCTGCAGCAAAATCAATTCGCTCAATAGTTTGTTGCTTGGTGAAAACGCCACCAGAATCTTCCCAAACAGTTACTTCCCCGGTTGCCCCTACGCCGTGACTGGCATCGCCAATAGCGAGCTTAGTTCCATCATTTGTAAGCGCTAGGGCAAAACCAAATCCGGTATCAGCATTTACCTCTTCAATCGTATTTCTATACGTATACGAACTGCCATTCCAATCATAGATATAAACACGCTGAGTATTTTGACTATAATCTGTTCCAGGCGCGCCTACAGCAAGAACCGAACCGTCTTCGGAAATTTCCACTGAATGTCCAAATTGTCCTCGACTTACCGCGCCGGCTTCTTGAATAGTTTGCTGTTTGGTAAAGCCAACAATACCTAATTCAGGATCTTCTGTCCAGGTATAGATATGAACCGTTCCAGTATTTATTCCATTTTGATCCGAATATGGCGCCCCTACGGCAAGTCTAAAGGCAGTAGAACTATGAGAAAGAGAATAACCATATCCTTCATATTGATCTTCATTCGGAACTGTTAATTCAACAAGTTCTATCCAACCGCCACCAGGATCAGTTATGTCCGGACTAAGAACTGTGATTCGACGATTAGATCCTCCAGAACCTACAATAACATATGTTCCATTTCGAGCAAGAGAAACACTGCCATTATAGTCTGAATCTCGTGGAGACACCATAGTTCTTTCGAATTCCCAAGTAGACTTTATACAAGCCGTTGCGGGGTAAGACGGAACTACATCTCGAAAATACACATAGGAACCATCAACTATTGGCCACGAACCACTGAGGTAAGGCCATTGGCGCTCAAGCATTGCCAACCGGTTTTCCAAATCCTGGGGCCAATAATCATCAAGGCGATTAAAATGCCGCTCAAGATAAGCCCGAAGAGTCGGGTCATCAATTTCCGGAATAGGTTCAGCAGTAAATCGCGGTTTAGTCATCAGAGGGACCCAAGACCTACCACAACACCATTAGCTGGCCAAAGCACAGCCTTTCCAGAAACTATGCTAACCGGGGCGCCTGTGTTGCCAAAAGCATAATAATTTCCCCCCGTAGGTGCGTCATGCAAGGAAAAGGATAAAATCTCATCCCAATCCGCCGTAGCTATTGGAGAATAAATATCTGCCGGATTCCAGCGTTGGATATCACTAACTCGTTCGAAAGTTATGGAACTGCGAGAATAATTATCTCCGGTGAGTTCTGTTCCCTGAGCTGCCGCCGTCGACGCCGTGGTGTTACAGGCAATATAAAATTGCGTAGGAATTGTCGGCGTTTCGCCTTCAAAAATTCCAAGCAACTCGTTTCGGAACCAGTTAGAAAAGGTGGCCAAAACAATCTCCCATTGAACTAGACTAGACCCCGGCTCCTTTGTTGGCCGAAGTTCTCCAGTATAATTACACCACGCAACGCAACTCATACAACAGCCACGGTAAAGATTGTTCCAGGAGAACCCGAGGCAACATTATTAAATTTAATAATAACATCACCTGCGGTGATATCTATGGTTCCAAGTTCAAAGAAACCAATGGCTTGATCGCTGGCGGCCGTTTCATTATACAAAATTCCCCAAGCTGTGGTTGAAGCTTGCCCGGAAGCATTAGAGGAAATAGTAAAACTATCCCCGGCCAAAGTAGCGGTACCTGAAGCTTCAGTATAGGTTACATCAGTTAGAGTAACCGGCCCCGTATAACCACCGCCTGTACTGATTTCATTTGCAGAATAATCTGACCAGGTCGGCGTAGCATCTGCTGCGGTTGGCGGAGTTGTGTTATCTATAATTCCGAATTTCAAAACATCAGAGGACAGATTATGAACCTCGGTGCCCAAGTCCGTCGTGAATTCTTCAAAAATAGTAAAGTCCCCTGTAGCCATTTTTCTCTCCTAAACTGATTCCCAGGTATTAGAAACCCCAGATACTGGAGTCCATGAATTTGTTGCCGGAAAAACCGGAGTCCAAGTAGAGGCACCGTCGCCAGCAATAGTGCTTGGAAAAGCAGTTATGCGAATTATACCTGGAGTTACGGATTTTGAATATTCAACAGCAAGAGTAGCCGCAACGGGAGACAGGGCAATAGCTGCAGGAGAAATTGAAATTTCATTATCAGCACTAATTGTCGCCGGAAAACCGATACAAGTAATACTCCCCGGAACACAAGCAATTTCTACAGCCCCTTGTTGAACAACTGTTGCATTCGTTGGAGTAAGAACTAACGCCCCAACGGAACAAGCAATTTCCCATTGCTGCGCAATCCCGGCGTTTATTCCCGAAACCGCTATCGTCCCAACGGTGCAGGATATAGTGGTATCCCCACCAGTCGACGGCGCCGTAAACGGAGCGCCACCCGGCCCGACTGTGCCAAGGGCGCGAGCGTATGGGCTGACGATGCTCATGGGCTGATCTTCACTCGCTCAGCAGGGCGTCCACGGCAGCGGCCAGTGCCTCGATCTGCTGCGCTTGCTCTGCGACAACTCCGCGCAGAGATGGGACACTGTTCGCAGCAGCGGCTGCAGCCTGATTCGCTTGTGCCCGTGCAGGCATCGCTGCCACTGTCGTTTTCTGCGCCTGCGCCGCTGCTCGTGCGGCCCGTCGTGCTGCAAGTTTCTGCGCTAGTTCTGTGCTATTCATGCGGGCCACCTCGTCGGATCGGTTACGTCGATTGCTTCGACCTCCTCCACCGTTGTACAGGCGTCGATCTCTGCGAGCAGTGCCGCGTGCGATGCCTCGATTGCTTCGGCTGCGTCCAAGCTGGACTTGAGCGCGACCAATGCCGAGTCGTCATCCTCGCTCGCTGTGCCCAGTGCCACGCGTAGGGTCAGGTCAACAGCAGCAGCCGTGCTCCTGACATGCGACCGCCAGCGGTCAGTCGTCTCGCCGGATACCGCGTCGACCCGGCGATTGCGTTCGGCCGATGCCCGGTCCTTTGCCTGTTCCTGCATCGCTGGCAGTTCTGCTGCGGCGATTTCTACATCAGTGGGGCGGGGTTGGTCGCTGTACCATTCGAACCGATAAACCCCAGGCGCAGACGAGTCCGCCCAAAAATCACGACCCGAGGTAAACCCAAGAAATTCTAATATTGCTGGCGTGTTCATAGAATCTCCTGCGCGAAAATGTAGCCACCAGCCGACGCGTTCATCAGGTTTGTCGAGGAAACAGTCGCTCCTGCTGGGATGTTTACAGAAAATCGTGGATAAATATAAACGTCGGAACTGCGCGACACAGATCGAACTACGCCAACTAAGAACTGAAGTCGCCCATTCTGCGCCCAGTTGACCTTGCCCGATGCAATGGCAGCCGCTGAGGAATTCCGAATTGCCCAGTCTCCAGGAAAGGCCACATCATCCGTGCTGGGGCTAAAGTCGTAATCGGTGAGTGAAGAAATTTCCAACGAGAGTTTGCAATCTCGCCGGAGGTTAATCCTTTTGTTTGTGGTGTCTGCGATGCCTCCGACATCATAATTGGTATCTTTTGCGTTGAGATTTAAGGCAGGGGTTGTTGTTGGATCGAGTGCGACATTATCCCCAAGTGCCGTATTGTTTGCGTCATAAATCAGTCCAGAGGACGCAATACGCCCATCTCCGCTATGTGACAATCCCCAAGTCAGGACTCCAGCAGATTCTGCCAGACACATAAAACGCATCGTCTCATCTGCGATAAACAGCCGCGTCGCCTCGGTGGCTGTGTACTGTGTGCCAGCCAACCACAACGAATCGCCAGTGTTTGCCTCAATCACCAATTCGCGGCCGATAGTAGCCGGGGCGTGGGTTGTCACCTTCACGGCGCACTCATCCCCGACCGCAGCCGTAGCCGGTAGCGTGTACGCGAGATCCGCAGTCGTGATGCCGCTGATATCGCATAGGGACAATTCGCCAAGCGTGCCAGTGATCCCCGTTCCGGTAATAGTGTAAGGCACTGCGACCAGTTCGCCGCCCGTCGGGCCGATGCAGATCACATCGAGCGTCGAGGGCGAGGTCGGCAAGGTACCAACTTCGGCCGCGAAAACGCAGCCCGTAATCGTGCCACTGGCTGCGGAGTTGTACTGCCCAGTGAACGTGCTGGTGTTGGTGTTGTCGCTGGCCGTGAATCGGTACGTCACGCCGTCAGTCAACGCCGTCATGTCCTGATGATCCGGTATCCCCGTGCCGGTCAACGCCGTACCGGTCAGCGTGATCGTGGTGCCGCTCAAGGTGCAGCCTGATTCGCCAATGATTGCCAGACTCATAGTTCTATGTCCTCGATGGCCTGCTCGCTCATTACTGCGAGCAGTTCGTCACGTTCTTTGCGGATCTGGCATTCACTGCCCTTGCACAACTTCCGTGACCGCAGCAGATCCAATTCAGCCCGCGCTACGTTCATCTCGCGCCGCATCTCGTCACGCTCCCGCAGCAGATCCCGGCAGGCATCTTCGAGCTTGTCGCCGGTTGCGCAGACGCAGGTTCTGGGGCGAAGGATGCTCACGACAGCGCCACCCGGATTATTTCCAAACTCGCGATTGCGAGGATAACCAGCACGACGACGGCGAGCAGTGCGGCCAAATTTCTTCCGGTATCGTTGGTCATTCCTGCCGCTCCCAATAACACCCGCAACGGACGCAGGTCACGCGATATGCCGTACCCTGCAACGGATGCCCCTCTGAACATCGCGATGCCGGCTCGGGCCAGCTGTTACGCGGGTTCGGTTTGTTCCAAGGGTTCGCCTTGCGCCCCTTATCGACCGGGTAGACCGCGACTTCCTGGTGCGACATTTCAGTCATTGATAGTCCGCCTGCATCTGTCGGCAATTTTTCTGCAGGGCGCTTATCTGTTCCTGCATCACGGCCACATCACGCTCGCACTTGCGGATTCGCGCATAACCGCCACCTTGCCCATCAGATCGTTGCCGATGTTCTTTGTCGCGCTCCTGATCTTGCTCGAGAGTCCGCACAGCAGCCCGGAGTGCCGCAATCTCTCTTTGGTCATGCTCGTGGCGCAGTTCAAGTGCGGCGATTCGATCCCTACTTTCGCGCCCTTGCGTCTCAAGTGCAGCAATTCGCTCGCGATTCTCTCTGCCTTGTTTGCCGTACCAGCGATCAGGCGCAGCAACCTGCTCTATCGCCTCAGGCGGAATTAGGATTTGTGGCGCAGTTTGCACGGTCACAGTCCCGAGGCCAGCCGCTGCAAGTAAACCTGCCAGAATCCGGGCAAACGGACTGCCCAGTAGACGAGCAAGAGAACCAATCCAGCCCCCGCCGCCCCTGAAAATAGAATCTCGATCATCCATCCACCTACATTCCTGAGCCGTTGTTTTTGTTGGTTAGTCATTCGATCACCCACGACTCAAACCCGGCCATGATGTGCAGGGTGGGGATTGCTACGGGGCGAGAGGTATTGCCTTCTTCGTCCACTTCGTCAGCAATCCAGTCGATGAAACTTCCCGGCACAGGCGTGTA
>Ga0316201_10000055_pt1 | contig 43965 bp, 38 predicted proteins | sample CS6wburrow_MG_FD_204516 | JGI IMG/M metagenome (GOLD analysis project Ga0316201, IMG submission 204516) | Coastal sediment microbial communities from Delaware Bay, Delaware, United States - CS-6 worm burrow | ecosystem: Environmental > Aquatic > Marine > Coastal > Sediment | place: USA...
TCGTCCAGGCCGCCCGCGTCAGCTACGGGGCCGGGACGAAGAAGACCAGCGACGACCGCGGTCTGATCCGCTACCTGCTGCGCCACCGCCACACCACGCCGTTCGAGATGTGCTCCATCAAGCTGCATCTGCGGGTACCGATGGACGCCTGGCGCCAGTGGATCCGCCACCGGACCGCCTCGGTGAACGAGACGAGCACCCGTTATTCCATCGCTATCGACGGCACCCAGAAGACCCCCGCGGACCAGTGGCGCATCCAGGCCCAGGACAACAAGCAGGGCAGCAGCGGCTGGCTCGATGCCGCCGCCGGCGCCGAGCTGTCACGCCAGGAAACCGCCTTCCACGAGGCCGCCCGCGCCCTCTACGACGAGCGGCTGGAACAGGGTGTCGCCCGCGAACAGGCCCGCAAGGACCTGCCGCTGTGCACCTACACCGAAGCCTACTGGAAGATGGACCTGCACAATCTCCTGCATTTCCTGGCCCTGCGTATGGACAGCCACGCCCAGAAGGAGATCCGCGACTATGCCACCGTCATCGGCCGCGAAATCGTCGCGCGCTGGGTGCCGCTGACCTGGGAGGCCTTCGAGGACTACCGTCTGGACGCCCGCTTTTATTCGCGCATCGAACACGACATTCTGGCGGCCGTCGGCGGCGGCGACCGCGAGCGGGCGGTGGCCATCGCCCGTGAGGCCGGCTGGTTGAAGGAAGCGAAGAAGGGCGGGTGGGTGCGCCACCGCGAACGCCTGGAGTTCGAAGCCAAACTGGCCAGCCTGAACCTGACGGCGCCCTGGTAGCTCACCGTTCCAGGGACCAGGAGCCACTCATCCCCCGCCCGGGGCGGGGCCAACCGGGAGAAGGACATGCCGCAGAAGATCGACTGGTACTACCACCGCGGCGGCTGAACGAGCTGCGGCAAGTCGCAGGGGTTCCTTGCGGATCATGAGGTGCAGATCGCGGTGGAAACCAAGGCCAGCGCCAAGCTGGGCGCGGCCAAGGCGCGCGAACTGGTCAAGAGCGCTGCGCAGGTGATCGTGATGAAAGGGCGGAAGGTCGACGTCTTCGACCTCGAGCGGGACAAACCCGCGGAGAAGGAGCTGCTGGCGGTGATGCTGGGCAGCACCGGCAACCTGCGCGCGCCGACGATCGTTTGCGGCAAGACGGTGCTGGTGGGATTCAACCAGGAAGTCTACGACGAGGTCCTGGGCTGACCCGCCCGGTCAGGGTTTGAGCTTGAGGACCACCGGCAGATGGTCGCTGATGCTGGACCCGTAGGTGGCCCAGCCGCTGGGCAGATAGGTGTGCAGCGGCGCCACCTGGACCATCGCCTCGCCGCCCTGCGCCGCGGCGAACAGCGGCGCATTGATCAGGATGTGATCGAGGTGGCTGGGCCAGGTCGGGAACGAGAAGCCCGACGAGGGCCCCTCGGCGATCGCCATGTCCACGAAGCGGTACGTGTCAGGCGCGTCGAGGAAATTCTGGAAGACGTTCCTGGCGGGCGCATCGGTCAGTTCATCATTGAGATCCCCCACCAGAAAGACCCTCTTGTCGGCGTAGTTCGCCCGGATGTAGCTGTCGAGCAGGAGACTTGCGTCGCGCCGGCGGGTTTCTTCGTCCCAGGAATCGGTCTCGTCGATGGTCCCGTTCCCGCAGCACTTGTAATGGTTGTTGATCACGACGAACGGCTTGCCCTGGAAGCGGCCTTCCAGAACGAAGGGGCGGCGCGGAAACTCACGGGAGTATCCCCCGAGGATCTCGGTGACCGTATCGACTTCAAGCGGGCCGTCGATCCGGTAGAGGAACGCCAGGTTGACGCTGTAACTGGCGCTGGTCGCGCGGTCGCCGTCCCAGCCGGCGAGCCCCTCGCGCACCTGGCGGAAGTAGGTGAAGTTCTCGATCTCCTGCAGCGCGACGATGTCCACATCCAGGCCCTGCACGGCGTCGATCACGTAATCGGCGGTGACGGCCCCCTTCTTGGCGAAATTCTGCAGGTTCCAGGTCATGACCTCGAGGGTCGTATCGGTACCCACCTTCGCCGCGGAGAAGGGGTTGGTGCCGCTGACGGGCGGCGCGACGGACTTGTCCGTCTGGCCGCAGCCGACCAGTCCCAGCAGGGCGATTGCGGCAATAGCCAGCGTCAGAAAGCGGATGTTTCGTCCCGGATTCATGTAAGCGCACCATTCCCGTGTTCGGTGGACACACCCCACCCTGGCCTCCCCCCTAAAAGATGTTCCCAAATGCTCTTTCTGGCCAGAAATATCGCTCCGGCGCGGCGGGCCCGCCGGGCTGCGGCCGTCAATCCAGGGACCGCTCGAAAAGCGGGCCTTCGGTCCGCCGCACCCGGTTGAACCCCAGGCGCTTGAGGTATTCCCGGTGGGTCGCCCCGGCGGCCGGGCTCAACAGACGGCGGATTCCCTGCCGGCGCCACACCGGCGCCATCTTCTCCAGGAAGAACCGCGCGCAGCGCAGGTCCCGGTACTGGGGCAGGACGTAATCCAGCAGGATGCGTACCTCGGCGTCCTCGCGCCGCGAAATCACCAGCCCGGCCGGATTGACGTTGCGCAGGATGAACGTCACCTCGAGATCTTCGCGTTCCTCGAGCGCGAAGTCCGGGAAAAACCGGGCGATATCCCGCGCGTGGAATTCCAGAAAGGTCTGCAGGTAGCGGTTGTCCAGCCGGCGGATCGTCATCAGGGAAAAATAGTCCCGGCCGCGGCTCATCTTCCACAGGTAATAGACGTTCACCAGGACGATGAAACCGTTCACCGCCAGCACCGGATAGGCACCGACCAACCAGCCGTAGACGGCAAACGCCAGGGCCCCGCCGAGGTTGATCCAGCGCAGGCGCACCAGCGAACTCATCATCAGGGAAACGGCCACGAGCAGGGATCCGGCGTAGCCGATGATTTCGACCCACGTGAACATGCGGTCACGCCTCCTGGGCGGGGATACGGATGCGCAGACAGATGAAGAATCCGCCGATGGCGATGGCCCCGGCCAGCAGGAAGACCCACTGGTGACCGTAGCGCTCCCAGATGTAGCCTGACAGGACAGGCAGGCTCATGGCCACCACATGGTCGATGGTGATGCCCAGCGAGATCGTCGGCGTGATGTCCGCCGGGTCGACGGCGATCTTCTTGAGGTAGGTGGTCCGGGCCACACGCAGGGCAAACAGGATATGGTCGAGCATGTAGGCGCCGTAGAGAATCCACAGGTCATAGGGGGCCGCCGCCACGTTCGACGCGAAGGCGTAGACCAGGCAGACCAGCAGCAGCAGGATCTCGTCGGCGGCCAGGACGGTGCGCTCCCCCAGCCAGTCGATGACGTCGCCCAGCAGCGGGCGCAACAGCACGCCCAGGCCCGAGGCGACGAAATAGAGCAGGGCGATGGTCGACACCGGGACCTGGTGCAGCGAGACGAGCACCCAGGTGCCGAAGACCAGGAAGATCTGCTTGCGGATCCCGAACAGGGCGCTGATGGCGTAGAAGATGTGGTATTCCCGGCGGTAGACCAGCCGCCGGCTGCGGGGATCCTTCTTGCCGATGTCCAGCTTCAGGTAGAAATAGCCCGCGACCGCCGCGCTGGCTCCGGCCACGAAGTAGAACAGGTCGTAGCGGTCGCCGACCAGCTTGGCCAGCAGCCAGACGCTGCCGACGCCCAGGATCACGCCGAGATTGCGGGCGCCGCCCAGCTGCCCCAGCCGCCGGCCTTCGCCGCCCTTGCGCGCCAGTTTCAGCCCCAGGGGACCTTCGACCGCGAAGATGATGTGATCGCCCATGGACCAGATCACGATCCACACCACCAGCAAGGCCACGCCCGGCGACAGGTAGGCCAGCCCCAGGGCCCCGGCCGCGGTGGACACCATCGCCAGGGCCGCGATGCGGCTTTCCCGCATGTGGGTCAAGAGAAAGCCGACCACGATGAAGATGAGGAACCCCGGCAGTTCGCGGGGAAACTCCAGCCAGCCGCGGTTGCTGGCGTCGAAGCCGTGGACCTCGGCCAGGTAGTTGTTCAAGGTGGACAGAAATATCCCGCTGGTGGCGCCGAAGAACAGGGTCGCCAGCAGCACGCGACGGAAGTCCGCGCTCACATTCTTGAACAGGTTCAAACGCCGGGTCCTTTGGCAGGTGTGTCGGGATCCTGACTGCCGGCGGCCGCCTGGTCGGGCCGGCGGCGGTAGAGCCAGGTCAGGTGTGCGAGACGATCCCCGCCGCTACAGGTAAACGCCGTGGCGGGCATCCGCCAGTCCCAGTTGCCCTTGCCTTCACCTGGCAGGTTCATGCGGCCTTCACGCCCCAGGCCCAGGATGTCCTGCATGGTGGCGATGAAGGTGTGGCCGCTGGACCGCATCCCCAGGCGAATCAGGGTCCAATGGGGTTCATCCGCCGGGTACCCCGCGTAGTCGGCGACGAAGTCCTTCGTGGCAGCGTCGGCCAGGTGTCGCCACCAGCCCAGCACCGGATCGTTGTCGTGCGTGCCGGCGTAGACCACACAGTTCTGCTCGTGCTCGTGCGGCAGGAACGCATTGTCCGGGCCGCTCCAGGCGAACTGGAGCACCTTCATCCCGGGCAGGGCGTACTTCCGGCGCAGGTTTTCCACCGCCGGCGTGATCACCCCCAGATCCTCGGCGATGAGCGGCAGGCGGCCGTCCAGGGCAGCGGTCAGGGTGTCGAAGAAATCGCTGCCCGGGCCGGCGACCCAGCGGCCGTTTTCCGCCGTTTCATCACCCGCCGGCACCTCCCAGCAGGCCTCGAAGCCCCGGAAGTGATCCAGACGGACCAGGTCGACGGACTCCAGGCAGGCGGTGATCCGCTGCAGCCACCAGGCGTAATCCGTCTGTCGCAACCGCTCCCAGTCATACAGCGGATTGCCCCACAACTGCCCCGTGTCGCTGAAGTAATCGGGCGGTACGCCGGCGACTGACGTCGGGCGCCCTGCCCTGTCCAGCTGGAAGAGGTCGCGATGGGCCCAGACATCACTGCTGTCCTGGGCCACGAAGATCGGGATGTCCCCGATGAAGCGGATGCCGCGGGCCGCGGCGAACGCCTTGAGTTCCTGCCACTGCGTGAAGAAGAGCCACTGACGGAAACGGTGCTCGGCCAGCGATCCGGCCAGGCGTTCGCGCGCGGCGGCCAGCGACGGTTCTGCACGTGCGGCCAGCCCCGGCTCCCAGTCGGTCCAGGCAGCCCCCGCGTTGTCCTGCTTCAGCGCCATGAACAGGGCGAAGTCGTCGAGCCAGCCTTCCTGGTCGGCGCACCAGGCAGCAAATTCGGCCTGGTGGCGACGGCCGGCCCGCTCCTGGAAAACCGTCCAGGCCCGAGCGAGCATCGTCGTCTTCCAGTTGATGACCGCGCCGAAATCGACGCGGTCGGCGGGAAAGTCCGGCCGCCGCTGCAGGTCCGCCGGCGCCAGCCAGCCGTCGCGTACGAGTCGGTCGAGGCTGATCAGCAGGGGGTTGCCCGCAAACGCCGACAGCGTCTGGTAGGGGGAGTCGCCGAAACTGGTGGGACCCAACGGCAGGATCTGCCACAGGCTCTGACCGGTCTTTTCCAACCAGTCGACGAAACCGAAGGCCGCGTCCCCGAGATCGCCGATCCCGTCGGGGCCGGGCAGGCTGGTCGGGTGCAGCAGGATGCCGCTGGATCGGGGAAAAAGCGGACGTCCTTCAGGCATGCGAATCTCCCGTTCGGGCCAGCAGCGCCGCCAGGTGCGGCAAGGCTCCCGGCAGCCAGCGGATCTCATCCTGGTTGCCGTCGGCGAGCATCGCCTCGGCGGCCGCCATGACGGCCTTGAGGTGAGCGATGCCCCCGGGAATATGGGCCAAGAACTCGGTTTTGCCCAGGACGTTGCCCAGGTAACCATAGGCACCCAGCGCCTGCATCAACCGCTGCAGCGATGCGGTCAGCGTCATCGCCCTGACCTGCCGCGGGGTTTCCGGCCGGCCGGCGGCGAACCGGTCGACCAATGCGGTCCGGAACGCCGGCTGCAGATCCACGTAGGGGTCGTAGATGAGGGAGGCCAGATCGTAGGTCACCGGTCCCAGCCGCATGCCCTGGAAGTCGACCAGCCACGGCGATCCGTCCCTCAGATGGATGTTCTGGGACTGGTAGTCCCGGTGGATGAGCACCAGCGGCTGCCTCGCAGCCGCGGCCGCCAGACGGTCGAATTCGGCCGTCAGTTCGGCCCCCGCCACATCGTCCAGGCCCAGATGCCCGGTCAAGAACCGCTCGCGGAAATAATCCGTTTCCCACCGCAGGCCCGCCGTGTCCAGGCAGTGGTCGACGGCCTCGGGACAGTCGCGCTGCGCCGCGGTCGTCACGTCCTGCAGCTGGAGCAGGCGGTCGACCGCCCGGCGGTAGCCCTCACGGACGGTCGCCTCCCCGGCGCCGTGCGCCTGGACCAGACGGTACAGGCTGTCCGGGCCCAGATCCTCCATGAGCAGCGTCCGTTCCTCCGGCTCGACGGCGAGCAGACGCGGCACCCCGAGATCATGACGCTCCAGGAAGCGGCCGATGGCCACCATGCGGTCGAACTCCTGGTCCCCGGCGCCGCCGGCCATGGCCACGGCCGACCAGTCTCCTGCCGCCAGCCGCCAGAACCGGCGGTCGGAACCGTGGCCGGTCAACCGCTCGAGCCGCCCGGGTCCCGGCGGCTCGGCAACGTCCAGCGCCGGACCATTCGGCGACGGCTTCTCCTCCATGGCCGCCTGGACCGCCAGGTAGCGGCCGAGCGTGCCCAGGTCGTTCCAGAACACGCCGGCAGGCGCATGTCCCCGTACGCGGCCGGTGCCGGAGACGATCGCCCGGACCAGAGGATCGATGAGGGTCGAAAAACCCGGCCCGATATCCTGCAGCAACTCCGCCGAGAACATGCCGATCCCCGCATAGGTCAAGGACCTCGTCCCGGTCGTCGCGGCGGGTAGCTCGCGCGTTGTGCCGATCCGGAGGATCCGTCCGTCGGGCCCCAGCGTCACGGAATTGACGGCCGGCCAGTCGACCAGCAGCAGTGTGGCCAGCGCGCCGGTACGGCGGTGCTCGGCCACGAGCCGGGACAGATCGGCGTCGCAGATGACATCGCCGTTGTGCAGCAGGAAATCATCGGCGGCAGCCAGGAAGCCACGCGCCCCGTCGAGCGCGCCCCCGGTGCCCAGAATTTCCGTTTCGTGAAAGATGCGGAAACGGTCCCGGTCGGCCCGGGCCCGCAGGTAGTCGTGGATCGCTGTCGGCAGGTGGTGCGTGTTGACCCCGATCGCCCCGACCGCAACCCGGTCGAGGGTGTCGATGACGTGCCCGAGCAGGGGCCGGCCGCCCAGCGGCAGCAGGGGTTTCGGCAGATGGTCGGTCACCGGCGACAACCGCGTTCCGTATCCCGCCGCCAGGATCATCCCGACCGTTCCGGTCCCCGGGCGCTCAGACATAGTGGCGGCACCCGGCGGTGACTTCGGCGAAGACCGTGAGCTGTTCCTCCCAGGATGCCTTCATCTGCCACGGCGACAGACCCGCCTCGAGCTCCGCCCGCCAGGATCCCGTCCCGGCCAGGATGTCGACCGGCAGCTTGACGGTTTCGTATTCGTAGGGCGGCTGCTTCCAGGCGAAGTCGTCGGGCCACAGGCTGCGGATGGCGGCGATGGCCGCCGTGTAGGTCGTGACCGCTTCGAAGATCTCCGGATCGGTCACGTGGACCTGGACACCGCCGCACACCTGGCCGGCGAACTTGTGGAAGGTTGGTTCGAAGTGCAGCGGACGGAAGCGGCAGCCGGGCAGACTCCAGGCCGTCAAGGCGCGGCCAAGCAGAACGGGGTCGACGTAGGGTGCGCCGAAGATCTCGAAGGGGCGGGTGGTGCCGCGTCCCTCGGACACCGCGGTCCCCTCCAGCAAACACCCTCCGGGGTAGACGCACGCCGTCGCCAGGGTCGGCATGTTGGGCGAAGGCAGCACCCAGGGCAGACCGGTCGCCGCGAAGTCCATGGACCGCCGCCAACCCTCCATCCACACGATTTCAAGATCGAGATCGAGACCGCAATGAGCGACGAAGAAGACGGCCAGCTCGCCGACGGTCAGACCGTGACGCATGGGGATGGGCGCCAGCCCCACGAACGAACGGAATTCCGGATCCAGCACCGTGCCTTCGGTGCGTTCGCCGCCCAGGGGGTTGGGCCGATCCAGGATGATGACCTGCTTCCCCAGCTCGGCGCAGGCCTCCAGGCACAGCAGCATGGTCCAGATGAACGTGTAGTAGCGGGCGCCGACATCCTGGAGATCGATCACCAGCACGTCGACCGGTTCGAGCATGGCCGCAGTCGGCTGGCGATGCTCGCCGTAGAGCGAATGCACCGGCAGCCCCGTGGCCCCGTCGGTGAATCCTTCCCATTCGATCATGTTGTCCTGGGTCTGGCCCAGGATGCCGTGCTGCGGGCCGAAGAGAGCGGTCAGGTTGACCGCCGCGGACGCCGCCATCAGGTCGGCCGCCTGCCGCAACTGGCGGTCGACTGACGCCGGGTGGACCAGCAGCCCCACCCGCCGGTCGCCCAGGGCGGTGAATGCGTCGGCAGCCATCCGGTCCAATCCTGTCGCCACCTGGATCACGATCAGTCTCCTGCCATGGTTTCGACCGCAGCGGCCATGCGGTCCCACGAATACTTGGTCTTTTCCGCGGCAACCGCACGCGTGAACGCGGCGCAGCGATCCTCCGTGAAAAAGCGTTCCACCGCCGCGGCCAGCGCCGCCGGATCCTGCGGGGGCACGATGAAACCGGTCCGGCCGTCCAGCACGACCTCGGGCAGCCCACCGACGTCCGTCGTGACCACCGGCAGATCGTAGTTGTAGGCGATCTGGACGATGCCGCTCTGGGTGGCCGACACGTAGGGCAGCACCGCCAGATCGGCGGCCAGGAAGTAGTCTTCGACCGTGGCATCGGGAACGAAGCCGTCGACGAGCTGGATGATTTCCGGCGCCCCGGACGCCGCGATGCGATCGAGGTAAGGTTGTTTTTCGCCGTAGATGTCCCCCACGATCAGGATGCGCAGCCCGTCACCGAAGCGCGCCTTGAGCGGGCCCGCCGCGTCGATCAGGTGGACCACACCCTTGTAGGGTTTGATGAAGCCGAAAAACAGGACCAGCCTGGAGTCGGGCGGAAGGTCCAGGGCTCGGCGGGCCTCGTCCCGGGTCTTGCGCGGCCGGCCCGGAACCCCGAAATCGTAGACCGGATGCGGCGTGGTCACCACCGCCGCCGGATCGGTGTCCGGCAGCACGGTGAACAGATCCTGCCGGACCTGGTCGCTCTGCGCGATGAAGCGGTGCCCCTGGCGCAGGGCCAGCCGGGTCAGGAACATCCCCAGGGGGTATTTCTCGTGGGGGATGACGTTGTCCAGCAGGTAGATCACGCGAATGTCCGTCCGGCGGCGCAGCAGCCAGGTCACGCCGAAGAATCCGGGGGCGAAAAAGGGGATCCAGTACTTGATGACCACCGCCCGCGGGCGGGCGCGCGCCAGGTCGCGGTAGGTGCGCCACCAGGACCAGGGCGACCAGGGGATGAACCGGGGATGGTCCTCGTGATCGAGCCAGGCGGCGGTTTCCCCCTCCTGCTCGGTACCCGGGAACAGGAAGCGGGGATACTGCTTGCGGAAGGAGGACCAGAAGACCTCATGTCCCCGGGCCGCCATCGCCCGGGCCAGCATGCCGTAGTAGGTGACGATGCCGCCGCGGAAGGGCGGCGCCGGCCCCAGAAAGGCCAGCTTCACGAGCCGTCCCGCAATGCGTTGACCGCCGTGAGCACCGTGGCGGGCCTGAGCGTTTCGAGGCAGAATTTTTCGTTGGTGCACCGCGGCTGAAAGAAGCAGGTGCAGGTCTGTTCGGGCTCAAGAATGCGGCCGCGGCCGTAGAGTTCGAATTCGTGCGGATTGAAGATGTTGTTGAACAGCACGAGCTGCTTGCCCAGCCCCAGGGCGATGTGCATGGCCATGGTCACGGCCGAAACCACCAGGTCGCAGCGGTCCATCAGGCCGATGAAGGTCTTCAGGTCGAAGTGCCCCGGATAGCAGGCCCCCGTCGCGGCGGCCAACCGCTCGTTCTTGGCGTGCTCTTCGGGCCCACCCAGCAGGACCACGGCGTACCCTTCGGCCTGAAGGACGGCCGCCAGTTCCACCCACGATTTCTCCGGCCACAGGCGGCTGGTCCAGCGGCCGCCGCAGCCGGTGTTCAGACCGATGACCGCCTTGCCGGACGGCAGATCGAAATCCGGCGCCGCCTCAGGCCGGTCCAGCAGGTAGGGTTCGCCCGCGAACTCGTACCCGCAGATGGCGAAGATCTCCTGGGGATAGCTCGAGCGGCAGGCCTGGTTCACATCGTCGAAGAGTCCGGTCAGGAACTTCTCACCGGCGGCGGCGGCCATCGCCGGCGTGACCCCGCTGGTCACCGGCCGACAGATGCCGTCGTCACCGAGAGTGAAACCCCAGCGACGGTCGGCGTCCACCGCGCGGGCCAGGGCACAGGCCTGCCGGTCCTTGTCCAGGTTGATGACCAGATCGAACTTCACCTGCTGCAGCCAGACCAGCGTCTCGGGGTCCAGCCGCACCGGATCATCCACCACTGTCGGCAGCAGATCGGGAAAATCGGTGACCCAGGTCAGGACGTGGTCCGGGTAGTCCCGGCGAAGCGGCGCCAGCAGGGGCGTGGTGCGGATGACGTCGCCGGCGGCCCCCAGCTTGATGAGCAGGATCCGGCCCTGCCGCTCACGGAAGTCCTCGCAGCCGTCGCAATGGACGCCCTTGGTCTTGTGGGGCGCACAGGGCACGTGGCCGCGAAAATGCAGGCAGTCAGCACGGAAGATCAATGGGTTGCCATCCTTTGCCGGAATCGGTTCAGCGTTCATCCACCAGCCGGTCTTCGATCAGCTGCAGCGCCTCGCGCGCCTGCAGTTCCAGGCCCGACGGCAGGCCGTTCTCCAGGGCCATCGTGTACGATCCCCGGGCCTGCAGCAGATTCTCCATCTTGAAGAACAGCTGGCCCATGTGGAAATAGATGACGGCCTCGTCGGCCCGGTTGCGATTCAGCTGGAGAGCCTGGGTAAAGGCGTCGACCGCTTCGAAGTTCCGGTCCAGCTGGTCCAGGGCTTCACCCCGCAGCTGCTGCAGCTGGCTCTTCGAGGCCGGATCCAGTTCCAGGTCCCCCGCCAGCAGGTCGTCGCAAACCGTCAGGGCCCGCTCCGGATTCCCGTCCGCCAGATGTTCCTTGGCCGCGGCCACCCCCCGACTGATGGGTTCGGGCAGCGGCGCGCGCAACCTGGCCAGTTCGGCGCGCAGGTCCTCGGCGATGCCGCGCATGTCGTCCGGAAGGTCATCCGCGAGCGCTTGTTCGACCATGACCGTGGCCTTGCCGTAGTACTGCCGGTTGCGCAGGAACCCGGCGAGCAGAACCTTCGCCACGCCGTCGTTCTCATCCGCCCGGATGGCCTTTTCACATTCGGCTTCGGCCTCGAGCCGGCGGCCCGACGCGTAGGCGTCCAGGGCCCGGTTGACGTGGTAGCTGTAGGCGGCGTGTATCTGATCCCGGGGCGGGCCCAGCAGATCGATCACGAAGGCACCCTTCTGGTTCCGGTTGGTCACCACCACGATGACCTCCTCACCGACACCCCACGGCACGATGACCTCGTGGCGCGACTCCTTGGTCTTGTAGTAGAGCAGCGATTCCCCTTTGACCCGCAGCACGGTCAGGTCGCAGTTCACATCCCGGGCGCCTTCGACCAACAGCTTCCAGCTGCGGACCGGGATCTGGTCGAACACGACGTGGAACTGAAACGATTCCCGGGGCTCGAGCGTGTAACTGTCGGACGACCACGACTCCCAGACGCCATCCTGCGCCGCGACGGGCAACGACAGGACCGTCATCGCCGCCAGCGCGAGCAGGGCGGCCCGGTAATTGCTGGCAGGACCGTGGGGATGCGTTTTCATGGGGTTCCTTTCCATGCGACCAACGCACGGTTGATCTCCAAGCCAGGTTCACTATAATCGGAAACCTGGGTCCGGCCCCAGGTCCGGGCTCTTGCCCGCTCCCTGCGCTCGGACCACGTCCTACGCAGAATCTACCGGAAGTCCCGAGGTAACTCAAGCCGCCACCTGGCGGGCGCGAAACCCGAGATCACCGTTATCGGCAATCAGGGAGGAATGATGAGAACAGGAATCTTGCGGAAACGTCCGGTCGGAGCCCGCATCGCGACCGCGATGACGGCCATCCTGCTGGTGATGGCGGCGGCTGCGGACGGCATGGCCCAGACCGCCTCCGCCCAGCCCCAGGACATCGAGTTCAAGGTCGTCAACGCCACCACCGGCGAGCCGGCGACCGTCGAGCGCATCACGATCGAGTACGTGACCGCCCGGCCCAACGGTGTGGCCGACTTCGCGCCCGACGGGGCCGAATTCACCGCGTCCGACGTCCCGCTCAAGGACGGCGGCAAGTACTACGTGACCGTCTGGCGGCAGGGTGTCCCCTACTGGTGGGAGAAGCGCGGGCACCAGCTCGTGGCCGAGCCGAACGTCCTCTACGTGTTCGACGTGGTGTCGGACCTGCCGGACGTTGTCCTGAGCGGGCTGAACCTGGTGGTCCGCCACACCGAATCCCTGCTGCAGCTGGAATATCTGCTCCAGGTCAACAACACGGCCCGGCCGCAGGTCGTCGTCAAGAACAGCCCGGCCACCTTCGCGATCGAGCTGCCGCCGGAAGCGATGGAGATCGAGGCCTCCTACGCCCGCGGTCCCGAGCCCACGGTCGTACCGGTCAGCCGCGTTGGTGGCGGCCGCGTGGGTCTGGACCTGCCCTTGACGCCCGGGATCAACCAGATCCGTCTGACCGCGCGGTTGCCATGGACCGAGGGCATGGAGTTCAAGGTGGGATCCGACCTGGCGGTGAGCGAATGGAGTGTGCTGGCGTCGCCGGCATCCCTGCAGGTCACGGCCATGGAGCTCGAGGAGAACGACGAGAAGGCAGTGACCGGCTACCGCCGCTTTGTCGGTCCGGCGCTCGCCGGCGGCGAGTCCCTCACCTTGCGCCTGAAGTCGGCAGCGGCGGCGGCCGGCGAACCGGAGGACCTGTTCGCCGACGAAGGGACTGACAGCGGGGCCGAAACAACGGAAACCGCCGCGGAAGAATCCGGCAGCCTGCGCCTGCCCTTGCTATTTCTCGCACTTGTGCTGATCGTGGTTATCTTCGCCGCCGTGAAGAGACGGTAGGCTCGCGAACGTCCACCCAGCCGCCGGGGCGACCGTCGCCCCGGTCTTCAAGGAGTTTCCATGTCCGGAACCATCGACCTGACCCTCGGCCACAGTCCCGATCCCGACGACGCCTTCATGTTCTACGCCCTGGCCAAGGACAAGATGGACACCGGTCCCTACCGGTTCACGCACGTGATGCAGGACATCCAGACGCTCAATGAGCGTGCGACGCGGGGCGAACTCGACATCACGGCCATCAGCATCCACGCCTACGCCTACGTCCTGGACAAGTACGCCCTGCTGCCGGCCGGCGCGAGCATGGGTTTCGGCTACGGTCCCATGGTCGTCGCCAAGCGGAAGATTGCGCCCGCGGACCTGACCGGCACCACCATCGCCATACCGGGCAAGATGACCTCGGCCTATCTCGAACTCCAGCTGGCCATCGGCCGGTTCGAAGCGGTGCATGTGCCCTTCGACGAGATCATCCCCCGCGTCGCCGACGGCGAGTTCCCCGCGGGGCTGATCATCCACGAAGGCCAGCTGACCTACCGGGACGCCGGTCTCAAGGAGTGTCTGAACCTGGGCAAGTGGTGGTGGGAGACGACCGGCCACAACGACTGGCCCCTGCCGCTGGGCGGCAACGCGATCCACAAGAAACACGGCGACAAGATGAAGGACATCAGCGACATCCTGACCGGCAGCATCCGCTACAGCCTCGAGAACCGGCAGGCGGCCCTGGACTACGCCCTGGGCTGGGCGCGCGACATGGGCATGGATCTGGCCGACGAATTCGTGGGCATGTACGTGAACGACTGGACCCTCGACTACGGCGACCGCGGGCGGGCGGCTATCCGCGAGCTCCTCGGCCGGGGCCACCGGGCCGGACTCATCCCCGAGGTCCTGGAGCTGGAATTCGTCGCAGGCTGACTCCGGCGCCGAACCGCTGCGGGCGGGGATTCCGGTCCCCGCCCGCGTTGCGTCCATCATCCTCTTGCCCGAAAACTCCTCTGGCATTAACCTGTTCCTGACAACCCCATAGGCAACTGCGTCATCATCGGAGGAGGGACCCATGACGACCAGAACCCGTTTCCTGTGCCTGCTGATCAGCCTTGGCTTGTGCTTCAGTCTGGCCTGCAGCGACGACGACAACCCCACCAACACCAACATCCCGGAACCGGAAGATCCCATGCTCGCCTCCATCAGAGGTGAAAGCATCATCCTGGCTCAGGGTCTCGTCGACCTGTTCCCGGCTCTGGCCACCGGCGGTTTGGGCGGGAAGGATGCGTCCGAGCCCGTATTCGACCAATCCTGCACCTGCTGGCGCTGGTACGATTCGGATGGCGGCGGGAGCGAACTGCCGCCCTACTGGTCACGCTACTGGGACTTCACCGTCACGTTCTACCAGGGAGAAACCCCGCAGATGTTGTTCGAAGGCGCCGACCGCATCACCGTGGCCGTCCTGTACAACTTCTACGAGAACGATTACGACGATGAATACTACTCCGACCGGTCGCTGAACATGGACCTGCTGTTCGAGGCCACCGGCTTCGCCACCGGCGTGGTGGCCATCAGCGGTTCCGGCGTCGGCAACGCCTCCGGCGGTACCTCCGTGGGCGAAGAGTACGTCGGCTACAATGAGGAGATGGTCGTCAGCTGCAACATGACGCAGCCGTTCACGGGCTGCCCCACCGGGCAACTCGAGTTCGACATGGATCCGGTCTTCTTCGACATCGCTTTCGACGCGAGTGCGGTTGCCCGGTGGTACTACCAGGTCGGGCCCGGCGAACCGGATACGGGCACCTTTCCCATCACCTGCGGCAGCCGCTGATCGACGGTGGCAGCAGCCTGGCTAGTCGAGGAGTTCGAGCAGGTAGGGCAAAAAGAGGATAACGGCCAGGATGACCAGCAGGGGAACGACCATGCTGCGCAGGGGTCGGCGCTTGTGGCTGTGACTGACCAGGCGTTTGGGCCGGGTCTCGGGGTCCGGGTTGGCGGTCACGGAATTCCTCCGGGGCGAGGGGACGGCTGACGACCGGAGCATGCCACCAACGGGGGATTCTGCCAACACCGGGTTTAGCCCTGGCTCAGCGTGAGCAGCCAGTAGTCCTGCGCCACGCCCGCAGTCCAGTGGATGATTGCCACATACCAGATCGAGCGGGTGTGCCTGGCGACGCCGCCGAACGCCAGTCCGGCCGGGATGGCCGCCATCGTTTCGGGATAGGCCCGCCCGAAATGGGCCAGCACCGACAGGGCGGTCTGGATCACGTTCGCCTGCGCGAATCCCCAGCGCCGCTGGAGCCCGAACAGCAGGACCCCTCGGAAGAGCAGCTCCCAGGCCCCGTAGTAGAGGGACAGCCACAGGGCGTTGCCCGCCAGCGGTCCGGATTCGCGGACGAGACTCCGCTCGAGCGGATAGACCGCCGCCATCCGGGGATCGGCGGCCGACAACCAGGCCAGCAGGATCGCCACCGGCACACCGAGCGCCAACCACACCAGCCCCCGACGCGGGCGGCCCAATCCCAGGCCTAGCTCTACCGGCCGGAACTTCAGACTGAACACCGCGAACACCACCGGGACCAGGCCCAGGATGACCGCAGCTCCCAGGACATGCGCAGGCAAGGCAAGCTGCCCGCCGGTCATCGCGAACCAGCCGTCACCGTGCCCGACACCGATCCGGTCGGCCCGCAGCCAGTAGTAGAACTGGGTCAGGCAGACCGTCGCCAGCAGGATCAGCCAACCGGAGCGGTCGTCAGTTGGGGCGCGCCGCGAGGTGTTCGTAAAAACGGTGTCCATTCCGCTCACCCCCTTCGCTGCCCATCATCCAGTGCAGTGTCTCGCTCAGACCCTGACGCAAGGATCGGGGCGCGTACCCCAGCTCCCGGCGGCTGGGGTCGAGGTCCAGCGGCCGATCTTCCAGGAAGTACCGCACCCAGGCCGGCGTCAGGCGCGGCCGCAGTCCGACCCGGCCGGCGACCAGGCCAAGGTGCACCCAGGGCATCACCAGCGGGACCGGCACGGTCAGCATGCGGCGCTGGACCCCGGCGATCTCCCCCACGGTTTCCAGGAGGCCGCGCAGCGTGATGTCCTGACCACCGAGCGGATAGGCGGCGCCGGAACGCCCGCGGACCAGGGCCAGCTCGATGCCGCGCGCCACATCGTCGACATGGACGTAGTTGCCGCGGGCGCCACCGTCGCGCAGGACGAATCGGAAACGGCCGGTCAGGTACAGCGCCATCATCCGGGTCGCCCCGTTGGCGTCATTGCACGGTCCCGGACCGTAGACGCGCGCCGGTCTGACGATGACGGCGTTCCCGCCGGCGGCGGCGTATTGCCGGACAAGCGCTTCGCTGATCCTCTTGCTGACGGCATAGGGTGTGGGTGAACCGGGCGCTGTCCCGTGACCGCGGGTCCCGGTGCCGGGAACCGCCGCAATCGTCGAGATGTGGACAAAGCGGCTGACACCCGCGTCTTTCGCGGCCTCCAGCAGGGAGCCGGTGGCCCCCGCGTTCAGGCGCAGATAGGCAAGCGGATCCGGATCCCAAGCCGTGGCGAGGGCGCCCAGATGGCAGACGGCATCGCAGCCGCGGACGGCCCGGCGCAGCGATGTGTCGTCCGTCAGATCCCCGCGGACCGCCGCGATCTGACCCCGCAGGTTCGCGGGAATCCGCTGCTCATCGCGGACCAGGGCGACGACCTGATGCCCGGCGGCCAGCAGCCGCCGGCAGAGATGACAGCCCACGAAACCGGTGGCGCCGGTAACCAGGATGCGGCTCATGACAGACCTCCTCGAGAATCGACCGTGCCGACGCCGGGACAGGGGATCCTGCCCAGCCGCACCAGCGAGGCTCCGCCGGCTGCGGCTTTCGCCCCCGGCCGCGAACCGAAACGGACCAGGCCCACGGCCGCCAGGGCCAAGGCCGTGCCGGCGGCCGCATCGATCGTGTAGTGGTTGTTGGTGTAGATCGTGGAAAGAACGATCAGCGCCGCCCACGCGGCGGCCACGCGTCCGCGCCGGGAGCCGAAGAACCAGGTCACCAGGAGGGCCGTGGCCACCGAACCCGCACAGTGGGAGCTCGGGAACGCCGTTCCCAGCGAGTCACCCGCGGCGAAGAAGGCCTCGATGACCGGGCCGAAGATTCCGCCGACCGTCCGGGCCGGCTGTCCGACCGCATGGGACAGGTCGCGCGGCCCCAGGACTGGAAACATCAGATAGACGGCAAAGCACGCCAGATAGGTGGCCATCAGGGCGGTGATGTACCTCTGGAATTCCCGAAAGCGACGGGTGGCCGCCAGCAGCAGCGGCGGGCCGAGGATCAACAGGTAGTACGACAAGTAGGACAGGCCCATGATGTCCCTCAACCAGGGCCAGTGGCCGGCCAGGTGTTCGTTCCAGTGGGTGCCGAACAGAACCCGGTCCGCCTTCATCACCAGCGCGTCGAAAACGGCGGGCCCGGTGGCGGTGAACAGCCAGCCGATTTCGGCCCAGGCCGCGGCCCACAGCACGAACGGGTAGACGGAACGCACGACCATGACCGCTCGGCGCGGCCGGTGGCCGCATCCCGGCAGCAGGACCAGGACCGCCGCGGCCGCCAGATGACCGGCCAGCGCCAGCGGAAACGCCGGCAGATCCGCTGCCCGGACCCACCAGATGATGCCGGCGATCAGGCTGTACCCGGCAAACAGAAAATCGACCGCCGGTTTGTTTCGTTTCAAATCCATTGGACTCTCCTCAGCCAGGAAGCCGTGGCACCGACCCCCGTTTCCAGCGGGATCCCGGGCTGGAATCCCAGTTCCCTGATCGCCGCCCCCGGATCGCACACCCAGCTGGCCTGGGACAGCTCCCGGACCCGGTCGCGGTTCAGGACCGCCGCCCGCCGACCGAGCCAGGCGGCGCCTTCCATGACCGCGGCCACCGGACGCACGCCCGCCACGGGCAGGGCCAGCCGCAGGGGCCGGCGACCGACCGCGCGGGCCACGGCGGTCACGAATCCCGCCCAGGTGGTGGGTTCAGGGTGGGCCAGACAGTAGGTGCGGCCGATCGCTGCGGGTCTGGCGGCGGCGGCCAGCAGACCGGTGACCGCATCGTCCGCGTGCAGCAGGCTGACCTGGCGCTCCCAGGGACCGATGGTCAGGGCAAAACCGTGGGCCACCATCCGGAAGAGCTTGAGCACGACCCGGTCACGCGGTCCATAGAGCGCCGGAAACCGGCAGATGACCGCCGGCACGCGATCGCTGTAGGCATGGACCATGGCTTCGGCGTGGAGCTTGGACCGCCCGTAATGGGACAGGGGCCGCGGCACCGAATCGCTGTCCAGCAGTTCTCCCGGCCGTGGCGGCCCCACTGCGGCCAGCGAGGACATGAAGACGAAGCGCGGCGGCGAGCAGCGACAGCCGGCGGCCGCTTCGAGCAGGTTGGCCGTCCCGGTGGCGTTGACACGGTAGCAGTCATCGGGGTGACGGGCCTCGGTCAGGGCCGCCAGGTGGTACACCACATCCGCCCTGCAGATGACCCGCTTGAGTTCGCCGGGGTCGTCCAGGCCGCAGGTGTGGAAGTCGAGACGACGGCCCTCCAGCCAGCCTCGCCCGGCACCCGGCCGTTCGATGCAGACGACTTCGTGCCCCTGTGCGAGCAGGCGTTCAACCAGATGGCTGCCGATGAAACCCGCTCCGCCGGTGACTACCGTGCGCATGCCAGATCCTCCTCGTTGCCGGACGCTCCTTCAGGAGCTGTATCCGGAGTGGCCGCCGCCCGGCCGATGCTCTCGGCCAGCGCCGTGATCTGCGTGACCACGGCCTGCGGCTGTTCCTCGAAAATGAAGTGCCCCGCGCCGCTGACGGGGATCTCCCGGAAATCCGGCAGCTCCTGCCGCAGCGGGGCGAGGTCGCTCTCGTCCAGACGACCGTCATGGGGTGCGGTGCCGATCATCAGCCGGACCGGACAGCCGATGCGTCCCAGGTTGGCGTGCAGTGCTTCGGGTTCCTTGGCCGCGGCCATGGCCTTGACCGCGGTGATGAAGGCGGACATGTCCCGGTCGATGTTGCGGAGATAGCGGCCCAGAGTCCGTCGGTCGATCCAGGCGGGGTCGCCCGAAGCCTTGGCCAGGCTGGCGGCGTACTTGTCGCGCAGGATCCGGCCGCCCCCGAGCTTGGCGACCAGGCCGCCGAGCTTCAGGGCCCCGGTCACGCCGGGTGTGGCGGCCGACTCGGCCCCGGCCCCCTCGATCGAAACGATGCCGGCGACCAGATCGGCGCGCCGGTAGGCCAGGCGCAGCGCCATCGAGGCGGCCAGACCGTGCCCGACGACCAGGCAGTCCTTCAACTGGAGGGAATCCAAGACCGCCGCGATGCGGTCGGCCTGGGCGGTGAGGCTGTAGTCCGCTTGCCGGGGACGGCTGCTGCCGCCGTAGCCGAGGGGTTCGATGATGACGGTCCGCAGACCGGCTGCCTGCAGGGGCACGAGGATCTGGCGGTAGCCGTAGGCGCAGCCGGACAGACCCGGCAGCAGCACCACCGCCGGGCCATCGCCTGCGGTCACGACGTTGAGGATTTCTCCGGTCCGGACTTCCTGCGGGCAGGCCGTCCCCAGACTCATCATCAGAAACAGGATCAGTGCCGACATCGCCTTTCCTCCCGATTGCGGCCCCGGTGGGCCCTCCCTGGGCTGGTACCCGGGATCCGCAATAGCCGGACCTGAAGGGAGGCCCGGCCCGCGATATCGACAACTGTTTGGGGCAGTACGGGTTAAAAAAAGCGGCCGCAGGATGCGGCCGCTTCGGCAGTCACGATGAGGATGTCAGGCGTATGCAAATGATCACAGCGCCGTCAGCCGGGCAGGACACCCTGGCCAAAGAGCCGCGCTCAGCCGAACACCGCCAACAGCGGCGCCAGCATGGCCTGGATGTGCTCCCCGGTTTCGTAGTCCAGGGTCGAGCCGTGGATGCTGTGGGGAATGGAGAAGATCACGAAGATCACCAGCATCGCCAGCACGGCCCACCATTTGCCGGCGGGCCTCCCGGGGCCGGCATCGCGGGTCCGGACGACAGCGATCAGCCACAGCAGGGCGCCGACGGCAAGCTTGTTGTCCGTCCAGTCCTCCCCCAGCGGCCATCCGGTCCAGAACGCGTTGAAGGCATATTTCTGCACGATGGGCCCCAGGATGAGACCGCCGACGACCAGACATCCGAACGCGATCCGGGACAACAGACGCAGCGACGGCCCGTTGGTCAGGGCTTCGAAACCGGCGCCGGTCGAGAACAGGAACGCCAGGACGATGGCCGACACGTGGAAGATGAGAATCAGGTCGGGCACGTCGCCCTTGAACCGTGCCACGGCCGCCTCGTTGGCCGGAGCGTTCACCTTCTGCCCGTTCTTGGCGAACTCGACGTCGTACTCGACCTTGCCGGCCATACCCTGGCGGGGTATGGCCGCCCGCAGGACCTCGCCATCGCGTTGCATGGGGATCCGGGCCCAGGGATCCTGGGTCGGGTAGCGCCGCCAGACGACCGTCGCGGTCACCGCGGTGTCGGGCACGTGGACGGTGACCGGCATGTCCGCGTTGATGCTGTTGGTTCGCAACAACTCGCCCTTGATCACCGTGCCGGCGATCTCGGTCGTGAACCGCTTCTCGTAGGTCGGACCGGAAACCTTCTGCCAGACCAGGAAGGCCGCCGTCAGGACGAAGGCCATCAACCACATGGGAATCGCGCGTTTCAAGGCTCACCTCTTCCAGGGAAAGGGCCCGCGCCGGTCGGCGCGGGCCACGCATTCGGAACGTCGGGATCAGGCCCCGTATTTCTTGATGGCCGCGTCCAGGCGGGGCAGCATGGCGTAAATAAAGCCCGCCACCGCGAGGATGGCCACCGCCAGGACCACGAACATCGTTGTCCCTGGCTCGAGCCCGCTGATGAACCCGGACATCTTGTTGCCGATGGCCGTGCTCAGGAACCAGCCGCCCATCATCAGGCCGACCAGCCGTTTGGGCGACAGCTTGGTCACCAGGGACAGACCCATGGGCGACAGGCAGAGCTCGCCGACGGTGATGATCAGATAGTACAGGATCATCCAGATCATGGATGTCTTGAGCGCCCCGTCCTGGCCGAGCTTGGCGCCCAGGGCCATCACCAGCAGGGATGCCGAGGTGATGACCATGCCGTAGAAGATCTTCCGCGCGGTCGACACGGGTTTGCCCAGCTTGACCCGGCTGGCGAAGAACCAGACGACCACCGGAGTGATGATGACCACGAAGAACGGGTTCCAGAAACCGGTCAGCAGCTCGGCGTTGACCAGCCGGACGAACCGGCCGGGCTCCAGCCGCGCCGCACCCTCGGCCGCGCCGGCATAGACGGCGTCGAAGGTGCCCTGAGACACCAGCACCACCGGTACCTCCTGGCCTGCGACGGCCCGGGTCATCGCCACCTCGCCCTTGGCCTTGGTCTTTTCGGGTTCGATCCGGACACTGGTCGTGGTGACACCGTGGGTGTCCTTGACCTCACTGATGACCACGTTGGGGTCGGGGTAGACCTTGCAGGGGAAGGCCCCGGCCAGATCCTCCTGGCCCGTGTACTCGTGGACCGTGACGCCGGAAACCTCATCGGCACGGATCTGGCCGACCGCGGCCTCGTTCAGGATCCGCGCACCGAACATCGACTCGGTCTCGTCCGGGACAACAAACAGGGTCCGCTCGTCAGGCCGCGGCAGATCCGGACCCGCATTGGTGAAGTAGGAAGGCATCGCCTTCTGGGCGTAGAACTCGGTCGCCGCGGGAATCCACTCGGCCCTGCGGTCGGTGTTGTTCTCGGCAAAGACGGTCATCAGCCCGCCGCTCAGGTGCAGCACCATGAAGAAGGCGCCGCCGGCCACGTACACGGGGATCAACGCGGCCAGGCCGGGCTTCTCTTCGGGCGTCGCCTTGCGCACCAGACTCAGGAAGTAGCCCCCGACGGGGATCATCCCCACGAGGAACCCGAAGGTCACCGGACCGATGGTGTTCATGACGAAGGGAATGCGTTGGGCCACGAAGTAACCGATGACACCCACCGCGCCGGCCGGGACCAGAATCGTCAGGAACAGCTGCTTCAGCCCGAAGTCGCCTTCCTGGTTGTCCGGCTGGCGGTCGGCGTCGGCCAGGGTCTTCCAGTTGATGACCAGGATGGCCACGCCGATCAGCATGCCCACGCCGGCGGCGGTGAAGGCCATGTTGAAGTCCCAGTAGTTGCGGATCGGTGCGGCCAGCAGCGCGGAGATGGTCGCGCCGATGTTGATCCCCATGTAGAAGATGTTGAAGCCCGCGTCACGCCGGGGATCGTCCGGCGCGTAGAGGTTGCCCACCATGGCCGAGATGTTCGGTTTGAGCAGACCGTTGCCGAAGCAGAGGAGCGCCAGGCCGGCATAGAACGTCGGCATGCTGCGGATGCCCAGCGAGAAGTACCCGGCGGCCAGGAGCAGCCCGCCGATCAGGACACTGCGGCGATAGCCCAGCAGGCGGTCGGCGATCATGCCGCCGACAAAGGGCGTGAAGTAGACGAAAGCCATGTAGGTGCCGTAGATCTCACCGGCGATCGCCGTGGTGAACCCCAACCCGCCGCGCTCGGTGTCGATGATGTAGAGGAAGAGGATACCCAGCATGAGGTAGAAGCCGAGCCTCTCCCACATTTCGGTGAAGAAGAGGGCTTTCAGCCCCCTGGGATGACCTTTGGGCGGCTGGATCGCCGCACTGTCCTGGGACATGTTCCGCCTCCGGGATCGGGATGACACGGGATTCGGGTACAGATGAAACAGGCGGTCGCCCCGCTGGGGAAACCGCCTGCTGATCGCGGTCCGGCTGACCATACCTCAAGAGGAATTGCCGGGCCAACTTTTTTTCGCCGCCGTCCTATTCCACCCCGTGCATCATCTTGGTCAGGGGTTTGGACAGCAGGCAGAGGAAGATGCCGATGCCCACGGTGACGAAGCCCATGTTGCCGAAAACACCCACGTACTGGTCCAGACTCTCGACGGGCGTCAATTCGACCAGGTTGACGCCGTCACCTTCGGCGCCCGTCAGCTTGGCCAGCACGGCCGCCACGTACATCGAGAAGGCGAAGGACAGGAACCAGGCGCCCATGGCCGCTCCGGTCATGTGCCGGGGCGCCAGCTTGGTCACCATCGAGAGCCCGATGGGCGACAGGAAGAGCTCGCCCGTCGTGTGCAGCAGGTACATCATGCCGAGGACGAACAGCGGCACCAGCGCGTCCGGACCCGCCAGGGCGGCGCCGGCCAGCAGCACGAGATAACCCAGGCCGAGCTGGACGATGCCCAGCCCGAACTTCATCGCGATGCTGGGATTCTTGCCCCGGCGCGACAGGTTGACCCACAGGATGGAGAACACGCTGCCGAACAGGATGATGAACGCGGGATTGAAGAACTGGGTCTGGGACGCCGGCATGAGATAGCCGAAGACGTCGCGGTCCACGTTGCGGTCGGCGAACAGGGTCAGCGAACTGCCCGCCTGCTCGAAGCAGGCCCAGAAGACGACGTTGAAGGTCATCAGGATCATCAGGACCAGGATCCGGTCGCGCTGCACGTGGTCACCCTTGAAGCCCTCGCGCAGCAGGGTGAAACACACGTAGGTCAGCAGGCCCATCAGCAACCAGAACAGGATACCCTGGCCGAAGATCTGGAACGTCTGGCCGTAGGCGATCAGGGCGTAGAGCAGGGGTATGACGGCCAAGGAGCCGCCGTAGACCAGCTTGCCGTACTTGGCCAGCGCCGCCGGGTCCGCCGGTTCGCCGTGCCCGTCGAGCTTGTCCTGCCCCAGGATGAAGATGGCGATGCCGACCAGCATCCCCACGCCGGCCAACCCGAAGCCCCACTTGAAGCCGTAGGTCTCACCGATGGGCGCGACGGCCACGGTGGCCAGCAGGGCGCCGATGTTGATGCCCATGTAGAAGATGGTGAAGCCCGAATCACGCATCGGGTCACCGTCCTTGTAGAGGCGCCCGACGATGGTCGAAATGTTGGCCTTGAAGAACCCGTTGCCGACGATGATGGCGGCCATGCCCAGGAACAGCCAGAATTCAGTCCCGCCGAGGATCAGAAACTCCCCGAGAGCCATCACGAGGCCGCCGAAGATGACGGCCCGCCGGTATCCCAGCACCGCGTCGGCGAGCTTGCCGCCGGCCACCGGGGCGGCGTAGACCAGCGCGGTGTAGGCGCCGTAGATGCCGATCGCCTGGGTGTCCCCCTGCATGAGGGCCTTCGTCAGGTACAGGATGAGCAGGCCGCGCATGCCGTAATAGCACAGGCGCTCGAACAGCTCGGCGCCGAACAGGACATACAGACCCTGGGGATGTCCCTTGGTCATCTCGCCTCCAATGGGAAAATTACGTGAAATGTGGTCGATTCGAGCGAACCGGGCGGGAAACGTCGGATTTCTCCGCTCGGGGCATCTTAGGGATGATCCCCGGACAAGTCAAGCCAAGCGACGACCGGTCAGGCGGGGCAGTTGTCCGGCTGGATGGCCGTCGCCACGGTTTCATCGAGGCTGCCGGCGAGATCCCGGCACAGCTGGGTGACGGTTGCGGGATCCAGACCCAACTGCGTGACCATGGGTGCGATCGTCGGATGGGCGGCCGGATCCAGCTCCTGCTCCATGACCAGGGCCAGCAGGTTCCCCACCGCGACCGCCCGGACCACCGCGAGGTGAGCCGTCGCCGCCTGCGGCTCGTGGTGGTACTTGATCCCCGCGGTCAGGACCGGCGGAAAACCCCAGTTCTCGGCGAGCATGGCGCCGGCCTCGCAGTGGTCGAATCCCAGAACGGACCTCTCGGCGTCCGAGACGTCGAAGGCCGGCTCCACCGGGTCCAGCGTCCGGCCGGTATTCTGCAGATGGGGATCGATCACCAGCATACCGACGTCATGGACCAGCCCGGAGGTGAACGCTTCGCAGCGGATCTCTTTGGTGCCGAGCCGGTCGGCCGCGAACGAGGCCGCCGAGGCCGACAGGATGGAGTGATTCCAGAACCGGCTGCGGGATATCCCGTAGCCGTCGAGATCGCGGCGCAAGACCGGAGCCATCCCGGTGGCGAAGGCCATGGTGACCACCGCCCGGTTACCGAGCATGACCAGGGCGTCCTGGACGTTGGTGATCTCGCGGCGCGATCCGTAGAAGGCCGAGTTGCTCATCTTCAGCACGTTGGCGGTCATGGCGGGATCCCGCTCGAGGATCTTGACCACACCGTCGGCGCCGGCGGCGGTGTCCTTGAACAGGTAGAGAAGCTCGATCACGGTTCCCGGCAGCGTGGCCAGATCCCCCGTGGTGGCAACCAGATGATAAAGTTCCGTATTCACGAGGCATCATCCCCCATCGCTCGATATTTGGTGCCAGGCCTGCCGGTCCGGTTGCCGGCAGCCGGGTCGAATGCCGGAAATTGCAACCGGTTACTGTCCGATCAGGGCAATAAGCGTCCCCAAGCGGCGCAAACCGGTCTGGCGGCATCCGCCTGCCAGGATCATCAAAAATCGCGCCGAAAAGGCGGTTTCAAGCGGAAAATGCTTCTCAATACCGGTAATAACGCGCGAGATGACCGAACTCCGCGGCGAGATCGGTCCAGCGCGCCGCAGCCAGGTCGTCCAGAGGCGTCGCACCCTGGTTGACGATGGCCAGACGGCCGCCACTGCGCAGCGTCGCCAGCGGCACCGAGGCCGCCGGCTGCACGAGGAGCGAGGAGCCCAGCACCAGGATCAGGTCCACCGCGGCCGCCAGCGCGTAGGCTTTTTCCAGAGCGCCTGCCGGGAGCATCTCGCCGAAGAAGGTGATGGCGGGCTTGACGACGGCGTCGCAGCGGTCGCAACACGGCAGCCGGCCGGCCAGGACCGCCGGCGCCACCTGGTCGAAATCCGTCGTCCAGCCGCATGATTCGCAGCCATGGCGGGCCGGTGAACCGTGCAGCTCGATGAGGTTGCGGGAGCCCGCCCGGCCGTGGAGCATGTCGATGTTCTGGGTGATCACGCCGGCCACCTTGCCGGCCGCCTCGAGCCGGGCACAGACCGTGTGGACGACCGATGGTTCGCGCTGGTCCAGGGTGTAGATGAAGTCCCGGGAACTCTCGTAGTAGAACGCAGGATCCCGTCGGAACTCGTCGAGACTGAAGATCCGATCGGCATCCAGCTGCCGGTAGATGCCGTCGGGGCCCCGGAAATCCGGCACCCCGCTGAGGGTCGAGATGCCCGCTCCGGTGAAAACCGCCACCGAGCCGGCCGCGTCGATCATTTGTGCCAGTTCTGACATGATTTACCGTCCGTTTCAGGGTTTCGGGGTCGGAATATACCCCCGATCGGGTGAAATGGCACGCCATCTGCAAGATAATCGGCATGATCAGAGGCAGCAGCTTCGGAACGGTGGTGACGGCTCTCAGCGGAGTCGCCGGCATCGTCTGCCTCATGACGGGCCTGCAGCTGTGGTTCCTGGGCGACGAATTCGGTCGGATCCTGCAGCAGGACCCCGCAGCGGCGAGCGGTCTGCTGGCCCAGTGGCAGGTCCAGGCACGCATGGCGTCGGCCATGTCCATCGGCTCCGGTGCACTGGTCTTCCTGCTGGTCATCCGGCACATCGCCACCGGCAAGCAGCTCGCGTCGCGCACGCAGGCGGCCGGTCGGCCGGACACCGGTGACGCCGACGAGATCGAGTCCATTTCCGTCCGGATCTTCGAGGTCGATGCCCACAACCGGACCAGCGAAATCGGTGCCGAACCCCACCCGCTCCCGCCGCCGAAGAGGCCTTTGCGCCTGAAGACGGTCAAGACCGACCTGCCGTCGCCTGTCGATCAGACCGAGTCCATCATCCGCAACATCCACGAGGTCGCCGAAACCGGTGCGGATTCTCCCGCACCCGGCGCAGCGCCTCCGGACCGCCTTGCTTTCCTCCGCAGACTGTTTTTCCGCCGCTGACAACCGCCGCACCAGGCCGCGCCGGCAGGGATTGCCGGGGATCGCCGATCGTGCTAATATGCATTTCTGTAAGAAACGTTTGCGATCCAGCCAATCCTCAGCCACGACAGGACCGTCATGTTCGAAATCGGCCGCAGCGACGACAAGACGATCTACCTCCGCGGACGCTTCGACGCCAGTCGCACCCAGAAAGCGAGCGAGGTCTTTGATTCCGTGCAGGAGTCCGTGGTGCTGGATTTCGAGGGTTTACGATACATCTCCAGCGTGGGTCTCGGCATCCTGATCTCCACGCAGCGCCGGCTCGATGCCGCGGGCGGCAAGGTGCGCATCGTCAATGCCAGCGATCATATCAAGGATCTGTTCAAGATAACCCGGTTCGACTTACTAATTGACATTGAATAGCTATTTCAAGTAGGATCCGGGCAGGGGGATTGGATTGGGCTCCGTAACGGCAGCTTGCGGGTGCATGGCAGTCGTGGACTGTCCGGGCAACCCGGCACCATCATCGACGCTTCTGGCATCTTCGCCGCCGGGTGAACCCTCCGTCATGTGAGGGGTCCGCGCGACCGGCCCGCATCAACCGCGAATCAGCCCCGATCTGTGTCTGAATGGGCACACCTTCCCCCGGCAGTGTCATACCTGGACGTCGTGGGCGACCGCCCGGCAACCGCCGCGCGTCGCAACCGGTCACAAAATCACCAACTTTTCGGCCCGGCGGGTGTATTTATGTCGAACGCGGATGCAGAACTTGTCATCCAATTCAAACAGGGCGATCGAAAGGCCTTCGCCATGCTGGTGGACCGGTACCAGAAACCCATCTACAACACCGCCTACCGGATGATCCACAACGCCGATGATGCGGCGGACATCACCCAGGCGGCGTTCGTCAAGGCCTACGAGAAGATCGACACCTACAACCCGTCCTACAAGTTCTTCAACTGGCTCTACAAGATCGCCGTCAACGAATCGATCAACACGATCAACCGCCGCAAGCGGCGCCGGAACTTCGAATACGACCCCCCGGCAGCGGTGCCTGCGCCCGACGAGGACTTTGCCCTCGGGGAAATGAGCAATCTGCTGCAGCGGGCCCTGGACCACATGAAATACGACCACCGGGTGGTGATCGTTCTGAAACATCTGCTGCTGCTGCCCTACAGCGAGATCGCGAACATCCTGGATTTGCCCGAAAAGACGGTCAAGTCACGGCTGTTCACCGCACGCCGCGTCCTGAGGGAACAGCTTCTCCAACAGGGGTATCAAGGATGATCGAACAGGATTACATCGACCTGATGAACCAGGAGCTGGACGGCGAGAACTCGGCCGGCGGGGCGCGAAAACTGGCGGACTATCTGGCCACGAATCCCGCAGCTCGTGAGTATTTCGGCGAGCTGCAGGACGCTGTGCAGATTTTCCAGAAGATTCCGCTCATCGATCCGCCGCCCGGCCTCCTCGATGCGGTGATGGCGTCGGTCGGACCGGACGCCAGCCCCTCGCCCCGGCAACAGCCGGCCGGTCGCGCACCGGCGGCGTGGCGGGAGTGGTTCCAGCCCATGCGTGCGCTGACGTTCGCCACCGGCGCCCTGTTCGGCCTGATCCTGTTTGCCGGCATCGCGCGCTTCGACTCCCAGCCTGCGGACAGCGGTTCCGCCTGGATCCAGGGAACCGCCAGCGGGTTCCTCGAGCCGAACCGTCAGTGGGCGGGCGCCCTGGGCATCGACCTGCCTGGCGTCAGCGGCCAGGTGCAAAGCCTCGACCGCGAGAATGGCACCCTCATCCACCTCACACTCACGTCCGACGCACCGGTCCAGGTGCGCTTCAGCTTCGACGACCCGGTCGTCTTCGAGGGCTACCGGGCCGCCCCCGGCACGGTCCACGCCGTGGCCGCCGCAGCCGGCAGTACCGTCATCGAACACCAGGGCGAGGGAGACTATCATCTGCTGTTCGCCCATCCGGCGGGCCTCGAGACCGCCGTCGAAGTCGATCTTCAGACCCAAGGAGGTTCCCGGACCCACCTGACCGTACCGGCCGCCAAGTAGGAAGGAAATTCCCACCCGGCCACCAACTTTCCGCCCGGGTGCTTGTATATAAGGTTGTGACCCAGTTGATAGACCATTGAAATCGGAGGGATTGTTCATGAAAAAGAATCACACGTTCCTGTGGGGAACCGGAATCATCGCCGCCGCCGTGATTGTCTACTTCGGCTTCTTCAGCGACAGCCCGCCGGACGGCGACGTGGCCGCCACGATCGGCGCGGTCCAGAAGCACCAGACCGAACAGATCAAATCCGAAGACGTGGTCCTGGCCGGCGAGACGACCGCCCCGGGCATCACCGACCCCGAAGTGATCGACGCCATGGCTTCGCTGCTCGAGCGCGCCTCGGTCGAGGACCAGGCGGCCGCCTTCAACCGCGCCTCGCGGGCCGAGCAGATCGGCTTCTTGGGACGCAGTTCCAAGACCGAAGTGGCCGCCATCTGGGGCCGCGCCGACGCGCAGCAGAAGGTCGACATGTTCGGACGCACCGACAAGGAGCTGCAGAACGCGATGCTCGGCCGGATGAGCTTCACGCGTGACGCCTGGGGCCGCATGTCGGTCACCGACAAGGCCGACGCCCTGGGCAGGGTCAGCCTGAACAGCCAGGCCACCATGATGCAGCGGGCCGCCCCGGAGATGCAGGCCGCCGTACTCGGCCGGATCGATGTGAGCCAGAAGGCCACCCTGCTGGGCCGCGCCGAACGCCACGAACTGGCCGGGCTCTTCGGCCGCACCCCGCGCATCCAGCAACAGGCCCTGCTCGAGAGAGCTTCGGTGGGCGACCAGAACCTGCTGGGCCGGATGTCCGTCGCCAGCAAGGCCGGCCTCTTCCAGCGCGCCTCGGTCGCCGAGCAGAGCAACATGCTCCAGCGCCTGACCCGCGACGATGCGGCCACGCTGTTCGGCAAGGCTTCGGTCGACCAGAAGATCGGCTGGCTCGAACGGGCACCCGCCCGTGACCAGGCCGTCCTGCTGGGTCGGGTCGATGTCCAGGACCAGGCATTCCTCTTCGGCCGCGCCCCGGAACGTGACCAGGTCGCCACTTTCGGCCGGGTCGACAAGAAGGTGCAGGACGCCATGCTCGGCCGGGTGAACGTCAAGGCCGCCGATTTCGGCCGCATGAACGTCTCGGAGCAGGCGACGGTTCTCGGTCGGATGGCCGTAAAGGATCAGGCGGCCCTGTTCCAGCGTGCCGCCGTCGAGGTGCAGGCCTCCATGCTGCAGAGGACCGAGCGGGCCTTCAAGGTCGACGTCCTCGAACGCATGTCGGTGGATGACAAGGCCGCCGCCTTCGGGCGCATCGCACCCGCCGAGCAGCTGAACCTGCTGGGCCGGGCGCCGCAGATCCAGGCCGAACTGCTGGGCAGGAGCTCGTTCGCCGAGCAGGCCGATCTGATGGGACGTCAGTTCACCACGGCGACATCTCAATAAATCGGGTGCTCTTGCTGGCCGGTCTAGCGCCGGTTTCCGGATGAGGGCGAGTCGGGGATCCGGAAGTGTCAGAAAGAGTCCCCTGGGGTACCGCGGTCATGCCGCGGTACCCTACGACTATCCAGGAGGATCCGCAGCCCGGCGGGCTCCGTGAAACGGCACCCATGAGCAGATACGACGCGCGGGGACACCACCGACTGTTGCGGGGAGCGCTTCTGGCGGTCCTGTTGCTGTTTCTACCGGGAACCGCGGCGGCCGGCAGCCTCAAGCTGAAGCAGGTCCGCACCGAGTTCATGCGGCTGATCTATCTCAGCGACGAACATTATTTCCTCATCCCCCACCTGACCCGCTGTTTCGAAAACAGTCTGCGCTTCCACCGGGAGTTGTTCGACTACACCCCGGACGAGTACGTGACGCTCATCTTCCAGGACATGGACGACCACGGCTACGCCGGCACCACCACCATGCCCTACAACTACCTGACCCTGGGCATCGAACCGTTCGAACACGTCTACGAGACCAGCCCGACCAACGAGCGCATCAACTGGGTCATGAGCCACGAGCTGCTGCACGTGGTGGCCGCCGACCAGGCCAGCGGGACCGACCGGTTCTTCCGGAGCATCTTCTTCGGCAAGGTCGCGCCCACCGACGGCGATCCGGTGTCGATCTTCTACAGCTACCTGACCAACCCGCGGCGTTACGCCCCCCGCTGGTACCACGAGGGCCTGGCCGTCTTCATGGAAACCTGGATGGCCGGCGGCATCGGTCGCGCCCAGAACGGCTACGATGAGATGGTCTTCCGGTCCATGGTCCGCGACAGCAGCTATTTCTACGATATCGTCGGTATCGAGTCGGAAGGGACGGCGGCGGATTTCCAGATGGGCCAGCTGTCCTACCTGTACGGCACCCGGTTCGTCAGCTACATGGCCTACCGCGACGGGCCCGCAACGGTCATCGACTGGGCCAAGCGGCAGCCGGGGACCAAGCGCTCGTTCGCCCGGCAGTTCAAGCACGTCTACGATCAGGGTATCGATGAGGCGTGGCGCGAGTGGATTTCCTGGGAACAGGGCTGGCAGCACGCCAACCTCGATTCCATCCGGCAGTATCCCCTCACCCCGATGACGCGTATTCCCGTCCGCCCCCTCGGCTCGGTCTCCCGCTCCTACTACGATCCGGAATCGCGCCGGCTGTTTGCCGCCGTGCGTTACCCCGGCGAGTTCGCCCATATCGCCGAGATCGACATCGACAGCGGGCAGATGCGCACGATCTGCGACATCGACACACCGGCCCTGTACTTCGTGACGTCCCTGGCCTTCGATGCGGCGTCCGGAACGCTGTTCTACACCACGAACAACGCCCGCGGCTGGCGCAACCTCAACGCGGTGGACCTCGCCACGGGCGAAACCCGGCGCCTGATCAAGTGGGCCCGGACCGGCGATCTGGCCTTCAACCGGGCCGACGGTTCCCTGTGGGGGATCATGCACCACAACGGGTTGTCCCACATCGTCCGGATTCCGGCGCCCTACGACGCCGTGTACGACATCCTGCCCCTGAGCTACCGGCAGGACTTCTACGACATCGACGTCTCCCCGGACGGCCGTCACCTGACCGGCACCCTGGTCGACGTCGGCGGCAGGTCGCAACTGGTCCGCGTGGATCTCGAGCAGCTGCTGGGCGGCGACACCCAGCTGGAGGAACTGTGGGAGTTCGAACAGAACGCGCCCCTGAACTTCACGTACTCTCCCGACGGCCGGCACCTGTACGGCACGTCCTACTACACGGGCACCTCGAACGTCTTTCGTTACGACTTCGACACCAAGACGATGAACGCCGTCAGCAACACCGAAACCGGCTTCTTCCGGCCCATTGCGACCGGCACCGACTCTCTCATCGTCTACGAATACACCGGCGACGGTCTGCGTCCGGTCATGATCGCCGACGCCACCCTCGAGGACATCGCGCCGGTCCGTTACCTGGGCAATGCCATCGCGGTGGCCTACCCGGAGGTCGACGACTGGAAGCTCGGCTCACCCCTGAGCGTGAACGCCGACTCGGTCATCGTCTACCGCGGGGACTACAACGCCTTCCGCAGCATGCGGATGAACTCCGTGTACCCCATCGTCGAAGGATACAAGGCCTACACCGCGCCCGGTGTGCGCTTCGACTGGAGCGATCCCGTCGGCCTGCACGCCCTGAACTTCGCCCTCTCCTATGCCGGGCAGCGCAACGTGCCGGACGACGAACGCTTCCACCTGCGTTTCGACTACAAGCACCACCCCTGGAACCTGTGGGGCGCCTGGAACCGGGCGGATTTCTACGATCTGTTCGGCCCGACGAAGGTCAGCCGCAAGGGCTACCAGCTGGGCCTCGGCTACAAAGGCTATCTCGTGGACGAAGCGCCCCGCACGCTCCGCTACGGCCTGAACCTGGCCCGCTACTGGGGCCTGGAGGTCCTGCCCGAATTCCAGAACGTCCCGACTTCGTACGACAACTTCCTGACGTTCGGGGCGAACATCAGCTACTCGACGGCCCAGGGCACCATCGGCGGAGTCGAAGCGGAAAAGGGTTTCATGGCCGGATTGAGTTTCGCCGGCACCGTCGTGCGTGACGACTTCTTCTCACGGACCTGGGCGAACCTGACCTACGGTTTCCGCACGCCGATCGACCACTCATCGTTGTGGCTGCGGGCGGCGGGCGGGTCGGGTCTGGGGCCCATCGACGAGCCGTTCACGAACTTCTTCTTCGGCGCCTTCGGCAACAACTACGTGGACCACGGCTCCATCAACCGCTATCGTGGGGTCGTCAGCTTTCCCGGTGTCGAGATCAACGATATCGGCGGCCGGACCTTCGCCAAGGGCGGCGCCGAGTGGACCCTGCCGCCCCTGCGCTTCCGGAAGTTCGGCTTCACGAATTTCTACGCCACCTGGCTGCGGTTGGCCTTCTTCGGCAACGGGATCGTGACCAATCCGGACCGGGCCGCATGGCGGCGGGAGGTATGGGACGTGGGCGTGCAGATGAACCTGAAACTCGTGCTGTTCTTCTCGCTGGAGTCGACGCTTTCGGCGGGTTACGCCCGGGCCTTCGAGCACGCCTTCGATCCGCGGGACGAGGTCATGGTCTCGCTCAAGATCCTGCGGTGATTGCCCTGCTAGCCAAAGGCCTGCTCGGCATGACCCCGGTGGTCCTCTACCTCGTGGCCCTGGTGATCCTGGACAGTTACAAGCTGGTCAAGCTGCGCGCGGTCATCCTGGCGGTCGCCGCCGGCTGGGCGGCCCTGGTCGCCTGCCACTTCATCAACGGCTTTCTGCTGACGGTCACCGGACTGGACCTGCCCACGTTCTCCCGCTACATCGCCCCGGTCGCCGAGGAGACGACCAAGGCCGCCTACCTGGTATTCCTGATCCGCACCAGGCGGGTCGGGTTCATGGTCGACGCGGTGATTTTCGGCTTCGCCATCGGCGCGGGGTTCGGCATCCTCGAAAACATCTTCTACCTGCGCCTGATCCCCGACGCGGCGATCACGACCTGGGTCCTGCGCGGCTGCGGTACGGCCCTGATGCACGGCAGCACGATGGCCATCTTCGGTGTCCTGGCCCAGCGGCAGTTCGAAGCGAAGAAGTCGGGGCACCTGCTGCACCTGCTGCCGCCCCTGCTCGTGGCCATCGTCCTGCATTCGTTCTTCAACCACTTCTTTCTGTCCCCGGTGCTGATGTCGGTCCTGCTGGTCCTGGGCGTGCCCCTGATCACGGTCCTGGTGTACCACCGGAGCGAACGATCGCTGGAAAACTGGCTGGGCATGGGGTTCGACGCCGATGCGGAAATGCTGGAGATCATCAACCAGGGCAAGGTCACCGATTCCCGGATCGGCGACTATCTCACCTCGCTGGGCGATCACTTCCCGCCGGAGGTCCTGCTGGACATGCTGTGCCTGCTGCGGGTCCAGGTGGAGCTCGCGATCGAGGCCAAGGGCATCCTCATGCTGCGCAAGGAGGGTTACGACATCCAGCCGGGCGAGGAGCTGCAGGACAAGATCACCGAACTGAACTTCCTGGAAAAGAACATCGGTCCGACGGCGCGGCTGGCCCTCAAGCCCTTGCGCCAGACCCACCGGCGGGACGCCTGGGAAGCCCGCCTCTTGAACCAGTAGGAAAATTCACGCCAGGATCCGGGCCTTGAAACCCAGACCTTCGATGGTCGCGATGATCGCCTGGGGATCGAGACCGCGACCGCGGACCACGGCCCGGCCTTCGGTCAGCTGCACCTGGACGCTGGACACGCCGGGCAGCTCCCCCACCGAACGATCCACGCTGCTGGTGCAGTGGCTGCAGTGCATCCCCTCGACCGCCAGTTCGATGGTTCCTTCCCGCGGCGTATCGGCGCCGGCGCTCTCGTCGCAACCGCAGGCGGCGGCGCGGCGGCGGCCAAGCCACCAGCTGCGGGTCATCACCACGATCAGCAGCCCCGCGCCGAGGTGTTCCCACACCGTGGCGCCCGCGTGCTGGTGGCCGCTGGCGCCGAACAGGGGGATCAACTCGGCCGCACGGGGCATCAGCCAGTCCAGCAGCAAGCCGCTGCCAAAAGCGCTGACGGCCACCGTCACCAGGTAGAGAACGGTCGTGCGGCGGCCCAGCACGCGGCTGACCGTCGTCACGGTGGCGGCGTTGGTGGCCGGCCCGGCGATCAGGAACGCCAGTGCCGCTCCCGGCGTGGCGCCCAGGAAGATGAAACTGGCCGCCAACGGGACGCTCGCGGTCGCACAGACGTAGATGGGAATGCCGACGGCCATCATCAAGGCGATCGACAGGGGGCCCGACCCGAGGTAACGGGACAGGAAGTCCGCCGGAATCAGGGCGCCGAGCAGCCCGGCGATGACGATGCCGATCAGCAGGGCCCGCCCGATGTCCCCCGGCAACGTGACCGAGCCGTAGTCGAAGGCGGCCCTGAGTTTCGGCCCCAACCCGGCGGGACGCCGGTCGGCCGCCGGCGCCGTGCCGGCTCCGCTGTCACGACCCGGCGCCACCGACGGCGGATCCGGCGCGAAACCCTGAACGAGACCGCCGCCGAGAATCCCTGTCAGCAGAGCCACCAGCGGGCGGAAGACGGCAAACAGCGGCCCGAGCATGGTCCAGGTCACCAGGATGGAATCCACCCCGGTCTGGGGCGTCGACAGCAGGAAAGCCGTGGTGGCGGCGCGGCTGGCGCCGTGCTGGCGCAGGGACGCGGCCACGGGAATGACCCCGCAGGAACACAGGGGCAGCGGGACACCGAACAGCGAGGCCTTGACCACCGGCCCCAGTCCGCGGCCGCCCAGATGGCGTTCGAGCCACGACGGCGCGATGAAGACCGACAACAGACCGGCGACGGCGAAACCGAGCAGAAGCCAGCCGGCCATGGCGGCGGTGAGCAGCCATATTTCGACAATGATGTGAAGAATCATTTCAGTCATGGGCACAAACTAGTCCGGTCAGCAGCCACCGGCTAGCGGCTTTCCGGTTTGACGGCACAGGTGGCGAACATCGCGGGCAAATAGCGGTTCAGGGCACAGTTGTCCTCGGGACCGAAACTGTCCTCGTAGAAACCGCTGATCCTGAACCCGGCCGCGACCTGGCCCCCCAGCTGATCCTCCAGGGTGTGGCTGAACTCCACGGGATCGCCGGTGGCGAGGTGAGCCTCGAGGGCGGCGGCATCCAGGCTCCCTGTGTCCGCGTAGGGTAAAGCGTGGCGAACGACCAGCTCGCCGGCGGTCATTTTTTCGTAGTCGAAGATGTAGTAGACCGGGTTCATCATGCCCGCGAGCAGCACGCCTCCGGGCCGCAGGACGCGGTAGGCCTCGCGCCAGACCGGATGGACATCGGCCACGAAGCAGTTGGACACCGGGTGCACGATGACGTCGAAGGATGCCGCCGCGAAGTCGCCGAGATCGGCCATGTCGCCGGCGACGATCGTCAGGTCAAGGCCTTCGCGTTCGGCCACCAGCTTGTCCTGGGCGAGCTGGGCCGGTGAATTGTCCAGCAACGTCACCCGCATGCCCGCAGCCGCCAGCACCGGCGCCTGCTGGCCGCCGCCGGCCGCCAGACAAAGGACGTCGACATCCGTGCTGGGCGGAAACCACTGGCGGGGCACCGGCACCGTCGGCGTCAGAATGATCGACCACTCCCCCGCGCGCGCGGCGGCGATGACCGCGGCGTCGACCGGCACCGTCCACCGGCTGCCGTCGGCGACCTGCTTGTCCCAGGCTTTCCTGTTGTAGTGCCGGATGTCCAAGCTGCCGCGCTTCCGTTACCAGTAGTAGTAGATGCCGAACTGGGGAGCGACCTTGATGTCGTTGTTCCTGCCGTCGTGGACAAAATCCCCTTCGATCTGCCAGGACCAGCGGCGTCCCTGCAGTACCTCGATGCCGATGCCGGCGCCGACGTTCCAGTTCTTTTCCGTGGTCCAGACCTCTCCCTGGATGCGCTCGTCGTCGTAGAAGTAGCCGGTGCCGGCAGCGACGTAGATGCGCATGCGGTCATCCTGCCGCAGGAGATAGTTGAGCTGGAAACCGACGTTGTGCTGCTTGCGGTCGCTGGTGTGCCAGATGCCGCCGGCGACCTGCAGGTAGAGCCACCATCGCAGGGGCATGCGAAAGGCGAGACCGTGGCCGCCGAGCTTGCCGTAATGGAGGCCGACGGCGCCCTGCAGGGGATCGGCGGTATTGTTCCAGTCGCGCTGGGTGCCGGTTTGAGCCTGGACTCCCGGGGCCGTCGCCAGCAGGACAAACACCGCCAGGACGGCGGTCAGGCAGGTGAGTCGGCAGGTTTGATTGCTCTTCATCGCTCCGTCTTTCGTTGGGGACGCCCCGCTGCGCCTCGCCGGTCCGATTCCTTCCGGACCAGCCAATGATGACCGATCCTCGGCCAAATTTCCACGTTAGATTGCAGACGGTCCGTGTCCGCCGGCGCCGCCGTGGAAATTTCGTTTTCCAATCCGTCCCTGCCCTCTAGAATAACCGCCGTCACCCTGTTGCCCCGAAAGGACCCCTTTTGAATACACCTGTGATCGCGCCCGACCAGACCTGGGCCATCTGGACCGTGCTTCTGGCCGCGGCCGCCTTCGGCTTTCGCATGGAAAATTCCCGGGTCGGCCGCAAGGTGTCCGGCGCCATCCTCACGATGGGCTTCACCTTCGTCCTGTCGAACCTCGGGGTCATCCCTGCCGACGGCGTCGCCGCCTACGACGTGGTGTGGTCCTACCTGGTACCGCTGGCCATTCCGCTGCTGCTGTTCCGGGCCGACCTGCGCCGGATCCTGCGGGAAGCCGGCCCGACGCTGGCCGCCTTCCTGGTCGGCGCCGTCGGCACGGTCATCGGTACGGTCGTCGCTTTTAATCTGATCCCGCTGGGCGAAGAAGGCTGGAAGCTGGCGTCCATCTTCGCGGCGACCTACATCGGCGGTTCGATGAACTACGCCGCGGCGGCCGAAGCGGTCCAGCTGCGGTCGGGCGATCTGCTGAGCGCCGGGGTGGCTGCCGACAACCTCGTCATGGCCCTCTATTTCCTGGTCCTGTTTGCCCTGCCGTCTGTCGGCTGGTTGCGCACCCGTTACGTCAAGCGGCACCACGCGGTCGCCGCCGGCTCCGTGGAACTGGAGACCAGCCGCGTCAGCGCCGCCGCGCTGCCCGAGGTGCAGGGCGCCTCGCTCGCCCTCGCGGTGGCACTGGGTCTGTGCGCTGTCGGCTTCGGTCTCGCATCGCTGACCGGCTGGCGCGGCAGCGGCATCCTGATCGTGACCGCCCTGACGGTGACGCTGGCCACGGCCATGCCCGGCCGCTTCCAGCGGCTGACCGGCGCCGAGGTGCTGGGCACGTTTCTCATGCAGATCTTCTTCGCCGTCATCGGCGCGAGCGCCAATGTCCTGGTCGTGCTCAAGTTCGGGCCCGTACTCTTTGCCTTCGCCGCCTTGATCCTGACCATCCATCTGCTGTTTCTCCTGCTGTGCGGCTGGCTGCTGAAACTGGACCTGGCCGAGATGATCATCGCCTCGAACGCCAACATGGGCGGGCCCACGACGGCAGCAGCGATGGCGGTCGCGCGCCGCTGGGAAACCCTGGTCCTGCCAGCAATCCTCTGTGGCACATTGGGTTACGCCATTGCTACTTTCATCGGGGTGGCGCTGGGGCACGCGCTGCGGGGGTGAATTTTTTATATACAAAAACTTGACTTATTATTTTTGTATATTTAATGTACAGTTTTATAGGGATGGATGAGCCCGATCAGGCGGGCTGTCACGGGGCCGGCTGCGAACCCGGCCCCTCACCTCCACGACAACATCGGCTTGAAGGGCGAGCGGATGGCTCCCGCCATCGCCCTTCAGCGACCCGGCTGCGGCGTCAAGCCGGAGCCGTCCCAACCAACGAACCGCGGTGTGCCATGGCCCAGACGATTCTCAGTTTCCAAGACGTGTCGATGACCTTCCCCACCGGGGGCGGCCAGCGACGTGACGTGCTGCGCGACCTCCAGCTGGAGCTCGCGGCCGGCCGCGCGGTCGCGCTGGTCGGACGCAGCGGCAGCGGCAAGTCGACCCTGCTCCATCTTGCCGCCGGCATCATGGTGCCGACGCGCGGCTCGATCCTGCTTGCCGGGCGGAATCTGGCCGCGCTCGGTGAACAGCAGCGCACGCTTCTGCGCCGGGACTCCGTGGGGCAGGTCTTCCAGTTCTTCCACCTGCTGCCTCACCTGACGGTGGCCGAGAACGTCGCCCTGCCCGGTTGGATCGCCGGTCAATCCGGCGGTGCCACCAGGGCGCGGGTGGCCGCGCTGCTCGAACGGGTGGGTCTGTCCGATCGCGCGAACGACCCGGTCGGACAGCTCAGCGGCGGGGAGATGCAGCGGGTGGCGATCTGCCGCGCCCTGCTGCGCAAACCGGTGCTGGTGCTGGCCGATGAACCCACCGGCAGCCTCGATGACACCACCGGCCAGCAGGTCATGTCCCTCCTGCTGGACCTGGTACGCTCCGAAGGCGGCGCCCTGCTGTTTGCCACCCACAGCCGGGAACTGGCCAAGGAGGCCGACGCGGTGTGGCAGCTCGTGGACGGTCGCTTGACTCCGCTCGCGTCGGGGAAGCCGGCGTGATCCCCTACCTGGCACGCTCCCTTCGCCGTCAGTTGCGCGAATCGCGCACCCTCTTTCTGTTGACGCTGTTCGGCGTGTCGCTGGGTGTGGCCTCGGTGGTGTCGATCCAGATCCTCAATCAGGGTGCCCTGCTGGCTTTCGACGGCAGCATGGCCGCGGTCAGCGGTCAGGCCGACCTCTCGGTGACCGGCACCACCCCCACCCTCGACGAAAAGCTCTACCTGCGTGTCCTGGAGGATTCCGCAGTCGCCGGCGCCTGGCCGCTGTGCCGGGTCGATGTCGCCGTGACCGGCGCCGAAGGGCTGTTCCTGGACGTGGTCGGGTTCGATATCTTCGCGCCGGTCCGCTACCCCTTGACGAGCATGAACCAGGACCAGGACCAGGACCGGGATCCCACCGGTCTGATCGCCGCGGCCCTGGCCACGCCCGGCTGGATCGCGGTGACCCCCCGCCTGGCGGATGAGCAGGGGTGGGCCGTGGGCGACACCCTGCCCGTCAGCAGCGGCAGCCGCCAGGTGGTGCTGACCATCGGGGCGCTGGTCGATTTCCAGGAATACGAACCCATGGCTCCGGCCAACCTGGCGGTCATGGACATCGCCCAGGCCCAGGGCCTGCTGGCCCGGCCGGGCCTCATCCACCAGATCGACATCCAGCTGACCGAGGCTGCCGATATCGACGCGGCCGCCGCCCGACTGCAAGCTTCCCTGGGGCCCGGCGTCCGGGTCCAGACTCCGGAACAGCGCCGCCAGGACACCCGCAGCCTGCTGGCCGCCTTCCGCCTGAACCTGACGGCCTTGAGCCTGATCAGTGTCTTTGTCGGACTTTTCCTGGTGATGACCAGCATCCAGGCGGCCCTGGTGCGCCGCCGCGGCGAGTTCGGGCTCCTCCGGTCGCTGGGCGCGACCGGCGGCCAGGTGTTTGCCCTGGTCGTGGCCGAAGCCGGGCTGCTGGGCCTGCTGGGGGTCGTCGTGGGGATACCTCTGGGTTATTTGATCGCCATGAACAATCTCGCCACCGTCAGCGCCACCCTGACGAGCATCTACGTCATCGAAGGTCTCGACCGGATGGTCCTGCCGCCGGTTGTGGTCCTGCTGGGGCTGGCTGTCGGTGTGCTGGGAGCCGGCGGCGCCGCCATCCTGCCGGCGATCGACATGACGCGCCGGGACACGCTGCAGCTGATGTCTCCGCTGGGCCTGCACCACCGCGCGGTGCAGAGCGCCGGCCGCCTCGCCCTGGCCGCCCTGGTCACCGCCCTGGCCGCGACCGGTTGGTTCCTGCTCCAGGGGCACGCCTACCGGTTCGCCGGTTTCGCCTACGGCTTCGTGATGATGGTCGCGTTGCCCCTGGTCGTGCCGCTGGTGGTCCGCACGGTCTGCGGTCCGGTCAAGCCCCGCGGCATCGGTCTGGGCTTGAGCCTGCGCAATCTGGTCGTGCGGCTGCAGACCACCAGTTTCGCGGTCGCGGCGCTGGCGATCACCGTCAGCATGCTGATCGGCATCACCCTGCTGGTCGGCAGCTTCCGCGCGACCCTGGTGACCTGGCTGGACACGACCGTCCGCGCCGACATCTACATCTCCACCGAGTCCTGGGTACGCGCCGGCGACGAAGCCTTCATCGACGCCGACCTCCTGCAGGAGCTCGCCGACTATCCCGGCGTGGCCGGGGTCGAGACGCAGCGGCGGCTGCAGGTCCGCACCACCGACGGCAAGCACCAGATCTGGCTCAACGGCGTCGCTGTCGCCGGTCTCCCGGAAGCCGATCTGGCCGACCGTCTGCCGCTGATGTCGGGCGATCCGGATCAGGTAGCCGCAAGCCTCGCCCACGATGGTGCCGTCCTCATCGGCGAACCGCTGGCCCGCAAGGCCAATCTGGCGGCCGGCGACACGCTGCGCCTGGCCGGGCCGGCCGGAGCCGTGTCCCTGCCCATCGCCGGCGTTTCCTACGACTACAGCAGTGAAGGGGGCACGGCGTTCGTCATGCTGGCGACCTTCACGCGCCACTTCGGGCCCGGCCAGCCCAACAACGCCGCCCTGTTTCTGGCCCCCGACAGCGACGATGAGGCCATGGCCGCCGCGCTCCAGAGCCGCTACGCCGACCGGCCCCTGATCATCCGCAGCAACCGGGCGCTGCGGGTCGAGGTGATGGACATCTTCGACCAGACCTTCGCCGTCACCCGGACCCTTCAGGCCATGGCCCTGTTGATCGCCGTCTGCGGCGTGTCGCTGACGCTGCTCATCCAGGCCCGCGAGCGCGCCGGCGAACTGGCGTTGCTGCGCGCTCTGGGGGCCACCCGCCGCCAGATCTTCGTCCTGTTCATGGGCGAGGGCGCCGGCATGGGCCTGTTCGGACTCGGCATGGGCCTGTTTGGCGGCGTCGGCCTGGCGGCGCTGCTGATCCTGGTCATCAACCGGGTGTGGTTCGGCTGGACCATCCAGCCGACCTGGCCGGCCGGGGCCATCGCCCAGCAGATCCTGATCATTCTGGCCGCGGCGATCGCTGCAGCCGTCTACCCGGCCCTGCGGGCCGGACTTTCATCCCCGGGGCAGCTGTCCCGGGACGACCTGTAAGGAGCCGCCGTGCCGTCACGTTTCACTTTCCCGGTCGCCGTGTCCGCCGCAGCGGCGGTCGTGCTGCTGGGCGCGCTTTTGGCCGGAGCGGTGCTGTCGGCGCCGGCGGCCAGCGACCGCGACCACGACGAACCGTGGCAAGCCGCCCAGCGCGGCTACACCTGGGAATTTCCCCGGGATCTGGGTATCCACCCGGACTACAAGACCGAATGGTGGTACGTGACCGGTCACCTGTTCCCCGTCGGCACCGAGCCGGCCGAGGCCATGGCGTTCCAGCTGACTTTCTTCCGCGTGGGGCTGGTCCCGCCCGGAGTGACGGCGACGGATTCGGACTGGGCGGCCGGCGACTTGGTCATGGCCCATGCCGCGCTGGCCAGGCCGGCGGCAAAGACCCATGACTTTACCGAGGTGATGTGGCGCGCAGCCCCCCTGCTGGGCGGCTTCGGCGGCGCGGCCGACACGACCCTGGCCTGGTGCCAGGCGCCGACCGGGACGGCCGGCCGCTGGGAGATCACCCGCCGCGGCGACGCTTTTGTCCTGCGGGCCCGTGACGACCGCAAGGGGTTCGCCTACGACCTGGTCTGCACGCCCTCGCGCCCGCTGGTGCTGCACGGCGATGGCGGCTTCAGTCCGAAGTCCGCCGCCGGCGACGAAGGCAGCCTGTACTTCAGCTACACCCGGATGGAGGTGTCCGGCACCGTGACCGCCGGCGGACGAACCATCGACGTTGCGGGCACCAGCTGGCTGGACCGGGAGATCTTCACCAGCACGCTGGCGGAAAATCAGACCGGCTGGGACTGGCTGAGCCTGCAGCTGGACGACGGCCGGGATCTGATGCTCTACCGTCTGCGCGACGCGCAGGGGCGCGAGGACTTCGCCCTCGGCACCCTGGTGGCCGTTGATGGCAAGGTCAGCAAATTGCCGGGCGAGCAGTGGGAGCTGTCGCCGCTGGAAAGCTGGCAAAGCCCCGCCACCGGCGCGGAATACCCCGTGGTCTGGCGCCTGCAGATTCCCGCCGAAGGCATCGACCTCGAGCTGCGCGCGGTCATGCCCGAACAGGAGAACGTTTCCCCGCTGACGGGCATCCACTACTGGGAAGGGGCCGTGATCGCGGCACCCCGGGGCGCCAAGCCCGGAACCGGAAACCTGGGGCGGGGATTCATCGAATTGACGGGTTACGGCAAGGACAGCCGCCCGCCCGTCTGATCGGCCACGGGCCGCCGGTTGGCGTCCGGCGGATTCGCCGCTAGAATGTGCCCAACAATGAACCGCTACACCCGGGAGGGTTTCATGAAAACCGTGATCATCATCTTCGCAGCCGCGCTGGCGGTCGCCGTCGGCGCAAGTGTCTTGTTCCTGAGCGGGGCCCTGGCCACCGGCAGCCAGGCGCCGTCCAAGGCCTCGGCAGGCTCCCTGTACACGTTAAAAACTACCACCCTTGAAGGCGAACCGGCCGACCTGTCCGCCTACGCGGGCAAGGTCGCCCTGGTGGTCAATGTCGCCAGCAAGTGCGGGCTGACGCCGCAGTACGAAGGTCTGCAGACCCTCTATCAGGAAAGGGCGGCCGACGGCCTGGTGGTGCTGGGATTCCCCAGCAACGATTTCATGGGGCAGGAACCCGGCACGCCTGAGGAGATCCGCACCTTCTGCGACACGAAGTACAACGTCACCTTCCCCCTGTTCGCCAAGGTGAAGGTCAA